>ORMF011155980.1_pt1 | contig 27620 bp, 19 predicted proteins | sample 1779871 | NCBI WGS metagenome assembly ORMF01 (sample SAMEA104232316, study PRJEB22302) | groundwater metagenome | biome: forest; feature: aquifer; material: groundwater | place: USA | collected 2011-08-07 | depth 5.4 m | reverse complement strand
TGTTCAACTCCACAGACCGCTTGTACCGCAACCACCTCTCCTTCATCAAAGAGTTCGCCCCGGAGATTGGGCGTGGGTTCCGGTTGGCTTATACCGTCCGCTTCTTTTGAGGAACACGCGCAAAACGGAGCTGCCGTCCGCTCCGGTAACCCGCGTGATTCTGGCCAGTTTTGTGGCGCGGACGGCGCCCTTTGCGCTTCTAAGGCGTTTCTCCCTAGCGCCGTACTAAGGTCTTTTCCCGATTGCACTCCTTTCCGGGCGAGCCTAGGCTGAGGATATGAACCATCGCGGTATCCTGCCTGTTGTGTCGCTGAGCATCTTCCTCGCCTTTTCGCTGCCGGCCGAGGACCGCAAGAGTTTTACGACACATACATATGACGTAAACGGAAACCGCCAGTTCACGGCGGAGGTTTCCTCCAGCGGACCTTATCGGTCCCAAACCATTCAATCCATCAACGGCCGTAGTGTTCCCACCGAGGCAGTGGAAGAGCGAATTATTTCAGAGAGTTCCTCAGGCCGCGTGGTAGAACGCGTGGTTCGCAAGTTTACTCCCAACGGGCAGCTGAGCGGGACCGAGAAGATACAGATCGAGGAGACCAAGAACCCGGATGGGACAACGAACCGCAAAATGACGGTTCTCGATAGTGACCTCAACGGACGCTTCACACTGAGGGAGCGCGTTACGGCAACCGCTAACAAGTCGGGAGAGGTGGAACGGACCGAGACGCGGGTGGAGCGTCCGGATATCAATGGCGGCGCCAATTTGGAAGAGATGCGCATCCAGGTGGTGACGGGCGATGAGAAGGACTTGCACACGGATTTGACTGTGCTGCGGCGCAATCAGTCGGGTGGATTTTCGGAAGCCTTGCGTGAGTTGTCTCAAACAAAAGTGGACAACGGAAAAAGCATCACAACCACCACGGAATACAATGCGGCGATTACGGGAAAGATGGAGCTGGCCAGCCAGCGCGTCGTCAAAGCAACCCGGAACGCGGATGGCACCGAAACGCGGGTAGTGGACGTTTACAGTATGGTGGCGCCGGGAAGGGCAGTGGATGGTTACCAGGCTGGTGCGAAGTTGCGTGAGCAGCAGGTGATTGAGCAGCGCCTCGGGGCGGATCAAAGCATAGTCGAAACTTTCAGTGTGCGCCGCGCCAATCTGGAATCCGGCCGGCTGGGCCCGGAACACAAGATCTCGGAGACCGTTTGTTCGGGGGCCTGCCTTCCGCCGGCCAAGAAGTAACCGCGGCTAATCCTCACTACCGAGGAGCCCGGTCAAAGCACCTAACGGCCCGTGTTCATCCCCTCCTGTGCGATGAGGCGCCAGTTCCCGCCGGAGTTTTTCCAACGTCATGCTTTGGATGATTACTTTGCCTGGTCCGGTGAGGGTAGCCAGGAAGAGGCCTTCCCCTCCAAACAGGGATGTTTTGATGCTGCCGACGAACTGAATATCGTAGTTGACCGATTCCTCAAATGCGACAATGCAGCCGGTATCCACTTGAATCAGCTCACCTTGTGCGAGGTTGAACTCCAGATGATCCCCGCCTGCGTGTATGAACGCAATGCCGGGTCCGGTGAGCTTTTCCAGAATGAACCCTTCGCCGCCGAGGAACCCTGCACCGAGTTTCTTGACGAATGAGATGTTCAGTTGTACTGAGGACTGGGCGCAGATGAAACTGTCACGTTGCACCAGGATAGACTGGCCCGCCGCCAGGTGAAAGACCTGGATTCGCCCCGGGTAGTCCCCGGCAAAGCCGACATGTCCCTCTGCGTTGGCCCGGAAATAGGTAAAAAACAGCGATTCGCCCATCAGTTTTCGCTTGAGCGCTCCAAACAGCTTTTCCCCGATGGAGGTCCCGCTCATCCTGGTTTCCCATTGGATGGTGGCGGTCTTGTACAGCATTTTTCCGGCCTCGGCGTAGACTTCCTGCCCAGGTTTCAGGTTCAGTTTCGCAACTTGAAGGTTGTCCCCGTGTATTTCATATAGGAGGGGCTGGGCGGTTGGGACTGTTTCCACGGCTCCACCGGGAGCCACGGGCCGGCCGCAGCCTTTGCAAAAACGAGCTTCGTCTGAGAGTTGCGATCCACAACCGGTACAAAAAGGCATAACGTAATTGTCTCCTGATCCGTATCTTACAATGGAAGTGTCGTTGGCAAATACATCCGCCCCAAGGCCATCATCTTGAAACCCATAACGAGTCTTGTCCTCACTTTGTTCCTCGTTTCCGAGCCTCTTGTCGCGCGCGAGGTGGTGCAAAGTTGCGGCACCTACCCGGACAGGGGCAAAGAAGAGCTGGCTTTGCACCGCCGGTCCATGCGAAACCGGACCGCAAAACTGGAAAAGCTGGCCGGCACCGAGGTGCCCAGCGCCAACCGCGACAACGGCGATATCGCCATCCTGGAAGACAGCGATGGTGTGGTGGCGCGCCGCAACAGCTTCAATTTGGACCGGAAGACGCTGCGCTTCCCCCCCGCGTCGATGGGGGCCAAAAGCTACAAGTTCGTTGTCGTAGACGGTGGTTGGGACGATACTTCGGCCACCAACGGAACCCGGCTGTCCGGCCTCAGAGATGACGACACGGTGGAACTGCCGCTTCCGTTTGCCTTTCCATTTTATGGGAAGTCTTACATGAAGATGAACGTCAATTCTGATGGGAACATTACCTTTGGGGGCGGAGATTCCGCCATCAGTGAGCGATCCTTGGGCCGTGTCACATCCGGGTTGCCGCGAATTGCGGGCTTTTTTCGTGATCTCAACCCGCCTTTATCGAACAGCGGGGTCCGGGTCTCGGACCTGGGTTCCAGCATTGTAGTGAGCTGGGTGAATGTCCCTGAGTACGTCTCCTTCGGCTCAGGCGCTCCGAACAGCTTTCAAATCCGCTTGTCTTCGGATGGGACGGTAGAGATCTCGTTTCAAGGAGTCTCCTCCTCGTTCGGCATCTCCGGGATCGCGCCCGGCAACCTCGAGGGTGTCTCCGCGCTGGCGAGTTTTTCAGGCGGCAGCAACGAGAGCTACACCGGAGCCATCCTGGAACGGTTCACTAACGTAGAAGAAATTGATATCGTTCTCGCGGCGCAGAAGTTCTTTGAGACCCACGACGATACCTTTGATTATCTGGCCATTTACAACAACATGGGCATTGCTTCCGGACCCGGTTCGGTTGCCTTTGAAGTGACGGTGAGAAACAGCCGCTTGGGAATTGGAGACATCCCGGTGGACGATGGAAAGGAGTACGGGTCAGCCCGTCGCCTGCAAGCCATGTTGAACCTTGGCCCGTTGAGTCAATATCCCACTGATCCGGATGCCATCGTCTCGTCCCGGTCCTTGAGCCGGGACACTCCATTGACCATCCTGGGACATGAATCCGGTCATCTGTTCCTCGCCTTTGCCAGCGTTCGTGAGCCGGGGAATCCGCCCGCTTTTCCGATGCTCGGCCGGGATTTCGCGCATTGGAGTTTTACTTTCAATTCGGAAGCATCTCTGTTGGAAGGAAATAGGATTCGCGATAACGGACCTGGCTCCTTTCCGCGTTTCACAACTGTGGCCACCGTGGAAGGCTACGCTCCTCTGGACCAATACCTGATGGGGTTTCGCGCCCCGGAGGAGGTGCCGCCCACCTTTTATGTCAACAACGCCACGGTCGGCCCCAGCAATCGCCAACCGCAGACCGGAATCTCATTCAACGGGGACCGCAGCGATGTTCGCATCGATGAGTTGGTGCAGGCCGAAGGCCGGCGTGTTCCGGACCATACTGTCGCCCAGCGGCGTTTTCGTGTGGCCGTGATTCTCGTGGTTGCCAAGGGAACCGAGGTCAGCGCCGGCGATCTGGCTAAAGTGGATACCTTCCGGCGGCGGTTCGAAGGGTTTTATCATCAAGCCAGCGGCCAGCGGGCATACATGGACACCAGCCTGCGCGCAGGATTGCAACTGAGCCTGTCGCCTGCTGCCGGCGTACTTGTGGGTGGGACGGCGAACGCGAAAGTGTCGGTCGCCAAGCCTACTGCCAGCCCCGTAACCGTCACACTGACCAGGCCGTCCGGAGCACTGGACGCTCCGTCGGCGGTAACGATTCCGGCTGGTCAAACGCAGGTCAGCTTCGCTGTGCGCGGCTTGCGTCCCGGGGTGGAGGAGTTAACAGCGGAGGCCGCTGGGGGCGCCTACGCGCCAGCATATTCTCGTGTTCAAGTCCTGGAAGGATTGAATCAGTTGAGGCTGTCCGCGTTGAGCGGAGACAAGCAGCCGGCAACGGCTGGAACAACGCTGCCCCAACCCGTGGTCATCGCTGTTTTGGACCGGAACAACCTGCCTTATGCGGGATTTGAGGTGCGAGCCTCGGTGACGGAGGGAGGTAGCGTGCAGCCCACGTCCGCTATTTCCGGCGAGGATGGATTGGTCCGGTTTCAATGGACGCCGGGCCCGGGGCAGTTGCATGAGTTGCGCGCGGACATCACCGGTTCGCCGGTGAATCCCTTGTTGGTGACTGCGCTGGGCAAACCTGTGCTGGAGTCGACTGGTGTGGTCCATGCGGCCACCTTCGGCAGCGGTCTCTCCCCCGGATCCCTGGCAACTTTGTTTGGATTGAATCTGGCCGCCGGATCCACAGCCTCTGGCAGCGCGCCCTGGAGCACGAGCCTCGGCAGAGTTACCGTTCTGGTCAACGGTGTTCCGGCGGGTCTGCTCTATGTGAGCGACCGTCAGATCAATTTGCAAGTTCCCTCCGGGCTAGGTGGAACGCAAGCAGAGGTGGTGGTGGAGATCGGTTCTCCGCCCGCGGTGCAACGGACCGCATCCGTAACAGTGCCCTTGCGACTGCTCGATCCCGGTGTGTTTGTGATCGATCCGGCCACGCAATTGGGCGCGATCCTGCTGGCGGGCACAGGCGCCACCACTGCGCAGCGCCCGGCGGCGGCAGGGGACGTAATCGAGATCTACGGGACCGGACTGGGGCCGTTACGCGCCTCAGCCGCCTTTCCCGGACTGCTCGAGACAGTGAATCCGCCGGCGGTTTGGATCTCTGGAGTGCAGGCCGTGGTGAGTTTCAGTGGGCAGGCGCCCGGGGTCCCTGGACTCTATCAGGTCAATGCGCGAGTGCCGGCCGGCCTGCTTTCCGGTTTACAGACACTGCAGATCCGGATGGATGGCGCGGCGGGCAATGTAGTGAAAGTGATGTTGCGTTAGGCCGCGGGCCGGCGCGCCCAATAGAAATAAAATGGCAGTCCTAGCGCGATCAGTCCAAGTCCGAAGAGCGCCTGGCTGGGCACGGTAAGAATGGTGTTCAGCAGCAGCCACAGGGTCACGAGCACGAACAGCCCGGGCACTACCGGATAACCCCACGTCCGATAAGGCCGCTCCGCATCCGGTTGCGTTCGCCTCAGCACGAACAGGGATGCCGCCGTCAATCCATAAAACAGCCAGTGGGCAAAGATGGCGTAATCTGTGAGCTTGTCGTAGGAACCGGTCAGGCTCAGTATCGCCGCCCAGGAACCGATCAGCAGCGCGCTACGTACCGGTACGCCCGATGAGGAAACCTTCCGGAACGGTGAAAAGAAGAAGCCGTCCAACGCCATGGCGTAGGGCATCCGCATGGTGGGTGCGATTCCCGCATGGATTGCACCGACCGAGGAAAACAACATCGCAGCGGCCATCCACGCCGCTACGGCGGGTCCCAGGAATCGCGACAAGGCGATGGTGGCAACCGAAGATGAGGCGGGAACTGAGGCCACCTCCGCTGGAGTCAATGCATAAAAATAGGACGCGTTGGCCAGCAGGTACAAGCCGGCCACAATCAACGTGGATAGCGCGAATGCCCGCGGAAGAATGCGCCCCGGCTCCCGGACCTCCCCAATCAACGGCGCCAGATTGGCCCAACCCTGATAGCCCCACAAGGCGGCGATCATCGCCGCTCCGAACCCCATCAGTCCCCCCCGCGCCGAATCCGGCACTCCCTGGCAAACGCCGGCAGCCCCTGGCAATGTGTAGTGCATCCAGTCGCCAGGCGCCATCGCAAACACCGCAATTCCCACGGAGGCAACAATGCCGATCTTGATGGACATCACGAGGGTGGCGAGCCGGCCCGTATTTTTCACCGCGAGGCAATTCACCAGCCCCGACAACGCGATCACGGCCACGGAAACCAATGACAGCCCGGATAATCCGAAGGCGGAAAAAGCTTCCACCGCGCCGCCGGCGACCATGTTCAGGAAGATGGCCGATCCCACCGATTGTGCCGCCAGTGATCCTCCACGGCCGACAAAAATGTAGGTCCACCCATACAGGAATCCGAGACGCGGTCCATACGCTTGGCGCAGAAAAACGTACTCACCGCCGGCCTGCGGCATCATCGCCGACAGCTCTCCGTAGCTGAGCGCTCCGGCCAGAACCAGCGCACCCGCCAGGAACCAGACCGCCAATACCTGCATGGGTGAATCGGTGTTGCACGTCATGACCCGTGCTTTGAGAAACACACCGGTCCCGATCATGTTCCCGACGTTGAGTGAAATCGCGCCCGCCAGTCCGAGGCCTCGTATCAGGCCAACGGAACCATTGGGAGAGGACATTCGATGAACCTAGTTCAGCTTCCTCAGCCAGATGTTGCGGAACCTCATCACGGTGTGCGGAGCATTCGGGAAACCGCTGTGATCCTGCAGCCGCAAGGGGCCGGGTCCGCATACGGTTGGGTTGCTGCAACCGGAACCCTTCTTGTCAATCCTGGTCCCGTCATGGACCAGCACCCCGTTGTGCAGCATCGTCACGCTGCCAGGCTGAGTCATCCCTCCGTTGGCATCGCACTTTGCTGCGCGAAAGATAATGTCGTAGCTTTGCCATTCGCCCGGCTTACGGCTGGCATTCACCAGCGGCGGAGCAAATCCGTAGACTGCGCCGCAGGAGCCGTTCGGATAGGTTGGGTTCTGGTAGGAATCCAGGATCTGCACCTCGAAGCAGGACTGCAGGAACACGCCGCTGTTGCCGCGCATCTGGCCTGTCTGCGCGCTCATAAGCGGCACGTTGAACTCCAGATGGATCTGCGCATCGGTGAACACTTCCTTGCTTACGATGTCGCCCACGCCCGAGGCGCACACCAGCTCGCCTTTGTCCACCTTGCATCCAGCCGGCGAGCCGTCCTGCTTGGTCCACCCGCTCAGATCCTTCCCGTCAAACAAAACTACCGCATCGGAGGGTCTCATCGCGACGGTGGAGACCACTCGCGGCTGTGGCGCCTCACTCTGAGCCATGGCAACCGCCGTGACAATCCATAAGATCAACGTAGCGGTTTTCATCGCAGCCGGTCCAGTACCTTCTTCGACACATTGACATTGTTGTTGCGGCCGGTGCCCAGCTCCACGCCGGGCTTGGCGTCGCCATGGAAATCGGATCCGCCGGTCGCAATCAGATCGTAGCGGCGTGCCAGCCACTCGTAGCGCTCCTGCTCCCTCGATGGATGATCGGAGTGCCACGCCTCCAGCGCACGGAGTCCCATCTTGCACAACTGGCGGATGACATCCTCTTCCTGCGCCGGCACACGCTTGCCCAACCGCACCGGATGGGCCAGCGATGGAATTCCGCCGCCATCGGATATCTGCCGGATCCCTTCAGCCAGCGAGGGCTCCTGACGTTCCACGTAGGCCTGTGCGCTTTCGTCCAGGTACTTGTCGAATGCCTCTTGCAATGTACTCACGTATCCCTTCTGCACCATGAGTTTGGCAAAGTGGGGACGGCCGGCCATCGAGCGCCCCAGCGCATTCACCTCTTCCATGGTGATGTCCAGCCCCATCGCTTGCAGCTTCAGCGCCAGCGCTTCGTTGCGCTCCCGCCGCGATTGTTGCAGCTCCGACAACCACGACCGGAACTCCGCCGTGGGGCCGCTCATGAAGTAGCCCAGCAGGTGCACCGATTTGCCGCGTGGCCGGTCCGGCATGATCAGCTTGGTGCTTAACTCAATGCCGCAGACAAGCTCCAGCTTGGCCTCGCGCGCCAGTGGCAGCGCCTGATGGTAGCCTGCGAAGGTGTCGTGATCGGTGATGGCGATCGCATCCAAGCCCTTCGCCTTGGCGGCGGCCACAAGCTGTTCAGGCGAGTAGGTGCCGTCCGATTCGGTTGTATGTGTATGTAGGTCGATCAAGGTAATTCATTAGTCTACAACAAGCGCAACTCCGCTTTGCGCCGGTTCCCTACCCGCGTTCCCTAGAGGATCTGTTCCACCAGAACGTCCAGTTGCCGCCGCATCTCGCCGGTCGGGGTCACGTGCAGGCCGCATTCCTTTGACCCGTCCTGTTCCCACCACCAGCGTCCGGCGCGTTCGCTCTCGCCCGGCTGCACGGCGCGCGTGCAGGGCGCGCATCCGATGCTTGGATAGCCCTTGCCCTCCAGCGCGTGCCGGGGAACTTTGTAGAGCGACAGATGCTCCTCAACTTGGCTGTCTGTCCAATCGGCCAGCGGGCTCAACTTTACCCGGCCATCCACCTCTTCCACCTTAGGAACGTTAGCCCGCTCTTCGCTCTGCTCGCGCCGCAATCCAACCGCCCAGGCGTCGAACTCTTCCAGCTTGCGCTCCAACGGGCGGACCTTGCGCACATGGCAGCACAGCTTGCGCAAGGCGGGCTCCTGATAGAACAGATTCACGCCATGGCGGCTGGTCATCCGTTCCACTTCGCCATAATCGGGCGCAACAATCTCCACCGTGATCCCATACCGGGACCGGACCTCATCGATCAGCGTGTAGGTCTCCTCGGGCAGCCGTCCAGTATCGATCGTGAACACCCGCGCCTTGCTGTTGATGCGGCAGGCGATGTCCACAATCACCATGCCTTCCTTTTGAAAGCTGGTGCAGATGGCGAACCGGTCCCCATAGCGGCCTAGCGCCCACTCGAGAAGGGCGGGTGCGGTGAACTGTTCTAATTCACTGGGCAATGGCATCGTCTCTCTCAGGATACAATGTCCTCCATATGATCACTCGACGCGCCGCACTCACTGCTCTGGCAGCCGCACCGCTGGTTCTGTCTCAATCGCGCCGGAAACCGAATCTTGTCGTGATCCTCGCCGACGATATGGGCTACGGCGACATTAGCACCTACGGCTCGCCGGGCGTGCCCACGCCGAACCTCGATGCCATCGCGCGCCAGGGGACCAGGTTCACCGACGGCTATGTTTCCTGCGCCGTATGCAGCCCCTCGCGCGTGGCCTTGCTGACCGGCCGCTACCAACAGAGGTTCGGGCATGAGTTCAACTCCGGTTCGCCCGAGCGCGAGGCCGAGGTCAATTTCGGCATTCCCAAACAAGCCACCATCCTGCCGCAGATGCTCAAACCTGCCGGATACCGCAGCGGCGTTTTCGGCAAATGGCATTTGGGCGTCCGCGAAGGCTACCATCCGCTGGACCGCGGCTTCGACGAGTTCGTCGGCTTTCTCCCGGGCGGCAATGACTTCGTCACCGGTCGAACCCCCGGCGCGCAAATCGCCGCGGTGAGGGGCGAGGGGGAAGCCATGCCCAAGCAGCGGCAGCACACTCTCATGCGCGGGCGCGAGCCGTTCTCCGATGACCGCTACCTGACTGACCTGCTCAGCTCCGAGGCGGCGGACTTCATCGGACGCAACCGCGAACAGCCATTCTTTCTCTACCTGGCCTACAACGCAATCCACACCCCGCTCCAGGCCACTACGCGCTACCTCGACCGGTTCGCCGGCATCGCCAATCCCAAGCATCGCGTGCTGGCCGCCATGACCGCCGCGCTGGACGACGGCGTCGGATCAGTGATGAGTAAACTGCGCGAGACCAATCTCGAGCGGGACACGATGCTGGTGTTCCTGAGCGACAACGGCTGTCCGGTGGTCACTGGAGCGGGCACCAACCATCCGTTGAACGGCGAGAAGGCCACCTACTTTGAAGGCGGCATTCGCATTCCCTACATGATGCGCTGGCCCGGCCGCATTCCTGGCGGAAAGACCTACCGTGAGCCGGTGGTTTCGCGCGACATTGTTCCTACGTTTCTCAATGCGGCCGCGGTGCCATCGCAAATCCAGTTCGACGGAACAAATCTGTTGCCGTTCCTCAACGGAGGATCGGGCGCTCCGCACGATGTTCTGTATTGGCGGGGAGGCAAAGGCCGGGCCGTTCGCAAGGGGAAGTGGAAGCTGCTCGAATTTGGAGACAACTACACCAAACTGTTTGACCTTCAGGCCGACATCGGCGAAAAGAAGGATGTGTCGGCCGCCAACCCGGATGTGGTGCGCGAGCTCAAGTCGGCTTGGACCGCGTGGAGCAACACGATGGCTAAACCGGGATGGCCTCCCCGGTACAGGGAAGTTACTGTGAACGGGGACAGGTTGAATTGGGAACTGTAGGGGAGATCGGCAGCGAAGGGGGATGTTTGACTACGCACCAGCTCTACCTGTTTAACGGCCTGTACCTGGCTGTGTTGGCCGTGGTAACCGTTCTTACGCGCGCCACGGTGAAGCGCTTTGCGGGCGCTCTGGCCGGTGCGGTGGTGGATGGTGTGGCACTGCTGGGTATCGTTGCCCTCGGCGAGCAGGTGAAGTGGTGGCATTTTGTGATTGCCTGGGAGCCGTACTTCCTGACGCTGTTTCTGATCGGCTGCGCATTGGGTGCGTTCGTCTTTCTTCTTACCTGGCGGATCTCCCGCCGCTTCGGCTGGCGCGGCCTGGTGGCGGCATTGATATTCGCGGCGCTCATCGGGCCGCCGCGGGACTACTGGTACATGGCGAGGTTTCCGGAGTGGGGCGCCTACGCGCCAGGAATCTCTCCGGTTTTGGCTATCTCGGCCGCCTATGTCCTATTGGGCATCCTGGGGCACGGCGTGATGCGGCTGGTGGCTGGCCCGGCCAGTGCAGACCAGCTGGCGCGCCCGCCATGGTCGGCGTCCTAGCCATGCTAGCGACCTCATAAGGTTCCGGACAGTTTTTTAAGGGAAGACATATGGACTTAGGAGCATTTTCGGTAAGTCTCGCCGTCAAAGACCTGGCAAAGTCAGCAGAGTTCTACGCGAAACTTGGGTTCGAACGAATTGGCGGCAATCCGGAGCAGAATTGGCTGATCCTGAAGAATCGCAATCATGTTATTGGACTGTTTCAGGGCATGTTCGAGAAGAATATCCTGACGTTTAATCCAGGTTGGGATCAAGCCGGTAAAGAACTGCCGTCCTTCACAGACGTCCGTGATCTGCAGGGCGAGTTGAAGAGACGGGGCATTACCCTTCTGAGCGAAGCCGGCGAATCCTCACAGGGTCCGGCAAGCATCATGTTCGAGGATCCCGATGGGAACCAGATCCTGATTGATCAACACCGCTAAAGAGGCAAGGACGGCGTATAATCCTTGTCCATGAGACGCGTTCCACAGATCCCCCGTAGAAAGTTTCTTGAAACGGTCTTCCTGCCTGCTGTGATGGGCGCCTCGCCCCAGGCGCAGCCGCGCGCGGGCCTGAAGATTTTCATGAACTGTGACCTGGACGGCTCGCCTGGCATTTTCACCCGAGAGCAGGCCTGGTATTGGGAAAACGGCGTCCGGCCCGAAATCGGCATGGAAGCGCGTGAACTGTTCACCGCCGACATCAACGCCGCAAGCGCGGCAGCTCTGGCTGCCGGCGCCACTGAGCTGATCGTTTGCGACCCCCACCACGGCGGCGGCAACTTCATCCAGGAAAAACTCCTGCGGGACCCGCGCATCACCTATCTGTACCGTAGCGTCGGCTTAGAGAATGGTGTCCGCCGCTGGTGGCCGGGAATGAATGAGACCGTCTCCGCCCTGATGCTGCCCGGCCATCATGCCAAGGCCCTCACCCCGAACGCCTTCCTGCCGCATACCTGGAACTTTGAATGGGCCGACTTCACCATCAACGGCCAAAGCGTCGGCGAGATCGGCATTGAGGCCTGCTACGCCGGCCATTGGGATGTCCCCCTCATTCATGTGCAGGGCGACGAAGCGGCCTGCGCCGAAGCCCGGCAGTTGTTTCCAGGACTTGCCACCTCCGCTGTCAAACGCGGTACCACAGACGCCTGCACGGGATTATCACCGGAAGCGGCCCAAAAAGAGACCGCGCGCGGCATCCGGGAAGGCATCGAAAATCTAAGAGCCGGGAAGGCCAAGCCATACCAGCCCTCCCTGCCCATGACCATCACACTCCGTATGAGAACCATGGACGCCGCCGCCAAAGCCGCGCTGCGCCCCGGTGTGCTGCGCCTTGACGATCATACCGTCGAGGCCCGCGTAGGTAGATACGCCGACGTGGTGAAGTGGCTGCTGGGCACCGGACTCGACATGGCGCCGCAGTGACCCTCGGATAGCCGCGCGGTGGAGTGTGGAGTTACACTAAAGTTGTGCCGGACTTGAATATTCAGATCGTATCCAACGAGGCCGGAGAGCCGACCGCGGTAATAGTACCGATCGAATTGTGGCGGGAAATCGCCTCTGAGCGGGAGACCGCATATTTGCTAAAGTCAGAGTCGATGAAGCAGCGCCTGTTGGCGTCTGCGCAACGGCGGGACGGGTTATCCCTTGAGGCCGTCGTTGAAAAGCTTGGAATTTGACTCGTCAGCGTTTGAGAGCGTTTGAGGACTTGGCTTGGTGGATCGGGCAGGACCGTGCTATGGCCCTCCGCATTGTCCGCTTGTCCGCGAGGTCCAGCGGGAACCGTTTACGGGTTTTGAGAAGCCGGAGCCACTCAAGCATGAACTAGCCGGGTGTTGGTCCAGGCGCATCAACCAGGAGCACAGGCTGGTTTATCAGGTCCTACCCGAAAAAATCCGCATACTTTCCTGCCGCTTTCACTATTGATTCGGAGGGCGATGGAATATTCGAATCACCCCGGCAAACGTTGCTCGATCTAACGCCGTTCCCCGGATCCGTATCCGCCACTGGCGTATAATGGCAGAATTGGAACTCGTCGAGACTTCAGTTTTTACGCGGCAGATTACAGCACTGCTCAACGAAGAGGAGTATCGACGGTTTCAGGTTCGATTGGCCGGCAACCCGGCGGCGGGCGGCCCGAAAGGACACGATCCTTCTGCTTTAAGTGTACGCCAAAAATATGGCTGCGAATCTGACGCCGAAGCAGACCGCTCAACTGGCCAAGGTTGTGCGAGAGGAGTTCGGAAATGAAGACGAACATGTTTGAAGAGTTGTTGGGAAGCGTCCGTGAAGGCGGGAATATTCTGCGGGGCAAGAAGAAAGCTTCGCGCTGCTTTACCTTCGAGGCCGCGGGTGTGCGTACGATTCGGGAACGGACCAGCCTCTCGCAATCGGAATTCGCGGACCTGATCGGCGTCAGCGTCAAGACGCTTCAGAACTGGGAGCAGGACAGGCGGCGCCCAACAGGCCCAGCCGCGGTACTGCTACGCATCATTGCTCAGGAACCAAAAATAGCGGTCCGGGCGATCCATCGGTAAAGCTCCCGACGGTGTTGTCACCCCGGCAAATTCGACGAGCCCATCAGCCATTGATCCACAGCCCGAGCCGCCTTGCGGCCCTCGGCGATGGCCCACACCACCAGCGATTGGCCGCGGCGCATGTCACCCGCCGCGAAGACTCCCGGAACCGAGGACATGTAGTCGGCTCCGGTGGCGACGTTGCCGCGCGCATCAAGATTGACGCCGAGTTGTTGGATCATGCCGTTCGTCACCGGACCCATAAAGCCCATCGCCAGCAGCACAAGGTCTGCTTCAATCACGCGTTCGCTGCCAGGGATCTTTTCAAACTTGGGCGCTGGCCCCACTTGAATGGTGTGCAACTGTTGTACGTTGCCTTTGTCATCGCCTGTGAATTTTTCCGTGGCCATGGAGAAAACGCGTTCGCCGCCTTCCTCATGCGAACTTTCATTGCGCAGCATGAGCGGCCACAAGGGCCATGGCGTGGAGGCGGCGCGCTCGTCCGGCGGTTTGGGCATGATCTCGAATTGCATCACGCTCTTGGCCTTGTGGCGATGCGTGGTGCCGAGACAGTCGGCCCCGGTATCGCCCCCGCCGATGATCACCACTCGCTTTCCGGTGGCCAGAATATCGAAGCGTGCATCCAGCTTGTCGCCGGCGTTGCGCTTGTTCTGCTGCGGCAGGAACTCCATGGCGAAGTGAATGCCCTTGAGTTCGCGGCCCGGCACCGGCAAGTCACGCGATGCTTCGGCGCCGCCGGCCAGAAGAATCGCGTCGTATTGGGACTGCAAATCCTCCACCGATACATTGCCCCCGACGTGCGAGTTGACCCGGAACTCCACGCCTTCCTGCCGCATCTGATCCACGCGCCGGTCCAGATGATGCTTCTCCATCTTGAAATCAGGGATCCCGTAGCGCATCAGCCCGCCCAGCCGGTCGTTCTTCTCAAACAGGGTGACGTGATGCCCGGCCCGATTGAGCTGCTGTGAAGCGGCCAATCCCGCCGGACCTGATCCGATCACCGCCACGCGCTTGCCGGTGCGCTCGGCCGGCGGCTCGGGCTTGATCCAACCCTCGCGCCAGGCGTGATCGATAATAGTCCGCTCGATGTTCTTGATCGTGACCGGCGGCTCATTGATGCCCAGCACGCAGGCCGCCTCGCATGGGGCAGGGCAGATGCGCCCGGTGAACTCCGGGAAATTGTTGGTCGCGTGCAGGACGCGGATGGCCTCGCGCCACCGGTCACGGTACACCAGATCATTCCAATCGGGAATGATGTTATTGAGCGGACAGCCGTTGTGGCAGAACGGCACGCCGCAATCCATGCAGCGCGCGCCTTGCAACTTGAGATTCTCCTCGGGAAACGGCAGGTAGACCTCGAAGTAGTCGTTGATGCGCTCGGAAACCGGACGCCGGGAGAAGACCTCGCGCGCGTATTCCTTGAACCCTGTGTCCTTACCCAAGGCGCACCTCCACCGGCTCGCTGGGCTGCGGATCGAAGCCCGCCAGCTCGACCGGCAGCTGTTTCACCTTTTCGAGTACCGCGCGATACTCCTGCGGGAACACTTTGATGAACTTCGGCAGGTAGGCGCCCCAATTGTCCAGGATCATCTTGGCGCGATTGCTCTTGGTGTAGTTGTAGTGACGCGTGATCAGGTTATGCAGCACCTGTATGTCCAGCGCCTCGGCCACCGGTTCCAGATCCACGATGGACCTGTTGCAGCGAACCGTGCCAAAGTCGCCAGCCTCATCCAGAACATAGGCGATGCCGCCGCTCATCCCCGCCGCAAAGTTGCGCCCCGTCGAACCAAGAATCACCGCGATCCCCTTGGTCATGTATTCGCAGCCATGGTCGCCCACGCTTTCCACCACCGTGATGGCGCCGGAGTTGCGCACCGCGAACCGCTCCCCCGCCATGCCGTTGAAGTAGGCCTCGCCACCCGTGGCCCCGTAAAGCACCACGTTGCCAACGATGATGTTCTCCTCCGGGACAAAGGTGGAACCGCGCGGCGGATAGACGATCATCTTGCCGCCGGACAATCCCTTCGCCGTGTAATCATTGGCGTCGCCTTCCAAAGTCAGCGTGATACCGCGCGAGATAAACGCGCCAAAGCTCTGCCCGGCAGACCCGTGGAAGTGAATCTTTATGGTGTCATCGGGCAGCCCGGCCGAACCGTACCGTTTCGCGATCTCGCCCGACATCATGGTCCCCACCGTGCGGTGTATGTTGCGAATCGGCAGATCAATCTCCACGCGCTTGCCATGCTCAATGGCATCCTTGGCCAGATCAATCAGCTTATAGTCGAGCGCCTGGTGCAGCCCGTGGTCCTGCGGGATGGTGCAGCGGCGGCCCACGCGTTTGGGAACTTCCGGATTGTAGAAAACCTGCGAGAAGTCCAGTCCCTTGGCCTTCCAATGGTCGATTGCCTCGCGCGTTTCCAGCAGATCCACACGGCCCACCATATCATCCAGCTTCTTGAAGCCGAACTGTGCCATGATCTGCCGCAGCTCTTCGGCCACAAAGAAGAAGAAATTGATCACAGCCTCGGGCGTGCCTGTGAATTTCTTGCGCAGCTCCGGATCCTGCGTGGCCACGCCCACCGGGCACGTGTTGAGATGGCACTTGCGCATCATGATGCAGCCCATCGCGATCAACGGGATGGTGGCAAAGCCGAACTCTTCCGCGCCCAGCAGCGCCGCGATAGCGACATCGCGCCCGGTCCCGAGCTTCCCGTCCGTCTCCACCCGTATGCGGCTCCGCAGATCGTTCATTACCAGCACCTGCTGCGTTTCGGCCAGTCCCAGCTCCCACGGCGCGCCGGCATGCTTGATGGAGGTGAGCGGGCTTGCGCCCGTCCCGCCCGTATCGCCGGAAATCAGAACCACGTCGGCGTGCGCCTTGGCCACGCCGGCGGCGACGATTCCCACGCCCACTTCGGCCACCAGCTTGACCGAGATGCGCGCGGCCGGGTTCGCATTCTTGAGGTCGTAGATCAACTGCGCCAGATCTTCGATCGAATAAATGTCGTGATGCGGGGGCGGGGAAATCAGCCCGACCCCGGGCGTGGAGTGCCGCACGCGGGCGATAATCTCATCCACCTTGTGGCCGGGAAGCTGACCACCTTCGCCGGGTTTTGCGCCCTGCGATATCTTGATCTGCAGCTCATCGCAATTGACCAGGTAGTTCGCCGTGACGCCGAAGCGTCCGCTGGCCACCTGCTTGATGGCGGACCTGCGCCAGTCGCCATTGGTATCTTTCTTGTAGCGGGCCTCATCCTCGCCGCCTTCGCCGGTGTTGGATTTACCCCCAATCCGGTTCATCGCGATGGCCAGCGTCTGATGCGCTTCGGCCGAGATGGACCCGAAGCTCATCGCGCCCGTCTTAAAGCGTTTGACAATCTCCTTGGCCGGCTCCACCTCCTCAATCGGAATTCCCTTTTCCGGGAACTTGAATTCCATCAGCCCGCGCAGCGTGCATAGCTGGCGGCTCTGGTCGTTGATCAGCTTGGAATACTCCTGGAAGGTGGCAAAGCTGTCCTGCCGCACCGCGTGCTGCAGTTTCGCAATGGTGTTCGGATTCAGTAGATGGTATTCGCCGCGAATGCGGTACTGATAATTTCCACCGGCGGCCAGTTCCGTCTCCGCCTCGGTAACGGGCAGGAAGGCGAGATCGTGTTTCATCTTGGCCTCGCGGGCCAGCACATCCAGGCCAACGCCTTCAATGCGCGTCGAGGTCCCGGTGAAGTATTGGTCCACAAGCGGCTTGCTCAGTCCGATCGCCTCAAACACCTGTGCGCCTCGATAGCTTTGCAGCGTCGAGATTCCCATTTTGGAGAAGACCTTGAGCAGGCCCTTGTTGACAGACTTCTTGTAATTCTTGAGTACCGTGTCAAAGGATTCCGAGGCGCCGATGTAACCCTTTCGATGCAGGTCTTCCAGCGATTCAATCGCAAGATAGGGGTTGATGGCGCTTGCCCCATAACCGATCAGCAGGCAATAGTGCATCACCTCGCGCGGCTCGCCCGATTCGACAATCAGTGCCACCTGCGTGCGAGATCCCTCGCGGATCAAGTGGTGATGCACGGCCGAGAGAGCCAGCAGACTGGGAATCGGCGCATACTCCGGATCCACGTTCCGATCGGAAAGCACCAGCACCGAGTAGCCCGATTTGATCGCCCACGAGGCCCGCCGGCACAGCGCGTCGATGGCCCGCTGCAACTCCTTCTCGCCACCTTCGGCCAGAAAGAGCATGTTCAGCGTGGTAGCCAGGAAGTCGCCTTGCGAGACGCGGCGCAGCTTTTCCAGATCGTAGTTGGTCAGAATCGGATGCGGCAGCTTCAGCAGATGGCAGTGCTGCTCGGTCTCGTCCAGGATATTGCGCTCATTGCCGATGTAGGAGGTGAGCGACATCACCAGATCTTCGCGAATCGGGTCAATGGCCGGATTTGTCACCTGCGCAAACAACTGCCGGAAGTAATGGAAAAGCGGCTGCGGCTTGTCCGATAGGCAGGCGAGCGGTGTGTCGGTGCCCATGGATCCGATCGGCTCCTGCCCCTGCTCGGCCATCGGGCCCATGATGATGCGCAGGTCCTCATCGGTGTAGCCGAACACGCGCTGGAGCTGGAGCAGGTTGTCAAAATCGGTGGCGTGCCAGTGGCTCGGTTCCGGAATATCATCCAGCGTGATCTGCTTATTCTTGATCCAGGCGGCGTAGGGCTGGCGCGAGTAGAGTCTCCGCTTGATCTCCTCATCCGGAATGATACGCTGCTCCCGCAGATCGCACAGCAGCATCTTGCCCGGTTGGAGCCGCCCTTTGAAGGCCACCTCTTCCGGCTTCACCGGCAGCACACCGGTCTCGGAGGCCATGATCAGGTTCCCGTCGTGCGTAATCATGTAGCGGGCCGGCCGCAGCCCGTTGCGGTCCAGCGTCGCGCCCACCACCCGGCCGTCGGTAAACGCAATGGCGGCCGGCCCGTCCCAGGGCTCCATCAACGACGCGTGATATTCGTAGAACGCTTTTTTGTCCGGATGCATGGTCGGATCCATGCTCCAGGCTTCCGGTATCAGCATCGCCATCGCGTGCGGCAACTCGCGCCCGGCTTGCAGCAGCAGCTCCGCCGCATTGTCGAACATGGCCGAATCGCTTCCGCCCGGCGTTTCAATCGGAAACAGCTTCTTGATGTCGTCTCCAAACAGTGGCGAGGCGAGTATGTTCTCCCGCGCGTGCATCCAGTTGACGTTGCCGCGCAATGTGTTGATCTCTCCGTTGTGGCAGATGTAACGGAACGGATGCGCCAGCTGCCAGGTGGGAAAGGTGTTGGTGGAAAAACGCTGGTGCACCATGCACAGCGCGCTCACCACTTGCGGGTTGGACAGTTCGCGGAAAAACTCGGCGATCTGTGGAGCCAGAAGCAGCCCCTTGTACACGATAATGCGCGTCGATAGCGACGGGATGTAGAAGAACTCCTTGTCGTCCAACTCTGATTCCGCAATCTCGCGTTCCACCCGTTTGCGGAGCAGGTACAGCTTGCGCTCCAGTTGATCCTGCGTCCGCTCGGTTTTCGACGCAATGAACATCTGCTGGATGTAGGGCTGCGAGGCGCGGGCAATCCGACCGATGGCATCCGCGTTCACTGGCGTATCGCGCCAGCCGAGCACTTCCAGTCCTTCCTCGCCGGCGATCCGCTCCAGGATTCCTTCAATCAGCAATCGCGGTTTGCGGTCCACCGGAAAGAAGACCATCCCAACGCCGTATTGGCCAGGTTCCGGCAGGCGGAAACCGATCTGGGCGCACTCGTTCTGGAAAAAGGCATGCGGGATCTGAATCGTGAGGCCGGCGCCATCGCCGGTGTCCGGATCGCAGCCGCAAGCGCCGCGATGAGTGAGGTTGATGAGGATCTGAATCCCTTTGACAATGATGTCGTGCGAAGCTACCCCTTTGATGTTGACGACAAAGCCCATGCCACAGGCATCGCGTTCCAGGCGAGGGTCATACAGACCTTGTGCCTTAGGTAAGCCGTTGTTGAAGCCGCTGGGATGCTGGTTTTCCACTCGAAATCTCCCCTGCGCCAGAAATACCGGGGGCGCATTAGGAAAAGTATACCCAGCCGAGCATCATTAGTCAAATGGGATTTGCAATATTAACAAAATAAGTAATGCTTATGTTTTGACGGGCTCGTATGGAACTGATTCCACTATGGTTGGTTTAGTTTGCCTGATTGCTCGAAGTGATTCATTATCTGCGCAAGTCTGCTAGCCAACTGGCCCTACTTGATGCCTAGGAATTCTTCCGGACGCCCTCGTTACGCTCGCGACGGGCTTCAATCAGTCTGCGGGCCACGTCCCTCACAAGGTTAGCATGACCGGAAAGGGTAATTCAGCGCCCCCTACCACCAATTCACCACCACCGTAATCGGCGCCACCAGCTCCCGGTCTGGCCGGAAATTGAGCAGGAAGCGTTGTCCGTCGCCGCTCACCGCATAGTGATAGCCGAGCATGAGCGAAGGAGGGGTCATCGCCGCGGTGAACAGCTCCTTGGGCGACCCCTGCTCGAATGTTGCTCCGGTCTTTACCGGTACCGCCATTATCTTGTTGCCCGGCGCCAGAAAATACATCTCTTTGCCGTCGCGCCGCCATCTCGGTTGGATGCCCCCATCTACCGAAACCTGCCATCTCCCGCCGGAAGGCGGGAAGCTCCGCACGTACACCTGAAAGCCCTTGGACTCATCCGAGATGTAGGCCATCCAGCGGCCGTCCGGCGAAAGCTGCCCCTGATCCTCATTGAACTCGGTTTGCAGAAATAGCGCTGGTTTGCGCTGGTCCATGTCCAGCGTCCACAAATCGAGATTCGTCTTCGGATCCATCCCGGCGAACACCAGACGCCGTCCGTCCGCGGACCAGTCTGACAGCCGCATCAGGTTCGGAGATGGGAGAATCAGCTCGTCCGCTCCCGCGCCGCTGGCCGCTTTCACGTAGAGCCCGTGTTTACCCCCGCGGTTCGAGTAGAAGGCGATGCGTGTACCGTCTGGAGACCATACCGGATAACTGCTGTAAGCGGGATCGAAGGTCAACCGCGTGGCGGTACCGCGGTACATATCGTGTATCCAGAGGTCATTGTTCGATTCGTTCCAGTCACCAATCGGGATCACCACTCGTCTCTCCTCCGGCGAGAGTGCCGGATAGTGGAGCCGCCCCGGTGCTCCCAAAGTGGAGATAGCCTTGCCATCGCGATCGAACCAGGTCAGTTGCATGTTGCGCGACTGGAGGCTGGTGGAGTAGGCCAGCACGCCGTTGTCCGATGCCGAGAACGTCGCCACTGGTCCGATCGCGGCGAGCGATTGCACCACCGGAACCGGATCTCCGCTCAATTGCATCGTGCCGGTGTGAAACGGTTGGGCCAGTAGCGTCCTGCCACGTTGAAACAGCAGCCTGCCGGTGGAACCTGTTCCCGGCGCGAACATAACGGTGTTTGGCCCTTTCAGTATCAGGTTCCGCTCTTTCGGATTTTTACTGTCGAGCGATCCCCAATAGATCCCCTGGTCTTTGCCGGTGATAATGTAAAGGAATCGGCGTCCATCGGGCAGAAATTGGGGAGAGCCGGCAGTTGCCTCCCCTTGGTCCAGGTTCGGGAAGACAATGGGAACGGGCACTCCTCCTGCTGCAGGAATCTGTGCGATCCCTGAGCCATTCCGGATTAGAATCACCTCGCCACGGCCCCATGTTCCGTGTCGGACCAACGGTGCGACCTCGCACAATATTTGCGGAGCCCCGCCAGTCACGTCAATCCTCTTCAGCTTGTTGTCGGCGGTGAAGGCGAGGTAACGGCTGTCAGGCGACCAGAATGCAGACACGGCGCCATCGGTGTCCGGCAGCGCCTGACTGTTCACCGCATCCAACGGCCGGATCCGAAGCTGGGTCTTTCCCCCTGCCACCTGCGCGGTATAGGCCAGCTTGCGCCCATCGGGCGAAAGCCGGGGGATGGAATCTGCGAAGGACTCCCCCTCCGACGGATTTACCTGGAACCGGATGGTGGGCTGCTGGGCGGGCTTCTCCAACAGCAGCACACCCGCGAGCGCCGCCGCAAGCAACAGTGCCGCAGCCGTGGCCGCAATCCAAGGCCGGCTCGATGCCACACGCTTCTCCGTAGCCGGAACCGCCTTTGGGGCCTCCTTTATTGACTCCAATTCCAGCTTGATGTCCACTGCCGATTGCCAGCGCCGCTCCGGATCCTTGGCCAGACACCGCTTGATCACTTTCTCCATCCACGGCGGATTCACGGCCGGCGGATCATGCTCCAGAATCGCCGCAATCAGTCCCGCCTGCGTCTTGCCGTCAAAGGCGCGCTTGCCGCTGATCATCTCGTGCAGCAGCGCGCCCAAGGCCTAGATGTCGCTGCGAGGATCGGCCTGCTTGCCTTCCAGCTGCTCGGGAGCCATGTAGGGCAAGGTTCCGATAAGGGTTCCTCCGGCCGTGAGAGCCTGTGTGAGCGTGGCATCGTCCGGACCCGGGCGCTTGGCGTCGTTCAGCTTGGCGATGCCGAAGTCGAGCAGCTTCGCCCCGGACCGGGTGATCATCACGTTGGCCGGCTTGAGGTCGCGATGGGTCACTCCTTTCTGATGTGCCGCGCCCAGCGCGTCGCTGATCTGCATGCCGCATTCCAGCACCTTGGCCAGCGGCAGCGGGCATTGCAGTGTCTGGCCCTCCAGGTACTCCATCACCAGGAAGTCCATGCCGTCGTGATTGCCGATGTCGAACAGCGTGCAGATGTGCGGATGTTGCAGCGCGGCCACCACGCGCGCCTCGCGCTCGAACCGCTCGCGAAGGTTAGCCGAAGCCTGGCGCAGGATCTTGATGGCTACCGTGCGGTCGAGGCGTGTATCGGTGGCCTTGTACACCTCGCCCATGCCGCCCGCGCCAAGCAGTGCGATGATTTCGTAAGGGCCGAGCCTGGTTCCAGTGGCTAAGGGCATGCGATTGGACCGCTTCGGGCATTATATAAAGGATTCGACTGTGTGATGTCAGTAGAGTTGTCATTGGCCGACAATCATCAATGCCACATCAAATCGTGATCGATACCGGTATTCTCGTCGCCGGCCTCCTGGCCAATCCCTAACTCCCCCAATCTTACCGTAAGAAGTTTTCTGCTAACCCACTCTTACTCTGAAACCGTATCCCCCGGCTGTATTCTGTCACCATCATGATTTCCACAATGCTTCTCCTGGCCCTTTCCTCCCTCGATTGGAATGAGATGCAATCGGAAAGCGTCAAGCTCTACAACACCGGGCGGTTTCTGGAAGCCGAGGCAATGCTCCAGCGCGCCGCTCCCCTCCTTTCCGGTCGCGACTCCTCCGATCCTGGAATTGCCCGCCACTGGAACAACGTGGCCGCCGTCTCCCATGCGCTCGGCCGTTTTTCGGAGGCCGAGGCCGCCTACCGCAAGGCCCTTGCTTGGTACGAAAGCCAGGCGCGGTCCGGCGATGTTGACTACTCCCGCACCTTGAACAACCTCGCTTCCATGCTCCGCATCAACGGGCGTCTGCCCGACGCCGAGCGCCTATGCCGTCGGGCCATTGCATTGCAAGGCCGCGGCGCCGATGGTCCGGCGTTTCTCTTCAATCTGGCCGAGATACAACGCGCCCTCGGTGAGATCACCCAAGCCGAACAATCCGCCCGACAGGGCCTGGCGATGGCTGGCGGGCAAAGCAGTCTGATTCGCGCCCATCTCCTGCAGGCCACCGCGTTACTCTCCCTGGAGAAGGGTGACCTCGCTGCCGCCGAAGCCAACCAAATCCTCGCCGTCGAGTTGTTCCAACAACTGCTTCCGGAGCGTCATCACCTCCATGCCGGCGCGGCCGGAAACTTGAGCCAGATTCTAATGGCGCAAGGCCGCTTCGCCGAAGCCCGCGTGTGCCTGGACCGGTCCCTGGACCTCTTCCGCGAAACCCTCGGTTCCAATCATCCCACCATGGCAACCGCCCTGAATAATCTGGGGCAATGGCACGCCAGGCAAGGCGACCTCGCCTCGGCCGAGCCGCCCCTGCGCCAGGCCCTGCTCATCTGGGAAAACGCCTATGGACGCAATCATCCCGATGTCGCCAAGGGACTCCGTAATCTCGCAGCGCTGTTTCAGATCCAGGGCAAACTGCGCGGCGCGGAGCGCTTGTACCAGGACGCGCTCCGGATTTCCGAAACCGTCAATGGGGCGCGCCACAGCCAGACGGCTATGATTCTCGGAGACCTCTCCCGGCTCTATGATCGTATGGAGCGCAAGACCGAAGCCGCCCGCCTCCGTGAACGGTTGAGCACCCTGTCGTTTCAGGATTCCAGGGGGTCCCAATGACCGTTTCGCGGCGCGATCTCATTCTCATCGCCACCAGTCCGCCTCCGCGTGCCGGGCGTCAGGCTCTCCTGCGAGAGTTGATCGAGCGCTGTCTCGTCCGCGGGGACCTCGATGCGGCCGACCAATTCCTCCATCGCGACTACTGCATTCATGCCGGCGATCGCACCGGCTCGCGCCGCCAATGGAAGCAGTCCGTCCTCGCCCTCCGCGCCCAAATGCCAGGCCTTGCCGTCCGCGTGGAGGAGATGTGGGAGGCCGGTGACCGCCTCGTGTGGCGCTACGTCATGGAAAACGGCGGCCAGCGCGTGCACGGAATCCATCTCGAGCGGTTCGAAGACGGCAAGCTCATCGAGACCTGGAGCTGCACCACCGCCGATTGGTCCGCCGTTATTTAAGCCCCACGCGCCGGACCAGCTCCTCAAAGCGCGGATCACCCCGCAAGGCGTCATAGGCTGCGTGCACGCCGATCTGGGTCATCGGCATGTCGCGCCGGCTTACCCCGCGTTCCAGCCATTCGAGCGCCTCCTCCTGCTGTCCCAATCCAAGATGCGCCAGCGCAAGGCACGATGCCGCCACGTGCTGGCCTCGCGCGATCTCGTGGAGCCGCGCCAGCATGCGCCTCGCCTTGACAAGATTGCCCGAGCAGCCATATGTCTGTGCCAGCGCGCCCATCACGCTGGGCAGGTCGCCGGAAATCTGGCGGCCCTTCTCCAGCATCTGAATCGCCTTGCCGTAATGGCCAAGGCAAAAGTTGGCCCGCCCCAGCCCTGTCCAGGATCGCGGGAACTGCGGGAAATCCTTCGTCATGCGCTCATACCGGCGGGCAGCGTCGTCAAAATCGCGTCGAAGCATGGCCAGAAAGGCCAAGGCTTCCACCAGGATGGGCTCTAATGGGTCCAGGTCCGCGGCAATCGTCAAGTGCTGGTAGGCTTCCTCGAATCGCCCCAGCAACGCCAGATGGTCCAGCCCATACCAGTGGTGCGCGGTGACGTAACCCGGATTGAGAGCAATCGCCTTCTTGTAGTGGCTCTCCGCGCGAGCCCAATCCCAGTCATAGAGCCCCACAACAATCGCCAGCGAGACGTGCGCCTCCCCGAGATTGGGATCCAACTCCAACGCGCGTAGCGCGGCCTGCCGCGCCAGTGGCATCGATTCAGTGGAAGATTCGATGCTGTAGTCGGCCAGTAGGCTATGCGCGTCCGCAAGCCCGGCGTACGCCGGTGCGCACCGCCCGTCCTCCCCGATGGCGCGTTGAAACAACGCGATGCTCTGCCGGATCGAATCCGGTGTCCGGCGGAACCATTCAAACCGCCCCTTCAGATAAAAATCATGCGCCTCCACGCTGTGCTTCCGCTGGCTGGTTCCCCCGTCGGTCAATCTCACCCGCAGCACCGCCGCGATGGACCTGGCAATCTCCTCCTGCAGCGTGAACAGCCCTTCCATCTCGCGCTGGTAGCTCTGCGTCCACAGGTACACACCCGTGGCAGCCTGTACCAATTGCGCATGTATCCGCAGCAGATTGCCTTCCCGGCTCACCGTACCTTCCAGGATCGCATCGGTCTGCACCTGCCCGATTACCTCGCTCGATTGCGGCGACTTTCCGCGCAGCCGTGCCGCCGAACTCCATCCCACTACGCGCAATCCCTTTACCTGCGTCAGCGCGTGGATCAACTCCTGTGTCAAGCCGTCGCTGAAGTAGTCGTTGGTCGCGTTGGCGTCCAGGTTGATGAACGGCAGCACCAGGATGCTTTCCATTTTCCCCAGCCCATCCGCCTGCTTCGCCCCACCTGTCTTCCTTTCCGAAAAGCGCGGCCCGTAGGTCCCCTTCGGATAGTCGATGATGACCGTGTCCTCGCTTCCGGCCGTGGCGTAGTATTCCGACAGCTTCTTTCGCAGCCGCCTTGCTTCCACGCGGACAATCGGGTCGATGCGCGGGTCGTAGTCGGGAGCGCGGTCAAAAACCTTCGAGCCCACTAGCGTTTCCTTCAACGATTCGGATTGACCACGCAACGCTTGTTTGACTGTATAGGTTAGGAAGCGGCTCATGCGGGCGCTGTTCCGGAACACCCTGCTTGCCAGCAGTTTCTTGAGCTGCTCTTGTATCTGGTGAGTCTGCACACAGGGCCTGACATTCCAACCACCCAAGCCCTGATTTGATTATAGCCAAGGATTCTTCAGCCGCAAATTTACCCCGCCCAGATCTACTTCCAATTCACCACCACCGTAAAAGGATCCTGCCTGACGTCCCCAACGGTGGAATTGATCAGGAAGCGCTGCCCGTCCCCGGTCACCGCGTAATTGAAGCCGAAAACGCCTTGTGACGAGATCATGCGCGAAGCGAATAACTCCCTGGGCGTCCCCGGCTCAAAAGTTGCACCCAGCTTTACGGGTACCGCCATCACCTTGTTGTCCGGTGAGATGAAAAACAACTCCTTGCCATCGCGCCGCCACCTCGGTTGCGTCCCGCCGGCGAGCGACACCTGCCACCTGCCGCCGGACGGCGGAAAGCTCCGCACATACACCTGGAACTCCTTGGACTCATCGGAGACGTAGGCCAGCCAGCGTCCATCGGGCGAGAACTGCCCCTGCTGCTCCTCGAATTCGGTCTTCAGAAACAGCGTGGCCTTGCGCTTGCCCATATCCAGCGTCCACAGGTCGTGCTTGCTCTTCGGATCGTTTTCGGAGAAGACCAGTTGACGGCCGTCGCGCGACCAGTCCGTCGGGAGCTTGAAATTGAGAGATTGATAGAGGGGTTCGTCCTCTCCCGCGCCGCTGGCTGCCTTGGTGTATAGGTCCCGCTTGCCTCCGCGGTTGGAGTAGAACGCAATACGCTGGCCGTCCGGGGACCATACAGGATAACTGTCAATAGCCGGATCAAAGGTCAAGCGCGTGACAGCGCCGCGGTCCATGTCGTGAATCCAAAGGTCGGCGTTGGAGCCGGCGCCTTCCCTCACGGAAACCGCCACCCGCTTCTCCTCCGGCGAGAGCGCTAGAGAAACATTCCGCGCCGGGACACCCACATCAGAAGCTGCCTTGCCCTCACGGTGGAACCAGGACAGTTGCGAAACAAAACTCTGGATGCCGGTGGAGTAGGCCAGCACGCCGTTGTCCGATACCGAGACCATCGGTGCGGTGCCGAATGTGGAGATGGATTGCACGACCGGAACCGGATCTCCGCTCAGTTGCATTTTGCCGGGGTCGAATGGCTGGGCCATCAGCGTCCCCTCCCGAATGAAGAGAAGCCGTCCCGTGGCGCCAACCCCCGGCGCGAATAGGGCTCCGGCTGTGCCCGCCAGGAGCCTGTTTCTCTCTTTTGGATTTTTGGAATCGATGGATCCCCAATAGGTTACCGTCTCCTTGCCAAACGCGCTGTAAACAAAGCGATGGCCGTCCGGGAGAAAATGCAGTTGGCCCAGTGAGGCCTCCCCACGGGCGGGGTCCGGGACCACCAGGGGAACGGGCACTCCGCCGGCCGGGGACACCTGCTTTAGATCCGTATTGTCGCGAAATACGATCACGCCCGCCCGGCTCCATGACCCCGCCGGAAAGTTCGTTCCAGCGTCGCATATTGCGAGTGGAGGCCCGCCGGTGACGTCGATCTTCTTGAGCTTTCCACCGGCGTAGAAGGCGAGGAAGCGGCTGTCGGACGACCAGAATGGAGCGACGGCGCCATCGGTTTCCGGCAGCGCCCGCGTGGTCACCGAGTCGAGCGGCCGTACGCGAAGTTGCGTCTTTCCCCCCGCCGCTTGCGCGGTGTAGGCGAGCAAGCGACCGTCGGGTGAAATCCTGGGGATATAGGGCGCGAAGGACTCCCCGTCCATCGCAGCCACCTGCATGCGGATGGTGGGCTGCTCGACGGGTTTCAGGAACATCAGCACGCCGGCAAGCCCTGCCACAAGCAGAACCG
>ORMF011480768.1_pt1 | contig 27621 bp, 24 predicted proteins | sample 1779871 | NCBI WGS metagenome assembly ORMF01 (sample SAMEA104232316, study PRJEB22302) | groundwater metagenome | biome: forest; feature: aquifer; material: groundwater | place: USA | collected 2011-08-07 | depth 5.4 m | reverse complement strand
CCTGACGCACCCCGCACCGAACTGTCGCCGCCACGACTTTACGCGATTTCTGAGATACAAGGGGGGGCGAAGGCCGGGGTGAGGTGCCCGTCTGGCGCCAGCGTGCGGATCTCGAAGATGTCCGTCAGCATCATCTACATCTCCAGCGACTGCGCCTTGCGCTTCCCCTCCGCGGACGGCGTCGCCTTCCCCGCATCCACCCCAGGCGCGCGCTTGGCGTCCGTGATGCATGCTGGCGGTACGTCCGTCGCCTCTTCGGGGCGCATCGCCCAGGGCGGGCGCGGCACCTTCACGTGCAGCGCTTCGCGGAAGTTCGGCGCGACCACCACCTTCTCGTCCGGCGAGAGACGCAGCGCGAGCTTGCGGTCGCCCTCCGAGAAGCCGCGCCAGATCGAATCGGCCAGCTCCTGGCCGCCGCTGCGGCCCAGCACGCGCGTCTGGCTGTTTTCGATGACGACGTCCGACACGCGCGACCCCTGCTGCTGCGCGCCGAAGAGAATGATGCCGCGCGACCGCATCTGGCTCGCGACGTACTCGAACAGCTTCGTGATGGAGTCCGACGCACCCTTCGGCGCGTAGCGGTTCAGCTCGTCGATGACGACGAGGAACGTCTCGTGCCGCGCGGCGTGCGGGCCGCTGCGCCACTGGACGAGCTGGTTGAGCGCCGCCGCGATGACGAAGCGCTGCAGATGCGCGTCGTGGATCGACTGGATGTCGATCACGCTGACGTCCTCTTGCATCGTCGCGAGCGAGAGCGGCGAGCCATCGAAGTCGTCGCGCCGCAGCAGCCCCGACGTTGGGCCGAGCACCCGCGCGAGCCTGCGCCAGAGCGCCTGTATGGTGGAGTTGCTCATGCTGCGCAGGCTGTCGTCGTCGAGGTCCTTCGACTCAGGTTGCGCCTTCATCTCGATGTAGTCGAGCAGGTTCTGGAAGGTGAGGACCGCGCTGCCGCCGTTCAGATCGTTCTTGCTGTTGAACGCGCGCTCGAGCGAGTCCGTGAGCTGCCGCCGAGCCGCGACGCGCGGGTCGGGCGCGCCGCCCAGCCGCTCTTCCAGGCTCTGCGCCTTCGTGCGCCCAACCGACAGGCGATGGCTCAGCCAGTTGATCAGCGTAACGATGTTGTCGTTCGCGCGCGTCTCCTCGGAGAACAGCAGGTCGAAGAGGCCGAAATCGATGATGTCCTTCAGCGACCACGAGTACGGCTTCACGTCGCCCGGGCGCTCGGTCGTGATCGGCATCGGCGCGCCGCTGCGTTGCGAGGTCTCCGGCGCGTAGTAGGCGATGCTGCGGAAGATGTCGGGCGAGGCGACGCCCATCCGCTGCCACGTGTCGAGATCGTCCTGCGTGAACTTCGTCGACCAGCGGTCGAGCCAGAACAGGTCGAAGCCCTTCACATTGAAGATGATCGCTTTGATCCGCGGCGCCTGCCCCGTGCCGACCATCCCCACCGCGCGCGTCTTGACGGCGTTGATCGTCTGCGATGTCGCCAGCGTCAGGAACGACGACTTCGTGCCCGATCCGGCCGCGCCATTGACGTTGAGGTGTCCGGACTGCGCGCCGAGCAGGAAGTCCTGGTCGAGGACGGCGCGGCCGGCGGTAGAGTCGCCGCCATTGCGGATGAGGCCGACGCAGACGCCGCGCTCGTCGGCGTACTGGTCGATCTCGTACGCGCGCTCGGCGTCGCGCTCGCCGCACGAGAAGACGGTGCTGCCCTCGATCGGCGGCGCCAGCTTCGGCGGGAACGCGTTGACGACGCGCGCTTTCGCGTACGTCACGCCGTCGCGGTCCAGCATCAGGTCATCGGCGACGGGATCGCCGTCGTGCGCTGCCAGCTCCATGTGCATCGAACTGATCGTCGAGCGCCGGTACACCTGCTCGATCACGCCGAACAGCTCGACTTCCGTGCCGCCCATGACGGTTGGCACGCGCACGATCTGCGTCTGCTCGACGAGCTGTCCCGGCGCCACCCAAAAGTAGAACTCGTCGACGTTCGCCTCCTGGCCGAGCGGGCAGCCGATGCGGCCGACGGCTTGGGGCTCGGTTGGAGCTGGAGGCTCGTGTCCGTCAATTGAAGTCATACCAAGAGCCTTTCAGGGGAACGATCCACGAAGAGCACCAAGAGCACGAAGTTGGAACCATGGAGTCACACGACGGATCACAGCCGCCCACGGCTGTGGTTGTCGAAATGCGATCGATCGCTGTTGTCGCCGCCGATGATCGAGCCGCCACAAGATCCCCTTCGTGCTCTTCGTGGATCGGTGTCGTTAGCCCCGCGCGCTCTTCGTGGATCGTCATCGAAACATCCGGTGCAACCGCGGGATCACCGCATCCAGATCCGGCAGCATCGCGTGCAGATGATCCTCCACCCGCACGATCGGCTCCACGCTGATGCCGGCGCGCGAGTACGCCAGATCGCGATGCCGCAGCCGGTACAGGTACGCCGCCAGCCCGGAAAGATACGCCGGCATGTCGCCCGCGTGTGCGCTCTGCACGTACGCCAGCGGCGCCGTCACCCGCACGATGCCGTACGACGGAGAGATCCCCGCTTCCGACGAGAGCCGCACGTACGTGTTCACGAGATCGACGTGCTGCACCGTGTGCAGGACGAACGCCGGCGTGCGCTCGCCGGGCTTCAGCGCGTACACCATCTCTTGCAGCCCCGCCGGCAAGTACGTCGTCATCTGCCGCTTCACGAGGCCGACAATCGGCACGTTGTGCGTCGGCGCCGTAGCGAGACGGCGTTCGAGCAGGCCGTCCATCAGCGTTGGCTTCGCGAAGCCGGCGAGCATGACCGCGCGCTCGGCCTCCTCCATCGCCTCCATCGCGAGGCTGCGCGTGCCGCGTCGCATCGTGTCGAAGTCGCCGAGGACGGAGCCACGCGGGCGTTCGAGCAGGTCGACGCCGATCGTGCGCAGTGCGTGAAACGCCTCGGCGATCACATCGCGCTCGATGCCGTCGGAGTACAGGCAGAGCACCTTCCGCGTCTGCGTGCCGGCGCCCCGCTTCGTCGTGCGGCCGTCGATCTCCAGCGCGGCGGCCGAGACGGCAGCCGCGATGATCGGACGGCGGCGGAAGTCGACCAGCAGCGAGCCGACGGTCTTCGACTTGATCGAGCCGTCCACGAAGCGCACCGGCACGTCGTCCGTCGGCGCACCCGGCGCGATCGGCGTCCACTCGTGCTGCGGGCGCTCGTACTCGAGTTCCAGCCCGTCGCGCGGCGTGTCGTCCTCATCGTCCGCCTCATGCCCCGGAAACGGCGGCGCCGAGGCGTCGTTCAGCGGACTCGGCGCGTACGCCGAAAAGATCGTGCGCGTAGCGGCGGTCGTCGGCACGGAAGCTCCGGTTGCGTTATGTCGTACGTTTGTTCTATGCAGGATACGATCGAATCGGCGCAGGTGTAAAGGTGCGGGCAGGTGCGGGCGGAGCCCCGGGCGTCGGGCGGTGCGTCGGCGCTTCAGAGAATGGCGAGCAGCTCGCGGACGTCGAGCGCAATGCCGATCGCGACGGGCGGAGCCAGCGGCATGACGGTCGCGAAGGCGGCTCGCGGATCGGAAGGCGCGTGCGACGGTCGGAATCGCGGCATCGTCGAGGCGATGGGCAGTGCGACGAGCACGTACACAAAGAACGCAGGGATCGCCAGCGCGATGAGTCCGCGATCGCTCGCGCCGGCGAGCAGCACCGCGATGACAAGCAGCGTCGCGGGCAGGGACAGCAGCATGCCGGCGGCCTGCGCCGTGAACAGCAGGTAGCCGGTGATCGTGCGAGACGGCGCCGCCACGGCGCGCTGAAGGTTGTCGTACACCGGCGCGATGAGCATGCCGAACGAGACGAACAGCGCCGCGAATATCGCGACGTTGACGATAGGGATCCCGAGGCCATCGAAGTCGGGGTTGCTGGCTTCGATGAGCACCGACCCGAAGATGGCGAGCAGCAACGCGCCGAACGCCACACCGCGCCAGCGGCCCGCCCACGCGAGACGGCGGTGGATGGCGAGATACAGCAGGCCGCCGACCGCGCCGGCGGCCCCTCCGAGCAGCGTCAGGAAGATCGTCCCGCCGACGGTGATTTCGCCGACGATCGCCTGGGCGTCGGTGAGCGTGCCCTGATCGGCGTCGCTCGCCAGCAGCGCGACGATGCGCATCGCGAGCCGGGAGCCGATGCCGAGCGCGACCATGCCGGACAGGAAGCCCGCGAACGTCGCGACCGCGAGCGACCGGAGTCCGGCAGCCATCCGGTGGAACCTGTCGGGCGCATCTGCCCGCGAACCAGCAGCCATATCGGCCATCAGCCGCTCCCCTTGGCCGCGATGATAGCACCTCGACCTGCGGATTGTCCTGCGCCGCTTCCACCGCGGTACGGCGTCTGTCACGCTGGGTCACCGTGACAGTCGATCGAAAGATGGATGTGAGACGGCTTGTGCTCTCCGATGGTGTGCGATGATCGTTGACGTCGAAGTGCGAGAGGCCGGGAGCAAGGGCAGCGGCGTCTTCGCCCGAAGACCGTTTGGCGAGGGCGCGTTCATCTTCCGGCGGCGACACAGCCGCATTGTTGACGCTCAGGGAATCGAAGATCTTTCCGCGGCGGAACGGATGCACATGTGTCAGTTGGACCACGACCGCTTCGCTGTGCTGCTCCCGCCCGGGTGCTACCTCAACCACTCGTGCGACCCGAGCGCCATGCGTAGCGGCGTGAAGGTGTTCGCCTTGAAGCCCATCCGCGCCGGCGACGAGATCACGATCGACTACCGGCTGAACGCGTTCGATGGAGATACGTGGCCGTGCGAGTGCGGCAGCGCCAACTGCTCGGGTGAAGTCGTCGGAAGCTACTTCGCACTCCCAGCCGAGCGGCAACAACAGTATCTCCGTTTCGCGCTTCCATTCATCCAGCGCGAATACCGGCGTCGCCAGCGGACGGCCGGGCGGAGCTGAAGCTCCTCCGCTACTGTCACGCGGGTGCGTCTGTCACGCTGGATCATCAGATCAGAGACCTGAATAAGGAGGCGAGCCGCCATGAAATCACGACAACTGGGCCGCACGGGGCTGCGCGTGCCGCCGCTCTGCCTCGGCACGATGACCTTCGGGCTGCAGTGCGACGAAGCGACGTCGTTCGCGATCCTCGACCGCGCCTTCGAAGGCGGCATCGACTTCATCGATACAGCCGATGTCTATCCGCTCGGCGGCGGGCTCGACACGGTCGGGCGCACGGAGGAGATCGTCGGCAGGTGGATGAAGGCGCGCGGCAACCGCGACCGCATCGTGCTGGCGACGAAGTGCGCGGGCGCGATGGGCCCCGGCATGAACGACAACGGCATCTCGCGCTACCACATTCTGAAATCCGTCGACGAAAGCCTGCGCCGTCTCCAGACCGACGTCATCGATCTCTATCAGGTGCATGCGTTCGACCCGCGCACGCCGATCGAAGAGACGATGCGCGCGCTGGATGATCTCGTGCGCTGGGGGAAGGTGCGCTACGCCGGCTGCTCGAACTATCCGGCGTGGCGCCTCGGCGAAGCGCTGGCCGCGAGCGAGCGGCTGAGCATCACGCGCTACGACTGTCTCCAGCCGCGCTACAACCTGCTGTATCGCGATATCGAGACGGAGCTGCTGCCGCTCGCCCGCAGCCAGGGCGTCGGCGTCATCGTCTACAACCCGCTGGCGGGCGGCTTCCTGTCCGGCAAGTACCGCAAGGGCGACGACCCGCTGGAGGGTTCGCGCTTCACGCTGGGGAACGCCGCCCGCGTGTACCAGAACCGCTACTGGCAGGACGCGCTGTTCGATGCGGTCGACGCGCTGCGGCCGGTTGCCGAGGCGCGCGGCGTCGCACTGGCGTCCGTCGCCGTCGCGTGGGCGATCGCGCAACCCGGCGTCACGTCGGCGATCGTCGGCGCCAGCCGCCCGGAGCAGCTCGATGCGTCGATCGCCGCCGTCGATCTCGATCTGGACGACGGGCTGCGGGCGGCGTGCGATGCGGCGTGGTGGTCGTTGCCGCGGCGGCCGGTCGTTGAGGGGTATCGGTAGCGGTCGTCACTCATCGAACATGCGACATTGGCGATGTAGGGGCGGACCTGTGTGTCCGCCCCGTTCGTCTTTCCACGATGTCACGAGTTGATGCGGTCAGGCCGGCGTCGCGAGAGCACGCGCGTCAGGCCACGTGTACCGAAACACGTGAGCGGGCCCGCGTTGCGCATTCTGTCGCACCTCGGCACCTTGGTTTGTTCCGCCCAGGTGCTCGTAGAAACCTTGAGCATTGTGGTTCGCTTGCATCACCCAGAGGTACAGACCGCGCTCCGGATAGTTGAGTGCGACCCAGGCGGCAGCCTCGCGCATGAGTTGCCGGCCAATGCCCTTCGTTTGCACGCCGTGGCGCACGTGCAGGTTGTCGATGAGCGATCCCCAGCGGGCATCGTCGTCGCCAAATACGCACACGAAGCCATGGAGTGCCCTACCGTCCTCCGCAACGACAACGAGCTGATTCGGCGCTGGCGCATGCAATCGCTCGCGCCACACCAGTAGCCTGTCCTGCATGATGTCGCCGTCGAGGAACTCATCGCGCATCATGCCCCTGTAGTTGCGGCGCCAGCTATCGGCGTGCAAACGCGCGATGCCCTCCGCATCCTCCACTGTCGCGTGACGAAGCTTCAAACCCGCATCCTCCATTGAGCCTCAGTCAATCTAGTAACGAACGGGGTGAGGTTCCCTTCTGCGAAATCTGCGCAATCTGCGGTTCCGCGCCGTCAGTCCACCAGCGCGCCGATAATCTGCTCGACGATCGCGTCGGCCTTCGCGCGCATCTCGTCGTCGGTGGCGTCCTGGATGGGGTGCGGCACGAAGATGCGCCGCACATCGGGCAGACCGAGCGCGTCGGCCTGCGCCTGCGCGGCGTCGGTGAACTCCGACGACGCGATGAAGACCGTGGGCCTGCTATTGATTTCGAACCAGACGCTGTCGTGCACACTGCACGTTGTGCAGGAGCCTCAATCGGCCAGCGCTTCGATGACGAAGCCGCACTCCTTTGCGATCTGGCGGCGCAGGTCGTCGGGTGCCGGCTTGGTGAACGTCGGCTTGCGGTAGCGCTTGAACTCCACGCCCGGCAGCCGCTCCGCGAGCCGCACCTGCAGGCGGTCGATCAGCACGTTGCCGCGCGGCTTGCTGATATCGAGCAGCGCGACGGTGCCGGTGATCGATTCAGGCCGCGGCGTCAATGCGCGGCGGACCGGTACGCGCTCGTCGGTCGGGTCGATGATGATGGTCGTCATGGTCGTGCTCCGTTTAGGTTTCGGCGTGCCACACTGGCGACAATTTGGCGCAAGTCCGTCTAACTCTTGCGAGGAACGAATCAGGAATGGCGTGCTCTACCACCAAAGTAGTATCCAAGCACTGAACCGACCAATGTCGTGATGAGTGGAAGGATTACCTTCGCCATTTCAATCGCGCCGCCTTCGTTCCGTAGGAACGCATAGACGAAAATCGCGATGAGGGTGCCGCCAAGGATGAACACCAAGTATCGCGCGAGTTCAGTAGCGGTTTGCTCGTGGAGTTCACGCACCCTCAACCGAGGCGCGGGCCGCAGGATACGAACCTCCGGTTTGACCGTTGGAGGATCGGCCATCAGACAGCTAGAAGTTCTTGTGCTTCGCCCGCCTGGGTCCTCATTAGGAGCGAACCATCCGCGAGTAGCTGCTCCAAGCGTAGAGCTTCGATGATCATCTCCTCCAAGCTGCCCCCGCGCTTCTTAGCGGTCTCCTGAAGCACATCCAAGGCTTCTTGGGTTAGCTTGATATTGATGTCGCCGCCACTGAGAGAGACTGCAATTTCGGGCATAATTACTCCTCCGAGCGAGTCGAAGTCAACAGCCAAGTCTATAAAGGGGACGCAGAATGTTCCTAATTCCGTCTTGACAAACAATCCAGTTCCGCTAGAATGCGGATCTCGAATCCTTCGGAATTATGAATAATGCCGCCGGAGTCCATACAATGCCAGCCGAAAAAACTCCTACCGTTCCTTACATCTCATTCCGCACGCTCCTCAACCTCTTTGAGAAGCTAGAGCCCGAACCCCCGCCTCGAATCGATAAATCGGTACTGAGCTATTTATCTGGTGGGTACGCCATCCAGGTTCTCGCGGCTCTTAGATTTCTCGGCCTAATCGACGCGGATGGCGTCCCTTCGCCAGCGTTACAGGAACTTGTGACAATTCCGCTGAGCCGGAAAGAGAACATTCGTAAGTTATGGCTCCGTACCTATCCCACGATCTTTGCCCGAAAACCTGAACGAGCTACCGCCGGACAGCTAGAGGAAGCCTTCAAAGGAGACTTCGGGTTGGAAGGCGAGACTCGTGAAAAGGCTTTGGCCTTCTTCGTTCACGGAGCGAAGTTTGCTGAGATCCCCCTCTCGACCCTCATTGAGAACCGGGTTAAGCGATCCACAAGCACTGCCCGTAAGCCGAAGCGTACACCTGCGCTCAGTCCTAACCCAGTGACGGTTGGCGGCGGCGATAGCCTCCCCTCTTCGCACGCGTCGGCACCCGTGCATCCGATGCTTGCGGGGTCGATTCAGTGGCTCTACGAGAACGCCGGCACGCCCAATTGGACCGAGCAGCGTGCCAAGCTGTGGAGCGACAACTTCATTACGAGCGTGAAGCTCGTTTACCCGACGCGGCAGGAGGCACGCGATATGCCGCCGCAAGAAGACTCATCGCCATCAGGAGAGTAGGTAAGACCCCCGATCAGGCCAGTATCAGTTGGCCGCTGGCGTGCCTGATCGGGGGCTCAAACGAAAGAGAGCGGAATGGACTTCCGCGGACTCTTCGGCTCCGGTGAACCGCAGTTCTGGAAGATCGTACCAGAGCGGTTAATCCGGAGCCATCAAATACGATGCAGGGAGCACCTTCGGGTGCTTTCTGCATCCACCCTGTTGTCGGTATGGCGAACACACGATACACCCCAATGCGAAGCCAATAGACCTCGCCGGTCGGGGCTTCAACGAGGTCTGGCGCGTGCGACCGCGCACGTTTCCCCGAACAGATTCGTCCCCCTCCGCGGCTCCGCAGTGAACATCAATCCTCAATCCGCCGACTAACGGGATTCGACCCGATCGGCCCCAGTACCCAGCCGCCGTACGCGGTGGAGAACTTGCCGGCTTCGCTGCCGGCGACGGCGATGTGGATGTACTCGGGGCCGCGGAACTTGGGGACGAGCGTGTTGAGCTGATCTTCGGTCGGACCCGCCGCGCCGAACCATGCGCGCTGGTGGCCCTCGCCGCTCTCGTCATCACCGAGCAGTTCGCGCATCGGGCGCGATGTGATCGCCTGGATGCGCGCGCGCACGTCGGCCTTCGTCCATCCGTCGCGGGACAGCGTGTCGGCGTGCTCCGGCGCGACAACGAGCAGGATGTCGCCCTGGTTGTGGCTCTTCGGATGCCAGAACGTCTCCAGCCCGAGGCCGAGGCTGCCGGCGAGCGCGTGCGCCGTGCGCGAGACCTGGTCGGCGATCTGGTGCGGGCCCTCGGTGGCGATGACGGTGACGACGCTCTCGTCCGCGCGGAAGCCGCGCTCGACGTGCAGCGGCTCCCACGGGCTGCGCTCCTCCCACTCGGCGAAGCACGAGGTGATGCGGCCGGGCCAGCCCAGCGTGGGGCGCTCGGTGCCGGATGGCTTCGCGCCGCCGACATTCCGCAGCACGAGCTTCAGCGCGCGGCCGATGGTGGAGTTGGCGCGATTGCCCTGTCCCAGCGCGTTCAGCCCCATGTTCATGCCGATACGATGCCGGATCGGGCCGTTGACGACGATGGTCGGCGTGGCGCCCCACGTCGTCGAGTTGACGCCGTGGATGTTGAACTCGTCGGTGCACACCGCCTCGAGCGCGGCGATGACGACGGGCAGGTACTCGGGCTTGCAGCCGGCCATCACGGCGTTCACGGCGACCTTCTCGACGGTGGCGGGCGCCATGTTCGGCGCGACGACGGCGACGACGTCCTGCGCGCCGCGCTTCGTGCCGCCAAGCATGCGCAGCACGCGCTCGGGCGTCGGCGGCACGACGGGCAGGCCGTCGGTGAGCCCTTGATCGAACATGAACTCGAAGACGTCGTCCGACCCGGCGATCTCGATGCGGCGCGCGCGCAGCGGACTGCCGGACGACTCGGCGGCGAGACGTTCGGCGATCCGCGGCTCGACGGACTTCGATCCGCAGCCGGGCCGCATTTCGGGATACGTGCTCCAGGCGATCTCCGGCAGCCGCCCGCCGGAGATCGTGGCCAGCTCGCCCATCAACTCGCGCCAGTCGCTCTTGCCGAAGCCGACGAACTGGCGCAGTTCGTTACCGATCGCGTCGGCGAGGATGATCGTCGGCACGGTGTCCAGATCGTAGGCAAATGACACGGCCAACGCCGAGTCATCGAGCAGCGGCACGGTGAGGGCGTGCTCTTCGATGAGCGCCTCCCGCGTCGCCGCGTCGTCCTGCGCGATGAGCCAGACATCGATCGCGCTGCCGAACGCGCGGTGCGCGGCCTCGATCAGCGGCAGCGTGAGGATGCAGATGGGGCAGTCCTGCTTGACGAAGCAGAGCAGCGCGTGGCGGCCGGTCGGGAACGCTGCCTGCGAGCCGGTGGAGTCCGCGAGCGAGAACGGCGGTAACGCAGCCATCGTGGGACACGGTAGCAGGGTTCGTCCCCGGAACCAAAGGCGTCGTGTGGGCGCGTTGCGAAAACCGCACTCGCCGACGCTTGGTACGCGGCCCCTCGGCGATCGATCATCTCGTGACAGGAGCGTGCATGCGGACGACATCTGATCTGAACATGATCGCCGAGGGGCGCGAAGCCGAGATCTACGAGTGGGAGCCGGGCACGGTGCTGCGCCTCTTCCGCGACGCGCGCCGCGCCGAGTCGATCGCGCGCGAGCGTGCGGCGATGGATGCGGTGCGCGCCGTCGTACCACTCGTGCCGGCGGTGCTCGATGTCGTCGAGGTCTCCGGCCGTCCGGGCATCATCATGGAGCGCGTCGACGGGCCGGATCTGCTGACGATCATCGCGCAGAAGCCGTGGACGGTGTGGCGCGCCGGCCGCATCGCGGGCGAGACGCATGCACGACTGCACAGCGTGGCGGCGCCGGCCACGATCCCCGCGCTGCGCGAGCGCGCTGAGAGCTATCGCGGCGGTTCGGAGCTCGTGCCGCCGCATATCGCCGAGTGGGCGTTGCGCGAGATGGCGGCGATGCCAGACGGCGATCGCTTGCTGCACGGTGATTTCCATCCCGGCAACATCCTCATGTCCGCGTCCGGTCCGGTCGTCATCGACTGGCCGAACGTGACGCGCGGCCACCCCGATGCCGACGTCGGCCGCACGCTGCTGACGATCCGGATCGGCACGCTGCCACCCGGATCGCCGCTGGTGCTCCGCATCGGCGCCCGCTTCGCCCGTTCGGTGCTGCTGGCGTCGTACGTGCGGGCATACCGGCGTGCGCGCCCGTTCGACATGCAGTCGGTGCGGCGATGGGAGACGTTGCGAGCGGTGGACCGGCTCGGGGACAACGTCCCCGGCGAGCGCGATGTGCTGCTGGCGATCCTCGAGAGAGCGATGACGGCGTGAGGACACGGCATCAGCCGTAGATCTCTGGGTTCACGCAGTGATGCATGCGTTCACCGCGCAGCGCCGCGAGACAGTTCTCGACGGCCATCGCGGCCATGCGTTCGCGGGTGGCGTGGCTGGCGCTGCCGATGTGCGGTAGCAGCGTGAGGTTCGGCGCCCGCAGCAGCGCGTCGTGCGAGGGAATCGGCTCGGCTTCCGCGACATCGAGCCCGGCGCCGGCGATCCAGCCAGCTTCGAGCGCGCGCGCCAGTGCGGACTGATCGAGCACGCCGCCGCGCGCGGTGTTCACGAGGATCGCCGTGGGCTTCATCAAACGGAGTTCGCGCTCGCCGATCATGTGTGCCGTGTCCTGCGTGAGCGGCACGTGCAGGCTGACGAAGTCGGAGTCGCGTAGCAGCGTGTCGAGCTCGACTCGCTCGCCGGGCGCGTTATCGCTCGCGGGGCTGCGGCTCGTGTAGAGCGCGCGCATGTTGAAGCCGCGCGCACGCCGCGCGACGGCCCGCCCGATCTTGCCGTACCCGACGATGCCGAGTGTCGCGCCGTACACGTCGTGACCCAGCAGCAGGTTCGGATCCCAGGTGCGCCAGCGGCCATCGCGCACGAAGCGATCCGCTTCGGCGATGCGGCGCGCGCAGGCGAGGATCAGCGCGAACGCGAGATCGGCCGTGGTCTCGGTCAGCACGCCGGGCGTGTTGCCGACGGGGATGCCTCGTGCGGTCGCCGCTGGTACGTCGACGTTGTCGTAGCCGACGGCCACGTTGGCGATCGCGCGGAGCGATGGTGCGGCCGCGAGCAGAGCGGCGTCGATGCGGTCGGTGAGCAGGCAGACGATGCCGTCGGCGCTCGCGGCGTGGCGCGTCAGCTCTTCGTACGGCGGCGGCAGTTCGGCGGTCCATTGATCGAGTTCGGCGTGTTGCGCGAGGCGCGCAACGGCGTCGCCGGGAAGCAGGCGGGGGACGAAGACGCGCGGCCGGGTCGGAGCGGTAGCGCCGGACATGCGATGAAGATACGGGATCGGAGCGAAGGCGCGCGAGTATCACTGTTCGCGAACAGCAAGCGGGCTGAAAGCCCGCGCCACGCGTGTTGTGCCATATGCAACGTCGCGCCACGTCGCGCGCTTATGCGCTAGGCGGGCACGACGGGTTCGGCCTCGGGAGCGGGATCTGTCTGCGGGCGCCGGCGGCTCGCGCGGCGGACGGCGAGCTCCATGGCGGAGAGCTGGGCGAGCGCCTTGCGCGTGTCGGAGGCGACGCGCGCGGGCTCCTGATTCCTGACGCGGAACTTGAAGAGCCAGTACATGAACTCGCGCAGCTCGGCCAGCGAGATGGCCTCGCTGTTCGGGGCGTTCGTGGCGTCACGAAACTCCGTCAGCAGCTCCGAACGCGGGCGGCCATAGATGCGCTCGTAGATCGGGTCGCGCACCTCCTCGTCCGACCTGGCGTCTTTGATGTTCGTGCGCTCCTTCGCCAGCTCGAGCTCGACGCTGTACTGCAGCGCCTCTTCGACCGTCACGCCGTAGAGGTAGTTGAGGTGGGCGCGATGCTTCGATTCGCCGATGAGCGCGCGCAGGCGCTCGTCGCTCAGGCGCGTCGCGCCGTCGCCGGACGGGGCGTCGATGCCGGGCTCGGCGGGGGCGCGACCCCCGAACAGGAGGCGCTCGACGTCGGCCTGCTCGACGCGCGTGCCTGCCGCCGCGATCAACCGCTCGGCCAGCAGCAGCCAGTCGAATGCTTCGCCGCCGACGAGGTAGCGGTTGACGCGGCCATCGACGATCTCGACGGGCTGCTCCCAGAGCGCGACGGCCTGCATCAGCGCCTCGAACCAGGGCGTGCCCGCGTCGAGCGCCGCGAGGAAGTGCGCGAGCGGCTCGATGCTGTCCCCCTCGGCTCCGGCGTCGCCGAACGGCACGCCGCGCAGGTACTGCGCGTACGCGGGCGATGTGAAGAAGTCGGCCAGGACCTCGCTGTGGTTGTAGGCGATGTCGATGCCCGCAGTCTCGTCGGGGCCGAAGAAGCGCAGCTCGCGGCCCTCGCCGCAGACTAGCTCGCCGGCGGGCGTGTCGCAGGGCGCGTGGAAGAGATACAGCTCGTAGTCGGCGGCGGCCCGGGACGGCTTGCGGCCTCCGGCGGCAGCCTTCGTTTCGCTGGAGTAGTAGGCCTTGAACGGCTCGATCTTGCCGAGATCGAGGCCGGTCTCCTCGGTCACTTCGCGGCGCGCCGTCGCCTCCGGCGTCTCGCCGGGATGGCCGGCGCCGCCGGTGAGGCCCCAGTGGCCGGGGAACATGATGCCGGGCGTGTCGTCGCGCAGCTGCATCAGCACGCGGCCTTCGCGGTCGACGAGGATGACGCCGGCGCTGATCTTGCGCGGGATATGACGCGGCTCAGGCATGGTGATCGTTCGGTTCTTGTACGTTCCGACGGCGCATAGTGTGACAGTATAACGAAGGGTGCTTCGGCTTCTTGCCGTGGGAGCGTCCGTCAAGGAGTATGCGCCTCAACCCGCCGCGCGGCGGATCATCTCGCGGTAGCTGTCGCTCGCGGCGAATCGCTCGATGAGGTTACGCAGCGCCGGGACGGTGTTCTCGGGAAGCGCGCCGGGCGCGAAGACATCCATCGCCTGGCCTTCGCCGAGCGTGAGCGCGTCGAGCGGCACGTCGACGGGCGCGGCGTAGACGTAGATGAGCTGGCTCCGAGCGTCGTGGTCGCCGAGCGTGCGGTATGGCGCGCTCATGTACAGATCGTACGAGGGCGGGCGCCAGCCCAGCTCCTCCCGCAGCTCGCGCAGGAAGCCTTCGTCCGGCGTCTCGCGCTCGTCCGTTTCGTGCGGCTCGACGCGGCCGCCGAACGAGCCCCACATGCCCGGGTTGACGACGTCCGGCTTGTCGTCGCGCAATTGCAGCAGGAAGCGGCCCTGCGCATCGACCAGCAGGCCGGTCGTGCTGATCATGTCCCAAGTACGCTTGACGCGCTTGTAGGCGTCGGAGCGGGCGAAGTCCGCGATGATGCCGTCGAGCCCCGGGACGATCGTTTCCGGCAGCGCGTCGGGCGCATAGAGCGCCATCGCCTGGCCTTCGCCCAGCGTGAGCCGATCGAGCGGAACGTCGAGATGCGCGGCGAAGACGTGCGACGTGAGTGCCGCGTCTCGGGCGTAGCCGCGTTCGCCTGCTCGATGCGTGATGTCGCGCGAGAGGTAGTGCTCGAAGTGGCGCGGGCGCCAGCCCAGCTCCTCCTGAAGTTCGCGCAGGAGCGCCGCGGTGACCGCTTCGCCGGGATCGAGGTGGCCGCCGAAGAGCCCCCAGAGTCCGGCGCCGCCGATCGCGGGGTTGTCGTCCCGGTGCTGGAGCAGCAGGCGCCCGTCGTCGGCGACGATGAGGCCGACGGCGACTTCCTCGCGATGTGCCGGCCGCTCGTCGGGCATCAGGCGTCCGGCCGCGGGTGTTCGCGCAGGCTGCGCGATGTCGCGATGCGGAAGAGTTCGTTCTGGACGGGTTCGGACATCAGGTAGCCATACCATGAGTGTGCGTCGCGCCTGCCGTCCTGATCGTACACGCTCGGGATCTCGACGTCGCGGATGATGTGCTCGCCGTGTTCGCCGGGCAGGTCGTTGCTGATGCGGCGATCGGGCCAGGTGGCGGGGTCCATGGCGTCGAAGACGTTGACCCAGCGGTGCACGGCCTGCGGATACGCCGTCGTGCCGAGGTGTTCCTGCACCCAGCCGTTCCCCAGCGGCGAGCCCATCGTGATCAGCGCTTCGATCTCGCCGCCGTAGCCGCGGTTCGCGACGTAGTCGTACGCGATCACGCTGCCCCACGAGTGCGCGATGATGATCTGCGGCTTGAACTCGTCGAGCATGGCGCCCATGCGGTCGAGGATGGCGTCGCGGATGTCTTCCACATCGCGCTTGCCGTAGAAGTAGAAGTAGACGTCCTCGAAGAGATTCTTCATGACGCGGCGGATCACCGGATCGGCGAGGCGCAGCGCGAACGCGATGGCGTAGCCGAGCGGGCTGTTCGTCTGCGGCCGCAGGTGACTCCAGCGCGGCGCCTTGCGCGCCTTCGCGCGTGCCTTCGCCTCGCGCAGCACGCCGGGCGTGAGGCCGGGGCGGATGTCGGCCCAGTACAGCATCCGCGTTTCGATGTCGGTGACGTAGCCGCTTCGGCGCAGCACGGCGTCCCACTCGGCGTGATACGCCGGCTCGGGCGGCTTGGTGCGGATGCCGTGGATGTAGACGATGCGGAGCGTGGTCATGGCTTAGTCGTTCGGTCGATCAGTCGCTCAGTCGCTCAGTCGTTTGGGCGGGGCGGGACGGTCGATGTGAAGATCGGCGCGGCATGCGATGACTGTAGCGCGGTGGGACGCGATCGCATAACGGAAGGTGGCACGCTGAAGACCCTCGGGGCGCCTCTTCACTCAAGGGGAGGGGACGAGCTTGATGCGAATACCGCGTCGCGCGCCGGCGCTAGTCTAGCGTTCCGCGGGCTGCCAGGGGACTTCGAAGACCGGTACTGCTTCGGCAAAGCCCTTGAAGGCGCGTTCGCCCAGGGCGTCGAAGCGGAAGCGTTTGCCGAGGCAGAGTTCTCGTACGACGTTGGTGGTGAGAATCTGGCCGGGCTCGGCGGCATCGCACGTGCGGCGGGCCAGGTTGACGGAGGAGCCGAAGAGATCGTGGTTGTCTTCGACCGGCTCTCCGGCGCTGAGTCCGACGCGCACGTGCATGGCGCCATCGGGATCGTTGACGTTGTGCGCGTCGAACGCCTGCTGGATGGCGATGGCGCAATCGAGCGCGCGCGCGACGGAAGCGAACGACGCCATGATGCCGTCGCCCGTGTGCTTCACCTCGCGGCCCGCGTGGACGTGCAGGCACTCGCGGATGATCGCGTTGTGGCGGGCGAGCAACGCGAACATGGCGTCGTCGCCAAGATGTGAGGCGCGCTGCGTGGAACCTTCAAGGTCGGTGAACATGATGGTGCGGAAGCCGCCGTCGGGGTCGCCGGTGTCGGGGTCGGTCTGGCCGTTCGGCAGTTGATCGTGCCGCAGGTTCATCATCGCATCGACAAACTCCGCCTGGACTTCGATCAGTTCGTCCGCGACAAGGCCATGCGCCTCCTTGTGGACGGCGTTGGCAGCTTCTTTCGAGGGGGCATCGACAAGGCAGAAGATCTTGCCGGCGTCCTGGTTGAACCAGTAGGTGATGTAGCGCGTGTCGTGCTTGGCCTGCATCGCGAGGTCCTGCACGTGCGCCGCCACGACGTCATCCATGGTGACGCCGGCGGCGTTGCTGTGGACATCCATAAACAGCGGCATGTTGGCGTCCCCCGCCGGGTAGTGTACCTGCTGGGCGTATGCCGCCTTCGACTGCCGGGCCCGGGAGGATGCCGGCCATCCCCGCCGCTCAAGACCCTCTGTCAAGTTCGCGGCGACGTTGCTTGCATGGCTTCCTCAGGGTCACGTACGGTGAGCGCACACCGTCCGGGCGAACTGATCCCGGCGCAGCAAGCCGGGAGACACGCCATGCACACGCTCTACGCGCGCATCAACACCGGACTCCTCGTCTTCATCGCGCTCACCGGCGTCGTGCTCGTAGCCATGCTCGCGACCCGCGCCCGCGGCGGCCCCCTCGACCCGCCAGGGCCGCCCACATCGACCCAGAGCAACATCATCTACCAGCCCGCAAGCTGCGCCGCCTTCCCGATCGTTATTTCCGCTCCCGGGTCGTATCGGCTGGGCGGAAACATCACCGGCTGTACGGCCAAAAATGGCATCCAGATCGCATCGAGCGATGTCACGCTCAGCCTCGCGGGGTTCAGCGTGATTGGTGTGCCGGGCTCGCTCGACGGGATCAAGAACGTCGGCGGCAACGGGCAACTGAACATCGCCGATGGGACCGTGGTGACGTGGGGCGGGACGGGTGTCAATCTCGCGGACTCGTCGACGGCCCGGGTTGACAACATCATCGCGGCGTACAACGGGGGTGACGGCATTCAGTTGGGGAGTACGTCATCGTTGAACCGCAGCATAGCGTCAGCGAACGCCAGCGTCGGGATCACCACCGTGCTGGCCGCGAGCAACGTCACAATCAGCGACTGCAATGTCGACTACAACGGCGTGTTGGGCATTAATCTTGGGGGCGTGGGCAGCGTTGTCGTCGGTTGCGAGGTAGGCAGCAACGGCAGCGGGGGCGGGATCCGCGTCGCGGGTGCGTCGCGAGTCACCAACAACCACGTCCACAACAATGGTGCTACTGGTATCTATGCGCCGGACTCATGCACGATCACGGGCAACACGGTCGACTGGAACGCCGGCCAAGGCATTGTCGCGGGCGGCAGATGCTCCGTGGTCGGGAACGCGGCGGACTCGAACACACTTGTCGGGATAGACGTCTTCGGGAACGCCAGCCGAATCGACGGCAACTCTACGTCCGGGAACGCCGGTGCTGGCGTCCGCATCGGCGCCGGCGCACCGGGCAGTCCGAATGTCGTTACCCGGAACTCGTCGACTGGCGACGCGTCTGGGATTGTCATCGGTATCAACAACGATGCCGGCCCGATCGCGACGGCCGCCGGTGCAGGGGCGAATCCGTGGAGCAACATCGCGAATTGATGCAACCGGCGCACGGCGGCCGGCGTCCACGGGGAGCCGGCCTCTGACCGTGCGCCCATGGGGAGCCTGCCCGGCGTCGCGCGGCTCGCGATATGCCGGAACCACGCCCGGCAGCTCGGATGACGGAGCAGTAATCCCGCGCCGAGCAATCCTCGACGCGGGCGGCCACGCGGGGCCGCCCCTGCGCGGTGGTCGTGCGGCGAAGTGGCGCCCCTACCACCTACAACCCTACGGGCCGTCGGCCTACTCCGCCCCGTGGCACTTCTTGTACTTCTTGCCGCTGCCGCAGGGGCAGGGGTCGTTGCGGCCGACCTTCTGCGCGGTGACGACCGTGCGGCCGCCGCCCTCCATGGGCTGGTTGGTGCGGAGGTTCTTCGGCGGCGCCTTGACGCCGGTCGCGGCGGCGAGGGCGCGCTGGGCGCGCTCGTTCTGTGTGAGGCTCACGGGCTCCGGCGCGGCGCCGTTGCCGTTCGTGCTCGTCGCTTCCGCGACGCCCGGCTGCGATGCGACCGTCATGACGGGCTGTTGCGCGGGCTGCGGCGTGCCGGCGAGTTCGACGTGGTAGATGGCGCGCGTCACCTGGTTGCGGATGTTGGCGAGCAGCTGGCCCCACATGTCGTGCGCTTCGTGCTTGTAGGCGACGAGCGGGTCGGTCTGGCCGTACGCCTGCAGGCCGATGCCCTGGCGCATGTCGTCCATGGCGGTCAGGTGCTCGACCCAGAGCGAGTCGATCGACCGCAGCATGACGAGGCGCTCGAGCGCCCGCATGAGCTCAGAGCCGATCTCTTCCTCTTTGTCCTCGTAGGCGTCGTTCGCGAACTGGAGCACGGCTTCCAGGATGCCGTCCGGCGTCATCGCGGCGAGCGCTTCCGGCGTAAATTCGTCGGAGAGGCGCACGATGGAGTTCACCTCGGCGATCAGGGTGTCGAGCTCCCAGTCCTCCGCGTCGCTGCCGGGCGTGTTGACGTCGACGATCGTCGTCAGCTCTTCGCGCACCATGTCGAGGATGTTGGACTTGAGGTCGGCGCCCTCCAGCGTCTTGCGGCGCTCTTTGTAGATGACGTCGCGCTGGGTGTTCATCACGTCGTCATAGTCTACGACGTGCTTGCGGATGTCGAAGTTGTGGCCTTCGACCTTCGTCTGCGCCGTTTCCAGCGCCTTGCTCACCCAGCCGCTCTCGATGGGCATATCTTCTTCCATGCCCAGCCGCGCCATCATGCCGGGCAGCCAGTCCGGCGCGAAGCGGCGCATGATGTCGTCCTCGAAGGAGACGTAGAAGCGCGAGCTGCCCGGGTCGCCCTGGCGGCCGGAGCGGCCGCGGAGCTGGTTGTCGATGCGGCGCGACTCGTGGCGCTCGGTGCCGATGATCTGCAGCCCGCCCACCTCGACGACGCGGTCGTGCTCTGCCTGCCACTCTTCGTCCGTCCGCTCGTCGGGCTTGCCGCCCAGGACGATGTCGGTGCCACGGCCGGCCATGTTTGTCGCGATCGTGACGGCGCCGTAGCGGCCCGCCTGGGCGACGATGGCGGCCTCCTTCTCGTGCTGCTTGGCATTGAGCACGCGGTGCTCGATGCCTTTGCGCGTAAGCAGATCGGAAAGGTACTCCGACTTCTCGATCGACACGGTGCCGACGAGCGCGGGCCGCCCTTCCTTCTGCAATTCTTCGATCTCTTCGGCCACGGCGTCGAACTTCGCGCGCTCGGTGCGGTAGACGAGATCGTTCGCGTCGTCACGGACCATGGGCCGGTGCGTCGGGATGACGACGACTTCCAGCTTGTAGATCTTGAAGAACTCCTCGCCCTCGGTCGCGGCGGTGCCGGTCATGCCGGCAAGCTTGCCGTAGAGCCGGAAGTAGTTCTGGAGCGTGATCGTGGCGTACGTGATCGATTCGTTCTGGATCCGCACGCCTTCCTTCGCCTCGACGGCCTGGTGCAGGCCATCGGACCAGCGGCGCCCGAACATCAGGCGGCCGGTGAAGTCGTCGACGATGACGACTTCGCCGTCCTTGACGACATAGTCGACGTCGCGCTTGTAGATGACCTGCGCCTTCAGCGCGGCTTCCATATAGCGCGTGAGGCGATAATTCTCGGGCGCGTAGATGTTGTTGATGCTGAGCAGCCGCTCGAGCTTTTCGACGCCGGCCTCGGTGAGCAGCACGGCGCGCTGCTTCTCGTCGACGGTGTAGTGTTCCTCGGCCGTGAGCTGCGGCGCGACGCGCGCGAACGTCTGGTACTTCGCGGCGCTGTCCTCGGCCGGGCCGCTGATGATCAGCGGCGTGCGTGCCTCGTCGATGAGGATATTGTCAACCTCGTCGACGATGGCATAATGCACCTCGCGCTGCACACAGCCGTCCAGCGATACCGCCATGTTGTCGCGCAGGTAGTCGAAGCCGAACTCGTGGTTCGTGCCGTACGTGATGTCCGCGTGATACGCCTCGAGACGCGAGCACGGCTTGAGGTGCTCCATGTTCTCGATGTCGCTCTGCTTCTCCCGCGCGAAGAGGAACGCTTCTTCGTGCTGGAGCACGCCGAGCGTGAGGCCGAGCGAGTCGAACACGGGGCCGTACCACTGCGCGTCGCGCTTGGCCAGGTAGTCGTTGACGGTGACCAGGTGCGCGCCCTTCCCGCTGAGCGCGTTGAGGTAGAGCGGCAGCGTGGCGGTCAGCGTCTTGCCCTCGCCGGTCTTCAGCTCAGCGATCTTGCCCTGGTGGAGGATGATGCCGCCGATGATCTGGACGTCGTACGGGCGCTGCCCCACCTGGCGCCGCGCGGCCTCGCGCACGGCGGCGAACGCTTCCGGCAGGAGGTCGTCGACGGTCTCGCCATCCTGTAGTCGCTGGCGGAACTCGTCGGTCTTCGCCCGCAGCTCGTCGTCGGAGAGCGCCTCGAAGTCGGGTTCGAGCGCGTTGACCTGCTCGACCAGCGGCAGATACCGCTTAATCTCACGCTCGTTGTCGCCAAAGATCTTGCTGAACAGCTTCATGAGATGCCTTCACTATGAGTATGCACTGTCCCCATTGTAGCGAACCGGGGTCGCGGTGGTCATAGGCGATACGTGACAGGTGGCAGCGGCGCGCGTTGATGGACGTGCGCCGTTTCCCTCAGAACCCGCGCCCAGAACCTGCAGCCGCGTCTACTGGAAGAGCGCGCCGACGGACTGGCCGGTGTGGATGCGGGTGATGGCGTCGCCGAGCATCGGCGCCACGCTGAGGACGGTGATCTTGGGGTGTTGCTTGCTGGGTGGCAGCGGGATCGTGTCGGTGACCACCAGCTCCTCGATGTCGCTGCCGCCGCAGATCTTCTCGACGGCGCGGTCGGAGAGGATGGCGTGCACGCAGGCGGCGGTGACGCCGGTGGCGCCGCGTTCGAGGGCGATGCGGGCGGCAGCGAGGATCGTGCCGCCGGTGAGGATCTCGTCGTCCGGGATGATCACGTGCTGGCCGGCCACCTCGCCGATGAGGGCGGTTGCGGACACGCTTTCGCCATTGCCGATGCGTTCTTTGTCGACGACGGCCAGCGGCGTATCGAGCTGGCGTGCGATGTTGCGCGCGCGCTTGGCGTCGCCGACATCGGACGCGAGGACGGTGACGTTCGTGAGGTCGCGCTCCTTGAAGTAGCGGCTGAGGATGTAGAGCGCGGTCAGTTCATCGACGGGGACGTTGAAGAAGCCCTGGATCTGTCCAGCGTGCAGATCGACGGTGAGCACGCGGTCGGCGCCGGCCGTCTCGATCAGGTTGGCGAGCAGGCGCGCGGTGATCGGCACGCGCGGCTGATCCTTCTTGTCGCTGCGGCCGTAGCCGTAGTACGGCAGCACGGCGGTGATGCGGCCGGCCGATGCGCGCTTGAACGCATCGATCATGATCAGCAACTCCATGACGCTGCGGTTCACCGGTGAGGAGAGCGGCTGGACGATGAAGACGTCCTTCGAGCGGACGTTCTCCAGGACGCGGACGAAGATGTTTTCGTTCGAGAACTCGAACACCTCGCACTGGCCGAGCGGCATTTCCAGCGAGCCGCAGATGGCGTTCGCGAGCGCCGGGTGGGCGTTGCCCGTGAAGATGCTCAGATCCTGATATTGCTGCAAGAAGCCGCCTCCGTGGCCTTGGGACACCGTCGTAGGGAAGCGGCCGCGTGGCCGCCGCAGCAATATACCAAGGTTTGGCCGTCGAACCGCGGCGGGTGCGTCGAGGGGTGTGGCCGTACCGTTATTGAACCTTGACGCTGATGCCGCTGCCGGATGCCTGGATCGCAGCGGCCAGCGAGTCGACGACATTGACGCCGGCAAGCTGCAGGTCGATCGTGCCCGTCGCGCCGGCGGCGGCGAGCAGGTGGATGCGCGCGATCTCACCGTCGCCAGATGCACCTCGCGTGGGTGCTGATTGCGTCGGTGCGCCCTGCGTGGCCGCGGGTTCTTTCGTCGCGCAGGCGTAGATAAGCGTCCCGGGCGCCTCCTTGTTGAGGCAGATGGGCAGGCGACCGGTCGACCCGAGGAAGCTGGCCTCCTCGATGTTCAGCTTGCCGTCCGCCCCCTTGGCGATCGATACCTTCGTGGCGTCGTAGTCGAGCGTGAACTGAAAACCACCGAGGTTCTGGACGTTGGTGATGCGGACGGACGCGACGAACTCCGCGCCGGGCTTCACGCTGGTAACCGGCACGATCGAGACCACGGGGCCGGTGCGCGTCGGCACTGCCGTTTTACTGCTGCCGCCGCATCCCGCGGCGGCGATGGCACTGGCTGCGATGGCGATGATGATAATTCGCTTCGTGTTCACGATGACTCCTGTGCCACTCACGCTCGCGCGGAGAACTTGAGCGCCGCGATAAACGCATCGATGACCGGCTTGTACGTATCGTACTGCGTGGAAGGCGCGAGGAACGCGATCGTCCAGCGGCAATCTCCCTGGAGCAAGATATAGTCCCGCTTGCGTACGGCGTAGTCGCGCGGAACCGGCGTGGGGTCGGTGCTCTCTCCGTGTATCGTCTGGGCGTAGTTGAACACGTACGCCTGCAGGCCGTTCACAACACCGGATGAGATCTGGATGTCGGATGTGCTGAACGCGCCGATGAACTGGTTCCAGTCGTCGCGATACTGCTCCAGCGTCTTGCCGGCGACAGGCGCGTAACACGTCATCGCGACGCTGGGCTGCGCGTCGCCCGGCGTGGCCGGGCCGAAGAACGCATCTGTCGGGAAGCGGGCGCCTGCGTCCGTCGCGAAGTTCGCCCGCAGGTGAAAGTTGGCGGGCAGTTTCGCGGTGTAGCCTTTCAGCGGCACCGACACCGTATCGGCATTGACCGTCGGCTCGGGGAACGCCGTCGGCGCCGGAGGCCGCGTCGCCGTCGGCGTGGCGCTCTTCGACGACGACGAGCAAGCCGCTACGAATGTGAGCGTGCCGAGTGTGAGCGCCAGTGCGATGGCGGCCAGCGCCCGCCGGGCCGCGACCGTCACGAAACGGTCACCACCGCGTCGGTGAGCGCTACATCGAGCGGGATCGGATTCGATTTTACGGGATCTGGGTCGCTGTTTACGGCGATGTAGCTACCCCCCAACGCTCCGCTCTGCGCGTAACTACTCATGTGGATGACCGCGACGCCGCTGCCGATCCGCTTGAATGTAAACGTCGCGAGGACGCCGTTGTTGGACGTTTTCGTGCCCAGCAGTGTGCAGCCGAGTCCTTCCGCGCCAGGGATCTTGTCCGCCAGTTTCGTACAGAACATCTGGTCCGGGCTGCTGGCGAGCGTCGTGCCGGCCGCTGAGCCTGTGGCGTCGACGACGGCCGCATCGAACGTGAGGTAGATATTGAAGCCGTAGTACGGTTGCGAGAGCCCGTCGAGCCGGACCGAGACCGAGAAGTCGCCCGATACGGAGGCCGGCGCTTCGACGGTCAAGCGCGGCGCGCTCCCGGGGACGACCGTCGCCGCGGGCCCCGGGGTCGGTCCGGGTGCGATCGTCGGGTCGATGGGCGGCTTCGCGCCGGCCGGTACCGTCGCGGAGGCGGCCGCCGTAGCGCCGGCTGCTGGCGTGGCACCGGGGACGCTTACGGTCGGCAGCGGCACGGGCGTCCCTTGCGCGTTCGTGGCCGTTCCATTGGCGTCGACAGTGACGTCGGCGGCGGGAGAGCCGCCAGGCCCGGTGTTCGGGCCGCTCACCGTTCCGATCGGGACCGGCGTCCCGCTCGCGGCGGCAGGGGTGTGAGCCGTCGTGGTACTGGTGCCCGTCTTGTTCGCGGTGGCGCTTGTCGACGCGGTCAGGTTTGCGCCCGGTGTGCCGGATGCAGCCGCCTTGGTCTTGTCGGTGCTGCTCTTGCCGCCGCAGGCGACCACGCCGGCACTCAGCGCGGCGAGCGCCATCAGCGAGAGCGCGACGGTTCGGACGTTCATATTCACCTTCGTACTGTGTATCGGCGGGGGGCGTGCAGGTGCTCTAGTATCACGGCGGGTCTTTGAATCGTCAAGGCTTCTTTGACGCGTTAACACTCTCTTTGCACTTTCGCGCAGGTAGCGAAGTGGGGATGAGCCTTGCTCATCCCCACGAATCGCAACAATTGTCACCGGTTTACGGACAGACGGCGATGTTCTGCAGGTAGACCGACGCCTGGTAGATGAGATCGAGGATCGTGATCACGTTGTCATGATCGAAGTCGGCATCCGGGCGGAAGCCCGGCTGCCCCATCGTCTTCAGATACGCCGTTCCGGTAACGGTGAGATCGAGGATCGACACGACATGGTCTTTGTCCAGATCGGCCTTCATGACCTTGCAGAAGGTCGTCGGCGACTTGCCGAGAGCGGCCTCTTCGCCATCGGTGTAGTGGTCGCCGTCGGAGTCGGGGTTGTTGGGGTTGGAGGCGAAGCTGAACACCTCGACGCCATCCGGGAGACCGTCGCCATCGGTATCGGGGTTGTTGGGGTTGGTGCCGAGCAGGGCCTCGTCGCGGTTCGAGAGTCCGTCGTGGTCGGTGTCGAGTCCGTGACAGCTCTGGCCAATGTGCCTGGTGATGATAGTCATGTCGAGGATCGTGATGGCGTTGTCGCCGTCCAGGTCGGCGATCGGGTTGTAACCCGGGTCGCCGACGTGCTTGCCGTACGCCGCCCCGGCGATGACGAGATCCAAGATCGAGACGAAGCCATCGTCGTCGAGATCCGGGCATCCGATGATGCTCGTGTTCGCCGTTGCCGTATTGTTGCCCTGGTTAGCGAGCGGTTCATTCGTCGCGGAGACGGCCACCGTCGCGGTGACGATGGCGTCGCTGAGCGAATAAGGCGCGTTTGCTCCGAAGATGACGGCCGTTTCGTCCGGGCCGCCCGGCGCTCCGTTGTTCGGGGCGAGTGTGCCGACCGAGCAGTAGTAGGATGGCGCCACGTAGGTGCGGCATGCGCCGCCCGATGTGAGCACGCCGCCGAGCGGAAGCGTGATTTTCAGCGTGACGCCGAGCGCGGTGGCGCTGCCGCGGTTGGCCACCACCGCGGTGTACGTGACGCCGCCGCCGCTCGCCACGGAGAGCGGCATGCGGGCGAGGCTCACGACGACGTCGACGGAGCCGGCCAAGGGCGTGTTCGTGGGCGTGGGCGTGTTGGTGGGCGTAGGCGTGTTGGTGGGGGTGAGCGTGTTGGTAGGCGTGTTCGTGGGCAGATTGTTGCTGGGGCAGTCGGCCAGCACGCCGGAGCCGATGAGGACCTTTGCTTTCGTCGTCGTGTTGACGATGTTGGCCTGCGGATCGCCGCCGACGACGTCGACGGTATAGGTGTCGAGGATCGCGTCGCCCGGGACGGTCACGAGGTTGACTTCCACACAGCCGTTGCCCGTGGCATTGACGACGAAGTTGGCGAGCAGGCCGGCAGCCGTGATCGTCTGGGCGGCAAGGCCGGCGCAGCCGAAGGCGTACTCGGGCAGCACGCCGGTGGACGAGCAGAGCACACTGCCGGCCAGGACCGTTCCGGTGCTGTTGCCCGTGATGCTCGTGAGGGTCGCACCGGGTCCCGCAATCGCGTGGACGTGAATGTTGAAGCCGTTCCAAGTATTCACCGAGGCCCCAGCCACGATCGGTACGGTGGTGCCGGAGACGGCGCCCGGCGCGATGCTTGGCCCCGTGCCGATGGCGCCGGTAGCCGGGGTGCCCCGAAGGCTGAATACCAGGAGTATGGTGACGGCGAGCGCCGCCGCGACCGCCGCCAAACCGGTGTAGCGCCTCATTGCGTCTCCTCCGTATGAAGTTCCGCTACGGCTTGCCGCAGCGTCCAGGCGGGGGCCTTGCGAACCTTGAAGTGAGGCCGATTATACACGGATCTGCGCGCTTTGGTTCATTGTCCGGCGTGTATTTTCTGACCGGATCGACGAATCAGCCCGGGCTGGGCGCGCGACCGCTGCCGCGGAATCCTCGTGTACGCGGCACATCTCATTCGCTTTGCTGGCCTGGGCCGTCCCCGACGGCCGATGCTGCCGCTAGTTGTGGGCGTGATCCGGTTCGTGATGGTGGTCGTCATCGTCGTGGTGATGGTGGCAGGTCGGCGTTTCGCCAACCTGCGCCAGGTCCTTCGCGTCAATGACACCGTCGTGATTCACATCGAACTGCGCCTTGTAGCGCCGGTTGCCCTCGTGCGCACCGTAGCGGTTGAGGATGCCGACCACGAGGTGGAGCTTCTGGCCGAATGTGAGGCAGTCCTCTGGCGGCGTTACGGTTGGCGTGGCCCGCGGTTCGCGCGTCGCCGTGCGATTCGGCTCACGGGTCACCGTGCGCGTCGCGACGGCCGTGGTCGTGCGGCTGGGAGCGGGCGTCGGCGTGCTCGTGCTGGTCGGTACCGGCGTGTTGGTGGGTGTGTCCGTCGGCGGCACCGGCGTGTTCGTGGGCGTAGCGGTTGGCGTCGGCGTGTCCGTCGGGACGCCGGCCGGCGTGTTCGTCGATGTCGGTGTGTCGGTCGGCGGTACCGGCGTGTTGGTCGGGGTGGGCGTGTTCGTCGGCGGTACCGGCGTGTTGGTCGGGGTGGGTGTGCTGGTGCTCGTTGGCACGGGCGTGTTCGTGGGCGTGTTCGTCGGCGGCACCGGCGTGTTCGTCGGTGTGTTGGTGGCGCCGATTGGCGTGTTGGTCGGCGTGCTCGTCGGGCCGACCGGGGTGTTTGTGGGCGTGGGCGTCGGTGGCATCGGGGTGTTGGTGGGCGTGTTGGTCGGCGGCACCGGTGTGTTGGTGGGCGTGTTGGTGGGCGTGTTGGTCGGCGGCACCGGCGTATTGGTGGGCGTGTTGGTCGGTGGCACCGGGGTGTTGGTGGGTGTGTTGGTGGGCGGCACCGGCGTGTTGGTTGGGGTGTTGGTCGGCGGTACCGGCGTGTTGGTGGGCGGCACCGGCGTATTGGTGGGCGTGTTGGTCGGCGGCACCGGTGTGTTGGTCGGCGTGTTGGTCGGTGGCACCGGCGTATTGGTGGGCGTGTTGGTCGGCGGCACCGGTGTGTTGGTGGG
>ORMF011130112.1_pt1 | contig 27635 bp, 18 predicted proteins | sample 1779871 | NCBI WGS metagenome assembly ORMF01 (sample SAMEA104232316, study PRJEB22302) | groundwater metagenome | biome: forest; feature: aquifer; material: groundwater | place: USA | collected 2011-08-07 | depth 5.4 m | reverse complement strand
TTTCAGTAACCTATGCAGGAGGCGGTGGAGGCGGTGGAGATTCTGGCGGAGCAGGCGGTGCAGGTGGTGGAGGTAATCAGGGAAATGCTGGAACAGCAAATACAGGAGGCGGGGGTGGAGGGGGTAGTACTGCTTCCGGTGGAGCTGGAAAAGCTGGCGGTTTAGGTATTGTCATTATCCGTTATCTAACTCCATAACTTTTCTCCTTTTCCCTTCTTGACAAACTCTGTTCTACTTTGTTATTGTATAACTATATAACAGTTATAAAGATTATAAAAGTTATACTCCCAAGGCTATGAATGTTCAAAACATATCAATCAACAATCTTCCAGATCTCTTAACAGTCCGTGAAGTTGCAAATGTACTTCGCGTCTCCCCGCTTACCATTAAGCGTTGGGGCAAAAGAGGCAAACTTCCAGCAATCCGCATTAACTCACGAGGCGACCGCCGCTATAAAAAAGAAGCAGTCCTCTGGCTACTTGGCATGCAAAGCAAGACGGACTAAACTCTTCGCTCGTACTCTGCTCTATCTTCTGTTTTAATCTTCTCCACATCTGGTTCGTCAGCTGACGGATCAAAATGTTTCTTAATAAATGCTATTGTTTCTTTTGGGTCTTGCGTATTCACATATACGCCTGTTGCTAACTCAAACCCCCCTATTATTTTCAAACGAGGAACAATCCGAATATACCAATCAGATGTTGAAGGGATATAGAAATTAAAAGGAAAATCCGGAGTATGACGAATATCAAAGATTTGAATAAGACGGCGCAGTGTGCTTGCTAAATCAGTAATCTCACTATTAGTTATCTCTCCAAATGTTTTTCCTCTTCGCTTTGGGGCAATCCAAACCTCATCTGGTAAGCTGGATGACTCTGGACAGAAAAGGTAAAAGTGCCCTGTTACCACCTGTGATTGTTCTTTCATATTTGGCCCCACTCCTAAGACCGCACTTTTCATATCATCCTCTGTTAGATGTAAAAGCGAAGGATCAAGTTTTGCTATATCCAGATGTACATTGGGGGGTATAACAACAAGTTGTGAATGTGGATGAGGCAAACTCTCTCCTCCAAGTTTTCCTCTATTATGAAAAATGATCACCTGACCCTTCTCTTCATACAACTGGTAGCGTTGACGATAGGTTTGTAAAATAAGCTCTATTTGATTTTGGGGTAAGTGGTCAAAGTTTTGTGTATGATCTGGTGAGTGGATAATCACCTCATGAATTGGTGCAAAAGGAAATTTGTTATACAACACTCGGACTGCCCACCCATGCCCGTTTACATCAGGTACTTTATATACCTCTTGGTTATCCCCTGCACCACCTGGACAAAAGGGACATCTAGGCTCTCCTTTTGAAGCATCTGGTCGTTTGGCACGCCTGGGGGCAATAACAACCCATTTTTTGGTAAGGGGGTTTTGTAGAAAGTTGAATTCAGCCATATATAGCAATCTTTTTAACGACAGTCCTTAAAAGGGCTTTATTTCCGGGCTGCTTGTGCTCCTTGGACAAACTCCATTGCCCAAGCGTAGACATTTTTTTCATCGAGACGTTTTGCCATACGTTTCATTGCTTCAATTTTTTCTTCTCGGCTCATTTCTAATGCCCTTTTTATCGCATCAGCAACCTCATCGGGATCATATGGATTAATAATGAGGCTTTCTGTAAGATCAATTGCTGACCCTGCAAACCGTGATAAGACCAGCATACCAGGATTTTGATGTAAATACGAGGCGACAACAAATTCTTTTGAAACTAAATTCATGCCATCATCACGAGGCGTTACCAAACAGACATCTGCTTTATAGTAAAAACTAATAACCTCTTGGCGGGAAAACTGACGATAAATAAGGTATATTGGCTGCCAGGTTTTTGTACCATATTTTTTATTAATTGCTAACGCGAGTGCTTTGACTTCCTTTTTTAACATTTTATACGTGGCAATTGTTTCTCGCGATGGCGCAAGAATACCAATATACACAACGTTTTCTCTATAGTTTGGATACGTTTCAAAAAAAACGTCAAGCGCTCTTAAACGAAGTAAGAGTCCTTTCGTGTAATCAAGTCTATCTACACCTAAGATAACTTTATACTGATCAAAATAGCTATCTACTTTTGATTTCTTTTTCTGCGGCACATTTTCAAAGACAAACAGCTTCTGCATTGTCTTTAAGAGCAGACTTTTCTCCTGTTTTCCAACAAGCGCCTTCACAACATCTGTATCAATACCAAGCGGAAGGTTTTTGATGATTGTTTTGTTATTCTTATAAAAAATTGTGCTCGTTTCTTCGTCTACTTGCACAGGAAATTCTCGTCTCACCGTGTCTAAAAAATTACGAACATGATATCCCCGATGAAATCCTAAAAATTGACACTGGAGCAAACTCTCAAGAAGCTCTTTTTTAAAAGGAACGATGCGAAACACTTCCCATGTTGGCCATGGAATATGCCAAAACATACTAACGATGGTGTCTTTGGAAGGACGAAGCAAGCTTGGAACTAAAGAAAGCTGATAATCATGAAGCCAAATAAACGTTTTTCCTTTTACCTCCTGATTAATTGCCTGCGCAAACTGTGTGTTTACCTTTTTATACCCTTCATACCACTTTTTATTAAAATCAGGCCGCTCAAACGCAACATGACATAATGGCCACAAGGCTTGATTGGAAAAACCATAGTAATAAAGATCCATCTCTTCTTTGGTGAAAAAGAGCCTTTTTAATGTATAACTACCATCTGGATCTTTAATTACTACTTTATTATATGTATCAAGCACACGTTTTTCATCCTCGTCTTTCCCGCGTGCAATATATGTCGCATTTGCTGCCTTTGCAATTGCATCTAGAGTCACTCCCACTCCACCACTGGGAACTTCTAAGCTAACCCTTCCATCTTTATATCGATGCACTCGAGGCTCTGCATCACCAGCAAGGATTACTTTGAAATCTTGTTGAGCAAAATATTCTCTTAAATCGTAAAATGTAGCCATAAATGTTTAAAAACAAAAAGTTTTGTATATCATACCGAAATTACGAAAAAGAAAGCAAGTAGCAAAGCGGAAAAATGGTGTAATCAATTATTACTTAATATATCAAAATACTATTTAATATAAAGCAATAGGGCGTTTTTACATTTTTATTTTCTCTTTGAGCAACAAACCAACAAACTGAAAAAGTGCCAGTTGTCGTTTCCATCGCCACGGTTCCTTTAGCAAACGGTAGAACCACTCAAAACCACTTTGCCTTACTACCTTTGGGGCACGCGCAACTTTTCCACTTACATAGTCAAACGATCCGCCTACTCCCATTGCAACTCTCACTGGTATTTTTCCTATGTGCTCTTTCATCCACTCTTCTTGCTTGGGAAAGCCAAATGCAACGAACAGTATATCGGTATTTGGTATTTTGTATCTGGTATTTTGTATTTTTTCGTTCCCGCTAGATACTAAATACTTAATACGAGATACTTCTTGCTGTTTTGCACCAAGAATCGGCAACTCCTCTACTGCGAATGATACTTTAAGCCCAGGGTATTTCGACACCAAGCGCTCGGCTGTTAACTCTGCTACTTTCCCTCTACCACCAAGAAAGCCTACCGTTATAGGCTTTTTCGATACTTCGCGACAAAGACTTTCCATAAGGTCCACCCCAGTTGTGCGTGCAACAAGTGATTTTCCCAAAATTTTTGACGCGATGAATACACCCATCCCGTCACATAAAGCTAATCGTGCATTGTTAAGTATATCTTTCAACCCTGCATGTTTCGTAGCGTACACAATTATTTCAGGGTTTGGGGTCACAATGTAGTACCTTTCTCCGTTTTTCTCTAGACTTGTAATTATATACTCTAAGATTTCCTTTTCTGTTGCGTTTGTTATACCGATATCAAATAAAAATTTTTTTTCCATAGTTATTTTATTACTACAAGACTACCTTGTGTCACCTCTGTCTCTTTTTTATGTCGTTTTTGAATATTTTCAATACTCAAAAATTACCCTAATTATCTCAAACCTACAGGTTCAAAAAACGACCATACTTTTGTATCTCTGAAACAATACTACTATATACCATACGAGGTGTGAAATGAATGCTAACTTTTCTCTTTTCACGAAGATCTTTCATCATGCTAAAAAGTTATATAGGCTTACTTTCTACTAATGCTTCGTTTATAGAGCTCTATGTTTTCAATAGCTACTCCTGTCCCCCGAACGACACACAACAGAGGATCCTCTGCTACGTGACATGGAACACCAGTTACTTGCGTCATTAATCTATCAAAATTTGTGACCATAGAAGTACCCCCAGACATTACAATTCCCTTGTCAATAATATCGCTTGCGAGTTCTGGAGGAGTTTGTTCAAGCACACCTTTTACCGCTTGAATAATATCCATAAGTACTGGGCGTATGGCTTCATTTATTTGGATCTCACTAAGCTCAATTGTTCGTGGAAGTCCAGAAATACTATCTCTCCCTCTAATTTCCATTTTTCGTGGCTCTTTTTTGGTGTCTTCAATGAGGGCATTACCAATTGTTATTTTTATCTCCTCTGCGGTTCTCTCTCCAATGAGTAAATTACATTTTTTCTTTGTATAGTTGGCAATTGCCTCATCTATTTTATTTCCTGCTACACGAACCGAATTATGCACAACGACACCACCCAAAGAAATAACTGCAGCCTCTGTTGATCCTCCACCAATATCAACCACCATATGCCCTGCCGCTTGGGCAATTGGAATTTTTGCTCCAATTGCAGCGGCAAGTGGCTCATCAATTAAATACGCCACTTTTGCGCCTGCAGCCATAGTTGCATCAAGCACGGCCCGGCGCTCAACTTGCGTTACGCCCGCTGGAATACACACCATGACTTCTGGTTTAAAGAAACGGGATCTCCCACATGCTTTATCAATAAAATAAGAAAGCATTGCCTCAGTGATTGTGTAGTTTGCAATTACCCCATCACGAAGTGGCCTCAGCGCAACAATATTACCAGGAGTTCGTCCTAACATTTCTTTGGCTTCTCTCCCTACAGCAACAACACGATCTTCCTCTGCAGTAACAGCAACAACAGTTGGCTCATTGAGCACAATACCTTCACCAGCCAGGTAAACAAGCGTGTTAGCGGTACCAAGATCAATGCCAATTCGTTTAGACAACATATCAAAATATATACTTACTATATCATTTCTTGTGGTAGGCTCGATACGTTCGATTATAAACACAGTCCCTTCTCTCTTGCAAGAAGTAATTTGACAAAGTATAATCCAATCATTACGTAATGAAAAAACAATTACTCGTTTCTGTTACTATTTTCCTTCTCCTTATTCTTGGAACAACCATTGTTGTCCTTTACGGAAAAGGATATCGTTTTTGGTTTGAAAAAGGCAGGCCAGACATCTCAGGAACAGGCTTATTGGTTGTCACAAGCGTTCCCGACGGAGCACAAGTATTTATCGATGATCACCTCACAACTGCTACTGACAGCACAATCAACCTTTCTCCTGGACAATACAGTGTTCGGATCTATAAAGACGGGTATTTCCCTTGGCAGAAAAAAATAGAGATTCAAAAAGAGGTTGTTATCAAAATTGAAGCAAGCCTTTTTGCTGTCGCACCAAAACTTGAAAGCATTACAACAACAGGCGTTAGCATGCCAATACTTGACCCTTCACGAAGCAAAATTGCCTACACTGTTGCTTCGGGATCAGCACGAAAAAACGGTATATATATCCTCGATCTAGCTGCCAGATCGATTCTAACACTCCAAAGCAGCTCGACACAGATTGCTGATGATACTTCAGATCTATTCTCAAATGCCAACTCGTCCTGGTCACCTGATGGCAAGGAGCTTATCGCAAGCATCTCCTCAACTCTGCGTCGCCCAATCTATTACCTTTTAGATAGCTCTGACTTTAATACTATACCCAAAGACATTACAGCCACACTCTCCTCTATCCTTGCTAATTGGAACAGCATCAAAGCAGAAAAAGACGCCGCACGAGAAAATGCATTAAAACCGCAGCTGGAAAAAGTGCTTGCTGAAAACTTTTCTGTTATCGAATGGTCACCTGATGAAACAAAAATTTTATATACCGCATCACAATCTGCAACAATACCAATAATTATCAAACCACCTCTTATTGGTGCAAATCAAACCAAAGAAGAAAGAGACATAAAAAAGGATGCTGTGTATGTCTACGATATAAAAGAAGACAAGAATTTTAAACTATTTGACGCTCTTCCCAACTATACGCTATACGCTAGACGCTATACGCTGCCGCTAAACTGGATGTCTAACTCTTCACACCTTCTCTTTGTAAAAGATAAAAAGATTCATATTGTCGAATATGATGGAGAAAATGATACTATTGTCTATGCAGGACCATTCCTTGAAAAATATGTCTTTCCATCTACTAACGAATCAAAGATAGTCATTGTTACCGATCTGGGCAATCCCGATATTTCCCCAAACTTATACACCCTGGAATTGAAATAACTTGCAAATGGAAAAAATTTGTTGCACACTAAGTACGTGAGAGAAAAATTGGGCTTTACCCTGATTGAACTTTTGGTGGTAATTGCAGTTTTAGGGGTCTTGGCAGGAGGAATTTTTGTGGCTATCAATCCTCTCAAACGAATTAACCAGGCAAATGATGCAAAGATTAAAAGTGATGTTGGGCAAATAGCCAATGCATCACAGGCATATTTTGTGACCAATCAAAAATACCCAACAACAGTTGGAGATTTAGTTCTAAGTGGAGACCTTAAAACAGAACCAAAAAAACCAGATGGAAGTTCTTACACCATAACAGCACCCGATGGTAATCCCTGTACTGACCCATGTACAGATATAATTATTTCTGCTCCTCTTGCTGCTCCACAAACAACAGGAGGAAGTTACACCTGGAGTTCAACAACCGGACAGGCGGGAGAGATTATTCCTCCAACACCAACAGCAACAGCAACAGCTGGCCCACCAACTGCCACACCCACACCAATATTTACGCCAAGTGCAATAACTGGGCTACAACTGTGGCTAAAAACAGACACAATAACAGGTGTCTCCAGTGGTTCCCCAATCTCCAGCTGGGCCGACGCCAGTGGTAGAGGAAACACTGTTACTGGGGCTGCAAGCTATCAAACAAATGCTGTAAATGGCCTGCCGGCAGTCAGAACAACAGCTGGCCAAACATTGAGAATCACCACTAATTTTCCACCTCCATATACGGTGCTCTATGTAGCAAGACAAAATGGCCCAAATCGGCAAAGGGTGCTGTCGGCCTTTAATAACTGGCTGCTTGGATGGTGGGGTGCAAGTAAAAGACAAGCATACTTTGATGGATGGGTTACTAATCCTGGAGGAGTAAGCGCTGATTCAGGCGTATATCTTTACACAGCAGTAGGCACTGGCAGCTTATCCACCGTGTATGAAAATGGTGCCCAGCTAGCAAGTAACGCCAATGGATTATCTGGACCCAATGGGTTGGTTCTTGGAGGATGGTCAGGCAGTGAGTATTCCGATGCAGATTTTGCCGAAGTAATTATTTATAATCAAGCTCTTTCAGATACCGACCGTAGAAAAGTAGAACAATACCTGGGAACAAAATACGGTATTACGGTACAATAATAAAAACCTTATGTGGCATGGTGTATCTGATTAAATTTCTCCATAATCCACATTCGTAACAAACTTGATGTACTTAATCCTTTATTTCTTGCCAGACGTGTAAGGTAGGTCTTTACCCCTGTATCTAATCGAAACATCACTGTTTCTTCTTTGGGTTTTCCAAGATCAAATGTAAGATGTGCAGGCTTCAGTTGATCCACATAATCAGCAACATCGTGTGTATCCCAAAACTCTGCCAGTTGTTGACGGTTTTTAAATTTTGGTATTCTACTTTTCTTTTGTGTCATATATTTAATCCGCCTTTTCTTTTTGCAATAATGCTCGCTCTTTTTTACTTGCCGTATAGGCAGTTACCACATAATACTCACCCTCTATTGGTTCGGGATCAAGAACAATAAAGAGTATTCTCTTTTGCTTTGTTGATCCAATAATTTCAAATCTACCATCATAACTTTCATATGCAATATATGTGCCACGACAAACTTCTTCTACCTCTCCAGGTAAAACAGCATGACGTGCTATATGAGCTACATTCCATTCATCCCACAGTAATTTCTTAACAACATTCACACTGTGAAAATAGTGTAATACATTCTATAATGTTTGTCAATAATAATATTCACCTTAAAGAGGTAGTGCAAATATAAATGTTGACCCTTTTCCAAACTCGGATGTGACCCAAATTCTCCCCTTATGCATTTCAACAATTGCTTTTGAAATATATAGACCAAGGCCTGTCCCGTGAGAATTCATTTCAGACGTTAATCCTTTATTTACCCTGTAGAATTTAGTAAAGAGGTGCGTGAGCGCATCTGGCGGGATTCCCCTGCCCGTATCGGTAACACTTGTCCAAACTTCATTCTCTTTCTTCTCCACTGCAACAGTTACCTTACCGCTTGGGTTCGTGTAGGTTATGGCATTTGAAAGCAGATTAGAAAGCACTTCTCCAATACGCACCCTGTCTGCTCGAATAAAGGAAATTGGCTCAGTGGGCGGAACAAGAGACAGCGTTATATTTTTTTCAATTGCCCGTTGAGCAAAATCATCCATAATCTGCTTTACTATTGTAATCCAATCAACTGATGTTGGCGAAAGCTCGACAGTACCCCGCTCTATCCGAGATACGTTTAGCAAATTTTCAACTAAAATCAAAAGTCGCTCTGTATTATTGCTTACCTGACCAAGAAGTGTTGTTTGATCTTGGTTATATATGTCTTTGTAGTCAGCAACCAGCACTGATATTGCGCCTTTGATAGCGGTCAGTGGTGTCCGAAGCTCGTGCGCGGCAATAGATACAAAACCAAATTTCATGTCTGAAAGCTGTTGCTCAAACCGCATATCGTGCACTGCAATCACCCAGCCGCTTGGCACACCATCTTTGTGTATAGGAGAACTAATTACTCTTGCCGCAATAGCAATTGCTCCTTTTGCACTCACTGGCTTAACAGTGAGCTCATGCGAAAACGATGCGGTGCCAAAGATGCTATTTGTTTGCTCTTGATCTTGAAAGAAAAATTGCAACAAACTACCCAGTTGCTTTCCTACAGCATCAACGCTCGCAAAACCCGTCATTGCCTCTGCAGCTTTATTAAAAACCAAGATGTTTTTTGCCGTATCAACAACAATAATTCCATCGTTGATTGCAGAAAGGATTGCCCAAACATACTGACTTTCAGCAAGCTGAATGATAGGCTGTACGGTTTTTCCAGAGGATTTTTTACCAGAAAACAATTGCGAGATTGTTTCAAACACTCCTTCTAGTATTAGGGAGATTTTTTCTAATGTCAACCTATCTATAGATCAATTGCTATCTGCCACGTACAATTTTAGAATGTAGCTTGATTTGAAATTTTTGTTCCATTATGATTACTGTAATGCCTACTGTCCAACAATTATTTTTACTGCTTTCTGAAAATGCAATCCTTATTGTATTCTCCCTACTACTGCTGGCCATTTTGCTTCTTTTAATCCTCTACTTACAAGAGTACTGGACTAATGTTGAGCTTCGACAAGAACCAATACGGCTTACTGAAGCAACAAGAGAGAAAAGTTTTTCACTCTTACACAACGCGATTAAAAAGGCGCAGGACATTATCGGCAGGAGTGAGCTTGAGGGTATAAAAATAACAGCGGACAACAGGACAAACCTGCAAAAACTTGAAAAAGTATCAGAGCAGGCAATGCATGAAGCATCTCTTGAAGCCAAAACTTACATTGAAAAAGCACAGCAAACATTTACCGATTACCTTACCGCACTTAGCCAACAAGCAGGTGTCGCAGTATCTGAAAATGAAAAGGTTGTGAAAGACCGCATCAACAAACTCTTTGAAGACTTTGAACAAAATCTCTCTACCTACCTTACCCAAACACAGCAAGAAAGCGTGCGTGCAATAACCCTTGAAGTACAAGCAGCACGACAACTTATCGAAACCTACAAAACAGAACAGTTTCGACTTGTTGACGAGAACATTGTTGCCATGCTTGAACGTACCCTTAGTCTTGTTCTTTTGAAAAAACTGTCTTTAAAAGACCAGGTTGATTTAGTGTATGAATCGCTAGAAAAGGCAAAAGCAGAGAAATTCATCATCTAGCAACTAGCCGCTAGCAATCAGTTAATCCGCCAGCTGGCGGACTGAAGGCTAGATGCTGATGGCTGAAGGCTAAAAATATGGAAAACGATCTAACGACAACATTTTTTTCAACAACCTACTCTATACAACAAGCAAGAAGTAGGATTAGGCTCCTTCGAACACATTTGCTGACATACTTTTTCCAAGGAGCAGATACAGAAAAACCAAGCCTGACAAAAACAGAGGACCCATGGCTTTCGTCTTTAGATGAAACATTCTACAAGCAATTCTCATCGCAAAATGTCTATCAAAAAATAAAAGAGCTTGAAAGCACTATTGCTAGCCTAAAACCACTTATTATCTACCTTGCATTTGATATTCCAGAAGAAGAAATCAATAAGATTGGCATATGGATTCGCGAAAACCTACAAAGTGGCGTACTATTTGACATCCGAACAGATCAGAACCGTATTGGTGGCTGTGCCTTTTCACGGATAGCGAAATATAAAGATTACTCGGTGCGTGCACGTATCGAAACAAAACGCGACACTGTACTCTCAACGCTTAAAAGTTTTTCCTAAAAACCTATGCCAGATCAAGCAACACTACAACCACAAGGAAAAGAAATAGGGTACGTCTTAAGCAGCAAAAACTACTTAGCAAACCTTGATGGATTACCAAATGTAAAAATTCATGATCTTGTCGAAACAGAACAAGGGAGTATAGCGGTGGTTACTGCAGTTTTCCAAAATTATGTTGAAGTGTTTTTGCTTGATGAAACCACCGTATATCCTGGCCAAATTTTTACATATACCGGTAAAAAACTTGCTATTTCTATTGGCGATTTTCTTATTGGTCGCGCGGTCAACCCCTTAATGGTTCCTATTGATGGAAAAGGCTTAATTGGCAAGACAAAATCAGAAACACGAGAAATTGAGCAACGCGCTAAAGGCATTGAGTCAAGGGAGTTTATTAAAGAACAATTTGTTACGGGCATTAGCCTTATTGATACCCTTGTCCCCATAGGAAAGGGTCAGCGGGAGCTTATTATGGGAGATGGACACTCTGGAAAAACAAGGTTTTTGGTTAACATTATGGTGAATGTACGAGACAAAAATGTCATTTGTATTTATGCTGCTATTGGAAAACCCACCAACGCGATTAAAAATACCCTCAACGCGCTAGCCGTAAATGGCGCGCTCACTCATACGGTTATTGTTGCTACCTCCTCTACCGAACCGCCACCGCTTATTCTCTTTACTCCACACGCGGCAATGACTATTGCCGAGTATTTCCAAAACATGGGAAAAGATGTGCTCATTATTTTAGATGACATGGGCATTCACGCAAAAATGTATCGAGAACTCTCTCTTTTGGGAAATCGCTCTCCGGGCCGTGAATCATATCCAGGAGATATTTTTTACCAACAAGCAAAACTCCTAGAAAGGGCAGGTAAATTTAGTAAAGACCATGGCGGAGGTTCTATAACCGCACTCCCTGTTATTGAAATTGCACTTGGCGATTTTACTGGGTTTATCCCTACAAATCTTATGGCTATTACCGACGGGCACTTGCTCTTCAAATCAAGTTTGTACAATAAAGACCAAAGACCAGCAATCGATATTTCTCTCTCTGTCTCTCGTGTTGGTCGGCAAACGCAAAACCTTGTCCTAAACCTCCTTTCCAGGCGTATTCGACAAACCTTGGCAAAGGGTACCGAACTTGAAACGATTGCTCGTTTTAGCACCGAGCTGCCCCCTGCAACCCAAGCGATCTTGCGCCAAAAAATGCTTATTGAAGAAATTACTCGCCAAGAAGATCTAACCGATGTCCCCATTGTTATCCAATCGATTCTTTTTGGCCTTATATATACGAGTTTTCTCCAGGATAAAAATGATGTTTTTCTTCGAAAACACAAAAATGAAATTATTAACCTGTTTATACATGACCAAAATTTCACAGGCATCACCAAAAATGTCCAAGCGTTCCAAAGCGATGAAGAAGTTATCAAACTATTAGAAACTATATCACCAAAACTCAACCAGATATGTAATCCAGCACCGGGAGCGAAATAATATGACGATAAAACAACTCAAAGCAACAATCGAACAAGCAGATGCCTTAAAACAAATAAGTGTTTCCTATACCGAAATCTCTTCAAACAGGCTCAAAAAAATTAGAATACTGGTTGAGAAGAATAGAGGCTTTCTTGATGAGCTTGCGGCTGTATATATAATCGTTAAACAAATAGCTAAAGAGCGAAACGCCCTTTCCCCTAAAAATCCAAAAACAGTAAGTATTCTCATTACTTCAAACTATCATTTCTATGGCAATGTGAATCAAAATGTAACAAGCTATTTTGTCGATACCATGCACGCGCACGCAACAGACCAGATTGTCGTTGGAAAAACAGCTGTTGAATGGCTTCAGGGCATTCACTATAACCTCTCCTATACGTTTATTCCCCTCAAACATGACTATCCAACATCTGAGGAGCTTGATATGCTTGTCTCCAAAATAAAAGGCTACACAAAAATTTTAGTGTTTTACTCGCGTATGCGAACAGTCATGTCACAAATACCCACCTATCAAGATATAACCCAAACATCCTACCTCCAAACCCAACCCCCTCAAACCCAGCGTAAACGACTCTTTGTTTTTGAACCAGAACTCACAAAGATTTTGGATTTTTTTGAAACACAAGGATTAAATCTTTTGTTGCAACAGGCTTTTTTGGAATCAGAACTTTCCCGTACCGCCTCCAGGCTCGTATCCATGGATCAAGCCCAAACAAATGCGGATAAATTTATTAACGAACATGCAATGCTTCTCAATCAGGCAAAAAAATCTGCTGCAAATACAAAACTTATCGAAACATATACATCCATACTCTTAGGAGAAAAGGCAAAGGACAACATTTATGGCTACTAATACAAGAGCTGAGGGAATCATAACCATGGTCAACGGACAGGTCGCAGAAGTTGAGATTATTTCTCCAGTCATGCCGACCATGTTAGAAATGCTACAAAGTGATGAAGACAAAGAGGTAAAACTTGAAGTCTATTTACAAGCAAGAACTGTTGCTTCCTGTCTTATCCTTTCAAACCCAAACCGGCTCTATCGTGGCATGAAAGTCTATGGCACAGGACGCGACCTCCAAATTCCTGTTGGAAAAAATATTTTAGGCAAAGCGGTTAATTTATTTGGTGAACCAATAACAACAAAAGATGCCTTCATCCCAGATACACAACTGTCTATCTATGCCAAAACCCCATCTATCAATATCTTGGGCGGCAAATTTGAGATCCTAGAAACCGGTATTAAAGCAATTGATTTTTTGACCCCAATTTTAAAAGGCGGGAAAGTAGGATTTATTGGTGGTGCTGGAGTTGGGAAAACAATTCTTATCACAGAAATGATCCACAATATCACTTCCAAACAAAAAGCAGTCTCTGTATTTGCAGGTGTTGGAGAACGTATTCGGGAAGGTCAAGAACTGTATCACAGGCTTGCAGAATCAAAGGTGCTGGATAACACCGTCATAGTCTTGGGACAAATGAACGAAAACGCAGCTGTCAGATTTCGGGTTGCCTTAGCGGCAATCACCATTGCCGAATACTTCCGAGACGCCCAAAAACAAAACGTGCTCTTTTTTATCGACAACATGTTTCGTTTTTTGCAAGCTGGCAACGAAGTATCAACAGTGCTTGGCATGATCCCATCAGATCAAGGATACCAACCGACCTTGCAGTCAGAGATAAGTCATGTTGAGGATAGACTTATCTCAACAGAAAATGGCAGCATTACCTCTATACAAACCGTCTATGTCCCTTCTGATGAAACAACTGATCCAGCGGTTACGGCAATCATGTCGTTTCTCGATGCATCAATTGTCCTCTCTCGAAGCATTGCCCAACAAGCAATCTATCCGCCAATTGACGTCTTTCAATCAACCTCTTCTGCAGCTTCTTCAAAAACCGTTATTGGAGAAGCGCACTTTGAAGCGCTTACTGATTTCCAGCGAATGCTTGATAACTATAGCAGACTATCTCATATTGTAGCAATTGTAGGCGAATCAGAACTTTCTGCAGAAAACCGCATCCTTTATAACAGAACGAGAAAAGTCATCAACTACCTTACCCAACCATTTTTTATGACAGAAGCCCAAACCGGACAAAAAGGTGTCTATGTTCCCCGCGACACCACAGTCCAAGATGTTGCCACTATCCTCTCAGGAAAATTAGATGAGATTCCTACAGAAAAACTAATGTACATCGGATCCTTAAAAGATGCTGGGATGATAACATAAATATCCTGCTAAACCAACTCTTTTAACGACTGTCGTTAAAGATATTGCTATGGCAACCCAATCATTAAACCTAAAAATTATCTCTCCACAAGACATCCTTTTCCAAGGAGAGGTGTATGCAGTCAGTTCCAAAAACTCCTCTGGGGATTTTGATATTCTCCCCGAACACACAGACTTTATTACCATTATTGAAAACCAACCCATTGTTATTCGTAAAACTCCAAAAGAAAAAATAACCTTCCACTTCCCTTTGGCAATCATGTATACTAATGAAAACATTGTTACCATTTATGCCAAAACAGCCTCACCAGAACTATAAGCTTACCTACTTAGCACTATGGGATGTTGCATAGATTTTGCCTACATTTGCACAGATTTTGAGGCTAAAGTTGAAGGATAACAAAGGCGACTGCAACGGCAATAATGACAATTGACAAGGTAAAGACAACATTGATCACCAAGGACAATTGGATGGCATTTTTAGCAAGTGGGTTGCGACCAATTGCCTCGATACTTTTAATCAAAGACCGACCAAAAACAACAAAACTAACAATAAGTGCCAAGATAACAATAAGACCTGCCGCAAGGTATTGAATAAACTGCGATGCTCGATCTGGGTCTGAGCCGGTTTGAAACGCAGCAATGTTAAAATAATCCAAGAGTCGGAGTACCGAGCGGGTGTTTGTTAACTCTGCATATTCAATACGCACCGCGACTGGAATCTTTCCCTCGCCATCGGTCAACTCTGCAAGGGCGACTCCCAAGACATACCCAGACTGAATCATTTTTTGACCTTTTCCAGAACTTCGAGATGAGGTAATATAATCGCCTGCTTTTATTGCCCCTCCTTGGGCTGTAACGTTGACATACGCTGTTCCAAAACGAACAATAGGCTTTCCCTTACTCTCTGGCAGGCGAAACACCAAAAGCGGCCGGTCTTGCAACACACCAAACATCTTGTTGGAAAATGGCACATCTGCCCGAACAAGACCCTTGTCTCCATATACAAGAATGTCGCCATCAACAGCACTGTTGTCTTGTATTTCATAAAGATTTGCAAGGTCGGTTGGTATGTTTTGGGCGTAGGCGTAAGGTGCAAAGCGAAAAGTGCAAAGTATAAGAAAAAAAATTAAGAGACAAAGACGACGCATATCTCTAGCATAGAACGCACTGGGGTAAAAAATCAAGAGGGGGTCTGTTTTGAGCTTTGCATTTGCATCTGCACAGATTTTGTGCCTATTTACCCTCTTGACAAATCTATGCAAATGTGTGCATCCTAGTATTAACCCTAATCCCTAGTATCCGAATATAAAAAATGCCCAAAACCCTGCCCTTAAAATCAAGCGTGAAAATTGGCGAAGCAGCCAAGATTCTTAGTGTCTCCATAGACACAATTCGGCGCTGGGAGAAGAAAGGAAAAATTGAAACCATCCGCACTCCTGGTGGTACAAGGCTTTTCAATGTCCGCTCTCTCCAAAAAATGATGGGCATGCCGGTTAAAGGGCAAGTGGCAAAAATAGTAAAACCTGTTGTTTTGGAGGAAACTCCAACTCCACTCTCTTCAAGAGAGCTTTTGGAGCATGTAGCAAAGCATGAAACTCCTCTGCAGGTTGCTCCACCAGCAACCCCTATCGTTTGGGAAACAGTTTCTGATGAGCAAGAGCCAGAAGTAAACGTAGAGGAAATAACCCCTCCTTCAGAGTTGCAACACACACCAAAACAAAACGTTTTTGCAACAATTCGTCAAAAAGCACGCATTGATTTTCCAACACCAAAAGTTTCCCTCCCACAACTTCCTCCATTTCCAAGTCTCCCTATTCCACAACTCCCCTCTTTTTCACTTCCTTCAATCTCTGGGTATCAACCCACTCCAAAAGTACTGCTCAACATAGCAGGCGCTTCGTTTGCCATCATGTGTGTTACCACAGGATTATTTTTACTCAATAGCTCGTTCCGAGGAACACCAACAATTTCTCAGACGCAAATTATATCAAATGATATCAAACCAGAAACGCTTGCTCAGCTCTCTAGCGATGACTTCCGAAGCGTTCTTGCTGCATCCGCATCTGCAGGTATTTTGGAGATTAACGCAAATATTGATTTAGGCGGAACCATCAACGGCTTAACACTTCGCTCTCCTGACGACAGCAACCTTACAATAACTGGCAGCAACATTTTCATCGACCAGACACTCAATGCTTCAGCCTCTCCTACCTTTTCGAGCTTGACACTTTCTAGTGCTACAAATCAGATCGTCAGTGGAGGCAAGAACTTTACCCTTCCCGATGCAACAACAACGTTTGTGGGTACTGATACAAAACAGACCTTAACCAATAAAACTATGTCAGGTTCGGACAACACATTTAGCAGTATCCCAAATTCCGCTCTTAGCAACCCGAATGTTACTGTTACTGCTGGAACGAATTTAACAGGAGGAGGAAAAGTTGAGCTTGGCAGCTCTGTTACCATAAGCGCAAAAGACTCCCCAACATTTGCCGGGGCAGTGCTTTTGTCAGATGGGACAGCAGCAGCTCCAGGTCTGGCATTTACTGCTGATACCAACACTGGGCTCTATCGAATCGGGGCAGACAAGATTGGTCTTATTACAGGCGGCACAGCAACACAAGGTATCACCATTGATGCAACGGGCAATGTCGGAATAAAAACAATCACTCCAACATCTGCCTTGCATGTTGTTGGCACAGGAAACATAACTGGCAATGTAGCATTTGGAGGAACACTTGACGTTACAGGCGCAACCACACTTTCATCAACACTTGCTGTTACCGGTGCAACAACACTCTCCTCGACATTGAGTGTCACAGGAGCTACGACGCTTTCCTCAACACTGGGAGTAACCGGAACAACAACACTTACCGGTGAGCTTCGTGGCCTGAGTGGCGGGCAGTTTGGGTACACCACTGCTGTAACGGGCCCAACCAACGGCCTAACCGTATATGGCAATGTGGGAATTGGAACAAGCTCGCCAAACTACAAACTTGAAGTTGTCGGGAATACGCATATTGCCGGTAACCTTGTTGTTGATGGATCAACGAGCTCGTTTACCTCACAACTGCTTATTTCCGATGGCACAAATGCTGCACCAGGCTTAGCGTTTATCAACGACACCGACACAGGACTGTATCGAATTGATAGTAACCGTCTCTCTCTGGTAACAGGAGGGGCGAGCAGACTCACTGTTGATGCTTCTGGAAATGTTGGGATTGGGACAACAAATCCAACATATAAACTATCTCTTCCAGATACTGAAGGTATTTCTATAGGCGGAGTAAGAGTAATTTATAAGGAGTCTGGAACATCAGGGCAACTGCACATAGGTACAGGTGGTGATAGTTTTACTGGAGCAATCAGTCTTGATACTAATACTACCGAGAGACTGCGTGTTGATAATGATAGTCAAGTTTCCCTTACTGGTGACCGGGATACCTACTGGTATCGCCCGGCAGCTGATACATTTGGCTGGGCCACAGGTGGTACTGAAAGAATGAGGCTGGATAGTAATGGAAACGTAGGGATTGGAACTTCATCTCCTGGATCAAAGCTTTCTGTTGCGGGCGGGACGCTAATTGGCTTTACAGGCACACAAGCTGCACCTACCAATGGTTTAGCTGTTTTTGGTAATGTTGGTATTGGGCTAACTACCCCACTCTACGCGCTAGATGTGCTTGGCAGTATTCGAGCAAGTGCAGGAATTACAACAGGAGGCGCAGTGCCAAGCGGCAATTATCTGGTTCTTGGAGCAGGTGATACAACAAACGAAGGCGGAGAAATTACATTTAAATCAGCAAGTCCTTCTCTCTATAACGATGCAACAATCGACTTATTTCAAGACCAACTTCGCCTAAGCAGTGGCACCCCTTCTACTGGAAATCGAACGCTTCGTTGGGTTGGAGCAACACCCTCTCTTTCATTAGTTGGTTCTGGAGCCGGTCTTTCTGCATCGCTTGTTGGTTTTAGCTCGATTCAATCGTCAAACAATACCTTAACAATTGATGCAGGCAGTGCAAATACCGTACAACTTGGTACCTCTGACAACTTTATTGTATCTGGCAATGTGGGGATTGGTACTACATCTCCACTTACTGCCTTGCATGTTGCTGGTATCACAACAGTAGGAGATGAGATTTTACCTGGAGGAGCAAGTATTGATATTGGATCAAGTGCAATTCGGTTTAGCACAGGGTACTTTAACACGGTTGATGCCCTTAATTTGATAGGTACGGTTACCGGTGGATCGACAATTTCAAACACATGGACGATCAACTCCGACAATCCAACAGCAGATGCAGAAAACATGAGTTTGGCTTTCTTTAGAGGATCGACTGTTTCTCCTAATGCTGTGCTTGCATGGGATCCTGATGGAGCAACGGCAACACAAGGAAAAGAATTTGATCTTAACTCCAGACTCCATTTAAGCGGCACCATTACTTCCCACAGCGGCATTATCTTTGATGGTTTCCAACACGACATAACAACAGGAACAAACGAACACCTAAGTCTTATGCCACATGGCACAGGGAATGTGGGCATTGGTACTACCAGTCCTGGATCAACACTGCAAATAAATGGAAATGCTGCAATTGGATACTTTACATCAACATCTGCTCCCAGCAACGGCCTAACTGTTTCTGGCAATGTTGGTATTGGCGCCAGCTCGCCAAACTACAAATTCCAAGTTGGAGGAACAACACTCTTGGGTGGTAACACGATTGTTGATGGAAACCTTTCTTTCTTTGATCCAGCACGCCAACTGCAGCTTGCAGATGGGACAAATGCCCTGCCAGCATTAACATTTGTGAATGACACCAATACTGGTTTGTATCGGATTGATACAGATCGAATGAGTTTGGTGACAGGCGGGGCAAGCAGGTTAACGATTAGCTCTTCGGGCAACGTTGGTATTGGCACAACCAATCCAACCAGCCTCCTTGGTGTTGCTGGTAGTGCGGCGATTGGATCTGCTTATGCGATAGGTTCGCCCACTAGTCCAAGTAATGGGTTAATCGTCCAGGGCAATGTGGGGATTGGAACCTCAACACCTACTCAATTATTCCAGGTAAATAGCGGATCGTCTGCTACGGTTATTACAAGTACAGGTAATGTAGGGATTAACACTAATAATCCCCTCGGTGGTCTTCATATTAGCGGGATACAAGATGCAGCTCTTTTGACAAGTGCTAATGGTGGAAATATATTACTCGGCATGAGGACCAATACTTCAGGTGGTGCATTTAATAAAGAGTTTTTGCTCCGGTCTGGCAGTGATGGATCATTCCAAATTGTTGATGGACGCTCTTTCGATCTTGCCTACTCTGGAACAGCAAGGTTAACTATAGATACAAATGGTAATGTGGGAATCGGGACAGTAAGTCCAAATGGCCTTCTGGATGTTGCCAATAATTTCGTCGTCAAAAGCGGGGGAAATGTAGGTATCGGAAACACTTCCCCTATTGCCAAGCTGCACGTGGAGGGGCAGTGTGTAACAGGAGATACCAAACTCAAGCGAAGACGCAGGAGAAAAGGAAAGAATGGAGAGTGGATTGAAGATTGGGAAGATATTGACATAAAAGATATCCAGGAAGGCGATGAAATTCTGACGATGGATGAAAGTACCGGGCAGATGATTGTTTCTAAAGTAAAAGCCCTCATGGACATGGGCATTAAAAATATCTACAAGCTCACGACCATATCAGGCAAGACCATACGAACAACAGGCAATCACCCGTATTTTGTCAAAACCACAAAGGACACCAAACCAAAAGTAGGAATCTTTATTGACGATTCCAATATCTTCTTTGCTAAGAAAAAACTTGGCTGGAAGATTGATGTCAATAAGCTCATAACATTACTAAAACACGACTATGCTATCCAATTTGCCAAATACTATGTAGCAATCCCTCATGCAACGGACAAAGCATATACAGGAACAGAAAACTATCTGACAAAATTATCAAAAGACCTAACTATCGTACGAAAACCACTCAAGTACATTATTGATGTAGAAACCAAAAAACCAGCCAAAAAAGGAAATGTCGATATTGAAATAGCCATTGATGTGGCGCGAACTATTGAGGATATCGATCTTGCCATTATCGTTAGCGGGGACAGCGACTTTGTAGAACTCGCTCGTTTTGCTAAGGAAAAAGGCAAGCAAATTGCCTTTATTGGCTACAAACACAACATGGCGTGGGAACTGCGCTTAATGCAGCATCTCTTCGTTGAAAAAATTGAGAATGAAGTAAAACTCGGAGCAAAGAAAAACCCCGCTAGAAGCGGGGCGACAAAGCTAGGGTATTTATACCAAAATATCGCCAGTTTGTCAAGTGGCGGAAAATGGAAAAAGGTAACCGCGATCAAAAAGGGCGATGCTATTGCTGTTGCTGGCCGATTCGAAAGATCGGTATGGGAGAAGGTAGTACGAATTGAAAAACTGCCTGCCGAACAGGTGTATGACATCGAGGTTGAAGGCACCCACAACTTTGTCGGTAATGGTATTGTGGCCCACAATACATATATTTCTGGGAATTTGGGAGTTGGCACTTCATCTCCAGGAGCAAGACTTGCAGTTGCAGGCGGTGGGCTGTTTGGGTACACGGGAACAGAAGCTGCGCCCACAAACGGGTTAGCTGTTTTAGGAAATGTCGGTATCGGCACCACCTCCCCTGCCTACAATTTACAGGTTGTGGGGACAACCAATATCACAGGAGCCTCTACCTTTGGTGGGGCTCTCCAACTGGCAGATGGGAGTCAAACTGCTCCAGCATTATCGTTTACCAACGACACTGACACAGGATTATATCGTAATGGAGCAAATCAACTCACATTGGTTACTGGTGGCACATATACAAATAGCCTCACACTCAATAGTAGTGGAAATGTTGGAATCGGGACAACGGGACCTCTTTATAGCCTAGATGTCAGAGGCGGAACCATTGCTTTTCCTAGAGATCAATACTTAACTGCTTATGATCCTGCAATTGCAATATCACGAAGTCTTCTTAAGTGGAACTCTGCTACAGATGAATTAATTGTCTGGCCTTACACTACGAATATACTCTTCGGTTCTGCAACAGCTCCTGGTTTTAAGATGACACAAACAGCACATGATTCAAGGCTGGAAATAGCTAATGTAACTGCTTCAAAAACCTGGTATTTGATAAACGAAGGAACTGGAGGAGCCTATACCCCTAATAGTTTCATAATTAGGAATGATACCGATGGAGTAAATGCGTTAACTATACTGAATGACGGGAATATAGGAATTGGGGGGGCACCTACAGCAGCAAAGCTATATGTTAATGGCAATGTCGGCATTGGCACCTCGACACCTGGAAGCACATTACAAATTAATGGCAATCAGGTTATTGGCTATGGGGCAGGACCTGTAGCAGGACCAACCAATGGGCTGGCTGTGTTTGGGAATGTTGGTATCGGCACCACCTCCCCTGCCTACAATTTGCAGGTGGTGGGAACTACCAATATAACAGGAGCACTCACGGTTGGTGGAGCAACAACCTACTCCTCTACCCTGTCTTTAGCAGATGGATCTGCAGCAACACCAGCGCTTAACTTTACCAATGATACGGATACCGGACTTTGGAGAATTGGAGCAAATCAAATTGCATTAACAACTGGTGGTGGGACAAACAATGGGTTATCCATTAACTCTTCTGGGAATGTGGGGATTGGGACAACTAATCCTGGTGATTTGTTTACTGTTTCAAGATCGGTAGCTAACTCTACTGGTGGTATCACTATAAATAATACTCTTGCTGCCGGTTATTCTGGTGCATTAAATTTTGCTTTAGCTGTTACTGGAGCCAGTCCTACAGCCTATACTGCTGGCCGTATCGAGGTGCAAAATACTGACAGTACTGGTGGTGGATTTATAGCATTTTCTACACCAACCACTGGAGCTAGGACAACTTTGTCAGAGGCTATGAGAATAAGGGATGGCAATGTAGGGATTGGGACGACAAATCCAACAGGAATTCTCCATGTTGCCCCAGTTGCCGCCACTTCTGGAATTGGCGCGCCTATTACCCTTACCGCCCAGCAAGGAGCAGCCACCTCTGCAGGAGGAGCTATAACCTTAACCTCTGGTGCAGGAGGAGGAACTTCAGGAGCATCCGGAGCATTAACTTTACAGGTTGGAACAGTTACCACCTCTGGAAATGCTGGGGCATTACAGATTTTAGGAGCTGCTGGAGTAGCTTCTGATAATGTAGGAAGTACCATAACCCTAACTGCTGGAGCTAGTAGGGGCACTGGTACTGGTGGCGCAGTAAACATAACTGCTGGAGCAGGGCAAACAGGGGCAAACAGTGGTGCTGGTGGAGCACTGACATTTAATGCTGGAGACGGTGGCGGCACAGGTAATGGTGGAGCTATTACTCTTCAAGCAGGCGGTGCAGGAGCCAATGGTATACCTGGATCTGTTCTTACTTTGGGTGGTGGCACCTACGCAGGAACTGTAGGTGGAAACGCTACCCTAGCTGGTGGCTCTGGTGGCGGTGGCAGCGGACAGAATGGTGGTACTCTTACCTTAAACTCTGGAGCCGGCAGTACAAATAGCGGCGACTCCGGAGCTATAACCATTCAGCCAGGAGCAGTTACTTCTGGGAGTGGTGGTGCTCTCTCAATCCTTGGGCGAACTGGAGTTGGAGGTAACAGTACAGGATCTACCATTACCATGACTGCTGGAAATTCCGTAGGTTCTGGTACTGGTGGAGCTATAGCTTTAACATCTGGTAATGGTGGTATTGATGGTATTGGAGGGGCAGTAACCATTCAAGCTGGTACAGGAAGTGTTGGTGGAGGTAGTGGTGGCACAGGTGGAGCAGTCACTATTACATCAGGTAATAGTAATGATGGTAATGGTACAGCTGGAGCAATTAACCTAACAGCAGGTAATGGTGGAAGTAGTACAGGTGGAGGAGGCAGTATTAATATTACTGCTGGACGGAGCACTGGCGGCGGTGGTACTGGTTTAGCTGGAAATGTAACTATCACCTCAGGTGCAGGAGGATCAACTTCTGGAAATTCTGGAAACCTGCGATTTAATACAGGTGCTGTAGTCTCTGGCACTGCCGGCTACATTGCTTTCCACACCGCGGGTACACCCGAGTACAGACTTACCATTGCTCCAGGGGGTAACGTGGGGGTTGGCAATAGCTCTCCAGCCCAAACCCTCCATGTGCAAGGCACACAGTACGTGAGTGGTAACCTTGGCATTGGCACCTCTTCCCCAGGGGCAAGGTTGGCAGTGGCGGGTGGAGGCCTGATTGGATACAGTGGTACTCAAGCAGCTCCAACAAATGGGTTAGCTGTATTTGGCAACGTTGGCATTGGCACCACATCCCCTGCCTACAATTTGCAGGTGGTGGGGACGGCGAATATCACAGGAGCACTCACTGTGGGAGGAAGTACCACCTACTCCTCCACCCTCTCCCTTGCCAATGGGAGTGCAACCACACCAGCTCTTAACTTTACCAATTCAACAGGATCAGGACTCTGGTATACAGGAACTGCCAACACCATTGCACTAACAACAGCAGGAAGTGCAACCAATGGCATTACCATTAATGCAAGTGGAAATGTTGGTCTTGGCACAGCAACACCAAATACCAAACTTGATGTTATTGGCAATGGCACATATGCAGCGAGCTTTATGAGTGGAAATGTGGGAATAGGAACATCAAATCCTGGAGCAGCGCTTGAGATTTTTGGGAATCAACTGTTTACCAAAGAAAGAGCACATACGATTTCTGTTGATACCACAACATCAAGCAATACTGCCGGCGGAGCGCTAACCATTAGTGGTGGCACAGGTGCAGGAACAGGCACAGGCGGCCTATTAACGCTGGCAGGCGGAGCTACAGGCACTGGTGAATCCACCAGCGGCGGCATAACGCTTCAATCTGGCAATACTTCAACCACTGGATCAACACTTGGCACTTCTGGAAATGTCACCATCTCTCCTGGGAGTAATGGCGGAGGCGCATCCGAATTCCAAGGAGGAAGTATTTCCATGACAATACCCAGCTCTACAGGATCTAATAGAAATGGTGGAGCTATTAGCCTAACAGCTGGACTAGGAGGAAATAATACAGGTACAGGTGGTGCTATATCATTAACCACAGGAGCCGGAGGAGGAAGTGGCGCAGGAGGAGGAAATAGCGGTGCTTTAACACTAGCTTCTGGTGCAGCAGGGAGTAATGTCGGAGGCGGCTCACTGAATACTTCCGGTGCTGTCACTTTAGCATCTGGAAACGCCACTGCAGGTAATAGCGGCAGCGGCGCCCTGACCTTGCGAACCGGTTCGCTATCTGGTACGGGAACTGCAGGTAATATCCTCTTCCAAACGAATGGTGCTACCAACCGCATGAGCATTGATACAAACGGTGTCGCAATAGGTAGTACCTACGCCAACGCTTCCCCTCTCGCCCCATCGAATGGACTGATTGTCCAGGGCAACGTTGGTATCGGCACCTCAACTCCTGGTGCAACACTGCAGATTGCGGGAAATGCAGTGATTGGTTTTGGTGTGGCACCAGCGGTGAGTGCTCCAACCAATGGATTAGCAGTTGGAGGAAATGTAGGGATTGGGACAACCAATCCTGGCTCAGCACTTGAAGTAAATGGAAATGCTGCAATCAATGGTGGTTCTCTTACTACTACTGCAACGACTGCAAATCTCTTTAATGCCAATGCGACAACACTCAATATTGGAGGAGCAGCAACCACCTTAAATATTGGCGCGGCAACAGGAACAACTACCATTAACAATCAAGTAGACATCATCTCTGATACTGCGATTCGGTTCTTACGAGAAAGTGATAGTGTCTTAATAGGCTCTATTGCCAATAGAACAAGCCCCCTCTCTGTTGCCAACATTATGACTTTAGGTGGTGCAGCCTCTGGTGGAGGATTAGCAGATGGGGATGGGACAGTAATGACTTATGCTTTAAACGATCAACTCGTCATTACCACAACAAGCGCTCCTCAGCTAGCCCATGAAACAGATACCAATACTGGTCTTTACTGGGCAGCAGCAGACAATTTGAGACTGCGAACTGGTGGTATTGATCGAATTACTGCAAACAGTGCTGGCAATGTTGGTATTGGCATGAGTAATCCTGGCGCTGCTTTGCAAGTAAACGGGGCGGGTGTATTTGGCTATGGCCCTAACAGTGTTGCCAGTCCTTCAAATGGCTTGGCTGTGTTTGGAAATGTTGGTATTGGGACAACCTCACCAAATTACAAACTCGAGGTTGTTGGTTCTGTGCACTTTACCGGCAGTGCAACATTTGACAGTGGTGTAACGTATGGAGGAAACTTAACTCCTGCAATTGATGATACATACGATTTAGGAACATCTGCTCTTCGGTGGAGAGACTTGTACCTTGGCCCAAGCTCTTTGAACCTTGTCTCAACCGCTGCAGAGACCACAACTGCCAGGAATTGGAAGATTGGGATACAGGAAAATACTGCTGGGCAAGGTAATTTGAGGTTTGCCCTTGGTGGGAGTGATTTTATGAACATTAACCCGAGTGGTAATGTGGGAATTGGCAATACAAATCCAGGCGGAAGTCTTATTGTCAACTCAGGAAACGTTGGGATTGGGACAAACAGCCCAGCGGCCCCATTCCATGTTTCGGATGCAAGGTCTACTGGTAATCCTGTGGCTGCGAGATTTACCAACTCTAGTAGTGCCAGCACTATTGACTTTTATGCATCAACAGGGGCTGGGAATGCGCTATATTTACTAGCTGATAGGATTGGGTCAACAACAACCGGTGGTGGTGGCACTGTGCAGATTATGAATGCTGTGGAAAATGGCAATAGAAGCATCGTGAGTGTTGGCAGTGATATTTCTTTCCAAACAGATGATTCCTCAGGATCCCCAGCAACGAGAATGACTATTAAAGGAAATAGTGCCCAGCAAGGCAACGTGGGTATAGGTACAGCAAGTCCTGCACAGCTTTTGGATCTTGGAACAGCAAACGCAAGTCTTACGTTTTCTTCAACAGGCCAGCACCGAATCATAACAGGAGGAAGTACTGACCTATCGCTTATGCCAGGCAGCGGCAACGTTGGCATCGGCACCTCGACGCCTGGAGCTGCTCTTCAGGTTGCAAGCAATGCGGTTATTGGATGGGGTGCAGCTCCTGCGGCAGCGGCACCCTCTCGAGGATTGACAGTCGCCGGAAACGTTGGGATTGGTCAAAGCAATCCAACATCAGCCCTTGTTGTCGGCTCAGCTTCTGAATTTTCAGTCTCTTCAGGCGGGCTTCTCACTATCTCAGAAGGAACATCTGGAAGCCAAATTTCTTTATCAAAAACTGCAGGACTTGGTAATTTCTTGACTTTAAATCAGCAAGGAACAGACCGATTAACATACAGCGTTGGTGGAAACCTTGTTAATACTGGTGGGTCTAATAATTTCTGGGATTTAAATTTTACTAGCACAACTAGTACCTCTATTGATATAGATATAGCAACTCCAGAGGGTGTATCAGGCACGGGAATTGATCTCACAATAGATGGGCTATCTTCTGGTAAGGCTCTTGTTCTTAACTCTGCTGCCACGGCCTTTACCGGAAGTATGCAGCAAATTAACCTGACAGGAAGTAACGCTGCAAATACAGGTTCCCTGCTTGAGCTGGCAAACTCAGGTACCGCCAATGCCAATACTTCACTCTACATCAAACACTATGCAACAGGTGCAAATAATTTAGCCTTCCGTGTTGATGATGTATCTGGCGATACCTCTCCATTTGTCATAGATGGTGCGGGCAATGTAGGCATTGGCACGAGTGCGCCATTAAGTATTCTTGATGTTCGGGGCAACATCACTATGTCTACAGGCTCGTATATTCGACCTGTAGGTAACTCGACAACAGCTTTGAATATTGCCAATGCTGCGGGCACTGCTTTTGCAGTGTTTGACACAACCAACTCCAAAGTTAATATTGGGAGTGCCGCAGCGCCAGTGCATACTCTTACTGTTACTGGCGACAGCAATGTAGATACTCTTGGTGCATCTATTACACTTAACGATACAAGAGCAGGTTCGGGCAAGCAATATAACCTGCGATCCGATGCTG
>ORMF010849233.1_pt1 | contig 27662 bp, 24 predicted proteins | sample 1779871 | NCBI WGS metagenome assembly ORMF01 (sample SAMEA104232316, study PRJEB22302) | groundwater metagenome | biome: forest; feature: aquifer; material: groundwater | place: USA | collected 2011-08-07 | depth 5.4 m | reverse complement strand
TGCATGAGTAAACGCACAGTTTGTAAGTTTAAATGCACATAAAATATAAATTTATCCAACACTATGCCCACTTGTAACACTAAATGCACATATTCTTCGCTCAAAAAATAAAAACGTGCATTTAGCTTTTCAATTCACCAAAAATTTAAGATGTGAAAACTCTCAAAAGTTCTTTTGGCGTTTTCCCATCAATACTAATGACTCTTATAGTATTGGAAAAATCTTCAAGTATTTCTATTTCGCCTGCATTATTGCAAACCACAATGTAAGGCTCTTCCGATGAGGCGTAATTACTTCTAATTCTGCCACTGCCAAGAAGAATAAAATTCTTTTTTTCACCGTTTACAAATAATTTTTCCACAATTGTAGCCATAATGTCTCCTTGCTTGTTTAGTAAAATAATTTACTCACAATAAGATAAATCAAACGCTATTACTTCCTCAAACTGGGCTTTAAATTCTTGCCTTAATATCCCTATATTATGGTCTAATAAAACGTTAATCTCCGCTATAAACATTTTTCCATCAACTAATTCAATACCATTTTCAGCTGCTGTTTTAAACAATTTAGCCTGCACACTCCAGTCATGCATCATTCCAAGCAAATCCTGAATTCGCCTAAGTAAAACTAAAAATAACATGTTATCCTCAGCATAAAAAACATTAGGAAACAGCTCAATTATGTACCTAAGTTTCTTAAACTGAATTCGTAATTTATGGAACTCCCCTTGTGATTGTGGAAAATTATAAAGCTTTTCACTTATCGATTCAAATCTGGCGTCAACTGACTCAATTGCCATCTTTGTAATATCAAAATCATCTAAAATCACAAGAGCATTTTCCCAATCAATCATGTTTGAAGTATATTCTTCCGAGATAAGAAGATTCACAAAATCAGTAAAAACGTTTTCTCTTTCATTAACAATAAAATCGAATACTTTTTCCAAATTGCAGTGAAACTGATGACCTAATGATTCAAAATAATAACCTTTATTCAATAAAAAAATATCGTAATCTCTAATGTCTGTGGTTTGCATAGTCAATAGAGAAAAAGTCTCTCTAAATTTCAACAGTTTATTTAATTGGTGAATTGATTGAAATTCAGACAGCAAAACTCGCTGTTTTCTTAACGCAACACGATAGTCATGAATAAATTCAGGTGATGTATCTGCAATTATTCCATTTTCACAATTTCGCATTATAGATGTCAAAGATGAAAATAAATGAGACAAATTTTTCAGATTTACATTATTCATAAATATACCCATAACAAAATGGTTTTAGAAAAACTTATATAAAATTGAGGCTGCTTTTTCGTAAATTAACCAAGTTTTTGAATAGCTTCGCTATACTCAATAAAATATTCAAAATTTATTCTATATACCCATAAGATATTAATGAATTATAAAGACTTGTGAGTAAATTATAAAGCTTAACATAAAGTTATTTTTATCTTAACTGTAAAAGAATATTGTCATTTTGAAGATGTTAAAAGGATAATGCGATGCAGGAAATTGCGCTTAAATACCAAAGAAACACGATGGAATTCATTAGTCATGGAGAAAAATGTACTGCATGGTTTTATTTACCCGAATGTGGTTCTCCACCACCAGTTGTGATTATGGCACACGGTTTCGCTGCCGAAAAAAACTTTGCACTGCCTAAATATGCTGAAAAATTTGCTTCAGAAGGTTTGGCGGTACTTCTCTTTGACTACAGATGCTTTGGCGAAAGCACAGGTAACCCGAGAAATTATGTTAATCCTTTTCACCACGTAGAAGATTGGAAATCTGCGGTTAAATTTATAAAAAGCTGCGATAAAATTGATAACAAAAAAATAGCACTTTGGGGCAGTTCATTTTCAGGTGGTCATGTGATATATGCTGGGGCTCAAATAAAAGGATTGTCTGCCATCGTTTCACAAGTCCCTCATGTCGATGGAATAGCCCTGATGTTTAAGTCTTCTCCTATAAAAACACTTAATGCTATTTTTTATTCATTACTAGATATATTTTCGACTTACTTATCCAAAAAACCATATTACGTAAAAGTCGTTGGAGCAAAAAGTGAATTTGCCGCAATGAACAGCGAAGAATCACTTCCAGGCTATACTGCGATGATACCTAAAAATTCAAAGTGGGAGAACAAAGTGCCTGCTAAAATATTTTTACTGCTGCTGCTTTACAGCCCTCTGTTAAAAGCCAAAAAAGTCAAATATCCAACGTTGGTAATAGCAGCACGCCATGATTCACTTATACCATACAAAGCAGTTAAATTAACCGCCATGAGAATAAGGAGAGTCGACTTCATATCATTAGGGTGCAATCACTTCGCTCCATATATGGGCAAATGGCATGAACAATGTATAGCTGCCGAACTTTTATTCTTAAAAAAACACCTAATTTAAAACCACCTAAGATTATCATGATTAAATGCCCTCAAATGCTTCTTATAGGCGCAACTGACCGAAATGTAGGAAAAACTACATTTTCATCTGCTGTTATTAAACATTTCTCTCAAGCTGAAAATATAATTGCTCTTAAAATTACAACTGTCAAAAAAGAAGAAAAAGGAATTTGCCCTCGTGGTGGCAAAGGATGCGGAGTATGTTCAAATCTAAAAGCAAACTTTGAAATTATAGAAGAGGTTTCACTCAATTCAAATAAAGATACATCAAGAATGCTAAAAGCAGGCGCAAAAACTGTTTATTGGATTAAAGCGATAGAAGAGTCACTTGGCGAAGCTTTTGCCTCTACAGCATCTTTAATTGAAAAAAAATTCGGGCAAAATACAGCAATAGTATGCGAATCTAACAGTATAAGAAAATTTATTGAACCATCTATGTTCATTATAATGAGAAAAATCTCAAATCCTACGATAAAAAATTCATGCATGACAGTAATTAACTATGCTGATAAATTTTCTTCATACGATCCGTGTACTGAAACTTTTGAGTTTAAACCTACAGGTTTGGAATTTAATGCAGCAACAGGATGGTCATTCAAGGAAAACAGTACAGCGATAGTATTGGCAGGCGGAAAAAGTGAAAGAATGGGAGAAAATAAAAGTCTTCTTTCCATAGGGGGGAAAAAAATGATTGAACACATAATTGATCAGCTAGACAATCACTTCAGCGAAATAATTATCAGTTCAAATAATAAAGAACTTCATCTTTTAACAAATAAAAAAATTGTCAAAGACAAAGATATTGATAAAGGACCGCTTATGGGAATTTTATCATGTTTGGAAGTTTCTACTTATAAAAAAAACTTTATAACTGCCTGCGACATCCCTGAAATAAACATAAATTTAATCCACAGAATGTTAACTACAGCAGAAAACTATGACATAGTTGTTCCTATACACGATAATAAATTCATTGAACCTCTTTTTGCAGTTTATTCTAAAAATGTATTAAATGAACTCAAAAATATGTTATATAACTCCCAAGAAAGAAAAATCAGAAAGCTTTTTGACCGTGTAAACACATACTATTATCCAATTGATGACACTTCATGGTACAAAAACATAAATACCAAAGACGATTACAAAAATTTTATAACCGATAAATTTAACGTGTAATGAACAAGTACGCATTAATTGATTGTTAGGCTATATTGTTCTTTACTCCGAATGAGTTCATTAATCTGACTTAAAGTTGCGGCTCCTTCAGTCGCATTTGGACTGTGCAAATTAAACCAAGCGGAAGCATTGGCATACTTTAAAGATTGATTGACATCTAAGTTATTATAAACACCATACAAAAATCCAGCACAAAAGGCATCTCCAGCCCCAACAGTTCCTTTAATTGCATCTTTTCCAATTTGATATGAAGGCTCAATTGCAATTTTATAATTACTATCTACTGCAACAGCAAAAAGTGGGCAATGCACCGCTACTATTTTTTGAACGCCCATCTCAATGATTTTTGAAGCAGAACGAATTATAGTTTTTATATTCTCATCAACAGAGAAATCTGAAATTTTTATAGTCGATATAAACTCAGCTTCTATCTCATTAATAATCAAATAATCAATATATGGCAAAGCTTTAGCTACGAAATCACTTCTAATATCTTTGTCTGAAACAAGATCAACGGCGATCTCAATACCTTTTTTTCGCAATGAGACTAATGAAGCGAAAGTTTTTTCAGCTATTTTCTCTAAGCCTGGAAGCATATTCAAATATCCTATATAACATATTTTTATACTTTCAGGAATACTGTCAATGTGCTCACTAACAAGTTCAATATTTGCACCGGGATAATGAAAAAATGTTCTTATTTTTTCTTTTGGAGAATTAATGACATCAGTATAAGAAGTAAGTTCAGCTAAAGAATACTGCATCAGATTTGCGTTTATACCGTTGTTTTTTAAAGTTGATAAGATCATATCTCCATCAGAGTCTCTTCCTATCATTCCACATGCATAAAATGGCAAATCTATTCCCATTTTAGCTAAATCAATTATCACATTTGCAGCTCCGCCGCCTATTGATTTTGTCTGTTGTCTAATTATTGTCAAATGATTCTTTTCAGGATATCTGTCCACATCTTTTATATAATCTACTATCCAATTGCCAATCGTTGCAAAACCATTTTTTCTCATTGCGTGAACCTTTAAGCTCTACCAACACTATTAAAAATTTTCATTTGAGTACAAACTGTGTCCATCACACTAGATTTAATTTTCTCGTTAATATCCAAATATTCGTTATAACGCTCACTAGATGATTTACAAATATTTGACATTGTGCTAATTGCAGCTTGTGACATTCCTGTATAAAAATTAATTTTTGATATCCCCAGCGAGATAGCTTTCCTAAAATCAGACTCAGAAATCCCTGAACCTCCATGCAAGACTAATGGGATACCAACTTTTTTATTAATTTCTGCAAGTCTTGCAAAATCCAGTTTAGGCTCACCCTTATATTTACCGTGAGAATTTCCGATTGCTACTGCTAATGCATCTATGCCTGTTTTTTTAACAAAATCAACTGCCTGCACAGGGTCTGTATATAATGTTTCATGTGCAGTTCCCTCAAGCTTTCCACCTTCATCGCCTCCTACGGAACCAAGCTCTCCCTCAACTGATATATCCAAAGAGTGGCAAAGCTTTACAATTTCTCTCGTTTTTTTCACATTTTCTTCATAAGAATGCGAAGAACCATCATACATAACAGAGGTGAATCCATATCTTACAGCCTTCATAATTGAATCAATATCTAAACCATGATCCAAATTTAATGTAACAGGCACATCAATGCGGTTTGCAATATTTATTACAGAAGGAATGAAATCTTCTAACGACACATATGGAAAATGCACTTGAGCAATATTCAAAATAACAGGAGACCTCATCGTCTTTGCTGCATCTCTTATTGATTGAAGAAACTCAAAACTTGCAATATTAAATGCACCTACAGCATATCCTTCGCGATATGCTTTATCCAAATTTGTTTTCAAATTTACTAATGACATATTTACCTCAATTTTTACATTTAGTCGTTATTATAAAGTTAACAATGCATATAATCCTGAACTAAGAATCTGTAAGGCTCTTCGTCTTCCTCAATATTAGAAAATCTACCTGCTGGTTCATAAAACCTATTATCGGTTGTATCATCATTAACCATTGACACCTCACCAACTAAAACCTTTCCCTTCCCTTTTTCGCCGTAAAATTTGTGATACAGCATTTGTGGAATGGTTATACTTTGCCCTGGCATTAAAACAATTTTTTCAGCGGCTTTAAAGCAGCGTTCAATACCGTCTACAGTTATTTTAACATTGCTATCTAAAAGTTCTTCTGCCTTATTAGAATTATAAGTTTCTAAAATAAGATTTCCGCCGCCTCTATTTATTATGTCTTCCATTTTACTCCAGTGAAAATGAAGAGGTGTCTCTTGATTCTCCTCAACAATCATTATTTTTTCAGCATATTTTTTAGAATTATCCGTTTTTAAAATGCCATTCCTAAGGGTAAACAGTAACAAACCTTTATCTAAAAAATTTCCCGATCCGAAATCAGTTATATCCCATCCAAGTCCAGCTTTAAAAATCTCAGATTCACTTGATCTGTTTTTTTCGGCAAGCAACTCTTCTTTTGTGAATTTAGAAAATGGAGGCAGTTTAAAGTTCATTTGCTTGAAAAAATTTTCTGCAGAAATAATAAATTTATTAATTTCAGAACGCTTCATATAAGTCTCCCTTTTTGTTAAATGAACAATAATTTACTGGCATAAGTTTATTTATCAAAACTATTTTATTCGTCAAGAGTCAAATTTTAGAATAGCTTTGTTATAATGATTGGCAATTTCTATCTTGATTTGTAAATTACAGTTCGCATAAATTTAAAAACGGAGAGATTACGATGTTTGAAAAAATAGAAATGGCACCTGCTGATCCAATATTAGGACTCAATGATGCATTTAAAAACGATAAGTCACCTGCAAAAATCAACCTTGGTGTGGGAGTTTATAAAAATTTCAGCGGAGAGACACCGATACTTAAATCAGTTAAAAAAGCTGAAAAGATACTCCTTGACAACGAAAAAACAAAAAACTACCTCAGCATAGAAGGAACGTCAGAGTATACAACTGCCGTTAAAAAACTTATTTTCGGAGAAGAAAATTCAGTTATAATCTCTGGAAGAGCTGTAACGGTACAATCTCCCGGAGGAACAGGAGCATTAAAAATAGCAGCAGATTTTATAAAAAAATTTATGCCTGAAGCTGAAATATGGATAAGTAACCCCAGCTGGGAAAACCATAAAGCACTATTTAATGAAGTGGGCTTCATCGTGAACAATTACCCATATTATAATTATGAAACAAACAGGCTTGACTTTGATAATCTTACCCAACAACTCATTTCAATTCCTTCTAAAGACGTGGTTCTTTTTCATGCATGTTGCCACAATCCAACCGGCATAGATATTGATCAAGAACAATGGCAAAAGATAATAGAAATAACAAAAGAAAGAAAATTCTTGGTCTTATTTGATTTTGCATATCAAGGATTTGGAAAAGGCCTCGAACAGGATGCATATGCTGTAAGATTGGCATCTGAAAAGTTAAATAACTTTATGGTCGCAAACTCATTTTCAAAAAATTTTGGACTTTATAATGAAAGAGTCGGAGGGCTTTCCGTCGTATTGGAAAACAACTCAATTGCAGAAAAAGTATTAAGTCAATTAAAAATTTGCATAAGAAGAAATTACTCTAATCCCCCTTCTCATGGAGCAGCAATTGTAACAACCATTTTAAATACTCCTGAATTAAAAAACGAGTGGGAGTCAGAGCTTTCAGAAATGAGAGAATCAATCAGCTCGAATCGCACGAAACTTCTAGATGCATTTAAAAGAATAGGAACAAAGAAAGATTTTTCTTATATGAGCGAACAGCAAGGTATGTTTTCATTTACTGGATTATCACCAGAAAGTGTTAAAAATCTAAGATATATATATTCCGTTTATATGACTGGAACAGGAAGAATTAACCTTGCTGGACTTAATTCAAAAAACACAGATCGGTTCGTTGCCGCAGTAAAATCAGTTGTTGCAAGCTAAAAGCAGTAGAAAAACAACTTGTTTACTGTTAGAATTATAATTCTATTTCCACTTAAGTTAAAAATAATTTATTAACCTCAGACGTTATCTAAATCAAAGGAACAGAGAATGAATAGAAAAAAGAGAAAAAACTTTTTCACACTTTTGGAAATGATTGTTGTCATAGCAATCATAGCACTCTTAGCTGCAGTAGTAACTCCTATGTATATGCACTTCCTTGAAAAAGCAAAAGTAAGCACCGCCAAAGATCAAGTATCTCTTCTTGTGCAAGCCGTTCAAGATTACCAAATTGACACTGGTAATCTGCCAAGCAGTCTTCAAGGCCTTGTAACAAACGTAGACAATACCCCTTCTTGGGATGGTCCATATCTCAACCATGATAAACTGCCTAATGACCCTTGGGGAACTCCTTACGTATATGAAAAGCCAGGCTATCATGGGGCAACATTCTCTATTTTTAGTTATGGTAGTGCTGGTCCTGCTGGAGGTCAAGATGGGAAAACGGTGTTAGGAAGTTGGATGGAAGATTAACAATAGCAAAACTTGCAGCAAATTCATAAACTTATGACCTGTTTATAAAAACAGGTCTTTAATTTTTATACCAAAAGTATTTTAAAAATTGGCTCTTGAGAGAAATAATTTTAGGTTCAAATTTTTTAGCAGATAACCTAAAAATCAAAAAGTATGAGTATATAATTGAAAAATGAATAAAACTAACTCCCAAAACAATTGGAAAAAAGAATTAGCAGAATCATTCACTTCTTTAAAAGAGGTTTCTAAATCTATTAATGTACCTCGTGAATTATTTGAAGTTGAAAAAACGTATCCAATACTAGTTTCTGAATATTATAAAACTCTTATCAACCCAAAATTGGGAATTAATGACCCAATATGGAAACAGTGCATTCCTTCTATAGAAGAAATTACAGACACATATTCAAGCGAAGACCCTCTTTCAGAAGAGAAGCAGATGCCTGTCAATCGTCTTATTCACAGATATAAAGACAGAGCTGTAATCTTAGTTACATCAAGATGCACGACATATTGCAGATTTTGTTTCAGAAAAAGGTATTGGAAAAACGACAACAATTTAAAGGATATTACAGACAAAGAAATAGATAAAATTGTAGAGTACCTGCATGCCAACATTCAAATTAAAGACATCCTAATATCAGGTGGCGATCCTTTGACATTAACTAACAGAAAAGTCTATAAGCTTTTACTTAAATTAACTGCCGTAAAAAACCTAGAAACTCTTAGAATAGCGACCAGAGTACCAGTTACCATGCCATCAAGAATTGATGAAGAGCTAGTTGCAATTTTATCTCGATTTAATGGATTGTGGCTGGTTACACATTTTAATCACCCTAATGAAATCACTAAAGAGTCTATGTCAGCCTGCAAAAAAATCATCTCATCTGGTATACCAATATTGAATCAAACTGTATTATTAAAAGGAATAAATGATGATGAAATTATATTGGAAAACCTCTTCAGAGAATTAGCGAAAAATAGAATAAAGCCTCATTATCTTTTTCATGTGGATCCTATAAAAGGAGCAAAACATTTTGCTACAGGCACAAAAAAAGGATTGGAAATAATGAAATGTTTCAGAACCTCACTTTCTTCTATTGCTACGCCAACATTTGCAATAGATTTGCCTGAAGGATGCGGAAAAGTCTCACTTCAGCCATCATATGAAACTGAAAATGGCTTTTTATCGATAAATGGCGATAAAACTGTTAAATATTATGGCTCAGAAATATAAAAATTTACCTTTGTTTTAAGAATATACCGAAGGCATTTCAAAAATTGGTTAATTTACGATAAAACAGCTTCAACTTTTATATAAGTTTTTCTAAAACCAATTAGTTATGGGTATAATTATGCATAAATTATCTACAGAAATTAATATTAAAAAGCAAAAGCGTCAATTTGACGAAAATGTAAAAATATCAGCCATCGGTTCGTGCTTTTCTGAATACATTTCAGAAAAACTTCAAACTTATGGATTATCCGTAAGTTCTAACCCAAACGGCATAGTTTATAACACATCATCAATACTTACAGGACTGACTTATATACTGAATCAAAAAAAATATGATGATGATAATTTTATTTTTCATAATGAATTATGGCACTCATGGCAACACCATGGTTCATTTTCGAATAAAGTATTAATCATTCTAAAATCAAAAATATCAGAAACCTCTGGACTGTTTTATAATCATCTTAAAAAATCAGATGTCCTCCTTCTAACCCCATCATCTTCCGTCATTTATATCTTAAAAGAAAAAAACTTAACTATCTCTAATTGTCACAAATATCCAAATAACAATTTCATAACTAACATATTATCAAAAGACGATAATCTCAAAAACTTGTTAAGTATAACAGAAACGATAAAATCGATTAACCCCAAAATTAAAATTATTATCACCTTATCGCCAGTTAGACACTACCCTGGCGATTTAGTGTTAAATAGTAAAAGCAAAGCTAATTTACTTTCAGCGATCCATGAACTTATCACCATACATGATGACATTGAATACTTTCCATCATATGAAATTATGCTTGACGAATTGAGAGATTATAGGTTTTACAATGACGATATGCTGCATCCTACAACACTCGCTAAAGAGATAATATTAGAAAGATTCGTATCCTCTCACTTTTTCGATAAAACTATTGAGTTAATGCAAAAAAAAGCAAAGCAAAACAAGTTTATAAATCACAATAAACTCTCATAACTTCAACCCAAGGATTTTATCGAAATTGCCAGCCAAATACCGTATTGTTTTTATATATTCAGAAATCTTATCTCTAGCACAACATATACTTACTACACCAGCACTGCTGCCATCAAATGTAGGCACAGACATATTGCCCAAAGCGATAAAACCGTTAATATGCAAATCCGTGAGTGGACTTATAAACATTTCAGCATCTTTCAAAACAGTGATTCCAGCTGTGCCGACAACCTCGTTTATAGTTTTTGGAAAAAAATAATTAAAACAAGAGTAAAAAATGGGATGCATCATAGCAAGAAGTGCAAAAAATTCGTAACTTTCACTTTTCCCTAAACGCGTAGCTGCAATCTGATGATTAAATTCCTTTTGAAATTTAATATAATTATCTAAAGGTTCTACAGACGACATATATTTTTTTGGTTTCATAAATATCAAACCAATGTTTCTATCCTGTGGAAATTCACTTACCAAATCTGTATCCACTGGAAGGGCAAATTTAAAATCATAAAACAGTTGAGAAGTAGTCAATCCCCACATAAACATAGCTGAAACTGCAGCACTCCCATCCATTTTATCGGAAAAATTCGTGTTTAGGTATCTCCTTACTTTCAATATCTTTTCAAAATTTACAAATATTTTTGCATGAAAAACCATATTCCCAAAATAGAGAATTTCAGGCTTTTGCAAAGCTGAAATAGGTGGATAAATAATTTTCCCCCTTTCTCCCCATCTTCTTTTTAAATCTCTCATCATTTCCTGCATTGGCATTCCATCAACAGGAACATGATGATACTGGACCCACATATCCAATTCTGAAAAATCATACATAAACCTACAAACTATATTCAGCAGCCCAAATCCAGGATGCCGACACAGTTTCATATTTGGAGTGGAAAGGCGATTTCTAGCTAGATACTCTTTATGCCCATTGTTTGGAAGGCGTTCAAAATTAATACATGTTGCATTTAAAACCCTGGTAATAAGATGTTTTAATTCATCTAGTCCAGAATGAGATAATTTGAATGTTTTTATAGACCACCTAGATATATTTTTATAAATAATCCAGGCACGTCTGTTATCTCTGACATTTTTGAGTTCATTTTTATTATATATCTCCACTATTTTAACTAACGCCTTCGATATAACTTCAGGTGTAAGTTTAGTGAATGCAGGCCTTACTGAATCAAAATATGGGGTAAGCTTTAACAGTTTTCCATGCATATCAAATTCAGGTTCAATTATATCTGTAAAATAAAGTTTGACTCTTTTTGCCCTAAAAAAGCTCCATGAAAATGCCCAATGAGTATCTGGATTGTTTCTTAAAAAATCTTGAAGACGTTGAATGACTATATTTTTAGATGTAATAATGTTATCTGGCAACCTAAAACCGCTTGAATAATCCAATCTAAAACTTGTTAACATAAATTTTGAATGCTCTTTACGGAGAAATATGCCGCAAACTTTTCTCCATCCGTCTTCTTCAACCTTAATACCAAAAAATTTTAAAAATTGTAATATTTTTATTACACTTATAAAAATAAATCCGCCAAAAGATAACTTTTCAAATAAACGTGTCATTCTTATTTTTCTAAATTTTAGTTTATTAGCTTTTGCTATAGCCTCATTCTCTTGCAATCTTGATTTAGAATTTATAAAATCTTCAATATACCTAGCTGTTAAATCAGGTTTTTCTTGTTGCGGAAGATGCCCACAGGACTCAATTGTTAAAAAAGACGAGTTAATCGATTTTTGAAAACTTAAATAATCTGATTTATTTGCTAAAACATCATTTTCACTAAAAATTAAAAGCGTTGGAATACTCAAATCGCTAAATGTTTTTTCCAAACAATCAAAATTAAAATTCAATAGTTGCTTAGCAAATTCGATGTAACATTTAAGTGAATTTGGTTGAAGAAGGATATTCAAATAATGCTGAACAAAATTTTCAGTTATATGTGATTTGTCATAAATAAGTTGATTCAGAACATAATTGATAATATCACGTTCTTTTACTACTTCTAAAAGTGGATTTAAGGAAGAAAGCTCTGAAATATTTTTTATAAAAACAGGCACCTTATACAAATGGCCTGTTGAATTAATCATGACGATAGAAGATAGATTTTTTTTAAAATTTAAATTATTTAATGAAAGTAGTGTAACTGCTGCACCGATAGAATGTGCAACAATAGTGAAATCATTAAGCTGCAATTTATCAACAAATTTTGTTAAAATTTCTGACTGCGCATAAAGAGAAAGATCATCCGTAAAATTCTTTTCGGAATAACCAAAACCTTTAAAATCAAAAGTTATAAACCTGTAGGAAGACGAGATACATTTAATTAACTTATTCCAAGAAGAAGAATAAGATGTAAAGCCGTGTACGAAAATGATAGTTTTACCTGATCCTGTATCGGTATAAGCAATAGAAGTACCGTTTACATCAATAAATTTATGCTCAAACATTAATATATATACCCATAAACTAATTGGTTACAAAAAATTACAATACAGTTAAAGATTACGCTAAAAACAATCCTAAATAACGAATATACCGAAGTTATTCAAAAAATTGGTTAATTTACGATAAAATAGCTTCAGATTTAATTGGAGCTTTTTTAAAACCAATTAGTTATGGGTATAAACGTAAAATTAATATACTTTAACTATATTTTGTAATTTTTGTTTGCCTTTTTTAAAAAAGATTATAAGTTTTTAATCTTTCAGGGGCGTATAGCTCAGTTGGTTAGAGCGCTACGTTGACATCGTAGAGGTCACAGATTCGAGTTCTGTTACGCCCACCATCCTTCGCCGAGGCTTAAAAAGTACATTATAAAGTATGGAATCTATTGGAATGATATCGTAAACTATTAAACTGCGTTAACAATGGACTATATTTTCAAATAACATTTTCAGAACCAATGGCAAGGATAGAAGCTGCTGCCATAGCAGACGGGCAAACAACTTCCTTTACTCCCAGTTTCTTTATCTTTTCAATATTTTCTTCATTTTCTATTCTAGAAATTAACTGAGTGTGAGTGTTTCTCGTTTCATCTAAAAGTTCCTTACCTGTAATTGCAGAAAGGATATTCATAGAATCATCTTCAAATGCAAAAATAATCGATCTTGCATACTGAAGACGAGCTTGGGCAAAAGTTTTTTTAGAAGAAATTGAACCTACAACAACCTGAACAGATTCATCAAGTGAAACGAATCTCTCTTTATTTTCTTCGATTATCACAATCGGTGTATTTGAAGCCAGATAACTGTTAATCAACTTTAGACTCAACTTTGAGTATCCACAGATAATCACATGATTATGTATGTGTGCAATTTTTTCCATCATATTTAAAACTCCTTTCATTCTATTTTCAAGTAATGGAGTTATTACAAATGTAAAAGTTGTAATAAACGCCCCAATTCCTATCAAAATCATAGTAACTGTAAAAATCTTAGCTTGTTGGGTTAATGGATAAATATCACCATATCCGACAGTACTATACGTCACTAAAGTGTAATAAAATGCATCTGTAATCGTTTTTAATGACTTGAATTGTTCACGCAGCAAATAACTTCCTGTTACGCCATAAGCAATAGCCAATACCACCGTGATCCATGCAATAACTTGTTGAATCCCAATCGTGTCTTGACTTTTTTCTGAAAATTCTTTATAAGAAATTACTAATATTACAAGATATACAATCCCACTATAAACAACATATTCTGAATGAAAAAATATATAGTCATTGACAGCCATTACGACAACAATAATTATTGCAAAAATCAACGACCTTCTCATTCTCAAGAACATTCCTCTACCTATAACAAGCTCTACAAAACCGAAAAATAGAGAAATAATATCGCTTACGTTTTTTGCACTCATCCCATCAACGTAATAAGTCAGACGAGTAAAAGGCATTAAGCTATTAATATCAGAATGAAAAATGAAATTTGCCATCCCAATTAGAATATGAGTTATACCGAAAATAATGAGAATAATCCCAAGTACCTGAGGAAGTTTATGTCTAAATAAAGACATTTTTCGAAAAAAATTCATACCGCTAACAATTCTTTCCTGAAAATCAGTTAATCTAAGGAATAAATACCTCAATTTAATCAAAAACTTATTTTCTTTAAAGGTTGTTACATATTGTTCATAACTTTAAGAGTCCTATAAAAATAGCGACACGTATAATTGTAGCGTATATATTTTTTTTTCAAATACACTTACACATCATCATGCAAAAGAGATTTTTAAGTTAACTCTAAATTCTATTTTATTTTAACTATACTATATAGACACAAAATAATATGCCATATATAATCAATTAAAAATAATCTAGTTCTCATTCAACATCACCGAGAAAATTCAATGAAGCTTTTTGAAGTTAAAACTTCTCTTTCAATAGTTTGGGATACGAATTTTTCTGTGTACGGAATAGTTTACAAGAAAAGCAAAAACAAAGGAAAAGGCAAGTTAGAATCATATTTTTCATGTGATGACCCAAATATTCCTTTTACAGAACGCCTCAAAAAAGTATACACAAAACTTGACGGTAATACAAAAGAAAGAATATTAATTGGAGGATATTGTCGTTCAGGTGCTGTTTTTACATTAGATGTGCCGTCTTTAGCAGCATCAGAATTGAAAAATTATCTTTCGTTTGAACTATCTCGACACATCCCCTACCCTGTAGAGTCTATTGAATGGTGGATGAGACCAATAAAATTCAACCAGGCAAATAAAAAACTCATAGAACAAATAAGAGTCTTTACCATTTTTAAAAATGAATGGGAAGAGTTGCTTAACTTTATAATGAAGGGGGAAATTAAGCTGGATGCCGTTGTCTATCCATTTCTCATCGCTGATACTTGGGCTGAAGGAAAGCACCTCTATATGCCAAGCATAGATACGCAATTTTATTATTGTGGACAATCTGAGTTTGAAAATCCATATATGAAGCAATCTTCGAATAAAACTAATAATATTATTTCTAAAAATGAAATTGCTGAGATCTATTCTCTACCGAAACAATTTCCAATAGACAAATATTTCCCAGCCTTACTGCTGGCGAACTATTCTATGACTGAAAATTTTAAATTAGACATAGATTTAACAGGCAAAATTCCAAAAAATGTCAGACCTAAAAGATTGACCACCTTAAAATTAGTAACCGCAGTACTTGCTGTTATTTTTATTGTCAACATTGGAACATATATGTACAGAGTTTCTTCAAATAAAAATAGAGTCTTGGAAAATTTAAATGCAGTCCAAAATCGTTTAAATCGTGCTATTAATGCTTACGAAAATAAATTATCAGTAGGCAAAGAGCTTAACGATTCGATTCAAAAATTGATATCAGCAATGCCTAATGATATAAACTTGGTAGATTACCTTAATTATTTTGCTGATAATTTACCAATGAGCACATGGATTACAAATTTTAACAGTTACAGCAATAATGTTAACGTCACTATACAAACAAAAGATGCAAACCCAAGCAGTCTATTAAACTCTTTTTACCAGTCAACACTGTTCACTGTACAAAATAACAGAGCACAAAAAGGTATGAATAACATGAATTACATATATCTAAATCTAACTCAAAACAGTAATACTCAAAACCTGTCTGATTTATAACTTAAAGCATTATTCTGGTAGTAAAAACAATGTCTAAATTTTTTAAAAAACATGAAAAAAAAAGCAAAACAGAAGTCGAATCAGGAAATTTAAAATTAAAAGATATCAAAAAACTAAATGACATTAAACTTCTTGATCCTAAAGAAAAAAAGAAATTAATAGCAGTATTTGTTATTTTTTTAATTCTTATCTTTTTTGTTATAATTCAAAACATTGGATTTTCATTTGGACAGGGACCACTGACAGGAACACAATCCATAGAACAGGTAAAAAACAATATCTTCTCGCTTCAAAAAACGCTTAAAGCAGATCAGATAAATTTTGAAAAAATTAACTTAAGACAAAAAACTCTTGCATCTAAAGAAAATGATTTTTGGTACCCTGCAAAAGATGGTGTGATGAACATAGTTATTCAAAATAAAATTCAAGGTTTTGCCACGCAAGCAGGCGTGACTTTAAACACATTTGGCACAATACAAACAATGAACGTATCGGACGGTGTTAATACCGCACAGTTTGACATAGCAGGTTCAGGTTCAATGCAGGCAATATGCAGCTTTATCAGTATGATTAATAGTATGAAACCAAAAATGTATTGGGGGATGTGTTCTTTAAGACCTGAAAATTTTAACGATCCATCTCAACTATATATTTCAGCTAATCTAACATTCCTGTCTGTCACAGATAAAGAACTTTTAAAATTTCTTGGTACTAATTAAATGAAATTATATTATTTTATCGCAATTGTAGTTCTAATAATCCTCATAATATTCGTCACTCTAAGTCAATTGAGCTATTATCCTCCAGTTGTTGAAGAAAGAATCTACACTGATACCGATAAACTTCTTAAAGCTGAAAATATCAACTATGAAGAGCCACTAGAGCAGCAAACTACTCAAGATATTAAGCCAAAAGTTTGGCAAAATAATCTTTTTGACCCTGCAAGAGGAAATATTGCAGATACAGCGGCTGGCAATCAAAATTTATCAACTTTGGAGTTGATTGGTATTTGCGACATAGGTGACATAAAAGGTGCCATAATCATAAAAAACCCCAACGCACAGTCTGGTCAATCACCTTATGGACAGCCATATCAACCTTATCAACCACCTGGAAATATGAATCAAAATACACCACAGACGCCTGTTAAAAAATTCTTCAAATTGGGTGAGAAAATATTGGACACTGAATTAACTCTAATTGAACTTAAACAAAATTCTGTTATACTCAAAAATAGTTCAGGTCAAGACGAAACACTATCGATAAAATATGGAAGTGTGCAAAGCGAAGTAAGAATACAAAATGGATTACAAAATAACGTTCAGGCACAAATCCAACAAATAGAACAAGAACGACTTCAAAAGCTCAAGCCGAAACTAGAAGTTGATGTCTCACCGGCCACAGAAAATCCTGAATTGGAAAATATAGAAAGAAGAATTGCTAAATTAAAACAGCGTATAAATGAAGAAAAAAGAGAAGAAGAAAAAAGAAAGCTTGAGCAAGAATTGAGAGTATTGCAAAGAGAAGCAGATGCCTTTTCGAAGAAATAACATTAAAATTTAAAACAATTTTTTAAAAATAAATTGAATACGGATATAACTAAAAGCATGAGGAAACAATGATATTTAAGAAGAAATCGACACTTTTTTTTATAATTTATTCAACCATCATTTTTTTATCATCTTGCAACACTCCAAGCACGTTGCCAGTTGAAAACACAGATAAACCACAAAAGAAATTAAGTGAACTGCTTTCGTATAAAATGGATGGTGACTCCACTGAGTCTAAACGCAATATTTCCGATGATAAAATAATAGCGTTTCCATTTACTACGCCTACAGGATTAAGCGAAAAGGAAACAGACACTTTAATTTCAACACAGTTAGGCTCTTTGCCGACAAATCCATCCACACCATTTTTTGATGCTATTTTGAAAGACAATAAATCGACAAATGCCTTAAATAAAGTAACCATTACGTTTAATGCAGCACCCATAAACGAAGTAATACCTGTATTCGCACAGCTTCTTGATTTCAACTTCATAATTGACCCTACTGTTCAAGGCATTATTACAATGTCTGTAGATTCAAACTTGACACAAAAAGAGCTCTGGCTGTTATTTGAACAGATTTTACTCAGCACAGGATCATACTGTTCATATAATGATAACATTCTAAGCATTTCTCCTCTAAAGCAAATTCCAAAGGAACAAAACATTTTAAATGGGCCGGTGCCTAGAGCTAATGTTAAAGTAGATGTTTTTAGATTAAAAAATTCAAAATCCTCAGATGTGATGAACAGCCTTAAACCATTTGTCTCTGATGGGGCTGTACTCATAGACGTAAGTGATCAAAATGCAGTCCTTGCGGTAGATTTGCCACAAAACATGGATAAACTCCAAGCTATCGTTGAATTACTTGATGTAAGAAATCACTATGGCTGGCCTCAAACGGTAATGAAGTGCAACAATATACCAGCAACTGCAATTGTTGAAGATATAAGTAAAATAATGCCGGTACTTGGTTTCCCAGTATCATCAAATACAGCAGCAAATACGTCATCAAAAAATGAAAATCCAGGTGCAATACAAATCACTGCTGTTGATAGATTGCAGGTAATTGTCGCTACTGCCGCAAACAAAGAAGCACTTTCTGAAATAGAGCGTTGGAAGATAATCTTAGACAAAAGTGATACAGGTGAACAGGACCAATTGTATGTATATGACATAATCAATTCAACAGCAGATCAACTTTCAAATGCAATGTCTACTGTATTTAATGTAAAAGTGAAAAGCGTCAAGCCGCCTCAAGCAACAACTAATAGTGGAACTATAAATCTTAACTCTGGAGGCACAAATAGCGGCTCATCACCATCGCCGTCACCATCGCCTTCGCCGTCCCCATCTCCAGCTACACTTATCGCAAGTGCTTATGAAAATTCAGGGATAGGATTGCAAACAGATAATCTTTCAGGAAATTCTACGAATACAACTGATAACTCTGCTCAAAAGCATCCTGTAAGCGTATTTGACGTACCAGGAAAAGTTTTTGCAGATGGAATAAATGAGCGACTACTTATCACAACAACACCACGCGCTTATTCAATGATGAAAGCTCTTTTAAATAGAATAGATACTGTACCTTCGCAAGTATTAATCAAGGTTGTTATTGCTGAAATCGACTTAACTAATAACGTTAATTTTGGTGTAAATGCTCAAGACTGGGCAGGTCCTCAATCAAGCCTCAATACCTATGGATTCACACCAAGTACTTGGCCAGCTAGCGGCACATCAACCGCTCCAACTCCATTTTCCCAAAGTTCATCAGGGCAAGGAGCATTTTATGCCCTTCAAGATGTCGGTGGAAGCAGCATGAAGCTATACATAAATGCATTAGATTCTGATTCAAAAACAAAGGTATTATCTTCTCCAGAATTATTGGTAAGAAGCAATTCAACGGCATCAATACAAGTAGGAAAGCAAATATCTGTCCCTAGTGGAACCAGCACATTACAAAGTGCTGGAGCGGTAACACAAACATCTTATCAATATATTAATACAGGTATCGGCCTTTCTATAACGCCGCACGTCACTAAAGGCGGACTTATCTCTATCGATATAAATCAGAGTATTTTAAATGCAGAAGCAGCTTCAGGCAATAATGGACAAGGTCCTACCATTGACACAAAAACTGTTCAAACATCACTTTCATTTCCAGATAACAATATCATAATGATAGGCGGTCTCATCCAAACAAATGATAGTGATACACTAAGTACAGTTCCATTCCTTGGGAATATACCAGGACTGAGTAGACTTCTTGGAAACTCCGTTATTCAAAATAGCAGAACAGAACTCCTCCTAATTATTACAGGTAAAATTATAAAGCAGACAAATTCACTTGAAGAAATGCTGGCTTCGTACAAGCAATCTATTGAGCTCATTAAAGAGCAATATGAAAATGATAATGTGAATGATAATATCATCCTTCAATATAACCCTGACAATAAAATATTTATTAAATAGTAATTATGCATAAAATACTTGATATAAAATCTGCTGAGTTTTTAGAAAAATTAAGCGAAAAGCTCTCCAAAACATACGACGCTTATCCAAGAGATCTTTCTTGTTCAGAAAGGCGAAAATTTGATTGGGAACTTTGCAGCAAGGGACTTTTGCCTGAGGCAGTTTTGCTAAAGGCTTATTTGGATGTAACTAAATTAGAAAAAAAAGAAGAGGAAGAGCTTAAAAGCTTAGAAAAATACGAAAATATTTCACATGAATATCTTGAAGCAAACTGTTGTGTCCCGCTATTATGGGAAGAAAACAGTTGCCAAATGCTGATTTCAGATCCATATACAATAGATGAAATGAAGTACTTCTTTAATAAATTCTACGATATTCAACCTTCATTCTACCTTGCAAGAAGAAGTGTAATAGAAAGGCTTGTTCAAGAGACATATTCTAAAGAACAAAGCAACGAAAATGAGTTTGAATTTAGTGGAGACCCAGAAAGTGAAGAAGCATTAAGAAGCATGGCAAGTGAGGCAAAAATAGTAAGACTTGTCAACGAAACATTTTCCAGAGCCGTAGAAATGGAAGCCAGTGATATTCATGTGGAACCAGAAGAAAACAAATACATAATACGATTTAGAATTGACGGATTGTTGCAAGAGTTTTTATCTGCCTCCTTATCGCAATATCCTGCAGTTTCTTCCAGAATTAAACTTATCGGAGGATTAAATATAGCTGAAAGCAGACTTCCTCAGGATGGACGTACCAACATCCAATTGGGAAAAAGTGAAATAGATATAAGAATAAATACAATACCAACCATGAACGGTGAAAGTATTGTTTTGCGTCTTCTTAAAAAAGACGCAATGGAATTTAACCTAAAAAACGTTGGAATGAACGAACCGATGAGGGATAAATTTAATAAAGTAGTCGATTTGCCACACGGTATGATTTTAGTTGTGGGGCCAACAGGAAGTGGAAAAAGCACAACACTATATAGTATCATGTCTCAACTTAACACAAATGATGTAAAAATCATTACAGTAGAAGACCCTGTAGAATACAGAATACCAAGACTTTCCCAAATGCAGGTTAATCCTAAAATAGGTCTTACGTTTGCAAACGGCTTAAGAAATATAGTAAGGCAAGACCCTGACATAATTCTTATAGGTGAAATTCGTGACAGTGAAACGGCTGATATAGCTATAAACGCTGCGTTAACAGGACATTTAGTTTTAAGCACACTTCATACGAATAACGCAGCTGGGGCAATAAGCCGACTCGTAGATATGGGAATGGAAGGATTTTTAATAGCATCATCACTTATAGCAGTTTTATCACAACGTCTCGTACGAAAAGTTTGTACAGTATGCAACGGTAAATCCAAAATAGATGGAGTTAAATGCAAAAATTGTTCTGGGTCTGGTTATAAAGGGCGTGTTGGAATATTCGAACTTATGATCATTGACGATGAAATAAGAAAATCCATTTTGAATAATATGGACAGCTCAACAATTAATGAGATAGCAGTCAAAAATGGAATGATTCCTCTAATAAAAGATGGGCTGGAAAAAGCAGAACAAGGAATTACAACTCTAGCCGAAGTACACAGAGCCGCATCAGATGAATAATCAACTTAACTAACTACCATGTAACTATGCCTCTTTATAAATACAAAATTGTCTCTAAAGATGGAAAACCTTCTGAATTCATAATAGAAGGCGATAATGAAAAAGACTCTCTTGCACGTCTTAGGTCACGAGGTTTTATCCCTTTGCAATTTTGCGGCTTGACTGACAGTACAGGTACTCAAACAGGAAAGTCGTTTGGACTATTTTCAAAGTCAAACTTTAATGCAAATGAGTTCACTAACAGACTTGTTCCGCTGCTCAAGGCACACATTCAGCTAGAAAAAGCATTGGGAATTATAATTGAAGGAACAGAAGATAAAGAGTCAAAAGATATTATAAGTAATATTAGGCGTGGTCTTCATGAAGGCAAAAAAATGTCTGAACTTATAAAATCAAGCGGAAAAGCATTTCCTCCAATATATGCAAATTTAGTTGAAGCTGGAGAAGAAACAGGTTCATTGCCTGAAGTTATGCTTGAGCTTCAGAATTTTTTAAATTACAGAAAAGAGATGAAAGACTTTTTAGTTACTAGTTCAATTTATCCGATAATCATTCTCGTCGTCACATTTGCAGTTATACTTCTATTGTTCACAGTATTCATTCCAAGATTTGCTAAAATATTTTTAAACATGGGAAAACCTTTACCGCTTCCAACCAAAATACTCCTGGATGTCAGTACTATTACTTTAGAACTTTGGTGGCTTTGGGTTATTCTTATAGCACTTCTTGCTTTTTTTATAACAAAAGTAAGGCAAGGTGGAAAAACAAGGGATTGGTGGGATGCGCATATAATAAGAGTAAAATTGCTTGGAGAAATAATTGCAACCAGTGAGATTGACAGGTTTATCAAAACGTTGGCAGTGCTCATTAGAAATAACGTCCATCTTATAACGGCGGTAAGAATTTCAAGTAAAGTCGTTCAAAATAGAACTATTTCACACTCATTAGTTCACATTAATAACGAACTAAGAGGTGGGAAAAAACTTTCAAGAGCATTGGCAAAAAGCCCATATCTCCCTAAAATAGTAATACAAATGTTGGAAATTGGAGAAGAATCAGGCAGTATGGGTGAAATGTTACAGGATGTAGCAGAAAACTTGGAAAAATCCATGCGTTCAAAAGTAAAAAAGCTTTTAGGACTGTTTGAGCCTGTAGTCATACTTTTTCTAGCACTTGTAGTATTAATCGTAGTAATCTCAATATTCCTTGCAATTATAGAAATGAACAATATTTAAAAAGGTTTCATCAATGAAAAATAAAAAACGATTTACTCTTCTGGAGATGATAGTAGTAGTAGCGATAATTGCACTGCTGGCGGCAATAGTTACACCTATGTATTTTAAACACATCGAAAAGGCAAAAGCGACTGCAGCCAAAACTCAAATTATGCTTTTTGAACAGTCCATTATAGACTACCAGCTTGACACTGGCAAACTACCTCGTTCTTTGAATGATTTAATGATGAATACATATCAAGATAAAAAATGGGACGGTCCATATTTAAGCTCTAATGTTCCTTTAGATCCATGGGGAAATGAATATGTTTTCGTAATGCCTGGAAAAAATAAAAGCTTCGACATCTATAGTTTTGGAAATAATGGACCATCAGGCGGCTCTAGTTCAGAAGGAGTAATTGGCAATTGGAATAAATAGAAAAACTCGATTTACGCTGCTTGAGATGATTGTCGTTCTTGCAATAGCTGTCATTTTACTTGGCTTTGTAATTGCAAGAGTGGGCAAGATGCCTGTTTTTGTCTCTTTTAAAAAATGCGTTCTTTCTGTAAATGCTGTTTTTGAACAAGCAGTTAATCAAGCTGAAGTTACAGGCAGCAAAATAGTTATAAAGTACGACAATAGATCTTTTTATCCTACTACAAAAAATATTTCTAATAACGATCTCTTCCAAGAATACTTAAGTTATAAAATTCCAGAAGGTGTCGTAGTAACCTTCCCTGATAATGAATTTGAAGAGATAGATTCACCTCAATATTTCAAATTTTATCCTGGTGGAGAATCTGCGGGACCAAAGATGCTGTTGACATTCCATGGTCACTCTGCGACGATACAAATATCTCCATTAACTGGATTGCCTATATATAAAATAATTGATTAGAAACAATGAAAAAAATAAATAAATTTACCTTAATAGAAGTGATTGTGGCTGTGGCTGTTCTAGCGGTAGGGCTAATGTCTGCAATGATGTTATGCTCTCTTTCCAAATCAAGAATGGATAAAGCATATAACTCATGGAAAATTGAAAATGTCACATCACAGGCAGCAGAATATTACTTACTTGCTGGACCTGGGACATCAATTCCAGAAAATATTTTTCCATATGATGACATTACAACCAGCTGCACTATTGGTCAGCCTGAAATGCTGCCATCTGATATAAAGCAGCAAAATGGACAATGGTCACTCGTTAATTACGATATTCAAGTACGGAAAAATAACGGCGACCTTCTAAAAGAGTTAAAAATAGACAAGATAATCAATAATGCGAACCAAATGTAAAAAACGACAAAATTTCACTTTATTGGAAATGATCATTTCTATGTTCATATTCTCTATTGTCGTTTTGATAATAGCAACGGGAATATTTTCTATTGAAAAAACATGGAACGTTGTGACAAAAAAAAGCGAGCAGCTCAATACGTTGAGAACTTTAGACCAAATTTTCAGCGGTTCTATCAGGAATGCAATACCATTCACTTGGCCTAATACTAACTTTGTAGAACAATCAATATTTGTTGGAAATAGCAACAGCGTAACATTTGCATACCTTCACAGAATAATATCTGGAGATCAGGGAGGAATCCGTTTTATTAATTTTTACCTTGACGAAAATGGAAAATTAATTGCAGGGTACAAAAAAACGCCCATTTTGACACCGAATAATCCGACACAAGAAAATATGCTACCTGAAGTTATTGCCACTGACATTAGTTCAATATCATTTTTATACGCATCTGTGGATCAGCAGAATAATCTCACATGGGTAAATCAATGGGATACAAACAATCCGAATATTCCTGCAGCCATACAAATAGAAATTGACTTTAAAAACGGAGAAAAAGAGAGATGGCTTAGAAGAACAGCCGGCTCAGGGAAATATGAATCATATGGACAACGACAATATTTCAATCAATTTCAACCTGGTATGCAAAATTAAATGTACTGTAAAAAGCAAATTAAAACGGTGAACAACAATGAATCAGGCATAGCACTGATAATTGTCTTAAGTTTTCTCATGCTTGTAGCGTTGATTACGGCTACAGTTGTGATGGTTTCACAAATAAGCAATATTGGAATGGCTGTTAACGTAGGAAGAGGATATTCGGCTTACACTGCCGAAGGTGCGACAGCAAGGCTCCAATGGCTTATTATGGGGCAGCAGAGCATTAACCCAAACGGCATAGCAAACGGTCCAATTCAGTTTAACTCAATTGGACAGCAAAATAATAATCCATATCAACCTGACGGAAAACCTATAACAATTCAATATTATAATGATACTGTTACGGTTGAAATATATGACATGGCATCAGGATACAACATATCAGGATTCTCTCCATCGCAAAGTCTCTCGCCGATAAATTCAACATTTTTTTTAAACGGTAATTTAGGTCAACAATTCAATATTGTTCTGACTCGAATGGACGATTATGTAAGAGAAAATTTAGGTGCCAGCCCAAATGGAATTTCACGTCAACAATATACTCAGTTGGGATTATCTCCACTGCCCCGAAGCGATAAAATGCAATTTAGAGATGAAGTTTTATGGATTCCTGGTGCTATACAGTTTTTTGAACCTGATCAAAATGGCAGACTTTCCATATTCAATATTATACCTCCAAACGGAATGTACTTTTATTCGAATCAGATAAGTTTCTATTCTGCAACAAAAGAAGAAATAATGGCTCAATGCAAATACTCAGAAGAACAGGCTGCAAACATAATAGCCATGAGAAATCAATGGATGAGTTCAAATCAAGGCTCATTATATGATTTTATTCCACCTGATATAATGGGAACACTTAAAAACAACTTTTCTTTTAACGGTTCAGGCTATTACACATTAATTGTTAAAGCAAAAGAAAACGGTTCACTTGTTGAAAGAATGTTAATAATATCAGTACAGATACAGTCAAATTTCTTTGGAAATGCAATTCAATACTATGAATATCAACTTTATTAACGACTTAAAATTCATTTTTATTGTATATCGTTAACTTATTTTTCCCATTAGATTTAGAGTGATACAAAGCTTTATCTGCAAGATCTAAAAGTAAATCTTTATCAAAGACTTCATTCTCCAAACAAAAAGCACACCCTGCAGAAACAGAGATGCTTACTTGATGCTCATTTAGCGTTACCGCCTCGGTCAAAATATTAAAGATTCTTTTAATAGCAGTAAAAGCATCACTTACATCCGAAAGTGATGTTAAAAGAATGAAAAACTCATCTCCGCCTATACGGGCAGCAACATCATCATTTCTGATAATTTTCAAAATAACAGTTCCTAAATATTTTAAAACCATATCTCCTGTATTATGCCCATACTTATCATTTACTAATTTAAAATCATCAATATCCAACCTAATCATAGCATGAATTTTATTGTTTAATAAAATATTTTTCATCTCATATAAATAATAATCAAAACCTATTCTATTCAAAAGCCCCGTTAGATAATCTTTTTGAGCCAAAAATTCATAAGTATTGTAAAGTTCTTCTGTTTTTGAACTGATAATTCTTAGTTTATTTAGATTTTTCTGATTAATATCATCTTGAGGTAACACTCCCAAATCAGATAAAATATTCTTGGTTGATACGTACATTGATATATCATTTTCATAATGTACAATCCAAGAGATTTCACCATTCATTCCAAATACTGGTTGTGCTATAGACTCATAATACTTTTCAACTCCATCTTCATAATGTTTACGGACTAACACACTATTTTTTTTAGTTTCGATAGCTTTAATCATTGGACATATATCTTCATCACATGGGACATCTCTATTGTGTAAATATTTATAGCATTTAACACTTTCTTTTAACTTGTTTAACCCAAATGGTTTATTGGAAAAAACAACATCATATGTTGATGGATTAATTACGGCAAGATCTGCATCCAAAGAATCGACAATAACTTTGAGGAGAGAAAATTGTTGCCAGATTGTCTCTATTTTTCTCAAAAAGATTATTTCTACAGGCGACATAAAGTTATTATTTGAATTTTTTGTTAAAAAACAAATACTTGGATCTTCGTCATCAAGCTTTGACAATTCAGTTAGCATTGTAATGGAGTTCTTTAACACTCCAATAAGGCCATTAAAACAATCAGCTAAGATCATTAATTCTTTAACACCATTGATATCTACTTTATTTAAAGAACCATTCGACAATGCATCTTGTACGGTTAAGGAGAATTCGTTAATTGGTTTCGAGATTTTTTTATAGAACAGAAAGTAAAGAAGAAATACTAAAAGTAATCCAATTATTATTATAATATATCTAGCGATATTGAAACTGTTTTCATATGACTCCGCAGCTGCATCTAAAGAAAAGACGTAATTATTTATGCCGTTTTCTGCAAAATCAGAAATCATATTTATAAAAGCATTATCAACTAAATATTTTTTTTCATTAAGAGAGTTAGTAATTTTTATAAGCTCAGGGTTTAATTTAGTATTCCAAGTTCTTGTCACTTCAGCTAAGTTAATATCGGATTCCAATTTGCTTATGCGCTCATTTTGAACAGATATTAGAAAATCTTCAAATCCATTAATTTCATCTTTTAACAAACCTAAAGTTTTGTCAAGTTCAGTTTTATTTTGTGTTTCCGCAATATGTATTAAATATAAAATTTTATACATTCGCTTACGCTGGGCACCAGCTGTATTCACTTCTGTAGCGATACCATTAATTCTACTGTAAAATATTTCTTCATTTACAACAAAACTTATGATGATTAAGATAAAAACAGTAAAGATAAATAGACATAACTTACTTATATTTATAGGCGTTCCCTGGGTTTTCATGGGGGGGGGGGGGG
>ORMF010513685.1_pt1 | contig 27735 bp, 28 predicted proteins | sample 1779871 | NCBI WGS metagenome assembly ORMF01 (sample SAMEA104232316, study PRJEB22302) | groundwater metagenome | biome: forest; feature: aquifer; material: groundwater | place: USA | collected 2011-08-07 | depth 5.4 m | reverse complement strand
GCGGTCACCAGCACGCCATCCACGCCGCGCCCGCGCGAGAACGCCTGCGCCGCGCTCGCCCAATCCTCGCCCCGGGCGAGATCCACGGTTTCCGCCCCGAGCTGCCGCGCGAGCGCGAGCCGCTGCGGATCGAAATCCATGCCCATCACGCGGCAGCCCTGCGCGCGCAGCAACTGCACCGTGAGCAATCCGATGACCCCCAGCCCCGACACCACGAACGCCTCGCCGAGCGTGGGCTCGGCCAAGCGCATGCCCTGCAACGCGATCGCGCCCAGCACCGTAAACGCCGCCGCCTCGTCACCCACCGCATCGGGCACCTTCGTGCACAGAATCGACGGCACCGCCACGTACTCCGCATGCCGGCCGCTGGAGGCCACGCGGTCGCCCGCCGAAAATCCCTGCACGCCCGCCCCCAGCCCGATGACCGTACCCACGTTGCAGTAACCCATGGGCAGGGGCTCATCGAGCTTGGCGCGCACCGCATCGAGCGTGACCATCAAGCCGTCGGTGCGGATTTTCTCGAGAACCTGGCGCACCTTGTCCGGCTGCTGCCGCGCCTTGTCGATCAGGCCCGCCTTGCCGAACTCCACCATCATGCCCTCGGTGCCCGTGGACACCAGGCTCGCATGCGAGCGGATCAGCACCTGGCCCGGCGCCGCGCCCGGGCGCGGCACTTCGGTGAGGCGCGTTTCACCTGTCTTGAGATCCTGGAATACCTGCCTCATGAGTGGTGCCCGCTATCGGCTCTAGGTAACATGTGCATTCGCAATTACGACCTTGGCATCTGCCTCTAGAGCCTCTCGCGTCTTTAGAAAAAGATAGCCTGTTTCCCAAACGTATTGCCTGGTACAGCCGCCGGTCTTACCTGCAGCGCCATGGTAGCTTGCCATGATGTTGCTTTCATGGCCATGCTCTCGAAACGCATTCCGGTAAATTTGCTTCTTATCCGCATCCTCGACCACGACTGACTTGAAGTCGTCCATGGAAATAAGCACATTTCCTCTATGGGCGGAATAGCGCTCCCGTACCCCCTCGAAGGTGTGCCCCATCGCAGAGAACGTGATTGCAGCAATTGACCCGTCTCCGAATACATATGAAACACAAATATTGGAGTCGGACTGCGTCCCACGCGTCGGATGGATTGCGATTGGGAAGCGGCAATCAGCATCTACCATCTGGTATACAAAATCCGTCCAGTGGCAAAGATTGCCTAGCACTCTTCCTCCCTCATCCTCCCTAAAGTACCAATGGTCTCCTTCAAGGGCGTGGCCAGCCACAAACCAGTTTTGCACTCCGATACCACTTTGCGTATCAAGTGCGGCCTTGATCACTTTGCCGATTGCGCTGCCGGGCCGATTAAATCCGAGCCAAACTCGTCCACTCGACGTGGCCATCGCGGCGCAGAGCCGGTTCAATTGATCCTCGTTGACCACGTGCGGTTTTTCAATGTGGACATTCTTGCCTTGCTTTAGTGCCTGAATCGCATATTCGGCATGACTTGCATGATTCGAGGCAATAAAAATGACGTCAATGTCCGGGTCCTTGATGATTCTTTCTGAATCATCAGTGTAGTAGCTCAGGCGATACTTCTCGTACAGCGACGCGGCCCGATTTATATCGATATCCATGGCCGCACGAATTACGTTTCCGTGATTTCGGTTTAAATAATAGGCAATGCTTGAATAGGCGAAATTTCCGCACCCAATTAATCCAACATGTTGTGAGCGCCTCGGAAGGGTATCCATCCTCGGCAGAACTTGATAGTTCCTGCGCATGTGGTACTGCCCTTGAATCTTGATCAACGTTCGCAAGATGCCATAGAGGCTGATATACCTTAGGGCTTTTCTTATCTTGAAGCTCAGGGGATGCTTCGTGTAATCCATTGGCGACCGCTATCTCGCTGATCAGGAAGGAACAAATTGCACAAATTGGCTATCGAATTACGATAGAGAACATTGCTCGATTTATGTCAACGACCCCACGCTCCTTCTGCGCACGCCGAGCATTGTGTTCGATAACGTTGTTGACAAGTCGCGTATATTCGGCCTCATCCATGTTCACGCACTCTTGGAGTATCGTCCCCAGCATTTCAGGATCACCAAGTGGCACATCCCATCCGATGCCCAATTCCTCCAGGTGCCGCCAGGGCGTTCTATCACTAACGATTACAGGACGACATGCCGAAAGCGCTTCGCGAATCACATGTCCGAAATTCTCCCCGAGAGTCGGCAAGAAGAAAAAATGATAGGCTGCAATAGTTTGCAGCACCCGATCAGGTTCTACCTCCCCCATGTACCGAACATGGATATGGCTGGGCATGTCACGAATGAGTCCCCGGCATTCATTCCAATATCCTCTATCCTCGATCGGGCCATAGATATCGAATTTTACGGCTCCACGCAAAGATCGAATTGCCTTCAAGGCGCCGACTAGATTTTTCATCCTTGAAATCCGAGACAGGAATGAGAAACTTGTGGAACCTGACGTCTTTGTCGGTCCCGCCGACGTCGCGCCCTTCGCCCCCGCTATTTCTAACGAAATGTCGGGCGCAATGGACATGGCCACGACAACTTTCTCTCGACCTATTTGCCTCATGGCTTCCCCGTGTCCTGCTGCATCAAGCCAATTCAAAACGTCTCGTTCCTCATATTCACTCGATACATGCCATGTAGCCCCGTCATACAGACTGGCACGCCTTGCCCATTCAAGGTACGGTCTCTTCTTGTACCAACTGATTTCAAGCGCCGCTTTCGCGAATTCTCCTCTTGGCGCAATCAGGATCTTTGCCCTTGGGAGCATCCCGAACTTCTTTAGAATAAGAGGCTGGATGGTAAACAATGGAGAAAAAAAGCTATTCAAATAAATTAAATCGGGCTTCACCTCTGCCACGCAGCGAAGGAAATTTACGAAATGCGCCTGCCATGGCGCAAAGTAGCGAACACGCGCATTGCCCATCGAAATCCAGGAAGATCTTGAAATGCCTGGATATCGATTGCGCGATTTGATGTCTCGGTCTCGAGTGATTACATGAAACGAGAAATCATCGGATAGCGCTGCAACGATGTTGGAAACAGAACGGATGGGGCCCCCTGCTCTGTAACCAGGCAAGTAATAATCACAGAACACGAGAATCCGCGGCTTCTCCAATGCCGAATGCTCCATAAGGATATTAATAAAGCTTGCGATGCCGCATCGGAGCGTGCCAATTGTCTACCTGCGCCAGTTCTCTGGACACAAACTTGCGCATCACCCGGACATGCTGAGCGCATAGCCTGACGGACATCTAGGGCGGACGTGATGACCACCAGTTCGAGATACCAATAGGCACTTCCAACCACCTTCGTTGCCACTGAAATCTTGGCCCCACCACATTTCGAGTTCTGCTGCTAGTAGCTCGCCTCAACCTTCCACACAAAACCAATGATTCGCTCTTCTGAAAAGAACGCTTCTTAGTTCTTCCGATGTCGTCGTCTCCCTAAATCGGACTCTAATCCAATGTGCTACTGTTTTAGGTGCCCACGTCGCCCCATCCACGCGAGAAACCTAGACACTAGATATATGATAAGCAAGTCTCTTGTAACGGTGATAATCGTAACAAGCAACGATGAAGCAAAAAGAAACATTACTAGGCGAGAATACAGAAATAGCGCCATTAGCTTCCAAAGGGCATCCATATTCTCACCTATTTGTTTGTCCAAGTAAGAAAGAACCAAGCCCATTGCGAACATCCCTACGCAGACGCCGGCCCAACCAAATCGACTGAACAAATCCCCAATCAACGTCACCGGCGCAGATGTATGCGGGCCATCGGTAACACCATATTCAAGCGTGACCTGTGCCCCTTCTATTATGTCTATTCGATTCTTCTCAGGTCGCAAAAAATACGGGATTGCAATTTGCCACCAAGAGCTCATCCCATCAAAATACCGGTAGTGAAACGGTTCTGGCGTTTCCGCGATAATTCGCCCCGCAGCGACGAAGTCGGACAGCCTTCCAACGAAGATTCCTTCCCAGGTTTCTCCCGATCTCTCCAGCCCCTCTCCCGTTTCAACTATCATGGCCCCGTACTTTTCTACGGTACTTCTCGTAGATAAGTCCACAATGTCTCTATAGATAGCAATCAGGACACTGAGACTTACTATCAAAAGAACGCCGGCCACCAAGGCAAATGCCTTCCTTTTGACTTGCCTCTCCCATGTTACGTAGGCAACTATGCAGAAAGGGAGAAATCCGAATGCCTGGTATCTTCCTCCGCTAGGGAGAAAGATCAGTACGGCGCCCAACACCAACGCCAAAAAGATGTACAAATCCGATAGAGCGCGCGTCTTAATCGAACGATATGCCTGTAGAATTAGACCGCAATAACCAATCCACAATAAGTGCTCCAATCCATTTAGATAGCCGACTTGATCAAAGCGGTAGTCTGGGTCAACGCTCAAGTGAAAATATAGCCCCAAACTGTACCGAAGGATTGCCACAAGTGGAATTGCCGTTGACAACCAAACGTTGAATGTCACCGAGGTTACTGGAGGCTCGCGGTGTAGCCACGGCGTATTTGCGCGTTTGCGCGCTGATCGAGTACGAGCAAGGACCCCGAGTGCAGAACATAAAAGACCTATCGAACATCCGACCATAGCCGAAGTAGCGTCCTCCCATAGGTCAAAGCGTACCGCGGGCCACTCCAGAAGCAGATTGAAAAACACAGCTCCGGGATAGAAAATAAGATGCGTGCCGACAAAGATTGAATAAAACGAAAGAAAGCGATATCTCCCAACATGAAGAGCCCCCATGCCGATGACCGCGGCCACACAAGCCGACCACGCCACTTGTGGGAAAGGAGTATCCGACAATGCGGCAAACACGAATATGGACAGCGCCAAAAGCCAGCCCCATCTGGCATCGAAATAATCGATTTTTCTGCTATACATGGTAAATTAGGTTGTAAGGGTCAGGGTTTGATTTGTGAGGAACGACCGCTATAGCTGTAGCTGCAATGGTTTATCGACGCCTCGGCAAGAGACAACTACATTTGGGCCACATGGGCGAACTTCAGCATTCGCGCGTGCCACGGACGATCGCAGCGTTGAGTATTTCAATTAGATCCGTAAACCGTCTCTTCCACGAATGTTTACGCAAGCATGTTTCGCGAGCGGCGTGCCGAATCGCATCAGCCCGCGATGGATTCGAAAGGAAGAACCGTACCTTATCCAAGCATTCCTGATCGGTGCGGTATGTTGATATTTCCCTCTCCAAAGAGTAGGCCAATTCGAGTTCTGGATTATAGCTTGTAAGATAAAGGGCTCCGCACATCGGGATTTCAAAGTCACGTCCCTTGAGGCACTGCGATTTGCGCGAATATCCTATACCGCCGACGCCAATATTTATGCGCGAGCCGTTGATAATCTGAACCATCTCGGGTTCCGAAACAGTGCCATTCGGCCAACCCGGCCCGAATGCCTCGATATTGATTTGATGCTTCCTTAGAAAATCGACCAATGGCGGGCGCCAACCGTACCGCCCCCCGATAAAGGACACGTCGTATAGAAATGCTTCCCGACGTGGAGCAAAATGCGAGGGATTCGCGCCCTCTGGCCAAAAAATCGCAATACCCCCTTCTCCCTGATATTTCAAGATCGACGAAGGGGCATTGGTCAAATTGAGATCGTATGCCGCCGCCACTTCCGCGGGACCACTCCATCTCCCGCCGGCCCACGACCCTCTAAAGCTCAGCTTGTCGTCCCAATGAAACGCACAGGTCACAATTCCCATAGCGCCAATTGCTTCGATCGTTTGGCGCGCGACCTGCCAACCACTCAAATATCCGATAAACAAATGAACTGGATCGCGTTTATGCAGCGCTTCCACAAAGGAAAGGATATCGTTGTCTAACTCATGGCGCCGAAAGATCCAAGATGATTCCGCATCATCGAATCCTCTAGCGCCAAAGTAATAGGGTGTGACCTTCGCGACCTCCGCTAGTTGAGGGGGAATATTATGTGGTTCCCAGTTCGAGGGACGTGACGCATATACCACGTGTAAGGGCCTCTCGACGCTCAAATTCCGCCATGCCAGTTTCCGCGCCCTTAGTCGTCGGCGTAATTGTTCTGCAGCTTCATCATAGTTCCATGCACGCTCTACGCGCCTCGTATACACGGCTTGTTCGCGGTCGATGCGTAGATCCACAGCCGCACCCCGCAGCCAGGCGTACGCCGGGTACATGAACTTGGCATTATCGAGCAGCAAGGACGCCACGCCCATTTACGAGGCGCTCCCCTTCTTGCCCGGACAGGAATTCTGGTTGCAGGCGTGATGTATCATGCGTCTTCCCGATCAGAAAAACCGTCCTACATATCAAGATCACACTCTAGAGATGGCGGCACTAATGCAATGCGGAAAGGACTCGCGCACTCGCGGAAAACGTATCGTCAACGGAGATCTGTCTAAGGCACTTATTTGCCTCTACACTGCAAACTCTTAGCATGCATCCTTCGCATGCTACTTCTCGCCGTAATATCGAGTGATTGTCTCCGTACGGATCCCACCGTCCAGGAAGATCTCTGGCACTAAAAAGCGCGACGCAAGGCACGCCCACCATCGCCGCAAGATGCATTGTGCCCGTATCGTTTCCTATATATGCCTTGCAGGTCGCCAGTATTGCTGCAGATTCCATCACGGACGAGTTGCCTGCGAAGCTATGTACGCGGGTTCCGACCGCACTAGATATACGTTTGGCGATCGCCTCATCTTCTTTGCCGCCTAGAATAATGAAGTGAGTATTGTTAAATCGCGCTAACAAACGCTGTACCAGGTCTATGTAGCGTTCTTCTGGCCACACTTTTGAAGGCATTTTGGATCCTGGCCCAAGTGCCACGAACTGGATGGAATTATTGCCGACGAGGCTCTTCAATAACCCTGCGGCTCTATCGAAATCGGGGCGATGAATTAATGACCTTAGATCAAAGTGCGCTAACTTTGCACCAGGAATTACCTCAAATAACACCCGCCACTCCGGCTCGACGCGCGGTAGTCGCTGATTAGGTCGCCGCGGAGGGCTACGATGGACGCCACGGCTGTGACACTCCTGCGCCCCAACAACGCACCGGAAAAACAATTGATCGCGAAACCACTGCCAGGGATTCCGCGATGGCATGAGGTTATAGACGACCTCCGTTCTTGTCCGCCGGATGGAACGTATTGTCTCGAATGCGACCCTCGGACTGCGCCAATTTAGCCTTTCCGGCTCATAAAATATTACCTTTTCGAACCAACCTGTCGGACCCAAAATATCCCATGACGACACATAGCCCTTGCCGGGATGTTTGTCCGTCAGCAATATGAGCTCATCTCTCCGATGCCGTGCCTTTAGGGCATGAATCGCAGGGAGTGCGACCAAAGTATCGCCCAATTGTCCAGTTCGGAATACGAGTATCGACTTCCTTGGTGCCTCGTCTGACGCCAATTGTGGCGACCTCAATCCTACGCGTCGCGTCCAATCCCGTAGCCATCGCTCCCAAAACGAGACTGTTCGATTTTCATTCACACGACCCCCGTTTCCATTGCTCCTGGAGCATGCGCCAGACCAAGCTCGACAGCGGCAGTGAACTTTAAAACCATGACCGTCAATGCGAAGTAATCCCCCGTCTCAATTGGCTTCCATTTTAAACATTGCGGGACCAACGCTCGCTAGCCGAGGCGAATGGCCCAATTCGAATATTTGAATGTTTCCATTGTCTGCCGGTATGCCGGAATTGCGCAGAGACCCTCCGGATACAGCTTAAAAAACGAATAGCTTTGATTGACTTCGTCGACGTAATCCCAAATATCTTTCAGGAGAATCCTCGCGTCGATGTAGGTGCCTCCATACTCGAATTGGACTACATTGATTCTTCCTTCTGACAACATTCTGCGCGCCCCGTGCAGAACAGCCAATTCGTGACCTTCAACGTCCAGTTTCACGAAATCGACATGGGCGATATCGTGTTGGTCGCAATACCTGTCGATCGTTATTAGACGAATGTTGTCCCGCCGCGGTTGCGTAGTACCGATACCTTCCCTTCTATAGAGAGAGTTTGTCCCGCTACCATCGTCGAAGACGAACAGTGGTGCCTCTCCATCTTTTGCGCCGAGACCACAGTTGTTCGTCTTTACGTTGCTCGGCAGCGCCTCATTAACGAGGGCCCGATACGTCGCCGCACTCGGCTCAAAGCAGTGGTACTCGGCTTCTGGGTTGATCGACAGCGCGGCACGGACCCAATTGCCGACGTTAGCACCCACATCAAATACCACGTGGGCGCCCTGCAGTGCTTGTCGCATGAACTCCAGTTCGCCATTCGACTGCATGCGATCGTTGTTGTCGCTATTGTAGCGGTCGACATATTTCCTGCAAAACCGGTACAGCGCCTCGTTGTCTGCGTACAACGAATCGAATAGCCACTTGCTGCACTGTCTTACTAAACCCATATACAAAGGGATGCCTTGAAATTAAAGTAACACCTCCGCAGCCCGCAATCGCTCCGATATTCGAGATTGCATTCTTGGCAATTCTCTACTACTTCTGCAATGGATTCACTGCTACGCGGGTTCACGCTTGGCTACACCTAAGTCTCAAACCAATGGGGCGATTACCAATGCTTGCAAATGACTTCTTAATTTTCGCGCTCCTCTAGCATACAGACAACCTTGCGCCAATCCTCGCGCATATGAGCCAGCCAGGAATATCCCGACGAAAGGCACCGATCATGTCCCTTCTGCGCAATGGACTCTCGCGCCGTCGGATGCGCAAGGTAGAAGTGCGTCTTCGCAATTAACTCTGCTGTATCGGCGAAGAACTCCGCCTCCTCACCCTCCGTGTACAGACGCTGATGCGCCTCGGTCCTCTCCCCGAGAAGAAAAGTCCCACACGCCGGAATCTCGAAAGTTCTGCCGGCCGTAGCATTTCGGTTCAGCTTGGAAACGAAGCACAGCGCGATTCTGGCGCCAAGCAGGCATCTCACGTAATCCTCGTTGCTCAAGGACCTAAAGCCAACAGCCTTACGTAGATATTTCACACTCTTGGCATTGTGCCATCCCCCGCCGTAGACCTTGACCGAAAGCCCTGCTTCCACCAAGCCGACGATATGCCGTTCGGTCGCAGGCTCCCAATGGCCTACGAATACCACGTCGTTAGTCCAGCTTTGGGCCTCCGAAGGAGTGAGCGTTCGAGGATAGAAACGCTCGTGGTCATACCCGAGATGAGTCAACTGCACATAATGCGCCCCCAAGGCAGCAAGATCGTTCAGGTTGTTGCTATTTGAAGTGAAATGAATGTCATAGTTACTGACCGCGGCGCGCAGCAGGCGGTAGGTCCATCGCGAATGAGCCGCGAAGATATCGTCGGTATTATGGTGAACCAGAAAAACGCCTGCTTTCGCAATTCGATCCAGAGTACGCTTCCAGATCCAAAAGCCCTTATCAATCCACACCACCGCCGGGCGCAAATGATCCACCTTGGATAGCAACGAACGATTGCTATCTATGAAGCCGGAATCAAAGCAGAACTGAGCTGCCAGGTAGTTGCGCAGGCGTCCGCCTTGGTTTCCGACAAATGAGGTGTCCATAGCTTCGGTACGCTCATTGATGCTTTGTAACGCTCTAAGGCGCGCTGAACACGTCCCGCTAGGGTCAAGCGGCCCCACATAAAGCGTCTTGATCGCAGTTTTAAGTCCAACGTCCACAATCGTTCTTCCCCGCCAGCATCAAATAATCGAGATCGTCCTGAACAACTGGGTCGGTCTACCGCGGTACTTGCTATGCGCAGTTGATCCCTTATCGCATGCCTCAGTTTGACGGCTTGAATCGGCGGCTTTAGGACATTTGTTCATAAAGTGAAGCCCGCGTCCTTCGCGTCGGTATAAAACATCCTTACCGTTTCAAGAGAATAGTCTCCCAAATTGCGACCGAACAGATTCAATTTTTTCAACAGATCGTTAGTTACGGTAATTATGTGGCAGCCTATAGCATCGGCCTGAAAGATATTCAGAACTTCGCGCGGGCTCGCCCAAATCAACTCAGCTTTCGGCTTGAGCTTTAGCATTTGCACCGCAGCCGACATCAATGGAACTGGATCATAGCCAGTGTCGGCAATTCGTCCGGCGAAGACAGAAATGCACGAAGGCGTGTCTGGCGCTACGTTCGTCACCGCGCCATATACCTGGTCCAGCGTCATGAGCGCAGTCACGTTAACCTTGACTTTCGCGGACGAAAGCTTCCGCACCAATTCCCAAGAGGGTTCCCGCCGCGTGTTGGTTACCGGAATTTTCACGTAGACATTCTCGCCCCAGGCGGCCATTTCCATTGCCTGGCGTTCCATTTCGGAAAAATCGTCGGAGAACACCTCAAAGGAAATGGGTCGATCGGGAATTGCCTGAAGGATGTCCTTGGCGAATGCCCGGTAATCTGAAATTCCGGCCTTCCGCATCAAGGTCGGGTTTGTGGTCAGTCCCTTGATATGCGGCTTGGAATACATTTCCAGCATTCCCGCCTTGTCGGCACCATCGGCAAAGATCTTGACCTTTAATTGGTCGATAGATTTCATGAAGTCCTCCATATTGATAGAAGATGCTTATTCCGGGGCAATTATGCAGGCCGCTTCCCAGAGGGACCTGACACAATAGTCATATGCTTCCGGGCGCTTTTCATCGTAGCCATAGTCCAGGAAGAATGTCTTGCAACCGGCACGCCGTCCCGCCTCGATGTCTCGCCATCGATCGCCAACCATGAAGCTTTCGGCGAGATCGAGCCCGCGCTCACGCGAAGCATCCAGTAACATCCCGGGAGCGGGCTTGCGGCACAAGCAACCGTCTCCACCGTCGTGATAACAGATGCGAAATTCATCGATCGGCAGGATCCGCCCTAAGCAGGCGTTGATTGCTTCCACTTCAGCCCGGGAAGTCGTTCCTCGCGCCACGTCCGGCTGGTTGGACACCACGATCAGTTCGAAACCGGCCGATTTCAACTTTTTCAGAGCTTCGCTCACACGGGGGAGCATCTCCAATTCGAACAGGTTCGCCGGTGGATACGGCTTGCCAGACCGAACGAGCGCCCTGTTGATTACACCGTCGCGGTCGAGAAATACGGCGCGGCGCTTCAACGAATCGCCGATTCCCACTTGGTCTGATTTGCCTTGAGCTTGGGATGGGATACGAGCAAATGCCAGAGGACCGCCTGAAATGCTTCTGAGTGCGGTGTGACTGTCTCCGGATTGACGGTCGGCACGATCACGCAGGCATCGGCCACTTTTGCCGTGTAGCCGCCGTCCCTGCCGACGATGCCGACCACCTTCGCGCCCAAGGACTTTGCGTATTCAAGAGCAGTCACCAGATTCGGACTGATGTTCTTCTCCAGGTCGCCCCCTCCGACCGACAGCACGAAAACACCGTCCTTCGCCAGGAGTTTGCTGACCTTCAGCCATCCCACAAAGATCGTCGCCCAACCTTCGTCATTCGTGCGCGCTGTCAATTCCGAGACATTGTCGGTGGGCGCATAGGACTCGATACCTACAATCTTGCGAAAATCGTTCACCGCATGTGAACAGTTCCCCGCGCTTCCTCCTACGCCGAGAAAGAACAAGCGCCCCCCATCCGCCTTGATGGTTGCGAGTACGTCGGCGATTCGCTCAACGGCAGCGATGTCCATTTTTTGGATTATTTCGACAGCCTCGTTCAAATGATTCTGTGCATAACTCACGTCGTCTTTACTCCGGAAAAATACGCCTCGGCTGCCTGCAAGCCTTGATATGAACCAATCTCATAGAAGCGTTCGCTGACCTCGAAACCCGCCAACCTATCTGTGAGCGACAGTTCATGATAGACGTCGGCGAGATCAAACGGCTGTTCCTCCGGATAAGCATCCAGAGTTGCCGACGAAAGAACTCCCAGGCCATAGTCAATATGCTCCATTTCCGGTTTGGGCGCGCCTTTGTTGTATTCGAGGACGCGTCCGTCGCGGAAAAGCACGTTGCTCTTGTCCCAGCGATCCTGGTTGCGATACACCGTCATCAATGCCGTCTTGCCGCTCTGGACGAACGCGCGCTGGACCACATGAAAGTCGCAGGGGAGATACGAGTCCCCATAGAGTACGAAAAACCGCTCGCCCAACAACGGCAAGGCCCGCTTTAGAGCTCCTGCTGTACCCAGCAGGAGCGGTCCGTCGGGGGAGTAGCGAATTTCAATTCCAAACGCGCGTCCATCCCCGGTTACCGCTTCGATTTGTTCGCCCAGATGACCGATGCACAGCACGGCCCGAGCGACTCCCTGGCGGCGAAGGTAATCGAGCTGGCGGCAGATGAACGGCGTGCCCGCCACTTCGACCAGTGCCTTGGGAATATTCTGCGTAATAGGATGCAACCTTCTCGCCAGCCCCCCGGTCAAGATTGCCACCGGGTACATTTCAGGACAAGACAATCTTCGTTCCCTCGAAATCGAAGCGAAAGCGCACCTCCTCGAGCCCCGCCCTTGTCATGGCACGTCGCAGCTTGTTGCGGTCCGATGCATAGAACATCAGGAATCCGCCCCCTCCAGCGCCAACCAACTTGCCACCGAGTGCCCCATTGTTGAGGCCGAGTTCATACCATTCGTCGATGCTGGGATTGCTCATGCCGCCCGAGCGACGCTTCTTGTGTTCCCAATGCTCGTGCATCAACTCCCCGAAGAGCGCCGCGTCACCGTCTTCCAGAGCTTTCTTGCTTCGGAGGCCGAGTTCTTTCACGAAATGCAGGTTCCTGAGCATCTCATCATCGTTCCGCTTAGTCCGGGTATTCTGGTCTGCCAGGATGTGTCCCGCGCTGCGCGAGACGCCCGTGAAAAAAAGAAGCAGATTATCTTCCAATTCAAACAGCGTATCCATGCTGATGGCCAGAGGAACCGCCTCGACCGAATCGTCCTTGTTGAAGGTAAGACAGGTTATGCCCCCGTAGGCGGCAATGTATTGGTCCTGCTTGCCGACAGGCTCGTGAAGGCGGTCAATTTCGATGTTACAGGCCAACTCGGCAAGTTCTTTCGGAAGAAGTATGCGCTTGCGATGAGCATACAGAGCTTTCAGTAAGGCCGTGGTAAAGCTTCCCGATGAGCCAAGGCCGGTACCGGCGGGGATATCCGCCAGCGTGGTTATCTCGACTTGCGGTGTCTTGAATTCAAGGATCTGGATCGCTTCGCGAATGATCGGATGATGCACATCCGCCGCGCGTTCGACGTGCTCGAGCTGGGAATACTTGAGGTAAATCCCGGGCATGAACGGACGCATCACGGTCACATAGACGTACTTGTCGATCGCCGCAGCGATCAGGAACCCTTCGTATTCACGGTAGTAGGAGGCGAGGTCAGTGCCTCCTCCGCCCAAGGTGATGCGCAGCGGACTACGCGCGATGATCATGTCCGGACTTGGAGTAGATCTTGTCTATGATTTCCAACACGGCAATTGCGTCCTTCAAGCCGGCGGCGGGTTGCCGTCCCCTGTCTATATCGTCGATGAATTCGGCCATCTCCATTTCCCACGAATTGTCAACCATCGGGTATTCCCAAGTAGTCGTCTCCGGCGGTCCCATTTCCGGAAGCATTCTGTAGTGGGTCAGCCTTTCGATGCCATAGCTGCCGCCTAGGCCTTCGATCTGCAATTTACCTTCCCGACCGTAGAGCTCGAACGAGAAGGTGTTTTTCCATTCAGTGCAGCTGGCATGCAGGAATGCAACTTGTTTCCCTGCGGTCTTAAGCAGCAGGAACGCATTGTCATCGACCGGCATATCCCAGAAATACGTGTGGGCACAACCGTCGACCTCGGGAAAATCGCCGAGGAACCAGCGGGCGAGATCGATGAGGTGCGCTCCCTGGTCGATGAGCTCTCCCCCTCCGGAGAGTTCGGGCTTGGCGCGCCATTCTTTGTCATAACCGATGCGTCCGCCGTGGCCGTAACGTGCGCGCAAGAACATCAATGGGCCGAGCGCGCCTGAATCGACGATTTGCCGCGCCTTGCGGAATGCCCGGTGGTAGCGGTGGTTGAAGCCGACATGAACCAGAACACCTTTTTTCTCCGCCAAATCAACGAGGGGCCGAAGTTCGCTCACGTGCCGGGCCGCCGGTTTTTCCACGAGAACGTGCTTTCCAGCCTCAATTGCCCCTGCGGTAATCTCTGCCAACACGTAGTGTGGGGCCGCGACAACAACAATTTCCACATCGGCTCGCGATACCACGGCGCGCCATTCCGCACTTGCGACACAACCTTCGGCGCGGCGTGCTAGTTGTTCAGCCCGGCTACGGTCGCTGTCACCGCACGCTACGAGTCGGCCGCCGGCGAGTGCCGTAGCACGTTTCTGGCCAATCAGGCCACAACCCACTATGGCAATGTTCATGAATCGTTCCCCCAAGTCTTACCTCGGTCCTTTGGGATAACGCGTCGCAAAGTGTAAATGTCGGTACCGCTGAGATCGTCGAGATGGCTGGGCAAGGCAGTCCACGGATCCCAGACCGCGCTGATCAGCTTTCCGGTGATTCCACTACAAGCATTCGATGCCAGAAACGCGCACAACTCTGCAGCGCGCCGCATGGTCGTGTCACCATCCTGTTGCACCTTGACAGCCTGAGCGTATTCCTTCTCGCCGGCCGCGTGCGCACCGTGTCTTATCACCTCGGTCGGCATCGAGGTATTCATCGCACCAGGAGCAATGCAGTTCACTCGCACGTTGTACGGGCGAAGCTCCTCGGCCAGGGTTTCGCTAAACCGAACCAGCGCGGACTTCGCCGCGGCGTAGGCCGTGAAATTCGGCCGTGGTCCTGTGCCTCCACCGCCGGACACATTGACAATACAGCCGCCACCTTGGCCGATCATCAACGGAGCCACCTTTCTGCATATCGCGACGGGGCTTACGAGATTGATCTGTAGTGTTCTCAACCACTCTCTCCAGTCGTTTTCCCAGAGTGGGCCAACAGGTCCCTGAATCGCCGCGTTGTTGATCAGTACGTCCAGCCGGGATGATTTCGCTTTGACTAGACCGACGATATTCTCCACCTCTGCTGGTTCGGCCAGATCGGCGGCGAAAGCCGTTACGTTCTGGCCCGACCGTTTCCCTAAACGCGCTACCAACCGATCGAGATTCCCCGAATGTCTTGCTACAAGAAAGAGATTTGCCCCCCCCGTCCAGAAAGTGTGCGCCAACGATTCGCCGAGGCCGCGCGAAGCCCCTGTAATGAGACAAGTGCATCCACTCAGGCGGTCCATGCTAATTCCAGAAACGCTCCAAGGAATTTCATTCCCGCGCGCCTAGCACCCATTCGTTCGCTTGCAGGAATCGAACCGTCTTAATGACCCCTTCGCGAATACTGAGTTTCGGCTGCCAGCCCAAAGCCCTTATCTTAGCCGTATCCAAATAGATAAAAGGATTATCGCCGATCCAACCACGATCACCCCCCGTATATTCCAATCGAGGATGCACGCCCAACGCCTCGCTGATCCAGCCAATTGAATCGCTTACCTCACAGTAACCATCCACGCCCAGGTTGATGATATTTACCTTATCCTGAGCGTTCTCTATCGCGAGTAACATCGCGTCGATGCAGTCCTGAACGTAGAGATACGACTTGCGTTGCTTTCCATTGCCGAGTACACGCAGCTTCGTTGGATCCTTCAGCAACTGCTCGTAGAAATCAAAGACGTGTCCATGCGTATACCGCTCGCCCAGGATCGAGACAAAGCGGAAAATATAAGATTGATACTCGAACCCCTCGCAATAGGCAGCGATCAGCGCTTCGCCGGCCAGCTTGGACGCGCCATACAACGATGTCTGAATCGGGAAGGGTGCATCTTCGGGCGTTGGGGTAACTGCCGCCTCCCCGTACACCGATCCTGTCGACGAAAACGCGATCCGCCTGATCCCAGCGGTGCGCATCGCTTCCAGCACGTTAAGGGTCGCCACCGTATTTTGTTCGAAATCCTTGCGCGGTTGCTTCGTGCCGAAACGTACGTCGGCATTGGCGGCGAGATGAAATACAAAATCTGACCCCGCCAGCGCACGGGTCAACGCGTCTGAATCCAGCACATCACCGCGCACCAGCGTGAAACTGCCAGATCGCCGCGCCACTTGCAGAAACATTTCCTGACCGGTGGAGAAATTGTCGTAACCGACGACTTCGTGTCCCGCGAGCAGCAGGCGATCAACTAAATTACTCCCGATGAAACCCGCACAACCCGTGACAGAAATGCGCACGTTATCCCTACCTCCATATTAGCGCGGCACGTTTCTGATGCCATCGCCAGGTGCGACAGCCATGTCTCGCAAGTGAGCAAGTAAATGCAGTTTTCTTGCTCTTTTCTTCCCTATGCATTGTGTCCAATCCCGGGCCACCTCAGGGCTCCTCGGACAAAGCTCTTAGTTTCACTGCATACCCAAGCATCGAACCGCGCGGATCCAACGGCATCCCGCAGCCCGAACCGCAAAAACCCGGTGTTTTCGAACGTAGTGTTTCTCGCCAGAATGCCGTGTCGTAAAACAAATCGACGACTTGCTTGTCCCGCGCCTCGTGACAATAGTAGTGGCAACCATCCTGCAATTTGGGCCAGCAATGCGACAACACCGAACGCACGGACTGAGGCAAATCAGCATCCTCAAAAATCAGCACAAAACGTTCAGACGCACTCCGCGCTGGAAGTGTTTTTTCAAAGAACCCCTTGACGAATTCGCACACCTCTATGTTACCAAAACGAGCCACACGCTTCGTGACCTCATCCAACGTCCCGCACAGGTCTCCCGCTTTGTACACTATGTTCCCACCCGTGATGATGGAGGTGACGTGCTCAATAGGTTCGGGCAGCCCCTCGAATGAATCGAAGGCCACAAGTTTGCGTCCAGTAGCGGCACAAGCCAGCGACAACGTCGCCGTCGCCGCGCCTTTGTAGCAACCGAATTCGGCCACCACGCCATGCAGCTCTTTGGGAATGCTGAGAATACCGCCCACCAGCGTCAACTGTTCGGAAAACGTGGATTGGCAGTCCGGTTGTGAGGCATTGCGCAGCGCCGCGCGCAACAATCTGAATTTGCAAGAAAGACGAACCTCGCCGCCCGAGTTTCTGAAGAACGCCAGAATCGGCCACGGAAAACCAATGAACTTCACGATCTGTTTCATTTGCCGCCAGCAGCTGCGCAAGATATTCATTTCCTTGATCATGGGTTAGAAGCCTGAACCGAATCTCGCAATATTCTTACCTCTCATCGTTCTGCCGGCAACGGCTCCATCGTGGCGAAGACTATTCTGTCGCAGAAGGATCTGGCGCAGATCGGCTTGAAGTCGGAATACGCAAGTGAGCAAGCGTCGACGTCCATGGCTCGGCCCGAAAATTGGCAGACCCCTTTCCCTGAAACAAAAGGCGAAGCCAGAAGCCGAATGCAGACCACTGCAAACCCACTTGCTTTAGTGATTTCCACAATGCCAAAAGAACGTCCGGCCTGGCCATACAGCTAAACTTGAATGCCACCAGCCAAAACCGGACGCAATCGCGGCGCACCCAATCGCCATATACAGTGTCCTTAAGCTTGCCGGCTGATCCCGCTGCCGACCACCACTTTACCGCCAGATTCACCGTATATTGGATCAATACCTTCATCCCTCGCGACCTTTGAGCCAAAGATCCAGGAGGGTCATTGCGGATGATGACGAGATGATTAGCGAGAATTGCATGAGGATATCGGCTACGCAGGAGAATCCACGCATCTCCATCAGCACCAGGTTCCGTATGAATATCGAATCCCCCCGAATCAAGCAATCGTTGCCGATGGACGAGGCACATCGTGGGCGTACCAAAAATGTTCCCCTCCAAAACGAATTCCTCCGGACCCGCAGCGCGCATGACAAACAGTTCGCTCGGAATCCGAGAGCGAAAAGCCTCGCAATCGCGGTAATCAAATTGAATCGCGCCACAGCCTAGCAGCGCCGTTCCAAGCGGGCATCGTCGGATTGCCTCATCGAACGCCTGAAGGCAGCCAGGGGAAAGTTCGTCATCCCCATGAAGGAACTTGACCCACTCCCCCCGTGCCAGCCGTAAAGCCTCGTTGTGATTGCGGTAGGCGCCCAGATTGCTCGCATTCCTTATGATACGAAGACGTGGTTGGCCCTTGAAAGATAGCGCTTCTTCATAGGTCCCATCAGTTGAGCAATTGTCGAGAACCAATACTTCATAGCTATCGAAGGACTGCGAAATGGCCGAACTGATACAGGCGACAATCGTGGACTTCATGTTAAATACTGGGATACAAATAGAGAACTTCATTGCTCAAGTACCTATCGTTGGACTCCAATTCGCTTGCGGACGCTCTCGTTCCGTGAGAATCGCTACTCCAAGTACGGCTCCCGGTTGGCCTTGACGTAGAGACAATTCCTGGGAAGTTGGTTGTGACTGATCAACAACGAGGAGCCTCACTTTTCAGAGCACCTATGAAGCCTTTGAACACGCATGACCGCCGGGCTGCAGATTGACCTTCTATACACGATATTTCCATTTGTGACGCACATAGAAATATTGCAGTATGCTCGGACAATAGATGAATGCCGCGAAAGTCCTGATACCCCCAACCCGCTCCAACAGCTTTTTCCAGGTGGCGCAAAAATACGTGAACGATCGGCTGTTAGGTGCTTTGAGTACCTGGACTACCGCACGGCGCAGAAATTCTGCCGCGAAATGTATCTTTAACCACGTGGAATAAGACCTATCATCGGAAAAGCATTTATCCACCATTCTCATCATAACGTCCACGTCCCGATTGTCTCGGGCCCCGGTCGCGCCCATCTGCTGCTGGTGCCGCCGAACGATTGCGAGCTTCTCTGCTACGAAAGCGATTTTCCCATGTTGCGCAATTCTCAACCACAGATCCCAATCATTAAGATAACTTCCATATCCAAGGTCAAAACCTCCACATAGAACAAAGACGTCTCGCCGCACCATGACGTCGCTTGGAGTGCCAAACTCATTGCCTTCTCTTAAGGTTCTATGCCGCACCTCATTACCATATGTGATCTCCAGGGACCGCCGTACGTGCCCTCCAATCGTCTCACCACTGGCGTCGATGTATCGCCGTCCAGAACAGCACATCACGATCTCTTCGTCAGCCTCCATGATTGCCAGCATCTTCTCTACGCAATCCGCCTCCAATAGATCATCCGCTTCCAGAAACTTAATGTATGTCCCGGAGGCCATCTCCACGCCCCTGTTGAAGTTGCGGATCGCACCCAGGTTTTCGGCGTTAGTCGATAGAATCAGTCGCCGGTCAGCAACTTCCTTGAGCGTCTCAATCGAGTTGTCGGTGGATGCGTTGTCCGTAACAATGACTTCAATATCTGCTACGGTCTGATTCAGCGCGCTCCGCACCGCGTGGATCAGATATGAATCCATATTGTAGTTAGGTATAACAATACTAACCTTGCTCATACCTTCCTTCACGACAGTTGCTACAATGCACCGCGTCCGTCCTGTGATCGACGCGCCCTCTCTCCTGCATAACTTCGTCTCGCCTCCAGCATTTGACGGCCGCTGGCTGCTTGCAAAACGCGGGTTGCATAAGTTATCGCTACGCGCCAGCCTCAATTGCAAGTTTCTTGGCACCCTGAATTGGGAATACTCCTGCTTCTAAAGGCGTCGCCAGCACTTTTCAGTTCCCTATCGTTATTCTTTGAGCAGCTCAAAGATTCCGCAACCATAATTGCAGCCAAAATTAGATCCAACACTTTCTGCCGATAGCGGGACATCCGTGAAAAGTCTACCCTTATCGTCAATACACGAAAAACTCTTAACTTTCCATTTTTGCCCAAACAGGGACATCAAGTGATCGAGGGAAAGCACCCTGTGCGCGTTGAACTCAATTCTTTCCGGACCAATCGGCAGTGACAGGTAAAGTGTGCCACCGTGTGCCAACACCTTAAACAAATTGTTCAGACCCAGCAAATATCCGTCGTACCTAATTGGATCTCCATATCTCCCGAGCCCAAAATGTTCAAGGGCATGTAGACAAGAAACGGAATCGCAATACTCAACGAACTTTTCATCAAGTTCGCCCATGAAATCTGCCTGCCGAAAAATGATGTTCGGCACTTCCTTATAAATCGGGCGTATGTCAAATACCTCAATTTCTCGAAATGCCGCGACGTGAGCGACAAACCCGTCAACCCGGGAGCCAACATCTACATGCCTCATCGGATGAGATCTGTGAATTCGCTGCGCCACCAGCAGATCCTGCTGAAAATAATGGCCGTCGATCGTCCCGCTCGTCGCATGCTTGTCCGTAAGGCATGGATAAAGCCTCCCCCATGGCATTGGGCGTGCTGCGACTTGCAACTGACGATGTAGCGCGAGAAGGTCTCGGAAAAACCCCGGGGTAGCATGAAGACTGCGAACCGCCCTTATAAGGTCAACACCATATGCGCGGCCCCAGTCAATCAGATTTCTCATCAGTGGATCTTCACGAAGTGGTATGGATAGCTCGTGCGGAGCTGCATGACATCGGCAATGTAAGCCTTGCCGAAAGGCAATGTGCTGCGACAGGGTTGGCGCCTCCGTATCGGACGCATCAGTGATTGGCGAATCGTTACTCCAACACAGGCAGGATGTACTGACGGCGTCGCATTCTCAAAGGCGCCGCGCTATCGCCGGCGACCCAAATGAGTTCATTTCAGCCAGGTGCCTGACTCAGAACAAGGGCTTGACTGCACGCATGGCCGCTTCTGAGTCGATAAACGCCTCCAGATCGGCCGGCGTGCCCAAACCATACATTCCATTGCCCACGGTGCCGACATTGAAGATTGCGATACGTCGGCCCCGCTCGATCAACTGGTTATAGGCAGGCGCCACGTAGAACTCGCCATTAACGCGAAGGTTTCTGCCAATCATGGACTCGGCAGCAGCGACAAATTCTTCGCCTCGCTTGAAATTGTATATGCCGACCGTAGCCTCATCGGATACCACGACCTTTTCCACGACCTCGGTCACGCGTCCATTCGCCGACACTCGTGCATACGACCATTTCGGATCAGACGCCTTCATCGTCATGATCAGACCGTCGACACCGGGCGCGTCCTGCGACTCGAGGTACCGGTCAATATCAATGTCCACCCACTGGTCGCAATTCGCAATCATCAATGGTTGCCGGCTATCTATATGCGGAGTGCTTAGCAGCACCGTACACGCCGCGCCTTCCGTGACCTGATCAACAGATACGATTTTGCATCCAGGTGCCCAGTCCATTAGCCGTTTGCCGAGATGAAAGTTCTTCAGATGCTCGTCAAGGCAAAGAAATACAAAACGATGCGGCCGCCGAGGCCTGAGGTTTTCGATCACGAGACGAATCATTTCGACGCCACGCACCGGTATCAGGGGCTTTGGCATTTGGTACCCGACATCCCGAAACCGACTGCCTCTACCCGCCATCGGAACGACGATGTTCAGTTCCTCATTCATTGGACTCCAGTACCACATACTTGTCGTCGTTCGCGCCCGGGATCTTCACCACGACGGTAGTAGTGGATTCAAGAGTCTCGAATTCTGCGGTCTCGCCAGGATTCAGCAGAACAATATCGCCTTCCTCGATCACTAAACCGTTTACTTGTGCGCGGCCACGAATGACGACCGTGATTTCCGTCGCAATCTTGTGGTAGTGCTTCTCTTCCTTACACCCTGCCGGGTACTCCTTGACCGCGACTTCCACTAATTGCGTGCGAAATACTGACGGTTCAAAGTTTCCAATGAACCAGCCTTTGATCATGTCTTGAAGCTTGAAAACACGCATCGTCGCCCGACTCACCTTTGTGCCGTTACTTCGCGTTGCCTCGAACAAGTTCCTCAAACTCTCTCAATTTCTGAGGCGAGTAGATGTTGTGGTAGGTGGATCCGTCGATATGTATCGCACGAACCACCTTTTGTTCGAGTATCAATTCGTTTAACGTTGGCGCAAGGTAGTAAAGCTCCTCCGTCCCGACAACAACGCGTTTCTCAATCATACGCATACAGGCCTGAACAAAGTCTCGCCCATGCCGAAAATAGTACAGACCCGCGATTGCGTGCTTGCTTAGTGGACGTTTCTCGGCCGCCTCCACTACACGATCCTCTTCCAGTCGAACAAACGACCATTTCGGATGAACCGCTGAGAAGCAGACCACCCCCGCATCACAATCCTGGGTGCGCAGACGCGATACCACCTCACCCAGGTGGCAACTAAAGTAGTGGTCACTGCTGGAGATAAGAAGTGGCTGCGCGTTATCGATTTGTTCTATTGCCAGTAGCGCTGTGCACGCCGCTCCCTTGGTTTGACCGCTTGACTCGATGACAACAGCGTCTTCACCTCCGATGAGCTTGAGCACCTTGTCCAGGTGATACACGCTTCGGTCAGAGGCATTGATTACGAATATGAACCGTCTATTTCCGTCGATTTTCAGGAGACAATCCACGACATATTCGATCAGCGCCCTACCGTTGACTTCAATTAGTGGTTTTGGGTAGGGAAACTCTTCCGCATCGAAGCGATTGGGGCCGACCATTGGTATGAGAATATTCAGCATAATTCCTTCTCAATTTCGCAAATCTTCTGAATAATGTTCTGGTAGTTCGCGTCGCTTACTGATGACACTTCGAGCAAATGCGCCCCGCTCCTGCGTGCCGCTTCAATCCCATGGGGATTGTCCTCGAGGACCAGTGCTTCTGAGGGGGTTAGCCCGAGCCTTTCAATCGCATGCTGGTACATTTCGGGATCGGGTTTTGGTTGCTTTACATCTTCGTTTGATAGCATAAAATCAAAATAATGCGTGAGCCGGGCACGAGACATCATTATTTCAACGGTATCGCGAATTGAGTTTGAACAAAGCGCGAGTCGGTATCCCTCGCTACGAAGCCTGGACAGCGCATATTCGTGCGTAAAGCTTGGAAAACATCGCTGATGCACGAGGTCGAGGGTGTACTGTTGTTTGAGCCGGTTAATGAATGAATGCAGGGTCTTGGGCAGACCGCGCTCCTGAGACAGCATGTCAAGCTTCTTCCGCGTTGGCAACCCGTCGTAAGTGACGAGGTGATCATAACGGCTAATCTCCATTCCAAACAGCCTCAGCGCGGCGTTCAAAGCATCGAAATGCCAATCCTTTGCGTCGATTAGGACGCCATCCATGTCGAAGACTACTGCCTTGATTTTCATTTCAGAGCCTCCACAGCGGCCGCGGGATGATCCGTGCAAAGCATGACATTATCGTTGTCCCGCCATGGTGCAGACGCCAGCTTGTCCCACATCCGCAAGTAAGGGCGCCCGTGCAGCTCGGGGGATACGATACACACTTGCTTCCTCGCCTTAAGATGCGCCTCAATTGTGCCAAGGTCCCACCAATCAGAGTGAAACCCATCAATCCAGACGCCAACTGCCTTGTCGTACAGGCAAGGTGCCGGTTCAAGATCGCTTTGGCGAGTGTAGATGGGTAGATCGTAACCGAGGTAGCCGACTGCATCAGGAATGGACATGTCAAAAAAGAAGTAATCGCTCAGCCCAGACTGGTGGATCAATTCCTTCGCTAGTGTCTGCAGTCCATCGGATTTTACGTTTAGCGCGAGCACCCCGCTCCGCCTAGTGGCCCATTTGCGAAAAAGATCGATTGCAAACAGCTCCGGTGGTTGAATGGGTACATCGTGGGAAATTGCAACGAGTCCGCCGACGTCACGAATATCCGTTTCAATCCCAAATCCACTGCCAATCGCCTTTTCGAACGCCGCTGCGGTGTTCTTTTCGCATGGGCGTGCCCAGATTCCCCTGTGCGCAATGATCTGCATTAGGAATGTCGCCAGACATACACACTGTTCGATATCTCCTTCTGCACGCAAAACCCTCCGCATACATGACACTGGCGCCGCAATTGTGAACTGTTCATGGCATTTGGACCTGTTCCCGGATCTTCTCGGCAAACGCGCGGTATGTCGCGCCATTGTAATGGTATGGAAAATCGTCAGGCCCGCTATTCCCGGTGTCGACCTGTTCTGGCCAGTCCACGACAGCATCATCGATAGCAATTGAATAGAACGGGTCGAATTCCGTACTAATCCGCTCGATGGACGTCAATATTGCCTCTGCCCTACGATGAAACCTCTCCCTTCGGTCGAGCTTCGTAGGGAAATGCAGGAAGACGATCGGGACGTTGCCATGGCGGGACCTAAGTAGAGAAAAGTACTGCCGGTACGAAGACTCAAGTTGCTCAATAGGCAAAAGGCCGCATTCTTCAAACTGCTTGGTAAACTCGTTTGTGTGCTCGATATCACTATAGTTACAGCAAAATTCCCATCTCTGCCTGGAATGAACGAATAACTGATCTGTGAGCTCTGAATACGAATCCATCAGTACAATTCTTGGCGGAGTCGAAGGAAGAGCACCCGCAATTTCTTGCTGATGAATTAGAGGAACAATATCCTCCCTGGACATGTGTCTTGCCACGACTGCCGTTCGCGGACGAACCATGGGGTCATTCTCAGCTCGCACAAAACAGTCGACCCTTCCTTTTTGGACGTTCCAAATCGGTAGACTTGGCTCCGTGAGTCGAAATACGTCCTGTCCCAGACATGCAATTCGTCCCAGAATCCAACCTTCGCTCCCTGCTCGAAATCTGAACCGCGATCGAATCAAATATCGGCGGAGGGTCCACCATGGCGAGAAGTTCTTTAGGTGTCGCATTTCCAAGCGGAATCCCTAGCTCCCCGACAGTGCGGCACGCTATTTGTAGGTTGCCTGTAAAAAATCAACTGCCTCAAACACAAGTATATTGCTAAGGCCCAAACACGCTCCAACAAGAACAATCCATAGCCAGCCAGACTGGACAGGAATGACTCCTAAGGCAGCAAGGCCAATACCAATTCCAGCGCACGCCCGCAAGAGCGTCAACATGATTTCTTTCATGAATAAAGGCTGACTACCCAACTGCATCTTACGATATAGCCACCACGGCACTAACCACCAGGACGTAGCTCCTCTCGCGATTACCGTGGCCCAAGCCACGCCGGCGATGCCCCAAAAACTCGCGAAGACAATGCACAAGCCCAGGTTCGCAACTGCTTCCAATCCGCTCACAGTCGCCCAATACGTCAAATCGCCAGATGCGTAAACAAAGCTGCCAATCCCGCGATATATCGAGTCGAAGAACACCAGCGTTGCAAAAGCTATGGTTAGGGGCATGCCCGCGTAGTTTGCCGCTCCCACCCAAAGCGTTACGAATTCCTGATTGGCCAGAACGACGAATGATGCCGCACATGCGGCTAGCCGTATCGAGTACCTCAAGACCTGGACGAACGCGCGGCGAACCGCTTCGGCATCGTGCGCACCGAAAAGCCCCGACAACGCCGGAAACAATGCGGCAGGAATCTTACTTGCCAAGTTCGCACTCAGAAGATTGGCCAGCTTAAGCGTCAACACATACGGCGTCACTACCGCCGCACCAATTCTTGCCCCAATTACCAAAGAATCTGCGGTAAGAGCGACCGTGTTGGCGATTCGCCCAATTTGAAACGTCGCCCCAAAACCGATGATCTTGCGAAGATCCATCAAATTCGCACCAGAAAAACCAATTGAAATTTGAGGAAACAACTGCCGACATATTGCCGCGTTCACCAGACCAACCATAATGGAACCTGTTGCTACGCCGATCGCCAGAGATACAAGCCCCACTCCCATTTGCAGCAAAATAATTGAGAGCACCAAGGTTGATAACCCCACTAGCGTGCGGTTCACATTGTCAAGCGCCATTCTATTTGAACCCCCGACGATGGCGCCAAACACCGACATCGGTATTGCGATCGCGCCAGCAAATACTGCCACACGAAATGTCAGGACTACATCGGCACTATGCTGGGCGGGAATATCAAACCACCCGGATACAAAAAATGAACAGCCAAATCCAATGACAAACAGGACAGTTCCCATTACGCTCATACATGCGAGTGCGCTTGCAATCAGCGCATTGAGCTCCCCGGGCGTGCGCCTTTCTATGTCACTCGCAATCTGCCGCGTCAAAGCAATCCCAATGCCGAATTCAGAAAGCGCGAGGTAGCCCATTACCGAGAGCGTAATTACCCAAAAGCCATAGAGGTCCTGCGAAGTTAGGGACAATATAATCGGCGTCGCTATGAAACCTGCAATGGTTACTAATCCGGTACCAATCAAGTCAGTACCGAACCCCTGCAACGCGCGATGCCAGCGGTTCATCGCAGTTCGGCCGTCGCTTGTTGGTCCATTTCGCGGCGTAACTCGGCAATCTCCTCTTTCGAGGACTCGCATTCTGTAAACTTGAGCCGCTGAAAGTGCACGGCGATGGTACCTTTCTGCTCCATGCCGCGTGGGGTGAGCAGATAAGCGTAGGCGCGCTTGCTGTTGCCGAAGTTGCGCGCTTTGATCCAGCCGCTTTCGGTCAGGGCTTTGAAGCAATAGTTGACTTTGTCCAGGTTCACGTCCAACTCGCGGGCGAGGTCGTGCTGGGTGAGTTGGCGGCTCGCGTCGAGTGGCCGCAGAAGGCGGTATTGGGCATTGGGCACGTTAGATGCGCGCGTCGGAGTCATGCGCGGGCAGGAGGTACTTGACGTCGTAGAGCACATGGTTGGGCTTGCCGAGTGCGCGGATTTTGCTGCTGCCCATGTCCGCAAACTGGCGGTGGCCCACGGCGATGACGATGGCGTCGTAGCAGGCGGATTTCGGCTCCGCGATGGGCGAGATGCCGTATTCGTGCCGGGCCTCGTCGGGGTTCACGCAGGGGTCATAGACGTCCACCTGGGCGCTGTAGGAGGCGAGGTCGGAGACGATGTCCACCACGCGGGTGTTGCGCACGTCGGGGCAGTCTTCCTTGAAGGCGAGGCCCATGACGAGGATACGCGCGCTGGCTACGGGGATGCCTTCCCGCGCCATCAGCTTCACCACCTGCGCCGCCACGTAGAAACCCATGTTGTCGTTGATGCGCCGGCCGGCAAGGATCACTTCGGGGTGGTAGCCCAGTTCCTGCGCCTTGTGCGTGAGGTAGTAGGGGTCCACGCCGATGCAGTGCCCGCCCACGAGGCCCGGTCGGAAGGGCAGGAAGTTCCACTTGGTGCCCGCGGCGGCAAGCACTTCCTGGGTGTCGATGCCGATGCGGTTGCAGATGAGGGCGAGTTCGTTGATTAGGGCGATGTTAACGTCGCGTTGGGTGTTTTCGATCACCTTGGCGGCTTCGGCCACCTTGATGGAGCTTGCGCGGTGGGTGCCGGCGGTGATGATGCTGGCGTAGAGCTTGTCGATGAAGTCGGCGGCTTCGGGGGTGGAGCCGGAGGTGATCTTCTTGATGGTGGTGAGCCGGTGTTCTTTGTCGCCGGGGTTGATGCGTTCGGGGGAGTAGCCGCAGTAGAAGCCTTGTGTTCCCCCCTCACCCCGGCCCTCTCCCCGCAAGCGGGGCGAGGGGGTGGACGTCAAGAATTTGAGGCTGGAGTGTTTCTCCAGAACGGGAACACAGTCTTCTTCGGTGGCGCCGGGATAGACGGTGGATTCGTAGATCACCACATCGCCTGGTTTCAGGACCTTGCCCACAGTTTCGCTTGCGCGCAGGAGCGGGGTAAGGTCGGGGCGCTTGTAGCGGTCGATCGGCGTAGGGACGGTGACGATGAAGACGGTGCACGCGTGCAGCCGCTCGGGGTCGGCAGTGCAGGTGAGTTGTTTGGCTTGGGCCAGTTCTTCAGGGCTGACTTCGGGCG
>ORMF012072826.1_pt1 | contig 27761 bp, 30 predicted proteins | sample 1779871 | NCBI WGS metagenome assembly ORMF01 (sample SAMEA104232316, study PRJEB22302) | groundwater metagenome | biome: forest; feature: aquifer; material: groundwater | place: USA | collected 2011-08-07 | depth 5.4 m | reverse complement strand
TCCAACTGAGAAAAGGGCGTCTATGACGCCTTGGTTCTTGCCATCCACCTTACCTTCTTTGATTGCCATTGAGACAAATACTCTATCAAATTAGCCCTGCCGTTGCAAATCGACAAATTCTTCCATCGCATTTAAAATAGGGTCCATGCCTCCAGCCAGGATCTTCTCTATGTTGTGCCAACTCTGCTTCAAGCGGTGATCCGTGATGCGGTCTTGCAGTATGTTGTAGGTGCGGATCTTCTCTGAACGGTCGGCGGTGCCAATCTGACCCTTCCTCTCGGCAGAATATTTAGCAGATTCTTCTTCCTCCTTCTTGGCCTCGAGCTTGGCGATGAGGATGCTCATGGCCTTCTCTCTGTTCTTGAGTTGGGACCTCTGGGCGGTCGAGCGTACGTCTATGCCGGTTGGCTTATGGATGATCCTCACGGCCGTCTCGACCTTGTTGACGTTCTGACCTCCGGCTCCGCCGGAGCGAGAGGTCTCGATCTCGAGATCAGAGGGCTTGATCTCGACCGTACTCTTCTTACGTACGGGGAGGATGGCGACCGAAGCGGTCGAGGTGTGGACCCTACCCATCTTCTCTGTCTCTGGCACCCTTTGGATCCTGTGCACGCCCGTTTCGAATCTGAGTTTCTTATATACGTCCTTCCCTCTTAGCTCAAAGGAAGCTTCTTTGTACCCACCGATCGATGTTTTTGAGACATCGATCGGTACAACACTCCATCCCTGAGTTGCTCCATACAGGCTGTACATGTCCGAGAGTTCCTTGGCAAAGAGGGCAGCTTCATCTCCGCCTGCTCCGGCTCGTACCTCAAGGATGATTTCGTTGGGGAATTCTCCTTCTTCGACTCGATCTTCCTCTCCCGCAATCCTCTCTATTTCGGCGAGGATAAGGCTCTTAGACTCCTCGTCTTTGAGTTCCTCGTAAGTCTTGGCCAGATAAGCGGTCTTGGGATTATTCTTATACTTTTCTAGATCCATCCTTCTTTTTTCCAGGTTTCTTGATAGCTTTTGCTTGCTTCTGCTTAAATCTTTCTACTCTGCCAGCAGTGTCGAGAGTTTTCTCTTGACCAGTATAAAAGGGGTGGGTGGCAGAAGAGATCTCTACTCGGTATACGGGATATTCCTTCTTGTCTCCCTTAGCTTTGGCAGTTTCGGTAGTCTTGACGGTAGAAGGTATGACGAACTCTGTTCCATCACTGTTATCGATGAAGAGTACGGGACGGTAGTTCTTTGGGTGGATATCTTTTTTCATTGGCCGTAAATATAACAATAAATTAGAGTCCCTGCAAGAAATCGATATCCTGTTGGATTCTGGTGGCGTTTTTCATAGCTGTAGTACCGTAACCAGAAGTTACGGATGTACAAGAGGTACCTCCTCCGTTGTATCTACAAGCAGCCACTCTCTCTGCTTCGTAGGTGCCACGGCTTGCCCCTAGATCAGAAAGATAGAGGGCAGCAGCCATGAAGGCATCTGCCGGGTCCCAAGGATCTGGCGCAGTTTTGCCGGTGGCGGAAGCTATTCTTGGCTTCATTCCCTTCCAAGTGGAAGCGATAAATTGAGCTGGCCCCATGGCCCCGCCGAAACCGTATGACTGAGGGCAAGAGACAGGTTGAGAAAAGGGGTCACGTCCGAGCTCCTGAGTTATCTCTATAAAGGGGTCTACATCTCTAGATCCTTTCATCACCTGAGAAAATGGGGTGCCCGTATTCTTGCCCTTGCCGTCGCCCTTATTGGGGCTATTGGTAAGCAGACATTGACCTACATTTCCGCCGAAAGTGCCATCGCTACCCTTGCCTGATTCTGTGGCGAAGATTCCTAAAATAAAGGCCGGCCTCACCCCTGTCTTGGCGCCAGCATTCTGCGCATATTGAAGTGCGGTGCCAAAAGGAATCGGTCCAGAATCTCTAAGTGGGAAAAGGACGGCCCTGATTTGAGCCGCCTTAGCTTGTCTGTCGGCCAAGACTTGAGCATAGGTTTTCTCATTGGTTTGGCTGACTGCTAGAAGAGTTTTCTTGTCTTTCTGGGCGATTTCGACTTCTCTCTTAGCAGCCTCTATGGTCGCCTTGGCAGAGGCTTCTGCTTCCTTTTTTTTGCTTAGGGCTAGCTTCTCAGCCTCGGTAAGCTTCTTGTTGTAGCGAAGTTCCTCGAACAAATTGTCGAGCGCCTCTTCTGTGGAGGCGTATGCGTCTATGTCGACAAAAAATTCCGAGAGAGCTTTATCGGAAAGTATGGCTTCCGGTAGTGAGTAGGAGTTAAGCTCGCTAGTTTTTCTCAGAATCTCGGCGATGGCATCTTTGCCCTTTTGTATTCTTTGATTAAGGGCACTTATCTTGGATTCGCGAACAGCAATGTCACGTGAGAGATTGGTGATGGCTAGATTCTTAGCCTTGATATTGGCTTGGGCTGCATTGATCTTAGCGGTGAGAATGCCTATGTCTCTCTGGAAACTGGCACTCTGTTGTTTGGTCTGGTTTAGCGTCTTGGTCCACTCGGCAATCTCCTTGTTACAAGCTTCAAGCTCAGCTTCGAGTTGAGAGCGACTTTTCCCTGTGGTGACGGAGGTACAGGCGGATTGTGCAGATACCACTACAGGAGAAAGTGGAAAGACAATGATTGAAACTAATATGAAAGATGATAAGAACTTGAACATTTGGAAAATTTCTAATTATTCTAATTGCTCTAATTATTCTAAAGAAACCCCAAAAACCAAGCACTAATTAGGTCAATTAGAAATTAGAAGAATTAGGTTAATTAGCAGGCTCTGTTTCAGCAGTGACTGCTTCGGCTCCCTCCTCTTCCTTCTTGCCCTTTTCCTCCACTTCGATAGTTGAGAGATCGATAGGAGCTGATTCTTCCTCCTTCTCCTCGCGTGGAGCAGAGACAGTGGCTACCACTTCTTCGGGATTCAAATTGAGTTCAACACCCTTAGGGAGCTTTAGATCCTTGGCTAGAATTTGATCACCGAAGTTTGCGAGAGCAGAAATCTCTACTTCGATAGCATGAGGTAGATCTTTGGGCATAGCAGAAACCTTGATCTCGTAGAGGACCTTGACTAGGTTGCCCCCCATATCCTTGACTGCAGGCGAGATACCGACGAACTCGAGGGGGATGTCGATCTCTACCTTGTGCCCCGCTTCGAAGACGTAGAAGTCGGCATGGATAGGAGTACCTGTAACCGGATCAACGGCCACGTCGTGGATGAGAGTATCCTTGGGTCCCTCAGGAGTCTTTAGAGTAACGACTGTAGACTCTCCCGCTTCTTTCCATACCTTGAGGAATTCCTTGAGGATGAGAGAAATAGCGGTAGATGCTTCCTTCTTGCCATAAAAGACGGCGGGAATCTCTCCCGCTTTTCTGACAGAGTCGGCACTGGCTTTAACATTCCGAAGTTTGGCTTCCAAAGTAAGCATGGAGCCTATTTTATCTCAAATTTAAGTAAAAGCAAAGGGCCGTCGCTTGCGAGCGACGGCCCTAGAACCCTACCGCCCCGCGATCCGCCGGCCCAGGTTGTGAACCAGCTCTTCCCTCTGACGACGCAGGCCGACGAACTTGCGCGTCTGCGGGTCGATCTCCACGCTCACCCCGCGGGCGAGCTTCGAGGTCATCTCGCGGATTTTACCCACTTCCGGCGCCGTCGTTGCGACAGCACCGGAGAGCAGGCACTTCCCCCAGAACCGGGGGTCATTGTGCTTGTGCATCTTTGCACCTCCTACTATTTATCCTAGCATAGTTTAATTATTTTGTCAAGTATTTTGTAAAGTCATCTAAATCACCACTGACCTTCTTTCCCGGGTTGAAAATGTTTTGTGGGTCGAAAATGTTTTTCACTTCTTGAAAGAGTTTGAGTACATCGGAGTTATACATCTTGTTGAGGAAGGGGGTACGTACGATGCCGTCGTTGTGCTCGCCACTTATGGTGCCCTTGAATTCTCGCACCAGGTCATAAAATTTTTCTGCTAAAGGCAGAAGCTTATTACGCTCACTCGCAAGTTCCAGATCCATAAGCGGAATGATGTGGAAATTGCCATCGCCTGCATGCCCAGCAATATTGACTCTGATGCCGTACTCCTCGAGAATCTTCTTAGCTCTTGGTAAGAAGGCGGGAATCTTATCCGGAGTGACACAGAAGTCATCTACCAGTGGCACAGTCCTCTTGCCGTCGACATGTTTACGTAAAAGGTTGAAGGATTCTCTACGCACCACCCAGAATTTCTCTTCCTCGGAATCTTTGCTTATCACTCGATGCCAGACACGGAAAGGTTTGATAGCTCTCTCGATACTTCTTACCTTCTCCTTAAGTTTTTTCTCATTATTTTCTGTTACCTCGACTAGTACCACGAGCTCTGGTAGACCGAGCATCTGCATACTGAGGAAGGCTTCCGGCAAGAACTTCTTAGCGAAGGAGAAAAAGTTTTCCCCCGCTCTCTCGGCCACCTCCGGCATAAAGTGGATCGCAAGCTTCAAAGTTTCTTTGTCGAAACACTCCAGGTTATCGGGGCGGAAGGGTAAGATGGCGTTCACCACCTGAGGCAAGTCATCCCAAGATTTGAAGAAAAGGGCTATCAGGTCGTGGTGTGTCTCTATGGGCACGAGACCCAGAGTAGCTTCGGTCATCACTCCGAGCGTGCCCTGTGCTCCGGTGAGGAGTTTGTTGAGATCAAATATTTCTTCATTCCAAATATTCCATAAATAGTATCCAGCAGAATTCTTAGAAACTTGAGGCTTAGCATTCTGGATTAGCTGTTTGTTGTCTTGTAGTAAGTTGTAAGTTTTTTTATACAAATTGCCTTCGAATCCTCCTTGGAAAATCTTTTGTTGCAACTCATTTTCCGATAGAGGCCTTACCTCGTATTCATTGCCATCGGAGAAGATATACTTGGAACTTAGGACGAAGTTCTCCATCTTACCGTACTTGAGCGAGAGTTCTCCTCCACAGTTGTTGGCCACCATCCCACCAATGGCAGCAATATTTTTCGAAGCTGGGTAACATGGGAGGACTACTCCTTTTGCAGTAGTTTCTTTTTCCAGATCTCGATAGAATACACCAGGCTCCAAGGTAACCGAGTCTGATTCAAGTAAGTGAATCTTATCGAAATGTTTGAGATCTACTACTATTGAAGTACTCAATGGCCCGCCTGTCATGTCGGTACCACCAGCTCTCGGAGTGAGAGACTCGCCCTTCTCCTTCGCATAAGCGACAAGCTTTTGTAGATCTCCTACTGTCTTAGGGAGGGCCACAAACTTAGGTCGCATGGTGAAAAGGCTCGCATCAGTGCTATAAGTCTTGAGTACCTCTGGATCGTCAGTAAGGAAGTCCATTGAATACTTTGAGTTTTTGAGTAACTAATTTCTTCATCTCTTCCACTCCTTCTGCCATAAACTTGTACGGAGCGAGTTCATCTGAGGAAACCACGCCTCTTCGAATACCCTCTTTGTAAGCCAAACGAAGTTCGGTGTTGATGTGGACTATGCGGATACCAGCTCGGATAGCTTGGCTTACCTCCTCATCTGTGTTCCCCGACGCACCGTGTAAGACTAGTGGAACAGAAACAACTTCTCTAATCTTTCCAATCCTCTCTATGTTTAGTTTGGGTTCACCTGTGCGGATGAGGCCGTGGATATTTCCTACCGAGGGAGCGAGGAGATCTACCCCCGTTGCCTTTATAAATTCCACTGCATCTTCCGGAGTTGTCTGGGTTTCCTCTGAGACTCCTTCCGGAATCTCATCGTGTAGTGTTGAACCTTGACCGATGAAGCCTAGTTCCCCCTCCACCAGTATAGAGGGGTGACGTTCTCGTGCGTAAGTCACCACCTCTTGAGTCATGGAGACATTGTCGAAAAAAGGTTTTTCTGCTCCATCAATGATGAGAGCGTCGAACTTCTGGTCTATTGCCTCCATGGCAGCAGGTATGCTGTAGGTGTGATCAGCATTTAGAAACACTGGCAGACCCTTGCTTTGTTCAACCGAAACTAGGGCGCGTATCTCTGCTACCCCGAGGAAACTTCTCTCCCCTTCTGAAACACCAATGATCACCGGCACTTCTAGTTCGGTAGCGCTCTCGACTACAGCCTTAAGTCCCTCAGAGTCCGAGATGTTGAAGTGGCCGATAGCCACCCCTTTCTCTTCTGCCCAAGTGAGCCAGTCACGCAAAGATTTCATGTTACAATTTTATCACAAATGTACGACTTCATTGCGATTGGGGAAACCACTATAGATGCCTTTATCAAGCTTGGCAGTGGCTCTCATTACAAGATAGACAAGGAGAAACAGCAGATCTGCCTGCCCTTTGCTACTAAGATCCCCTATGAATCTGTGGCGGAGATTCCTGCGGTGGGCAATGCTTCAAATGCATCGGTCTCAGCGAGCCGACTTGGACTCCGATCTGCTCTTGTAGCCAATGTAGGCAAGGATGATAATGGCGAGAAATGCATAGAAGCTCTGCAGAAGGAAAAAGTTTCGACCGAATTTATAAAGGTGAATGATGACCAGAAGACCAATTATCACTATATTCTCTGGTACGAGGAAGACCGGACCATCCTCCAGAAGCACAGCGCCTTCCACTATACTTTGCCTGATATCGGTGAGCCCAAATGGATTTACCTCACATCTGTGGGAGAAAACTCACATGAATTCCATGCTGAGATTGCGGAGTACCTAGAAACTCATCCTTCTACCAAATTGGCCTTCCAGCCGGGAATCTTCCAGATCAAGTTGGGTAAAGAAAAATTGGCCCCCATCTATAAACAAACCGAGATTTTCTTTTGTAACGTAGAAGAGGCGGAGGAGATCCTGGGCATAAATACTCTCGGTATCCAAGAACTTTTGAAAAGGATGAGAGAACTAGGGTCAGAGATAGTAGTGATCACTGACGGCGTGAAGGGTGCTTATGCATACGACGGCACCGATTTCTATACTCAAGCTCCCTACAGAGACCCCAAGCCCCCCTTCGAACGTACGGGTGCCGGAGATGCTTTCGCCTCCACTGTAGTCTCTGCCCTTGCCTTGGGCCAAGATCTTACCACCGCCTTGAAGTGGGGTGCTATAAACTCTATGTCCGTCGTCCAGTATGTCGGCGCCCAAGAAGGTCTGCTCTCGAGAGAAAAGATTGAGGAATATTTGAAGAAAGCTCCCTCAGGATTCTAGTTTCCCCATAGGAATTTCCTATGGGATTTCCAATGTCAATTAGCGTTTCAGAACCCTCTTTACTGCTCTACTGATAGCACTTTGCCCTAAGCCGAAATATTCTATGAGCTCGGCTGGGGTGCCAGACTGGCCGAACTGGTCATCTATTCCCATGATCTCCATGGGTACAGGGCAGTTCTCGACTAGATACTCCGCCACCGCCCCTCCCATACCCCCTCTCTTCTGATGTTCCTCTACTGTTACCAACTTTTTGCAACGTTTGGCAAATGCTTTGAGAGCTTCTTCGTCTAAGGGCCTAATGCTTGAGAGGTTCATCACTTCTACTCTTATCCCAGCTGATTCAAGTTCTCGAGCTGAGAGTATGGCTTGGTAGAGAAGAGCACCGGTAGCAATAATGCCTGCTTGTGGCTTGTCTGTGGTCCAATAAATTTCTGCTCGTCCGATTCTAAAAGGAGTTTTCTCCGTAGTAATAATAGGCGTCTTCTCTCTAGCAAGACGCAGGTAAACCGGTCCCTCACACTGAGCACAGGCAACAGTAGCCCTTCTGGCTTCCAGAGCATCGCAAGGAGAGAGTACGGTAAGTCGTGGGATGACACGGGTGATAGCGATGTCCTCTATAGCTTGATGTGTACCGCCGTCCGGTCCCACCGAGATTCCGGCATGTGAGCCGACGATGACTACCTTCCTGTTGTTATAACAGATAGTAGTGCGGATCTGCTCCCAGTTCCTACCCGGAGAGAACATGGCGTAGGAGCTGATAAAGGGTATCTTGCCCATAGCAGAAAGACCCGAAGCTACTCCAGCTAGATTCTGCTCTGCCACTCCGATCTCGATAAACCTCTGAGGAAACTTCTCTTTGAAAAGGTGCATCATCGTAGACTCGGTGAGGTCTGCGCAGAGCCCGACGACTTGTGAGCTTTCTTCTCCAGCGAGAACCAGCCCTTCTCCAAATCCTTTACGTATAGGTGTAAGTTCTACACTTTCTTCAAAAAGATTCTGATTCAGTTTTAATGCTGGGTTTAGCATTGGATCATTGATGTTCGCTCCTTATCTTACCGCCAAGAGTTCTAAGCTCATGCAAGGCTACCTCGGCTTCATTTTTGTTCGGCGGTTTGCCATGCCAGCGGTAATCTCTCTCGAATTCTTTCACCCCCTTGCCCGCTATGGTGTGAGCAATGATTACTGTTGGTTTACCGAAAATTGTTTTGGCACTGTCGAAGGCATCTGCTACCTCTTCCATATTGTGTCCGTCGATCTCTATGACATGCCAGTTCCAGGCTCTCCACTTCTCCGATAAAGATTCTAAGGGCATGACATCTTCAGTGTAGCCGTCTATCTGAATATTGTTTCTATCTACTACTCCAACTAAGTTATGCAGTTTCTCCTTGGCGGCGAGCATCCCCGCTTCCCATATAGCCCCGCTCTCGAGCTCTCCGTCGGACATGAGGCAGTAGATTCTCCGTGCACTTGTGAGACCGTGGTCTATCTTGTCTGCGAGAGCCATGCCTACCGCTTGGGCTAGGCCAGAGGCCAGAGGACCAGAGCTAGTTTCAAGATATGACAAGAAATCTCGATGAGGGTGGCCTTGGAGACGAGAGCCGAACTTACGCAGGGTCTTGAGCTCTTCTACGGGGAAATATCCAGAATGCGCAAGAGTGGCGTAGAGAACGGGACAAATATGGCCATTACTCAATACTAATCTGTCTCTGTCTGCCCAATCAGGATTGTGAGGCTTGTGACGAAGGGTGTGGAAATATAGAACGGTAAAGATATCGGCCATATCTAGTGGCCCCGCAGTGTGGCCTGAACCAGCCTCAAGAAGCATCTCGATGATAGAAATGCGGATCTGGTTCGCCTTCTCTTCCAGTTCTCTTATTTTGTCTTCAGTGATTGCCATAATTCTCCAAAGTGAGCGCCAACTACTAACCTGTCTGCACCTAGCTCAAGTAACTTCTCATAATTTCCAGCTGTTACTCCTCCATCTACTGCGATGGGTAGTTCCGGATACTTTTCTTGTAGAAGTTTGATACGATCGAAGACCTTTTCATCCAAGACATGTCCTTGCGCCCCGATCTCATCTATAGACATGAGATGTACGAAGTCTACGAAATCCAAGAAAGGTAAGATGGTTTCGAGTGGCTTGTCTAGTTCTACCGCAAGACCTATCTCGGCTTGACCCCGGTACTCTGAGAGAGACGCACCAGCTGTATGTACCGAAAGTCTTTTGGCTCCCCTCTCTATCCAACGAGCCATAATCGCTTCCGGGTTCTCGACCATGAGGTGCACTTCGAAATCTCTGGTATTTCTCTCTGTCCAGATGTCTCCGCCAACTGGCGGATCGAGCACGTCCATGTGGAAAAAGGTGATCTCAGGAGGCAGAGCTTCCAGAGCCTTCTCAAGTTCCTCTACGCTGTGTGGTAAGACTGCCGGTATAATCTCGTGCATAGAGAAATTTTAACACACTAATCTCTCCATCCCATATTTAAATATCTAACTTAGCGATGCGCCTCACGTGACGTTCATCGCCGGAGAACGGGGTTCCTAACCAGAGCCTTGTTGCTTCTAGCGCCTCTTCTTCACTTAGGAATCTGGCGCCGAGAGATAGAATGTTGGAATCATTGTGAGTACGAGAATCTTCAATAATATTTACTTCTCCCCTGCTTGGCGCATAGTATTCCATAGCTCTAACTCCTCTAAACTTATTGGCACAAATAGCCTCTCCTTGTCCTGATCCGCCCAGGACGATGCCCCGGCTTTCCTTATCACCCGCCACAGCCTCTGCCACTGGCTTAACGAAGTCTGGATAATCGTCATCCGGATTGTATTCAAAGGCACCCTTATCCTCGACTTCATGTCCAAGCTCCTTTACAAACTCAATAACCTTCCCCTTGAGTTCAAAGCCAGCATGATCAGATCCTATGTAAATTCTCATTTTATGGTTTCTCCCAGCTTGATCACATGCTGGAGAAGTGAATGGGTATACCCCATCTCGTTGTCATACCACGAGTAGACTGCGCAGAGGTCGCCGTCAGTGACGTGGGTTAGTGAGAGGTCGACGATAGCCGGATACCTGTTCCCAATGATGTCTGTGGAGACTATCTGGTCGTGGGTTGTGGTGAGAATATTTTGCCAACGAGCTTCTTTGGAAGCCTCTTCGAGAATGCCGTTAATCTCTTCTGGTGTAGTTTCCCTTGCTGAGATAAAACAGATAGCCGAAAGAGAGCCGGTAGAAACAGGCACACGCATAGCTACCCCGTCGAATTTGCCCAGGAGCTCATGGACTGCCTTCCCTACCGTGACAGCTGCGCCAGTAGTAGATGGTACGATGTTGATCCCAGCTGCTCGTCCTCTACGCAGATCACTTCCCTTGGTCGGGCTATCAGTCAGAGATTGAGTGGCTGTGTAGCCGTGGACCGTGTTGAGAAAGGCTTTCTTTATCCCCAATTTCTCACTTAGTACCTGCATTACGGATGAAGCGGAATTAGTAGTGCAAGAACCATTGGAGGTCATGACACAACTTTTGAAATCTTCCTCATTTACCCCCATGAGCACTGTTTTGCAATCATCAGTGTCCTCGTCCTTGGCCGGCGAGGTGATCACCACCCTCTTGGCTCCGGCAGTAAGATGTGCGCGCGCTTTCTCATAGCTTTCGAAAGCACCTGATGCCTCGACTACTATATCTATACCCAGATCCTTCCAAGGGAGCTTGCTGGGGTCCTTCTCTTCTAGAAATTGGGCATCGAATATCCCCTCCCAAGGTCCATAGACACTGTCATATTTCAAAAGATATTCTAGATTCGCCTTGTCTCCGAGATCATTCACAGCTACCACTTCGAGATTCGTCTGTTCCTCTTGCACAAGTTTGTAGAAAGCCCTGCCTATCCTTCCGAAACCGTTGATTGCAATCCGTAGCGTCATAATACTTATGATTGTACCACGTTAGGATCCACGTCCTTCTTCTCCTCGTCGTTAGTCTTAGCATGAGCTCTGGCATCCACTTCGTAGTTGGTATTCTGAGTCTCGAAGAAATTGACCAGCTCGTAGACATCTGTGGCAGTACTCATCCACTTGGCGGGGTTGGTCACGCTGTAGTGGATGGGGAGACCGAGTTCTTCAAGGCGTCTATCTGCCACATACTGGACGTATTGGTTCACATAATCGGCATTAAGACCAAGAATTCCGTTAGGGAAAAGGTCTCGGTTATAATTGGTTTCCAAATTGACTCCTTCTATGATGAGATTTCGGATCTCTTCAGCAAATTCTTCAGTAAGTAGCTCGGCATTCTCCTCGAGCACGTTGTGGACCAAGTTGATTCCAAACTTAAGATGAAGAGATTCATCACGGAGAACCCAATTGATCATAGAGCCGAAGTTGCGTAGAACATTTCTTTGTCTGAAGGAGAGTGCCACCATGAAGCCGGAGTAAAACCAGATCCCCTCCATGACAATGTTGGTAGCAACTAGGTTTCTGATGAAATCTTTCTTGCCATCTGCAGTAGTGATATCAAGAGACATTTCTGTCATTCGCTTCATATACCTGTTGATATAGGCCTCCTTAGCTTGCATCGAGGGCACGTCCAAGTGGATGTTGAAAATCTTCTCTCTGTCGAAGAATGGGAAGGTCTCGAGGACATATTCGAAGGCCACACAATGGTTGGCCTCCTCCCACATAACCTTGGCAAGGTAGAGGTGACACTCAGGAGCCTTAAGATACGGGTACATGCCCAGAGCAATAGACCTATTCACAATAAGTTCAGCGGGGTTGAAGAAGGCCATGAGGAATTTGACAGCATGCTTCTCGTCCTCGGTCATCCGGCCCCAGTCTTGGAGATCTTCCTGGAGGGCAATCTCGTGAGGAAACCAAGTGTTACGCACAGCCTGATTGTATAGGTCATAAGCCCACTGGTAGCGGATAGGGTGCAGGTTTGTATCGTCTGGAGTGGCTTTGCCTATTAACATATAGATTTAGGATTTAAGATTTACTGGCAACTCTCACAAAGCAGAGCGTCTTGGGGGTCGGTGGGAGTGTGGATTACGAATTTGGGTTTTTCGCTAGGGGTAGAAGCTATGGTAGAAACCGTTATTACTTCGCCAGAGGGGACAGGGACCTCTACGGCAAGCAAACCACCTTGTTTATTGAGATCATTCAATACACCGAAACCTCTCTTGCCCGTCATCTCGGACTTGTTGACCTTGACTGTCGACTGCTCTGCCGTGTGGCGGGGCTTCATATGGAGGTAATAGGTGGTCTTGACTCCCTTCTCCCACGCTCTCATGTAGATAGCCATGGTCTCGTCTATATCTCTGGTCTCAAGATACATGTTTCTCGAGAGAGCTTGGTCTACCCATTTCTGCGCACGGGCGGCAACTTCTATGAAAGCATCAGCAGATGTAGTGAAAGAGGTCTTGTATACATCCTTCAAATGTTGAGGGATCTCAAGGATATCGGAGAGATCACCTTGCTTCTCAATAATTTTGGGTCCGACGGATTCCCAGAGGCCAAGATTTTTTAAATCTCGGACAAGATTTACATTGATATCCAGATATTTACCAGAGAGAGTATTCCGGGAAAAAACTTGAGCAAAACGTGGATCGATCCCAGGTACGGTGCCGGCAACAAGTCCGATAGTAGCAGTAGGAGCGACAGCCATGAGAGTAGCATTTCTCATACCCTGCTTCACCTTCCCTCTCAGGACCTCCCAGTCTAGACCCTTATGCTTGCTCACCTTGTCTACCAGAAGCCCCGTGCCACGCTCCTCCTCTAGTTTGGCCAAGGTATCACAAGGAACCATACCCTTAGACCAACCAGAACCCTCAAAATGCATATAAGACCCTCTCTCTCTTGCCAAATTGGCACTCTCATCGATAGCCATATAAGAGATGAACTCGAACACTCGGTCAGTAAAGTCCCAAGCATGTGGCGAATCATAAGACATACCAAATTGCTCAAGTACGTCGGCTAAGCCCATGACGCCCAGACCGAGAGCCCTGTTCTCCTTATCGGAACGAATGGCTTCTGGTATAGGAAGTTGATTGATATCTACGAGATTGTCGAGTTGTCGCACTGCTAAACGCACGGATTCTTCTAGTTTCTGCCACCTGATTTCTTTGTTGACTATATGAGCAGAGAGATTGATGGAGGCGAGATTGCAAACGGCAATGTTGTCTTTGTCCTGAGGGAGAGTGATCTCGGTGCAGAGATTGCTCATATGGATGGTGCCAGTGTTGTTGTTGAGAGCTCGAACGTTGATCGGATCCTTCCACACAAGCCATGGGTGTGAGGTACTCTGGAGAGTGACGAGCATTTTGCGGAAGAGTTCCTTGGCTGGCATTTTTTTGAACATACGGATTTTGCCAGAGAGAGCCAGTTCGACGTACTCGTTGTAACGAGCAGAGAAAGCTCTACCATAGAGCTCATTTAGATCCCTGGCCTCAGCTGGGTCGAAGAGATACCAATCTTCGCCACGCTTGACCCTGTTCATAAATTCATCAGAAATAAAGGAGGCGGTGTTAGCGGTACGCATCCTCATATGATCATCGCCGGCATTATGCTTCCAGTCTAGAAATTCCGGAAAATCGAGATGCCAATTCTCCATGTAGAAACAGAGTGCCCCCCTCCGTTTGCCGGCCCGCATGATCGCATGGATAGCTACATCGATAATCTTGGCAAAAGGAGTTGGCCCACTGGAACGGCCGTTGGTACTCTTGAGAGGCGAATTGGTAGCCCGAAGCTTGGTGATAGAGGCGCCGATGCCTCCAGAGCCCTTGGAGAGTACCATGACGTCGGCTACGGACTTAGCAATGTGGACCATGTCATCGTGGATCTCCATGAGGAAACAATTAGAAAGCGAGGGGTGAGTAGTACCCGCACCGAGATTGGTAGAAGTACCGGGAATATATTCAAGACGGCTCATCTTGTCGTAGAAACGTCTAGCCCAATGAGTTGGATCCGATTCATTGAATGAGAGCCCCATAGCCACTCGCATGAAGAAAATCTGGGGTGTCTCGAGGAAACGTTTATTGACCTCATCCTTCAGAAGATAGAGGCTCGAGAGAGTAGAGAGGCCGGTATAACGAAGGATCTCATCGCACTCGAGATCTATAGCGGAGGCAAGAACTTCGAGATCAAACTTCTCTGCCATGCGCGGGTCGAGGCGTTTATTCTTGATTTCATTCCTAACATATTCTGGGAAATACGAGGCATGTCTCTTCTCTAATTCGCCGGGGATATCTTCATCGTAACTTCCTAAGGCACCTTTGTATATGGTCTTGAGGAGAAGGCGAGTGGCAATCTTGTCGTACTCGGGGTCCTCTTTGATATTCTGGACGGCGGCATTGATAGTCGCCTGATCCATTTCCTCGGTGGTGATGCCATCGAAAATGGTGAGCTTGGTCTCAGTAGCTACCTGAATAGCTTTGGAGACTGGATCCTCAAGACCGTGGGCAGCACGCTCGATAGAGCGGTTGATCTTGTCGGCATTGAAGGCTTCGCGGGTACCATCGCGGTGGGTGATGTTGACTCCGATAAGCTGAGGTTGAAACATTTGGATAGAAATGAAAAGTTCTCTAGATTTTACAGAATTTTCACTCCCTATGCGATGTGGATTACCTATCCAAAAACAGTCTGGAACCAGTGTCAATCCCCGAGACATCGGAGAAGCCAGCTGGAAGCTCGAGTACGTATCTCACTGCTCCGGGGGAATGGAAAATTTGAGGATAAGTCTCTGGGCTAACTCTCTTCTCTACTCCCACCACAGTATAATTCTCATCTATCCAGACTATATCGATGTCGAAAAGCATGTCCTTCATCCAGAAGCCTCTAATACCAGCTTCTTCGAAAACAAAGAGCATGCCCTGACCATCCGGCAATCCCTCTCTACCAGAGAGACCTCTTACTCTTTTCGCTTCTGTGTCGGCAATCTCGACCATAATACTTCGATTCCCGATAGTGATCTCATTTAGACGAGATTGGGGTACAGGACTATGCCAGAAGGTGTAAAAGCACCAGATCAGAAAGATAATACCGATGGAAAGATACATGGATTCTTTGAAGCGTTGCATGAAGAAAGTATAGCAAAACCCAGCACTCATATCTGAGTGCTGGGTAATGCAAAAATATGGTCGCAGACTACTGCTCCCTATTTTTTCTTACATAGGACGACGATCGCCGTTCCTAGGCTCAAGAGGACGAGCCACATTCACGGTGAGCTTCCTTCCTTCGAAGTCCTGACCATTGAACATTTCTATAGCCTTCTGAGCCTCTTCGTCAGTCGACATTTCGACAAAGCCGAAACCCTTACTCCTGCCTGTCATGCGATCGATAATGATCGCAGTCGAGACCACGTTGCCTGCTCTAGAGAATGCTTCTCCTAAAGTAGCCTCAGTTGAGGTATAAGGAATGCCACCGACGTATAACTTAGTTGTCATTTAACTTTAACTTAATTCCAGCTTGTTTGATAATTCATGTAAGCGCTGGACCCATCTCATTTCAAGAAAACTCTCCACGAGACCCGCCCGCCCATGGCGTGGCCTTACACTCTAAGAATCATACCACTTCTTTATTTTATCCACAAGGATGAAGCGAACACCCAGAAACTCAAGACCCACTATAAGCAGAACGCCGAAAGGGGTGAAGGGGGTAAGGATAGAGATAACCCCCAAGGTGACGAAGAGGATTCCGAGAAATTTTTTGCGTTTGGGTGACATAATTGCGGACTGCGTCCGCCGAAGCCAGACATAGACTTGGCGAATCCCGCCGTCGCCAAGGCTATGGCGGGCGAAGGCGGAGGGTGAGGGATTTGAACCCTCGATACCTTGCGGTATACACGCTTTCCAAGCGTGCGCACTAGACCACTATGCGAACCCTCCTTTACAACTTGGTTATCTTATCTTCTTTTCCAAAATTTTAAAATCCCTTGGGTAATTTTATCTTTAAGTCTTTCTCAAAAGTATTCGCAAAAATTCTACTTTTGTCTTCCAAATTCTCGATTCTCCGACCATAATGGCCCTCGATCTTGATAAGCCTGTCATCCATCACCCCCATCATCTCGTAAGCTTTCTTGAATTCTTCTCTAAATTCTAGCTTCATTGAACTCATCTCAGCTTTTATATCATTTAAACTCCTAGCAACCATACCAGCTAGATCCTCATATTTGGCTTCTTTCTTTGAATTTTTCGAGTTAGATTTCTTCTTCATATAAACCAATTATACATAACTTGAAATTCTAATACAAAATGTAAAATAGAAAGACGCCGTGGCGAGGTAGAACCTCGCCACGGCGTGAACAGTTTGAATCAAATTCTATTCCTTCAGCGCAAGCATGCGCTGTCCGTGCTCGTCCAAAACGAGCCCTGCTTCGAGGAATTCCTGTCGCCTCGCTCTGTAGTACTCTTGCTCCATCTTCCAGTCATCGAATCGGTAGATGAGAGTGAAGATGGGGATACCCGTCACCTCACTCTTTTTGAAGGTTTCCACAACCTTCTTTGCAACGAAGTCAGCGTAGGGTTTTTCCATCCCCGGTGCGAGGTCATCGAGATAAATTCGGCTTCGCACGGCTTTATAGCCGTATCCACGGTGAATACCAAGCTTACAGGCGGCAAGACGCTCACCTGTGATCTTGGAATGTACGGTGACCCAGCCTTGCCATTGTGTACGCCATTCCTCCACATCGTCGCCCATGGTATCTCGGACTGTTATCCGATGTGAGGTGTCGTAGGCACCAAATTCTACCTTGTAGTCGTTGCCTACGAAGGTCTCTTCGATCATCTTGGGATCTTGACTGGTCATGATGACTCCTTTCGAGCCTGTCTGTCCTTATTGTACCTTTTCACTAGAAGGTGTGCAAAAGTAGCCACTTGGCGGTCAGACCGTCAAGTGCATCACCAACGACCACTTGCACCTCCTCCCCCAGACATGCCCCCGCCGAAGCCTCCGAAGCCACCTCCGCCACCGCCCCCATGATGTCCGCCACCTATCCACCACGGAGGATCCATGCCACTGTCCTTGCTCTTCTTGTAAGTCTTAGAAACGATGTAGTCGAAGAGAAGTCCAGCTAGTGCGAAACCAGCAATCGCCAAGAATCCGCCTATGAATACTCCGATAATTGCACCCAATATACCGCCAGCCCACCAAGACTTCGAACGTGCCAAGATACTAGCAACAAAGATGAGGAAGAAAATAAGGACAGGAAGAGCATCGGAGATGAGAGGTAAGTTGGGACTAGATTCTTCGGTAGCACCTAGTTCTCCTGCTCCTATCTTTCCTATAATCTTCGCAAGAGCTTCTTCTGTACCTCGATCATATTCTCCAGACTGGAAGGCAGGTGTGAGAATCTCACGGATAATCCGTGAACTCTCTATGTCGGTGATGATGGGCTCCAAGCCGTAGCCTACTTCTATCCTCATCTCTCGATCGTCCCTAGCGATAAGTAGAAGAAGCCCGTTATCTTCTTTTTCCTTGCCTATGCCCCATTCTTGGAAGATCTTCTCTGCGTAAGTCTCGATAGTCTCATCTGAGCCATGAGTTTCTATGGTCACTACTGCGATTTCGTTGTTTGTTGTTCTCTCAAATTCAGACAGAGAAGTCTCGAGACTCGTAATAGTCTCGGGTTTCAACATATTGGCAAAATCGTTCACATGCCCCACTGGGACAAGTGTTAAAGCGAGTAGGAAGGATAAGAGCATTATTCGAAGTTGACTGTGGGAGCCACTTCTGCGCCGGAGACAGCCTCGAAGTAAGCTCGCTCGTCGAAGCCCATGATACTAGCCAGGATATTCTTAGGGAATCTCTTAATAGCGGTATTGTAGTCGCGGACTACATCGTTGAAGCGGGTCCTCTCTACCGAGACTCTGTTCTCTGTACCCTCAAGCTGAGCCATGAGATCACGTACGTTCTCCGAAGACTGGAGCACCGGGTAATTTTCAACAATGACGAGAAGCCTAGAGAGAGCACTCTCCACTTGCGAAGCGGCACTAGCTCTCTCATCTGGAGTGCTAGCTCCTGAGTAACGAGCTCGAGCGTCGGAGAGGGCGCCGAAGACTTCTTGCTCTTTGTTTAGCACTGCTTGCACTGAGCTTACGAGATTAGGAATAAGATCGAAGCGTCTCTGGTACTGAGTCTCCACCTTGGCCCATTGGGCATCGGCATTCTCGTTCAAAGTAACGAGTGAGTTATAACCCGAGAAACCCCAAAGAACGATTATTGCTAAAATTACGATCAATACAATTAATGACTTTTTCATAAAGACGATTATACAAAATTTTATAAATTATAAAAATAGGAAAGGGGTCGACGCTCAAGCTTGACGCATCGACCCCTCTTGCCCCCCAAACCCTTGCTACTTGCCAGTGCCTTTTTAGGCGGTCGCGATAAATCGCTGTTGCCTACGGCGTTGGCAGACCGGTAGAAACCGGTCTTTTTTCGTTGCCAGGAGAACGAGATCACGTAACCCGTTACGTTCCCTAGAGGAACCCTGTGGTATACAGTTTCTCACTCTCCTTTCTGCCCCATTATCTAGCGGGGCGGCCAGAACTTCTGTTTATCACCATACGCCTACTCATTTATCTTGTCAAAGGGGGTGTGGGGGATAACCTCAATATTTTTTAATAGTCCCCTTCTTCATGCGAGTGGCCCTTGGGAGTCTTTCCTTCTGGCTCATCCGCTATCGCTACTTCTGTCGTGAGGAAGATAGCTACTGCAGAGGAAGCGTTCTCGAGTGCCGAACGAGTGACCTTGATCGGGTCGATGATACCCGCCTTAAACATGTCTTCTACATAAATATCCTTGAGAGCATCATACCCGGAAGACGGGCCACCCCCCATCACTTCATTTGCCACCACTCCATCATCTTGACCAGCATTCCTAGCAATTTGTCTCAAGGGTGCCTGGAGAGCCTCAATCACAGCGGTATAACCCTTGGAGAAGTCGAGAGCTTCGGCACTCTCGGCAACATTTTTGGATTGTGGAGACTTCTTCCAGTTATCCGAAAGTTGTTTTGAGACCTTGGCTAAGGCACTACCTCCGCCCATGACAATGCCCTCGGCAATAGCTGCCTTGGTAGCATTTACCGCATCCTCGATCTTGAGCTTCAAATATTTCATCTCAGTCTCAGTGGCAGCTCCAACCTTGATAACAGCCACTCCTCCAGTGAGTTTGCCTATCCTCTCATCGAGCTTCTCCTTGTCGAATTTATTAGTAGTGATTCCCCGTTGCGCTCTGAGAGCCTCAACTCTGGCCTCGATATCCGACTTCTTACCCCTGCCTCCCACGATCACAGTAGAGTCCTTGGTGGAAACAACCTTGCTAGCCTTGCCGAGGATAGTGGGTTCAGCTTTTTCGAAAGTAAGACCGGTTTCCTCCGAAACCACCTTGGCCCCTACCGTAACGGCAATGTCTTGGAGCATCTCCTTCTTCTTGTCGCCATAGCCCGGAGCCTTCACTGCCAAAACATTGAAGGTGCCTCTCAGTTTATTGACCACGAAGGTGGTCAGGGCTTCCCCATCCACATCCTCCGCTATGATCACCAAATCCTTCTTGCCAAGCTGAGCAAGCTTCTCTAGGAAAGGGAGGATTTCCTTGATGCTCGAGATCTTCTTGTCGGTTATGAGGATCGATGGTTCGCGATACTCGGCTTCCATGCGTTCAGGGTTGGTGACGAAATATGGGGAAAGATATCCCTTATCGAATTCCAAACCCTCTACTATCTCAGAATCTATACCGAAGGATTGGGATTCCTCTACGGTGACCACGCCATCCTTGCCTATCTTCTTGATAGTCCCGGCTATTATGGCACCAATCTCCTCAGATTCGGCCGAAATGGTGGCTACCTGTTTTACCTCCTCGTCTGTCTTGATCGGCTTACCGATCTTCCTTAGTGCTAGAACCGCATCATAAGTAGCGCTTTCGATACCCCGACGCAAGGCCATAGAACCAGAGCCGTCGCTAGACTTCTTAGAACCGGCATTGACTAGAGCCTGAGTAAGTATGACTGAGGTAGTAGTACCGTCACCGGCCTTGTCATTGGTCTTGGTAGCTACCTCCTTCACAATCTCTGCACCCAAGTTCTCTAATTTATCAGAGAGAGAAATCTCACGAGCAATAGTGACGCCATCGTTGGTGATGGTTGGAGAACCGAAACCCTTATCAAGGACAACATTTCTACCCCGAGGGCCAATGGTAATCTTGACCGCATTAGCCACTGCATCGATACCTCTCTTTAGAGCCTTGCGAGCTTCTTCGCCGAATAAAATTTTCTTTGCCATATGTGTTAAATTTTCAATTTTTAATTTAGAATTTTCAATCAATTTTTAATTTTCAATGATCATTGTAAATTTAATGAAAATTGAGAATTGTAAATTGATAATTACTTAATGATTGCCAGTATATTCTCCTCCTTCAATAAATAAAGTTCTTCGCCATTTACATCTACTTCATCGTAACTATATTTGGAGAAGAGTATGGTATCACCGACCTTGATACGTACTGGTTGGAGTTTGCCCTCGACAAACCTTCCTTCGCCTACCGCAAGCACCTTACCTCGAGCCGATTTCTCCTTAGTTACTGAATCAGGCAAGACAAAGTTGAACTTCTTCTTATCTCCCTTTTTTAAATCTTGTTCTGTAAAAGGTCTTACCAACACTCGGTCACCTAGAGGCACTACCTTACTTTGAGATTTCTTCTGCATAATTTATAAAAAATTATTGATTGCGAGGAAAGTGTATAGCGCTGGAGTATAAAAATCAACTATATTGACTTATTAAGTGTTCTATGCTATGCTTATAGATAGAAGAAATTACAACCTGTTCGGGCTATCAGGGTTGTGATAAGAGTCGTTCATCCTTTGCCCCACCCTATTTATTATCATCGGGTGAAAGCGGATGACTCCTTGAATCGTTGCTTCAACAACCTTTCAAGGAGATGACTATGAGAAAGTTCTACTTTCTGGAAAAGAGATTGGAGAAGTCCGGACACTTCGATCAGCTTGGCATTGTAGTCGCCGAGTCAGTCGAACACGCAGCTCACAAACTCCGTGTAGGAATCGTCAGTGTAACTCGACCACCAGTGTCAGCAGTAATATTTGCTGAACTGGAGAACGACTATTGTCTTTCAGAAGTTGAAGAGATAACCTCTCTGCCATCTTCTGACGAATAGGAACAGGACCCGCCTAGCGAAAGCGAAGCGGGTCCTCTTTATTTCAATATAAACTAAAATGGAAACTCCCCAGCTATACGCCAGGGAGTGGGAAAGAATAGTGTCAAGGGTTGCCCTTGACAGTGGTAGAACGAAGAGCGATTCCATCGAATTCTTTGTAACCACGGTAGAGAACAGCGGTGACCACATGTTCAGTTCCAGTCCTCAGAGCCCTTTGGTGATTCTCAGATTGGTAAGTGAGGACAGCTTGACAAACTCTATCTTCTGCATCCTCAGGAGTTGGGGCATGGAAATGGCCCGCAACCTCCCCCATAAGGCCCCCTAACTTACATACAAAAAAATACTCACAATCCATCTGGTCCTCCTTACGTAAACCATTTTCTAGGGGTTATTATGCACAAATTGCACAAATTGGGAAGTTAGGATAGGATAGAGAGACCAATGGGTTACCTCCCTTACATACAAGTAATCTTGGCTGTGCTCCTCGTCGCAGGAGTCTTGATCCAACGTTCCGATGGGAACTTGGGGGCCGGTTTCGGCGGAGATGGATCATTCGGCACCCGTTTCTCACGCCGAGGCTTAGAAAAAATGACCTTCAACGCTACGCTGGTAGTCGCTGTCCTCTTTGTAATATCGGTCTTGATACCGCTTGTCTTACTCTAAGTAATGAATTATTCAGAATTCAGAGCGCTCCTTCATAAACGGATGACTCTACCCAAGGAAAAGCCGATTCTTCGGACAATCCAATCCTTTACCTTGGCTGAGAGGGTTACCTTCTATTTTTTTGTTACAATTTTTATTTCTTCTGGTTCTTATCTCCTTTGGCAAGTATCTGAAGCTTATATGGTAGAGATACCCAGCAAGGGAGGTACCCTAGTGGAAGGCATGGTAGGTAATCCGCGCTTCATCAATCCGGTCCTCGCCCTCTCAGAAGCAGACAAAAACCTGACTGCCATAATCTATTCTGGTCTTATGCGCATGACACCCGAAGGTGAGGTCGTCCCCGATCTAGCTTCGTCACTAGAAATCTCCGAGGATCTCTTGACTTATACCGCGAGGATTAAGCCTGAAGCCCGCTGGCATGATGGCGAGAAGGTCAAGGCCGAAGATGTAGTCTTTACCATACAGAAAATTGCTGATCCCCTACTCAAGAGTCCGAGACGAGGCAACTGGGAGGGTGTGGTTGTCGAAGCTCTCGATGAGAACACAGTTACATTCAAACTCAAGAAAGCTTATGCCCCCTTCCTCTACAACTTGACTACCGGCATCTTACCCAAGCATATTTGGAAAAACGTAACGGCAGACGAATTCTCCTTCAGCCAATTCAATACTCTAGCTATAGGTTCCGGTCCTTATAGGATCGAGGAGGTAAAGAGGAATGACGGTGGAATCCCCGATTATTACCATCTAAAGGCTTTCGATGAGAAAACATATATAGAATCATTAATTTTCCGTTTCTATTCTTCAGAAGAGGCCCTACTTGAAGCCCGTGAGAACGGAAATATAGATAGCATCGCCGGCCTCTCACCGGAACATGTCTCCTCTCTTAGCACTGGGGACGAGAAGATCGTGCACTCCCCACTCTCGAGAATTTTCGCTGTCTTCTTCAATCAAAGTCATTCCAAAGCATTGCTTGATAAGTCTGTTCGTGAAGCTCTCAACCTCTCTGCCCCAAGGGAACGCATAGTCCAAAATGTTCTAGGAGGATACGCTCGAGCGATAGACGGTCCTCTGCCTGCCGGCGCTTACTCCTGGAGCTCTTTCGAAACGCCAGACGGCTACAATCAGGACTTGGAGAAAGCTAGAGAAATTCTCAAAAAAGCTGGCTGGAAACCGAATCCAGAAACAGGCGTGCTTGAAAAAACTTCTGGGAAGGATACAATTGTATTGTCGTTTTCTCTCTCGACTAGCGATGCCCCAGAACTCAAAAAGGTGGGAGAAGAATTGGTAGCTTCTTGGAGTGAATTAGGAGCCAAGGTTAATTTGCTAGTCTTCGAGACAGGAGAGCTCAATCAGAGTGTCATCAGGCCTAGAAACTACGACGCCCTCCTTTTCGGCGAGATGGTCGGCAGAGACACCGATCTCTACCCCTTCTGGCATTCATCGCAAAGGAACGATCCGGGTCTTAATATAGCTCTTTATGCCAATTCCAAAGCAGATAAACTTTTGGAAGAAGCCAGAAGTGCAAAAGACCCCGATGCTACCGAGAAAAGTTACAAAGCTCTCCACGACGAAATTAGCAAAGATGTGCCAGCTATCTTCCTCTACACTCCGAGTTTCCTCTACGTTCTACCGGAGAAGGTTGAGGCGGTAAAAATCGGATCCCTTCTTTCTTCTCCAGATCGTTTTGCGGGCATCCGCAACTGGTACATAGAGACAGATAGGGTGTGGGAGATATTTTTAGAATAATTAGAATAATTAGAAATTATAATGAACCCTATCTCTCCTACTCCTTCTAAGTTTTCCTCTGGCCTTCGTTCCAAAAATATGAGGCGCCGATCGCAAACCCCTATCCCGGCCAAGAAACCCCACGACGTTATCCCACCCTTAGGTGAAGGCGACATCCGTATCATCCCGCTCGGCGGTGTCGAAGAGATCGGCAAAAATATGATGGTCATCGAATATGGCAATGACATCATCGTAGTCGATGCGGGCATCCAGTTTACCGACGATGACACGCCGGGCATAGATTACATCCTCCCCAATGTTAAATATCTTGAAGAGAGGAAGGATAGGATCAAAGCACTAGTGATCACCCACGGCCACTTAGACCACATAGGAGGCATCCCTTATCTCATCACCCGCCTTGGGAACCCGCCCATCTATACACGCGAATTCGGCGCCCTCCTTATAAAGAAGCGCCAAGAGGAATTTCCCCATCTTCCTCCTCTCAATCTACGGATCGTCTCGGCTGATGACAAATCTATCCCAATTTCCGATCATCTCAAGATTCGCTTCTTCGGCCTCACTCACTCTATTCCAGACTCGGCCGGCATCATCATAGAAACTCCTTATGGCGACATCATAAACACCGGTGACGTACGAGTGGAAAATGAGCAAGGCGTACCGGCCGATAAAGAAACAGAGTACTACAAGATGTTCAAAGATAGGAACATCATACTCTTTACCATGGACTCGACCGGCATAGACAAACAAGGTTGGTCACCCTCAGAAGCTTCGATCCTTAGAAACATCGATACCCTGGTCAAGGATGCTCCCGGACGAGTGATCATAGCCACCTTTGCTTCACAGGTAGAACGAATTATAGAGTTTCTAAATACTGCCAGACGTTATGGCAAGAAAGTACTCATCGAAGGCAGAAGTATGAAGACCAATATAGACATTATCAAACACCTTAATCTGGTCGACACCTCACACATTGTCCCTCTCGAGGAAATCGAAAAACTGCCCCCTAACAAAGTGATGATGATCGCCACCGGTGCCCAAGGAGAGGAATTCGCCGCTCTTATGAGAATGAGCAACAAGACTCATAAATACGTGCGTCTCCAGCGTTCAGATACCATTATCCTTTCCTCTTCGGTTATCCCCGGTAACGACCGTGCGGTGGAGAAGCTCAAAGACAATCTTTTCCGACACGACGCTCGTATCATCACCTATCTCGACTCCGACGTCCACACCTCAGGTCACGGTAAACGCGGAGAACTCGAGTGGATCCACAAGCAGATGCCTTATAAATTCTTTATGCCTGTGCATGGTTCGCATTTCCGCCTTAAGATGCATGCGGAACTCTCGGCTAATCTAGGATGTCCAAGGGAAAACATCGTCGTCCCTGATAACGGCTCTATCATAGAACTTCGAGAGAAGGGCCAGAAGATCGTGAGACTCTCTGAGAAAGCTCCCTCGGACGACATGGTAGTAGAAGGACTGACGGTCGGAGATGTGCCAGATGTGGTGATCCGAGACAGGAAGATGCTCGCAGCCGATGGCATCTTTGTGATCATTGCGCTCGTCAATACTAGAAACGGCAGACTGAGGAAGAGTCCCGACATCATTGCTAGAGGCTTCGTCTATCTACGCGAGTCCCAAGAACTGCTGACTGAAGCCAGGAATGTAATCAAGCATTCTATAGAGAAAGCCACCTTGGGCTCCAACCCGATCAACTTCGACTACGCCAAGAATGCGGTAACCGAGGATGTCTCTCGCTTCCTCTTCCAACGCACCGCCAAGAAACCCATCGTCATCCCAGTAATCCTCGGAGTCTAACCCGATAGAATTCCATAGGAATTTCCTATGGAATACAGGCTGTGGATAACTCTATTGACTGGAATCGAGCTTCGGCGCTATAGTTAAGAAGCAAGACGCCGACCGCAAGGAAGGCGTTTTGCATTTCTAACTGATACAATATACCCATGTTCCAACTGGTATTGACCTTCGCCGTAGCAACCTTCCTCTCTCTCAACTACGGCATACTTCTATACGTCAATTCCACTTTTTTAGGAAATTTTTTCTCTGCTAGCACAGTCTCGATTCTCTTCCTGCTTGGTTCAGCCCTCAACGTGTGGCTATTCTTCTTGGGACCGAGGCTTCTTGCTCGTCTGGGGAAAGAGGGGCTTCTCTTGGGCTTCAGCCTTCTTGTTTTTATCACCACCCTCACTCTACCTCTCGCCACTTACAATCTGGTGGTTGCCCTAGCCTTTATCATCTATCAGGCATCACTCTTCATGGCTTACTGGTGTTTGGATGTCTTCCTAGAAGAGAAGAGTGAAGATCGCTTTACCGGAGAACTGCGTGGACTTTACTTTACCTTCGTCAATGCCGGTATTGCTCTAGGTCCTCTTCTTATGGGCCTGCTCTCAAGTGGAGAGGGCCTAGAACCCGTCTACTACATCGGTGCTGTCATCCTAATCGTGCGAATTGTTATTTCTTTTGTCCAATTCTTAAGAAGAGAAGTGAGAGACCCAAGTCTCTCAAAATCAAATCTTCCTGAAATAAAGCGGAATCTGCCTCTCAGACTCTGGTGGCTGAGAAGGAATGTACGGGCAGTCACCTTCGCCCGATTGGTACTAGAAATCTTTTTCGGCATTATGATCATCTATACGCCGGTCTATCTCCACGGCACTCTCGGTTTTACCTGGAGTGAATTGGGAGCAATTTTCACTGTCATGCTCTTACCCTTTGTCCTTCTCGAATGGCCGGCAGGAGAAATGGCGGATCGCTTCTGGGGAGAGAAGGAGATGATGAGTGTGGGCTTTTTTATCTCCGGGGTTTCGCTCCTCCTCATGCCCTTCCTTGGAGCAGAGTTCTGGCTATGGCTTTTAGTACTGGTAGCTTCTAGGATAGGGGCCTCTCTGGTGGAGATTAATACCGAGACATACTTTTTCAAAAAAGTGGGGGCGGAAGATACGGGACTGCTCAGCATCTTCCGCATAGCCAGACCAGTGGGCTTCATCCTAGGCTCGGCTATCGGACTGGCAGTCACTACTTACATATCTTTCCCGGCCATCTTCTTCGCTACGGCTTTGGTAATCTTATTCGGCCTTTTCGAGAGCCTCTATCTGCACGATACTCTGTAATTCTTGAAGCTTTTATTTCAATCGGATCTGCCTTACGAAGCTTCTTGATCTGCTTTGGGGTAAGAATCTGGATGTGCGGAGACTTGTCCAGATCGTGAGCAATATAGGCGAGATTCTCTCCACTGGTAAGCCACTCGCTCTTGTACCGGGAAAGGTCGAACGGTTTGGAGAAACTTCTCAAAGTTTTTCTCCCATCAAAGAGAAAATATTCGTGGAAGTACGACATCGCCAATTCACGTACATCACGATAGACCGGCTCCCTATAACGGAGGATTGCATGATTGGTCTTCGACACTGCCCCGTACTTACCATCCTGTCGGAAAAGGGCCACCACATGATCGAAGTCTGGACGAATCACCTTAAGATCAAGGAGAATAGGCTTCCTCCCCTGAAGAGAGAAGCAGGCTGAGGCAAGAAGGGCCCCCTCGAAACAATGGGCCTCTCCACTCTTTAGAGTCTCTCTGACCGAACGATGCGTCTCACCTCTTTTCTCGAAGTTGAACGGCAAGGAATTAAGGAAATTCTGGACCTTATCTGGAGTATTAAGGCTCTTGAGTAATTGCAGTTCTTTGTGGTTTAAACCAAGTTGTCCCCTTTTTATCCTTCCCTTTTTCATACCACCCATCTTACAATACAATTTCAGATACGTACCAAAGGAGCTCATATGGGTAAATACTCAAACCATTCAGACAGGGAACTCTATTACGATCTGGCCAGCTTCACGAGGCAGATCGAGAATCTGAAGAGAGAAGTCCTCGAGATCAGGGGAGAGATAAGGGAACGTGATCATCGAAAACAGGCAGAAGTCGAGATCCCCTCCTCCAGCCAGAATGAGTCAACCACTACTGTGTAAGAAGAGAAGCGCAAGCGCCGACAGACCAAGGTCTGTCGGCGCTTTTCCCCTATGGGTGTCTTGGCACAACCAAGACAG
>ORMF010200189.1_pt1 | contig 27763 bp, 21 predicted proteins | sample 1779871 | NCBI WGS metagenome assembly ORMF01 (sample SAMEA104232316, study PRJEB22302) | groundwater metagenome | biome: forest; feature: aquifer; material: groundwater | place: USA | collected 2011-08-07 | depth 5.4 m | reverse complement strand
GGGGCGCCTGCGGCACCCCCCGCCGTTGGACGAAACGCGCCTCGGGAAGGTCCAGACCCAAGCGATCCGCAACCTCGAAGCCTCTCTGGCCAAAGCCGATTCGCGCGCCCTGGTGCAGATGGCCACCGGGTCGGGAAAGACCTTCACGGCGGTGAACGTCGCGTATCGCCTGCTGAAGTTCGGCGCGGCGAAGCGGATTCTCTTCCTGGTGGACCGCGGTAACCTCGGCAAGCAGGCCGAGGACGAGTTCGCCAACTTCGAGCCGCCTGACGATCCGCGCAAGTTCCCGACGCTCTACACCGTCCAGCGTCTGAAGACCAATTCGATCAACCCGGCGGCGAAAATCGTCATCACGACGATCCAGCGGCTGTACTCGATGCTGAAAGGAGAGCCGGATTTCGACGCCGGGAACGAAGAGGGCTCGAGCTTCGACTCAGCGAAGCCCTGGCAGGGCGAGCCACCCGACGTCGTTTACAGCGCCGGCATCCCGCCAGAGTTCTTCGATTTCGTGATCGTGGATGAGTGTCACCGCTCCATCTACGAGTTGTGGAGTCAGGTGCTGCTCTACTTCGACGCGTTCCTGATCGGGCTCACCGCGACGCCGGCCGGCAAGACCATCGGCTTCTTCAACCAGAACATGGTCATGCAGTACGGCCATGACGAAGCCGTGACCGACGGCGTGAACGTGGACTTCGACGTCTACCGGATCCGCACACGCGTCACGGAGCAGGGCGCCAGGATCGAGGCTGGCGAGACGGGCGTCTACGTGGACAAGCGGCACAAGCTCACGCGCGCCGAGCGGCTGGAGTTGCTGAATCAGGATCTCACCTACACTGCCAACCAACTCGACCGCGACGTCGTGTCGGAGAGCCAGATCCGCACTGTGTTGCAGCAGTTCCGCGACAAGGTATTGCCCGATGCGTTTCCTGGTCGCCAAGAGGTCCCGAAGACCCTCATCTTTGCCAAAGACGATTCACACGCAGACGACATCGTCCGCCTGGTGCGCGAGGTCTTCGCCGAGGGCAACGACTTCTGCCAGAAGATCACCTACCGCACCGGTTACACCAAGCTCACAAGGAAGGTGACGAACGCGGACGGCACGGAGTCCGAGGTCACCGAGTGGGTGAAAACCTCCAACCTCACGCCGGATGAGATCCTCAGTAACTTCCGCAACAGCTTCTATCCACGAATCGCGGTGACGGTGGACATGATCTCGACGGGCACAGATGTGAAGCCCATCGAATGTGTCTTCTTCATGCGGAACGTGAAGTCGGTCGGCTTCTTCGAACAGATGAAGGGTCGCGGCGTGCGCGTGATCTCGCCAGACAAGCTGCGCACCGTCACGCCGAGCGCCACCGTCAAGGACCGCTTCATCATCGTTGACGCCGTGGGCGTATGCGAGAACGACAAGACCGACTCGCATACCCTGAACCGCCAGCCATCAGCCAGCCTTGAAGAGCTGCTCAACTATGTGGCTCAGGGCGGCACGGACCCTGACGCGCTCACGACACTCGCCGGCCGCCTGGCCCGTTTGCAGCGCGAGTTCAGTCCGGACCAGCTCGACGAACTGAAGGCGCTTGCTGGTGGCCAGTCATTTCCCGACCTCGCGCACGGACTGCTGACTGCCTGCGATCCGGACGCCGGGAGCGATGCAGCGAAGCAGGAGGCCGCAACACCTTTCATGAAGGCCGCGTTCCGCCGCCGCATCCTCGAGATCCGCCAACAGAATGAGCAGGTCGTCGATCGCCACACCATCGACGACGTGCTCTATGCTGGCTTCGACGCGTCGGCAGTGGAGAAGGCGCGGGCCAAGGTCAAGGACTTCAAGGCATGGATCGCCGGGCACAAGGACGAGCTGACCGCGCTTCAGGTGCTGTATGCCGGGACGCGGCCTCTGAGGCTGGCGCTCAAGGACCTCAGGCAATTGAGAGACGCACTCGCGCGGCCGCCGCTCTCTTCCACACCGACCCAGTTGTGGCGGGCGTTCGAGGCCGTCGAGATTCAACAGACCAGGGAGCGCACGACGCCACACCGCGCTGGCGAGACACTGACCGATCTTGTGCAACTCGTCCGCCACGCCATCCAGCCCAGGGAAGTGCCCCTTACGCCGTACGCCGCGCAGGTGCGAATCAACTTTGCTGCGTGGATGTTGGAGAGAGAACGATCCGGTGTGAAGTTCTCCCCCGAACAGAACGAGTGGCTGGCCCGCATCGCGGAGCACATTGCGACGAGCCTGGCCATTCAGGCGGATGACTTCGAGACAGGCTGGTTCGGCCAGCACGGGAGCCTTGGCCGGGCGCACGCGCTGTTCGGCGAGAAGTTGCAGGCGCTGATGGCGGAGCTGAATGAGAGGCTGGCGGCGTGAGAGAGGGCGGCACCGGCACCCTTCCCACAGGCTGGGTCGAGGCAAACATCGGAGACCTCGTCGGCCACGCTGGGATTTTTTGCGACGGAGATTGGGTTGAGTCAAAAGACCAGGACCCGGCCGGCGACGTTCGTTTGGTCCAGCTTGCCGACGTGGGCGACGGCCACTACCGCGACAAGTCGAGCCGGTTCCTGACGTCAGCCAAAGCCAGGGGCCTGGGCTGCACATTCATCCAGCCCGGTGACATCCTCATCGCACGGATGCCCGACCCGCTCGGCCGAGCCTGCATCTTCCCAGGAGACCAGAAGCCATCCATCACGGTGGTCGATGTCTGCGTGGTTCGCCTCGCAAGTCCGGTCACGGGCCGGTGGTTGATGCACCAACTCAACACGCCACACCTGAGGCAATTGGTCGCTTCTGCTCAGAGCGGATCGACGCGCAGGCGCATCTCACGGACCAACCTGGCCAAGATTCGGTTTCCATTGCCGCCGCTGCCAGAACAGGAGCGCATAGCATCCGTTGTTGACGAGCTGCTGTCCGACCTCGATGCGGGTGTCGCAGCGCTGGAGCGGGTGCGGGTGAAGCTGGCGCTCTATCGCGCGTCGGTGCTGAAGGCCGCTGTGGACGGGACGCTGACCGCCGAGTGGCGCGCGCAGCATCCCAACTCCGAGCCGGCTTCGACGCTTCTCGATCGTATCCTCGTCGAGCGCCGCCGTCGCTGGGAGGAGGAACAGATTGCCAAGTTCAAGGCCAAAGGTCAGGAGCCGCCGAAGAACTGGAAGGCGAAGTACAAAGAGCCCGTCGTCCCTGACACCACCGATCTTGCCGCTTTGCCTGACGGATGGTGTTGGGCAACGGTCGACCAGCTCTCCCAGCAGGTCCGAAACGGCTACTCCCTGAAGCCGGATGCGTCCGCCGGGGTACCTATTCTTCGCATCAGCGCGGTGCGCTCTTTCGCGCTCGACTTGAACGATGTCCGGTTCTTGTCTGGTGAGCCAACCGACTACGTGGACTCGTTGATCCAGCCAGGAGATCTCCTGTTTACGCGATACAACGGGACTCGGAGCTTGGTGGGCGTTTGTGCGGTAGTCCCCGCAATTGATCGGAAGATCGTCCATCCCGACAAGCTGATTCGTGCGCGGCCAGTTCGAGCTCTGGATTCGCCAGCGTTCATTGCACTTGCTGCCAACGTTGGCGGGTCGCGTGCGTTCATAGAACGGCGAATTCGGACTACCGCTGGCCAAGCTGGCGTTTCTGGTGGCGACGTCAAGGCCCTGCCCGTCCCGTTCCCGCGTCGTGCGGAGCAAGAGGTCATCGTTGAGACGGTCGAGGATCAGCTGTCCGTCATCGACCACGTCGAGGCAGACGTTGAGGCCAAGCTGAAGTCCGCTCAGTCCCTACGGCAGGCGATCCTCCGCCACGCTTTCACTGGTCAGCTCGTCCCGCAGGACCCGAACGACGAGCCGGCCTCGGAGCTGCTGAAGCGCATCGCCGCCGAGCGCGAGGCGCGAGCGCATGAGGCGGCGACGGCCCGGCCCGGGGCGAAGCGAGCAGCCGGCACACGGAGGCGGCGGACTTCAGAGACACAGCGGCCGCCATCCCCGGCGCTAGAATAGACGGCAGGGACAAGCAGATGCCGAAAGACACCCTGATCGACAAGATCCGGAACCTGGCGCCAGAGCGCGTGGCGGAAGTTGAGGACTTCGTGGACTTCCTGACGGCTCGAGATCAGGATCGACACCTCGTGCGGGCCGCCGAGCGCCTGTCCGAGGAGGCCTTCCGCGCCGTGTGGGACAACCCCGACGATGCCGAATACGACGGCCTGTAGCTTCGGCGACGTCGTCCTCGTTCCGTTTCCCTTCACCGACCACTCCGCGTCCAAGAAAAGGCCCGCCGTGGTGGTGAGTTCGGACGCGTACCATCAGCACAGACCGGACGTCATTGTCATTGCCTTGACCAGCCAGATCCTCCGACCCGCTGGCGCCCCTGGAGAGGCACTCATCCTGCGCACGCTCGGCGCCCTTCAGGGCGCGGATGTCGAGGCCCTTCGGACGGCGCTGCGGCAGATTCTCGGCTGAGAATCCAGCCCCTGTCCGCGTTGACCCCCATGGACACATCCCAGATCGGCAAGCGCGCCTGGAGCTACGCCGGCGTGCTGCAGGACGCCGGGCTCTCCTGCTTCGAGTACGTCGAGCAGCTCACGCTCCTGCTCTTCCTCAAGATGGCGGACCAACTGACCGAGCCGCCGTACGACCGCGAGCCCATCGTGCCGCAGGAGCTTGGCTGGAAGGCCTTGCTGTCCCTCGACGGCATGCCGCTCGAAGATCAGTACCGCACGAGCCTGGAGAGACTCGGCGTAAAACCCGGCATGCTCGGCGTCATCTTCAAGGGCGCCCGCTGCGAGATCCACAACCCGGCACTCCTCAAACAGCTCATCGTCAACCTGCTCGACAAGGTGGACTGGCTGTCGCTGCCGGTGGACGTCAAGGGGACGATCTACGAAGAGCTGCTCTCGCGGTCAGCTCAGGAATCCTCACGGGGCGCGGGTCAGTACTTCACGCCGCGCCCGGTTATCCAGACGATGTGCGAGGTGACGCAGCCGACGCCACAGGATCGCATCTGCGACCCCGCTGCCGGCACCGGTGGCTTCCTCTGCAACGCGTACCAGTACGTGCTGGACCGTTCCGGCAGGGACCTCGACCGCGACCAGAAGCGCGCGCTCCAGGAGGAGCTGGTCGAGGGCATGGAGCTGTCGCCCAAGGTCGGCCGCATGTGTGCAATGAACGTCTACCTGCACGGCATCGGCGGCGACAAGGTCGTGGTCCATACCGGTCACGACAGCCTCAGCGCGCCATGGAATCGTGAGTACTCGATGGTCCTGGCCAACCCGCCGTTCGGGAAGAAGCAGAGCCTGCTCTTCGTGAACGAGGAGGGCGACACCGAGAAGGACGATCAGGTCATCGTCCGCGAAGACTTCTGGACCTCCACCAGCAACAAGCAGCTCAACTTCGTCCAACACATCTACACGCTGCTGAAGATCGACGGGCGCGCGGCCGTCGTCGTGCCCGACAACGTCCTCTTCGAAGGTGGCGCCGGCGAGAAGGTGCGGCGCAACCTCCTGCAGAAGTGCCGAGTACACACGCTGCTCCGACTGCCCACCGGCATTTGGTACTCACCCGGCGTGAAGGCCAACGTCATCTTCTTCGACAAGAAGGAGGGCCGGGCCGAGGCGTGGACCGACAAGCTGTGGGTCTACGACCTCCGGACCAACATGCACTTCACGCTGAAGCAGTCGCCCATTCAGCGCAAGGACTTCGACGAGTTCGTCGCGTGCTACAAGCCGGGGCGCCTCCACGAGCGCGCGGACACCTGGAGCGAGGCGAACCCCGAAGGTCGCTGGCGATCTTACGCATATGACGACCTGCTGAAGCGCGACAAATTGAGCCTGGACCTGTTTTGGATCAAAGACAAGAGCCTGACCGACACCGACTCACTGCCCGCGCCCGGGATCATCGCTGCCGAAATTGCGGACGACCTCGAGGCGGCGTTGGAGCAATTCACCAAGATCGCGGCGCGACTCGGACAAACGGTTAGGATCTGATTCGTAGATGGCGACCGTCGCTCCACGCAGTCAGCAATACGATCGTTCGATCGTCGAAGGCCCAATAGGACGCGCCGTGTGGCGGCTCGCGTGGCCGACGATGCTCCAGAACATCATCGCCGGACTGCAGGGAATCATCGACCATGTCATGGTCGGTCACTTCGTCGGATACGTCGGCAACGCGGCCATCGGCGTCAGCTGGCAGATCATCCTCGTCGTCATCGTCTTCATCAGCTCCGTGTTCACCGGCATGGCGGTGCTCGTCGCCCGCTTCGCGGGAGCGGGCGATCCGCACAAGGTGAACCGCGTGGTGTATCAATCCTTCCTCACGGCTACCGGCCTGTCGGCGGCATTGGGAATCGTTGGCTACGTTGCCGCGCCGTGGCTGCTCACGCTGGTGAACGCCGCGCCGGAGGTACGCGCGGAAGCGCTCCCGTTTCTCCGCATGATGTTCGTCGGCATCGTCGGCCTGATCATGTTCTTCATGCTGAGCGGCGCGTTCCGCGCGGCCGGCGATCCGCGGACGCCGCTGCGACTGGGACTGGCGATGACCGGCTTGACGATCGGCTTGAACGTAATCCTCATTCCGATGTTCGGGACCATCGGCGCGGCGTTCGGCACGGTCATAAGCAGCACGATGGTCAGCTCGTATGGCGTCTGGCGGCTCACGCGACAAGAGTCGGTGATCCATTTCGAGCGCGGCATGGATCGCAAGCCCGACTTTGCCGTCATCCGGTCGCTGTTCCGGTTCGGTCTCCCGACCGGCGTCCAGGGCATCGCCATGAACATCGGAGGGGTCTTTCTGCTTCGATTCATTGGGGCACTCGAGAACAGCGCGGCGGCGCAGGCGGCGTTCGCCGTCGACTACACCGAGCTCTTTTCGTTGATCACGTGGACGTCGACGGGGCTGCTCGGCGCGTCGGCGACGATCGCGGGACAGAATCTCGGCGCCGGTAAGCCCGAGCGCGCGGCCGAAGGGGTGCAGGTCGCGTCGCACATCGGGCTTGCGGCCGCGGCGATTGTCGGCGCCGTGTTCTTGTTGTTCCCAACGTATCTCCTGGCTGCCTTCGGCATGACCGATCCGCTGGTGCTGTCGATCGGCCGGCAGTTGCTCGGTTACTTGAGCGTCTCGGGCCTCTTCATCACCGTTGCGCTCTGCTATACAGGCGGACTACAGGGCACCGGCGATACGCGCAGCCCGTTGTACATCTCGGTGATCTCGCAGATCGTCATACCGCTCGGACTGTGCATGGTCATCGAGATGACACGCGAACTGATGGCCGGCGACATCTGGATGGCGATCGTGGTCGGCCATTTCACGCGGTGTGTGCTCAGCGTGATGAGATTCAGACAGCAGAAATGGCGGAATATTGCGGTGGATATCGAGCCTGCGCGTTCTCAGTAGTGTAGAAATTGCGCTCCGAGAAGCACGCGAAGCAACATATTGGTTGCGCATTTGCGCCGTGCTTCAACTCGGGCCGCCTGAGGAGCTGCAACAGTCGTCCGGTGAAGGAGACCAAATCGCCAGGATTCTGAGCCTCCATCGTTGTCAAAACAGAATTTCGAACGCGCACAGGCTATGCCAGTGTTTGCATTTTGCATTTTGAATTTTGCATTACTGTTCTCCTAGGATCGTCCTTATGGCCACATCCGTCGGCTCGGCAGCGAGCGCGTCTTCAGCCGTCGCGGTCGATCGCACAGAAGATCAGACGACAACGTCGTCCGGCATCGCCGGTATCGCGCGTGTGCCGCCGCCGGTCAACGAGCCAAACCTCGGCTATCTGACGGGATCACCTGAACGCCTCGAGCTGAAGGCCCGCCTGAAATCCATGGCCAGCGAGCGGATCGAGATTCCGATCGTGATTGGCGGACGCGAGATTCGGACGGTTCGCACACGACAGGCGGTCATGCCGCACAACCATCGGCACGTGCTGGCGGACTGGCATGCGGCCGAGCTCGAGCATGTCCATCAGGCAATTGGCGCGGCAAAGGCCGCTGCACGGGAGTGGGCAGGCTGGCGATGGGAAGACCGCGCGGCCGTCTTCCTCCGCGCGGCGGAGCTGCTGACAACGACGTGGCGGCAGACGTTGAATGCGGCGACGATGCTCGGCCAATCGAAGGTCGCGTTCCAGGCGGAAATCGATTCCGCATCCGAAATGGCGGACTTCTGGCGGTTCAACCCGTACTACGCGCAGGAGCTGTACGGCGAGCAGCCGATGAGCTCACACTCGACGTGGAACCGAATCGACTACCGGCCGCTCGAAGGCTTCGTGTACGCGGTCACGCCATTCAATTTCACTGCGATCGCCGGCAATCTGCCTATGACACCGGCGCTGATGGGCAACACGGTCATCTGGAAGCCGGCGTCGAGCGCGATGCTGAGCGGCTATTACATCCTCCGTCTCCTCGAGCGCGCCGGCCTGCCGCCAGGCGTCATCAATTTCGTCCCGGGCGACGCGGCGCAGATCACCAACATCGTGCTCGACTCCCCCGACCTCGCGGGCATTCATTTCACGGGCAGCACGGCGGTCTTCAACAGCATGTGGCGCAAGGTGGGCGAGAACGTCGGCCGCTACACGTCGTATACGCGGGTCGTCGGCGAAACGGGAGGAAAGGACTTCATCGCCGCGCACCCCTCCGCGGATGCGCAGGAAGTCGCGGTCGCCATCGCCCGGGGCGGATACGAGTACCAGGGGCAGAAGTGCTCCGCGGCAAGCCGCGTCTACGTCCCTCAGTCGCTGTGGCCGGAGGTGCGCGACCGCGTCGTCGGCATGATGCGCGAGATGAAGATGGGCGACGTCACCGACTTCCGCACGTTCATCGGCGCGGTCATCGATATGAAAGCGTTCGACAGGATCACTTCATACCTCGAGGATGCGAAGACGAACGCAAAGGTGATCCAGGGCGGCAACGTTCACGGCGAGGAAGGCTATTTCGTCGAGCCGACGCTGATCGAAACCAAGGATCCGGCATATCGCCTGCTGTGCGAGGAGATCTTCGGGCCGGTCGTTACGGCGTATGTCTATCCGGACGGGCAGTGGTCGGAGACGCTCGAGACGATCGATCGGACGTCACCTTACTCGCTGACCGGATCCGTCTTCAGCACCAACCGCGCCGCGATCGTCGAAGCAACGGATGCGCTGAGAAACGCGGCTGGCAACTTCTACATCAACGACAAGCCGACCGGCGCCGTCGTTGGCCAGCAGCCTTTTGGCGGCGGACGAGCATCGGGTACGAACGACAAGGCAGGCTCGAAGATCAACCTGCTCCGCTGGGTCAGCGCTCGGACGATCAAGGAAACGTTCTCGCCGCCGCGCGACTACAGATACCCGTACATGTCTGAGGAATAGGCAGGCGGACCTGAAGGCCCGCGTCTACGATCCCGCCTCGCGGCCGTCGACGTGCGATGGTCGTAGCTCAAGGCGACGTACATCATTGGCCGGACGACGACCTGGCCGTTCAGGGCGATCGGACGATCCTGAATCTTGTGGAGTCGGAGGATCCCGACCTGCGGTGGATAACATTCCTATCCTGACGCAGGCACCGACGGGCCACGGAGACACGAGGGAGCGAAGGCGGCTTGCGTCGGCGGAGAATACGAAACTGAATGATTCGCCTGATTGGCATCGACGTTGACGGCACACTGCTCGACACGCGCGGGCAGATGCCGCAGCAGAACATCGACGCGATTCGCGACGCGGTGGCAGCGGGCATTCATGTCGCGCTCGTGACCGGACGTAGCTATCCGTTCGCGCGTCCGATTGCGGATCCACTCCCGTCGTCTCTCACGCTCATCGTCAGCAATGGCGCCGTCGAACGCGGCATGGACGGCTCGACGTTCGCAAGACGGCTGCTGAATCGCGGAGTCGCACGCTCCGTGCTGAATTCGACGAGACCGTTCCGCCACGCGGCGGCGCTCGTGTTCGATCGCGACGCCGATCGCCAGGTGATTTTCGAAACGATGGACTGGGAGCATCCCGGGCGCAAGGCGTACTGGTCGCGGAATCAGTCGCTGATCGCGCAGTCTGTGCCCCTCGAGGATGCCCTCGTCGAGGATCCGATACAGGTGATGTTCAACGGCGGAGTCGAGACCATGCGATCGCTCGTCGAGTCGCTGCGCGCGGAGGCGCGCGACTTTGCCGTTTCGCTGACCGAATACGAGCGGCGCGACTTCTCGTTGATCGACGTGACCGCGCCGTCGGCGACGAAGGGCCGGGCTCTAGCATGGCGTGCGAGGGAGCTTGGTATCACGCCTGACGAGGTGATGGCGATCGGCGACAACTTCAACGACGTCGAGATGCTCGAGTTTGCCGGGCTGCCGGTCGTGATGGCGAACGCCGTGTCGAGCCTGAAGGAGCGTGGGTGGGCGGTGACGGGCGACAACGATCACGGCGGGCTCGCGGATGCGATCCGGAGGCTGGCGCTCGGGGAGTGACAGCGAAGACCTCTCGCTGAGACGAAACACCGAGGCACCGAGACACCGAGAAGACTTTTAGGAGGCTACGCGTCGAATCCCCTTTCGAACCGCGCAGTTAATCGGAGAGAACTTTCACTGAGACCGGACACCGAGGCGCCCCGAGACACCAAGGAGATTCCTAAAGGGCTAAACGACGAATGCCTCCTCGAACCACCGCACAGTTGAAGTTAATCAGCAAGCCGACCGGCAGTCGAAGGAGACGCATGTATTTCAACGTTTGCGCCACGTGCACGGCGCCGATTCTGTCGACACTCTTGATTTCAACAACAACTCGATCGTGCACGACCAGATCCGGACGGTGTTCGCCGATGAGACGCCCCTTGTACAGCACGGGGACACCAATTTGGCGGCGATAGGAGATTTCGGCTTCGGTGAACTCAAGACACAGCGCTTCCTCGTACGTGGCCTCGTTAAGACCAGGACCAAGGTGGCGGTGAACCTCGATCGCGCAGCCGATGATTTGTTCCGTCAGAGGATCGTGTTCGTACATGGCGTCTCTCGGTGTCTCGGTGCCTCGGTGTTTCGTCTCAGCGAAGGCTGTTGAATTCCTCGAGGGATCGAGCCCTCACGTCGCTGGGCATCAGCGGAAACGTCGACAGGACGTGGGCGAAGTGGGCCTCCGACAATCCGTAGAGTCGCGCGACGAGCGCCTGAAGCTCGGAGTACTCAGGTTGCTGTTCCGCGACGGTGGGTGAGTGCATGAGCGTCTTCGCGAGTACGGCAAGTCGGGAGAAATCGCGGCCGTGGGGATCGAGCCCGGGCACGGGCAACCTGGAGACGAGTGATACGGTGACGTGTGTGTTGACACGAAACCGCACGAGATAATTCGCGACAAAACTGTTGAGCAGCGCGCAGAGCACGTGCTGTGCGTCGAGCGGGAGTGGCGTTCTCAGACAGAACAACGTATGCGTGGTCACTGCATCCGCGGGGACGATCGCGGCGATGAGCGTAAGCCGGTTCGTCGCGCTCGCGACATCGCGATAGGCCAGGCGTGGCCGCCTTGGCGACTTCACCCGCGCGCCGGACGCCAGCTGATAGCGGCATCCCTCGAGGGCCGTCCTGAAGGGCTCGATTTGCTTGCCTTCGAGCACACATCGGCCCGGACCGTTCTCGAACGGCACGAAGAGACCTCGGTCATCGCTCGCGTTCAGCTCGCGCCCGAACGAAACGTTCCAGCCGCGCGACGAGCCCAGGGCGGGAACGTGGGCGCTGATCTGTTCGAGGATCCGCAGATCGGCGGGCGACTGAATCTCGGGAATCGCGAGGTCGTCGTCGCCGGACAGGCGCGAGAGAAACCCCCGGGTCAGCGTGAAGGTTGCCCGTCGATCGAACGCGGCGGGATCATCGAGATCCCCTAGGCGGTCGATGCCGAACCGGCAGCGGACGGCATCGGTCGTCACACCGGTCGTGCATGTGAGCAGCACGAAGCGCACGCTCCGGTGTATTGGAAAGATGCCGTGACGATTGTCCAGGCCGATGACGCGATCGATCTGTGAGTGATCGAAGAGGAATCGACGAAGGGGTGCGGAACCGCTGTCGGTGACGGCGCCGGCCGGAAGTACGAACCCGATTCGCCCGCCTCGACGCGCCAGCTGCAGTGCGCGTTCGACAAACAGTTGGTATCGATTGAGGTGCGCGCGCGCATCGATGCGGTAGACGCCCGATTCGCGAACGAAGTCGGAGAGATTCCGCGCTTCGTGGCGGCGCGTGACGCGAGTCGTGGGGTCGCCGCTGTCGCCGCGAACCATGTCCCACGGCGGATTTCCGATGATCGCATCGAACCCCGCGTCGCCGAGCGGCTCGCCGTTCTCATTGCTGAACACTTCCGGAAATACGACGGGCCAGTGCAGGAAACGATGCCGTGCCGCGGCGGCGTGCACCGCGTCGATGAACGGCGCCGCCGTGCTGGCGGCCAGCGCCGAGCGCTGGTGGAGCAGGTGGTCAACGAGCTCCCCGAACGTGCCGCGGTCCGGAAAAGGGGCGGTACCCCAGAACCAGCCGGCGCACCACAGGTCGAGGACGCGGGCCCAGCGGCCGAGTGGCCCGTCCTGTGCCTGAAGTGCCGCGAGCGTCTCTTCCTTTGCACGAACGATCGCCGCGGATTCATCTGCCTGACTCGCGATCCGTACGCGCGCGTGGACGACGTGCTGCAGCGCAGGCGTGAGATCGGCGGTCTCGAAGAGCGGCAAAGGCTGCGCGCGCGTCGCCCGCCAGCGTCCCCGCCCAGGCTGGCGCCTGATGTCATCCAAGGAGGCGCCAACCAGACTATTGCCGGCAACCAGCCGGTGATCCAGGAACGTGAGTGGTTTGTCGGCGGCGAGCGTCGTCAGCCACAGCGAGAGACGGGCGACCTGCACCGCGGTCGGATTGAGATCGACGCCAAAGAGGCATCGTTGAGCGACCTCGCGCCGGAGCATTACGCGATCCGCCGAGGTCACGTCGGATCGATGCCATCCTCCGTCGCGAATCAGCGCCTCCTCGGCTGCCTCGGCAAGCTGCGCACATGCGGCCACGAGGAACGCGCCGCTGCCCATCGCAGGATCCAGGATCCGCAGCCGCAGGATTTGTTCCGCCGTGCGATTCGCGACGAGCGGCGCCAGGGTCTCCCGAACGAGATACGCCGTCAATGATCGCGGGGTGTAGAACGTGCCGGTCGCCTTCCGGAGATCCCGTGTGTGGTTCAGAGGCGGAGATCCGTCGCGACACGACGGCTCGTATTCGAGTACGTGCTCGTAAACGGCGCCCAGCTCCTCCACATCGAGGTCGCGATAGGCGATTCGGTTTCTGACGGCGCCTCGGACGGGCGGCGTCGTGCTGACCGCCAGTACCGCCTTCGCCATCACCTCATCGTCGATTTGCTCCCGCCCGAACGCGCCAGTTCCGGCGGGTGAAAAGAGGCGCCCGTTGAACGCCGTGACCTTCAGTTCTCCTGCCGCACACCCGGCGTGGGCAAGACGGGAGATCGCATTGATCGCAGGCCAGACGCCTCGATAGGGCCGGCCTGTCAGGAGCGTCGTGACGATCGCATCGATGGTGTAACGATCCCGGTAGATCGGGTGCCACACGGGAACGAGTCCCCGCGCCTCGGCGAAGAGGAGAAACAGCACGCGGTACAGCACCGTGAGCGATTGCTCGAACAGCAGGTCAGACCAGGAACTTCCTCGAATCCGAGGCGCCAATCCCCGCAGGATGAGCCCCAGCGCCTCGAGGACGCCGCTGGCAAGCGCGCGACAGACCTCCGTCCCATGTCTCGCCGAGAGAACAACCGCCTCATCGAGCAGCGAGGGCCTCGACCCGAACGACTCCGCTCTGGCGACACGCCACAGCAGGGCCAACGCGTCCGCCTCGTGTGCCAGAAGGGCGAGGTCGAATTCAAGATAGTGGCGTGACCACGTGCGGTGGGCGTCAAGGATGCGAAGCTGCGTGCCGTTGCAGCAGAAACACCAGCGCGCATCAGATCGAATGGCGTCGAGCACCGATGTCCGCCACGCCGCATCGAGTGCGTGATCCCACCCGACGACCACCACCGGCACCGACGCGACGCAACGCCAGCCGGTTTCGAGACACGTGGATTCCTCACGATCGGCGCGACGGATTGTCGTGAATCCGAGAATGTTCAGCAGGGGAATGACTACGCCGTCGGTCACGGCGCGGATGCTCGACGCCGGACCAAACGATGCCTCACGCTTTGCGGACCACGCTTCCACCTCGCGGACGACGCTGTCGGGCACGATGCCGGCGCCCGGGATTGCCGGCAGCTCGGTGAGTGCGAACGACGATGTGATCAGGCGGCCACGAATGCCTGCAAGCATCAGCGGAAGGCGATGCCGAAGACGACCGACCTCTCGTCCTCGCGCAGGTGTCGGAGGCGGCCAAGCAGCGCGAGGCGGACGATCGATTTCTGCAAGGCTGCGTCGACGACGAATGCCTGGGCCGCAGCCGCGCGCTCCGTCCGGCGATCGAAGAGGCTCTGTTGCAGCAGGCTGACCGCCATTCGGGCGTGCCGCAAGCGCAACGCATCGGCGATGGCTTTCTCACGGTGCACCATCGTGAGACGCCACGGCTGGATGTCGCTCGACAGCACCGTGAGGACGCGTCGATGAGCGACGGCGGCGATCTGCTCCAGCGCGTCATCCACGGTCACGAGGCCGCGACTGTCGTTCAGGCCGACGATCGTTTCGAAGGCGAGATGACCATCCGCGTCGAGGACCGGCAGCCGGAAAGCCCAGGTGCACCGGCGCGACATCCCTCTGCCTCTCGTGAATGCGAGGACAGGGCGATCCGACGGCACACCCTCGTGTCGATTGTCTGACAGCGCCCGCGCGTATCGCAGTCGCTCTGCTTCTGCCTCCGCCAGCGGTCGAAATGGCGAGGATTGCGCCTTGTTCTTGGTGCGAGTCACGTCAAGCGCCGCCAGGATGCGCTCGCTGCGATCGACGAGCTTGCCGACCCCTGCCTCCTCACCGCTACCCATGGCCACGAGCTGCACCGCGTGAACACGCCGACGCTGGCCGAAACGATCCACGCGGCCGACGCGCTGCTCGAGACGGGTGGGTGTCCACGGGATTTCGAGGTTCACGACCAGCCGGCATCGGTGCTGGAGGTTCAATCCTTCGCTGGCCGCATCGGTCGCCAGCAAGAGGCTCCCTTCGATCTCGTTGAAATGGCGGAGCGTCCGCCGTCGTTCCGAGCCCGTCAGACCGCCATGCAGTTGCAGAGGTTTGAAGTCGGCGAGGACCGCAGCGAGATGCTGCAGGGTGTCGCGGTACTCGGTAAACACGAGGGCGGGCTGGTTGGCCCGCCGGAGGAGTCGCTGAAGTGCCCGAGGCTTGCTCTCGCAGCGCGACGCCTCGCGGGCAAGCGACAGGAGGCGGTCAAGCCAACGCCGCTCGTCTTCCGCACGTCGCAGCACCGCGATGCCGAGCTCAGCGCCGGGCTCCTCGTCATCGTCGGGAGACACGAATGGCAGCGCAAGCTGTTCGCGACCGGACGCCGCATTCTCGGCGAGCAGTGCGATGCGGCGCTCCAGCGAACGCGCGAGAGAGCTTGCACTCGAAGACGCCCGGCGCATCAGGACCGCTGCCACCAGGCCGGCCGCCGGCGCGAAGACGGTCCCTTCAGAATCCGATGCGATCAGCCGCGTGTAGTCGGCGAGCGCGGCATGCATCGCCGACTCCGCGGTCGTGGGCCGGACGCGAAGCACGATTGACCGCCGCCCATGGGGCAATCCGACGTCCGCCCTGGTCCGGCGGAACCGTATCATCGGGAACTCGCCGTTGAGATCTCCGAGCTCGCAGAGGCGCGCGAAGGCGTCGTCGTCGCCGGAGTGCGGAGTGGCCGTCAGCATGACAACGCATCTCGAACGGGTTGCCAAGCCCGCCGCCGCTGCGGCGCGGTCAGAGCGGCCGCTCAGCGTGTGCGCCTCGTCAAAGACGATCACGTCCCACAACAGCGGTTCGAGCGATCGCATGACGTCCGGCCGCTTGATGTAGTCGATCGAGGCGATCGCAATCGAATGCACGGACCATGGGTTCACGCCGGGACCGAGGTGGGTTGCGGCCCGCGCGATGCCGCCGGCGTCGAGCACCTCAGGCCGCAAAGAGAAGCGCGATTGCAGTTCGTCTCGCCACTGATCGCGGAGGCCGGCTGGCGCCACGATGAGCACTCTGGCGTCGGGTGTGCGGATCACCGTCTCCGCGACGATCAGGCCTGCCTGGATCGTCTTGCCGAGCCCGACGTCGTCCGCGATCAGGAAGCGGCAGCCATCCCCGCGCGTCATGGCAAGCGCCGGCTCGAGCTGGAACGGGACGATCGTCAGATGTGAGCCCGCGGCCGCGCGTAATGAGGTCCAGTAGGGTACTGCTGCTGCCAGGCGGGCGCATGCCTCGCGGCGCCACCGGGCAACGCCGACAACGCGGGGAACGACGGACGATGGCCGGAGAGACTCCAGCGGCTCGAACGGCAGGATGAACCGTGCCCTGATGCCGCGGTTGAAGGCGTCGCAGCCTTGTACTTCGATGATCGACGCCGCGTCGTAGGCCGATTCGGCGGCGACCCGCCACCGTTCGCCGCGGATCCGCACGGCATCCCCGGGACGAAGCTTTGCCCCCTGCATGCCCTCCGTGGGTGTGCACGTGCCGTTCCGCCGTCAGAGCGTTGAAATCGTGTGGGACTGCGCGGCCGAACGCTGCAGAATCCGCGATGGTCGGTGCGGTGAGGGGTCGCGATTCGTTACACGTCTTTGCGGTCGCGAAGTCGCGCCACCGTGGCTCCAAGATGCGTCTCCGGGGCATCCCAGAATTCCACGACGAGCGGGTGTCGCTCGAGCGCCTGCTGGACGATGCCGCGCTGCACGCCGCGGCCGCGGCCGTGAATCAGGCGGATCTCCCGCAGCCCGCGGTCCCACGCGGCGGTGACGTATTCTTCGACAACGGATGCGATGTCGCGCGGAGCGAAGGGGTGGAGGTCGAGGGCGTCTTCGATCGGAATCCGACGCGTCACGGCGCGGTGTAGGACATCACGGCGCGGTGTAGGACGCTGTCACGACCGTTTTCATGCCCCCACGGACCGAGAAGTCGCCCACGACCGTCATTCGCCGCGGCTGACACGCCGCCACCAGATCGTCGAGGATCTGGTTGGTCACCGCCTCGTAAAAGATGCCGCGATTGCGGAACTCGATCATGTAGTACTTCAGCGCCTTCAACTCGATACAGCGATCGCCGGGCACGTACGTGATGCGGATTTCCCCGAAGTCCGGCAGTCCGGTCTTGGGACAGAGCGAGGTGAACTCCGGGCAACTGACGGCAATTTCGAAGTCGCGCTCGGGCCGGGGATTCGGAAATGTCTCGAGCGGTGTCGCGGCGGGCACGGTTCGAAAATTCTAGCACCCCAGCCAGAAACACAGCGATTTCATGCGTGTTTCGTTGACACTCCGCGACGTGCGCGCTAGCATTACGACGCTTTTCCAAGAGTTTCCGCAACAGTTTGAGCGCGCGCAACTGTGACGCGGCCGAAGACGGCGCGCACCAGCACTGGGGGGACGTGATGGCAGACGCCCGACGCATGGGCAAATCGGAGTTGTTTTCTCACTTCGCCGAGCGGTTCGAAGTGAAACGTACGCAGGCGCGCGAGTTTTTCGACGAGCTGACGGCGCTCGCAGAGAAGGAGTTGAAGAGATCAGGTGAGTTCGTCCTGCCGGGCATGGTGAAGCTCGTCGTGCAGAAGCGGAAGGCGCGCATGGGTCGCAACCCGGCCACCGGCGAAGCCATCAAGATCCCCGCAAAGACGGTCGTCAAGGCGCGCATCGCCAAGCAGTTGAAAGATACGGTCCTGCCGAAGAAGTAGGCAGGAGCGCTGAAACGAAACTCCCCCCTTGAACCCGGCGCCTTCGCGCGCCGGGTTTGTTTTTCCCTGTGACCTGCGGGTTAACTGGCGGCGAGTTGCGCGGGGCGAGCCTTCGTGACGGGGAAGCGCATCGTGAACGTAGTCCCGACACCCACCTGACTGACGACGGTGATCGTCCCCCCGAGCTGCTCGACCATTTTCTTCGAGAGCGCGAGACCAAGACCGAGGCCCTGCTTCTTGGTGGTGACAAAGTCATCGAAAATCGTGCCGAGGCGCTCAGGTGGGATGCCGCTGCCCGTATCCGCAATCTCGATGATCGCCTCATCGTCTTTGCGCATGGAGCGGATGATGACGCGACCGCGAGGCGGTGTCGCCTGAAACGCGTTGGTGATCAGGTTGCGGTGGACGCGGTTCAACGCATACAGATCGCCTTCGATATAGAGCGGGCCGAACACAAGCTCGGTTTCGAACGAGATACCCGAGCTCTCCGCGCTCGGCAGCATCGACTCCGCCACTCCGTGCAGCGCCTTGTTCAAGTCGAGCGGGAATTTTTCGATCGGCTTCGGGCGAGCAAGATTTCGCAGGTCCTCGAGCACGCGCTTGACCTGATCGAACTCCCGCTCCACGGTCCGCTTGAAGCTCTCCCGGTACTCGAGGTCGTCGAACATCTTCACCATCAGCTTGCAGCTGTTGCCGATGTTCTGGATCGGGTGCGAGATATCGTGGACCAGGCCGACGGCGACGCGGCCGAATGTCGCCTGCCGCTCTTTTTTTCGTACGTCTTCCTGGAGCTCGACCAGCCTGTCCGCCATGTTGTTGAACGCGTCGCCCAGCTGACCGAGCTCGTCGGTCGAGTCGACCACGACGCGCTCGTCGAGGCGACCGCTCGCCAGCGCGCGCGTGCCTCGTGTGAGCGCGAGGATCGGATTGATGAAGCTGCGGCCCCAGAAATAGCCGGCGCCAAGCATGGCGAGGAGTGCGAGTCCGATGGCGATTCCGAGCTGATTCTGCAGGCGGATCGGAATCGCGAACGCCTCCGACTGCGGTTGCTCCACGATCACTGTCCAACCGAGGACCGGCAGGGTCGCCGCCACACCGAGAACAGGCCCGCGGGTTCCTTCGTACTCGGCAGAGGCGACCCGATCGTCCTTCCGCTGATTGAGCGTGACAATCAGAGGGTGCGACTGCATCTTGTCCCCGCGCGCGACGCGAGACTTCTCGTCCGGATCGCCATGCGCGATGAGTTGCCCCTCGCCCGTGACGACCAGTGCGTAGCCCTGGCTGCCAACGCGGATGCGGTCTACCATCCGCCACAGATCTTCGAGGTTCACCAGGCCAACGAGCCAACCCTGACTCTGGTTGTCGGAGACAGGTGCTGCCAGTACCGCAGTCGGCAACAAATCATTGTCGACGGAAAACCTTGACATCAGCGTCCCATCGATCTTGATGCTCTCGGATCCAGGTACCGTCACGGTCGCCTTGCCGAGCCGGCTCGATATCGTGGCGTGACCGCTTTCGTCGATGAGCGTGAGCTCCTTGAACTCTGGAAACTCGAGGACGTAGTTCTTCAGGATTCGGTCCTTCTGCCAAGGCGCAAGCCCCGTCTGCTGCAGGTCGGCCGCAACGGACTTCAAGATCTTGACGCTGCCTCTGACATAGAGATCGATTTGCTCGCTCACCTGCCGCGCGACATTCAGGTTCCCCTGAACGACGGTCTCCTGCGCGCCCGTTCTCAATGAATACATCGAGACCGCGCCGTAACCGAGCAGCGGCATAACCGCTGCGGCCGCCATCAGCAGTGCGAAGCGAGTAGAAATCTTCTTCACTGTGCGAGCGCAAGGCGTGGCGTGGCAGTGGGCATCCAGCGCCAGATGGTGTAGACGGGATCAGCAGGGTCACGCTGAGGGTCTTGCACGATTTGGAAGTCACGTCTGACGGCCCGTGACCGCTCGTTCCAGGAAAGGAAGAGCGCCGGCGGATCGTCGAGAAAAACCTGTTGCAGCCGCGCGAAGGCTGACTGGATGGCGATTTCGTTCGTCGAGGTGCGCAAGATGTCGAACAAACGCTCTGCCTCTCCATTCTCGTATCCGAAAACGTTCAGACCTCTCGGAAGGCGATTCGCAGATCGCCAGAAAATGTAAGAACGGCCAACCGTCGGTCCGCTGATCATATCGATGAGGATTGCGTCGAATCGCCCCTCGCTTACCCGCGTATTAAATTCTCTCGCTGACACAACTTCGAACTGCATATCGACGCCGACGTTATAGAGCTGTTTCTGAACCTCGAGCCCTAGTCGCTCGATAACGCTGAAGTTTTCAGGGATGAGGCACGTGAATCTGAGACGCGCTCGGGGCCCATCGGTCCTGTTATCGGCCTTCAGGCCCGCGGAGTTCAGGAGTGAAATGGCGAGTCCCGGGTCGAATCTGTAGGTCGCGATCGAGCTGTTATAAGCCCAGTGCTTCGGCCACAAGGGACCAGTTGATGGCAATCCGTGCCCCCGAAGGATGCCTTGAATCAGGGCATCGCGATCGATAGCGGTGTTCAATGCCCGGCGAACGACTGCCGAATCAAACGGGGATTTGCGGGAATTGAAAGCGACGACGTACTGGTAGCGCCGGCCGAACGAAACCACGCGCACTTCATCGTTGCTGATGAACTCGACCACATCGGGCGGAACATCCGTCACCATGTCGACCTCGCCGCGAAGGAGGCTGGTCCACGCCGTCCGAAGAGTGTCGAACGGCTTGATAACGACTCTGGCGATGCTCGGTATCCCAAGGTAGTACTTCGGAAACCGTTCGAGCACCAGGCCAGTCGGATCGTCCTTCACCACTCGGTAAGGGCCGGTACCCACCAATGGGGACCCATGCGACAGCGGGAGCTCCAGGTCCTCTGGCAAGAAGGCCGATGCCTGAGACAGATCGAAAACGATCTGGCGATCGCCAACAGCACGCACCGCAGTTACATCGTTCAACGACGTGAACAACGCACGGTTGGACGGTTGCGTTACAGCCTCACCAATAATCTTGGCGGCAAGCGTGGCGGTCAACGGAGTGCCGTCGTGGAATTGGAGGCCCGGACGAAGGTTGACGTTGAGCTGTCGGCCGTTTGCTTCCCACCACCAGCTCTCCGCCAGTTTGGGAATCGGGCGGCCATCGGCGCCCAGTTGCGTGAGGCTCTCGACGCTCAGCGTCGTCGCCAGCTGCCGAGCGCCCCGTGCGGTCCCTTCGACAACGCTTTCGGGAAACCCGATTGTCAACTGGCTAAGAACAGTGGGACTAGAGGAAGGCTGCGATGTGCAGCTGGCGACAAACACTGAGCAGAAAAGAAAAACGCCGCACCTAAACCGTGTGGTGCGGCGTTCTTGAAGCAAAGTAGTTCCGGCCGAAGCCGGGCAAGGGCTTCTCAGTTCTTCTTGTCGGTGAGGTCGTCGCTCATCCAAGGGCAAAAATTCTGTGGCTTGCGGGTCGTCGTCGCCTTCTTGATAACGTTGATCTTCATGAGTTTACTCCAGTTGGGGGAAATGGCCGATTGGCCGGTTTAAACACTGACCGCAGCAGCGGTCCGTTGCGCCAGACTCACTAACGCCGACTCCATAGCTCCACGATGACAACTCGCCCCATGCATGTCACCAGCTTCGGTGTGCGAGGCCACCGAGCAACCGCCGCCGCAGACCGGGATGAAAGAACAATCCCCGCACTCCTCTTTGTGAGGGCTGAGGTGCTCGAAACGCTCCGCAGACGCTTGCCGCCAGCTCTCGACGCGGCCATCAACATGACCGATCGAAGACGTCGCCTCACCGGTGAACCCAGGGCAAATGTAGATTGAGCCGTCCGGGCCGATGCTGTGCGCGTTCCGGCGGTGGATCTCACAAGGGCCCATGTGGACGCCGTCCGGCGTCGGGAAACCGCGACGGCGTGTCTCATCCCGCAGGAACGCCATCTTCTCGTCCACGAAGTGGCACGAGTCGCACATGCTCGCTCCACTATTTGTGCCCGGCAACTGGCCGGCACCCGCACTCGTCATGCACGTACCCGCCAAGGGTTTGCTATCGCCGCTGACGACCGTGAGAGGGATCATTCCCTTCGGTCCTTTCGTGGCGGCCACCTTCGGAGTCCGGATGATTGGCTTGAAGTTGATCTTCGAGATCTTGTCGGCGAAGTCCTGCTCTTTCAGGAAGTCGAGCAGATCGGGATAGCTGTCGACTGACGACTCGTCGAAGTTGCCGCCGATCGTGATCGGCACCTTATCCGCCACGCGCTTGATGTTCTCGATGATCCGATCGAAGGTTCCCTGCTTGCCGCGAAGCGGGCGCATGCGATTGTGCGTGTCCCGGTCGCCGTCGAGCGTGATCTTGACCCCGTTCAGCCCGAACGGTTGTAACCGATCAACGACATCCTCGGTCAACAACAGACCGTTCGTGATGATGTTGATCACCATCTTGACCCCGCGTTCCTCGCACATGTCGTGGCATCGTTCGGCGAGGTAGTACATGACCGGGAGATTCAGGAGCGGCTCGCCGCCGAAGAAGGTGATGACGAACTTCTCCGGATGCACTGCCTCGAGCCGGCCTTCAATCCATTGCCCGACTTCGAGTGCCTGTTCCATCGACATCTTTGCGGCGAATTTGTTGTAGTCGTCGCGGTCGCCCTGGAAGCAGTAGTCGCACGCAAAGTTGCACTGGAGCGTTGTCAACAGCGTGATGCGAAGCTGTTCGGTGTCTTCGCGCATGTCCGTGAAGTACTTCGTCAACGCCTGCTGCTCGTCCTCGCGACTCTCAACGATGAAGCCGTTCTCTACCAGCGAATCGATCGTTTCGCGCTCCTCGGCGTCGAACGTGCGCTCGCCGGCCTTGACCCGGTCGAGGAGTCCGGTCACATCGGGCGAGGCCAGGAGCTGCGCGTCAGAGAAGGTGTTCATCAGGAACACTTCGTTTCGCTCTGGAAGCGGCACCTGGACGTTGAAGATCGACGGCAACATAAAATTCCTCTGTGCCCGAGCTGCTCAGGACCTTGAGATCGTTCCTACGGGTCGATTGGGAGAAGCCGCACACCGATCGTGACCACGGCTCGCACCCCACAGAGCAACGCACATACCAAGAATGTGATGCACACCTTTCACTCGAACATCGCAGAATTTGCGAAGGGAATCGCGCGATCGGCAAGCAACTCGCATTCAGGCGGCACGCGGTCGCACGGCCAAGGATTTGCGACCTCTCAGGCGAGAAGCACGCGGCGCAGAAATTCTTTGGGAAAAACGGAGGCTAGGAACCGGGCAACTTCTTGACCGGTGAGGACAGTCGATTGGCGCAAATCGCGGTTAGTTGCCGCGGATCCTTCGCGCCAGCTCCCGGATCTCGAGCCGGTCCATCTTGAACTTCAGCGTGCTCAGTGGAATTCCGAGCACGCGCGCCGTGGCCGTGACGTTCCAGCCCGATTTCTCGAGCGCGCGAATGAGGAAGTTTCGTTCGAACGTCGTCACGGCACGTTCGAGAAGGTTTTCGGTGGATGGCCCCTCCGCGTCCAGCTGCGCGACGTGGAGTTCATACGGCAGGTCTTCATCGGTGATCCAGTCCTTGTCCGACACGGCGACGATCCGCTCCATGAGATTCTCCAGCTCGCGGATGTTGCCGGGCCACCAGTACGAGCCCAGGATCTTCAGCGTCGAGTCGGCAATCCCCTGGATGCCCTTGCGAAACCGCTTGTTGTACCGGCCGATGAAGAACCGGGCGAGCTCGGGCAGGTCCTCGATCCTGTCGCGAAGCGGCGGCATCCGGATCGGAATCACGTTCAGCCGGTAGTAGAGATCCTCGCGGAATGTGCCCTCCTTGACGGCCTTGTCAAGGTCCACGTTGGTGGCCGCGATGAGCCGGAAATCGGTTTTGATGGGATGAGTGCCGCCGACTCGCTCGATCTCGCCTTCCTGGATGGCGCGCAGGAGCTTCGCCTGAAGATCGATCCGGAGGTCGCCGACCTCGTCGAGGAACAGCGTCCCGCCGCCCGCCAGCTCGAATTTCCCGAGTTGCTGGCGGATCGCGCCGGTAAAAGACCCTTTTTCGTGCCCGAACAGAGCGCTTTCGACCAGTTCCTTCGGAATAGCGGCCAGGTTGACCGGGACAAATGGGCTGGCGGGATCGGCCGATTCGCGGTGAATGAGGCGGGCCAGCAGCTCCTTTCCCGTGCCGCTTTCGCCCAGAATCAGGACCGTTGCCGAGAGCTTGGCGATTTTTTGTACGAGATCGACGATCTCCCGGGTTGTACGGCTCGGACCGACGATGAATTCGCGGTCGTTCTGCTCGGCCACCTCGGCGCTGAGCCGCATGACGTGCCGGCTCAAATCCTGCCGCTCACTGGCGTTGCCGACGAGCGTGCGGACCCCTTCGACGTCGAAATCCTTGGAGATGTAGTGATACGCTCCGTGACGCATCGCTTCGACGGCGGCGTCCAGCTCTTTCAGGACGGAGATGACGATCACCTCGACGTACGCGTAGTTCTCCTTGACGATCTTGAGAACTTCGAAGCCATTGATGCCAGGGAGCCGTACGTCGAGCATGATGAGGTCGACGTCCTCTTTCTCCATGATCTGGAGCGCCGCTTCGCCGGTCGCGGCCTTCAAGAGCCGGTAGTCGCGGCGGAGGACAGCCGACAGTGTGTCGCGCATGCCTTCGTCGTCGTCGACGATGAGCACGGTTTTGCGGCGGTCCGACATCGGCGGCGCGAGTATAACGCGGCTTCTTGACACTTCCGAATTCCCTTCGTTAACGTACGAACGAGACCTCAGACCTGCGCGCTATGACCCTCCAATGGTTCGTCAGTGGCGCCTCGCTCCTGGTTGCGCTCATCGCTTTCAATCAGGCGCGGCGCACCGCCAAGCGGCTCGAGCAGCTCTCACAGAATTACTGGGAGCTGAAGTACCTGAATGGCGAGCTTCGGGTAAAGCTTCAGCAGCTTACTGGTGAGTCGGCCCCGCAACCGACAACGACGCCGACCGCCGCCCAGGGGCGTGACTCGTTTGTCCCGCTGTCATCGCTGAAGCGTTGAGGCGAGCCGTGAAGGCCCGCCCTTCAGGGACGACCTCGAAGGAGCTTCTTTGCCCAGTTCTTATGATGTCGTGGTGATCGGCGCGGGTACGGGCGGCTATGTTGCCGCAATCCGGTGCGCGCAGCTTGGTAAGAAGGTGGCCGTCGTCGAAAGACAGAAGGCCCTCGGCGGGACCTGCCTCGTCTGGGGATGCATTCCGACCAAAGCGCTGCTCGAGCATGCGCACGCGCTGAAAGTCATCAGGGACGCCAGGGAATGGGGCGTCACGATACCGGCCGGCACTCCGGCGATTGACATGATCCAGGTACAGGCGCGCAAGGATCGCGTTGTCACTGGACTGACGAAGGGGGTCGAGTTCCTTTTCAAGAAGAACAAGATCGACTGGATCAAGGGGACGGCGCGACTGGCTGGGAAGGGAACGATCGAAGTCTTCGAAGGCGACAAGCAAACGCTCGAAGCCAAGGACATCATCGTGGCGACGGGATCTGCCGCACGCAGCGTTCCCGGCATCGAGATCGACCGCAAGCGCATCATCACCAGCGATGAGGCGATCGGCCTGAAAGAGCTGCCGAAATCCCTCGTCATCATGGGAAGCGGCGCGGTCGGCGTCGAATTCGCGTCAATCTACAGGCGCTTCGGCACCGACGTCACCATCATCGAGCTGTTGCCGCGCCTCGTGCCGATCGAGGACGAGGCAGTTTCAGCGGAGCTCGAGAAGTCGTTCAAGAAGCAGGGCATCAGGGCGCTGACGGGCACGAAGGTCACGAAGGCGGTCGCGGCCGCAAACGGCGTCGACATCGAGGCGCAGACGCCGGACGGCAAGACGCAGAAGCTGTCTGCCGATCTTCTGCTCGTTGCGACCGGTCGTGGCCCGGTTACCGCTGGCCTTGGCGCTGAGGAGGCCGGGCTCACGCTTGAACAGGGCTACATCAAGGTCGATGAGATGTACCGCACGTCGGTGCCCAACGTTTCTGCCATTGGCGACGTGATCACGCTCGGCACCGGCAGCCACCCCCAGTTGGCGCACGTGTCGTCGGCTGAAGGGATCGTCGTGGCGGAGCGGATCGCGGGGCAGGACGTCAGGCCGATCAACTACGACCACGTGCCGAGCTGCACCTATTGCGATCCGGAAATCGGAAGCGTTGGGTTCACGGAAGCGGAGGCCAAGGCAAAGGGGTATGACGTGCGGGTCGGCGCTTTCCCGTTTGGCGTCCTCGGCCGCGCCAAGATGGCCGGCGAGAGCGAGGGGTTCGTGAGGATCGTGGCCGACAAGAAGTACGATGAGGTGCTTGGCGTGCACATGATCGGTCCCCGCTCGACCGAGCTCGTTGCGGAGGCTGTCCTGGCCCTTCGCCTCGAGTGCACGGTGGAGGAGCTGATCAGGACGATCCACGCGCATCCGACGTTCTCGGAAGCGGTCGGTGAAGCTGCCCACGCCACGCACGGCGCGGCGATCCATTTGTGACGGCGGGCCTTCACGGGCCGCCGTATAGACCGGAGACGACATGGCCACTCCAGTTGTGATGCCCCAGATGGGGGAATCGATAGCGGAAGGAACGATCGTCCGGTGGATCAAGAAGGTCGGCGAACCGGTCGAGCGTGACGAGCCGCTCTTCGAGATTTCCACTGACAAGGTCGATGCCGAGATTCCTTCGCCGGCGGCGGGCGTCCTTACTGACATCAAGGTGAAGGAAGGGGAAACGGTCCCCGTCAACAGCGTCGTCGGGACCATCGGTCAGGCGGGCGAAGCGCCATCCGCACCGAGCACGGCGAGACACGTCGCTGCCGCCGCGGACAAGACGGACAACGGTGGGACCGTCACGAGCACTTCCGCTGCTCCAGCGCAAGAGCATTCCGGGAACGGCCGAAGAAGATCATCTCCACTCGTGCGCCGTATTGCGAAGGATCACGACGTCGACATCACGCAGATCACCGGGTCCGGTATCGGCGGACGCGTCACGAAACACGACATCCTCGGCTACATCGAGCGCGCGCCTGCCGCACGGCCGGAGATTGCACGTCCCACCGCCGACCGCGTCGAGAAGCTTTCGGTGATGCGTAGAAAGATCGCCGAGCACATGATTCTGAGCCGGCGCACGTCCGCACACGTGCACTCGGTGTTTCATGTCAACTTTTCGACAGTCGAGAAGTTGCGCCAGCAGAAGAAGCGCGAATACGAACAGGCGGGCGCCAGGTTGACATACATGTCGTTCATTGCGAAGGTCGTCGTCGACGCGCTGCGGGGCCATCCGATACTCAACGCGTCGATTGACGGCGACAACGTCGTCTACAAGAAGGACATCAATCTCGGCGTTGCCGTCGCGCTCGACACGGGTCTCATCGTCCCCGTCATCAAGAACGCCGACGAGAAGAACCTGCTGGGCTTGAGCCGGGCGATTGCCGATGTCTCCGAGCGCTCGCGATCGAAGCGCCTCAACCCGGAAGAGGTCCATGGAGGCACCTTCACGATCACCAATCCCGGTCAGTTCGGCGCGCAGTTCGGCATTCCGATCATAAACCAGCCGCAGGTTGCGATTCTCGGAGTCGGGACGATCGAGAAACGCCCCGTTGTCATTGACGACGCAATAGGCATCCGGACGATGGCGTACCTGACGCTCGGCTACGATCACCGTCTCATCGACGGCGCGGTTGCCGATCAGTTCATGTCGCACCTGAAGAATGCCCTCGAAAACTGGAATCCAGATCAGCCCTGACAACGCCGCGGCGGGCGGCGTGCGGACCCTGGAGATCCGGCGGCTCGGCCGGGTGCCGTACGCCGAGGCGCTGGCGCTTCAGCGCGAGCTGGTGGAGGAGCGACGCGCCGGCCGGATCGGCGACCTGCTGCTGCTGCTCGAGCATCCGCCCGTGCTGACGCTCGGCGTGCGCGGCGACGGCGGCCGCGGCCACATTCTCGCGCCAGCCGACGATCTCACGGC
>ORMF011486318.1_pt1 | contig 27765 bp, 11 predicted proteins | sample 1779871 | NCBI WGS metagenome assembly ORMF01 (sample SAMEA104232316, study PRJEB22302) | groundwater metagenome | biome: forest; feature: aquifer; material: groundwater | place: USA | collected 2011-08-07 | depth 5.4 m | reverse complement strand
GCCCACCGTGTGGCAGCCCAGACAGCCGACCGCTTCCACCAGCCGTTTGCCTTCTTCCGGATTGCCCTGCGCGGTCACAGGCTGGACTTCGATCGGCTCGGAATTTTTCATCAAATACGCCGCGATACTGGCAATCGCCGTATTATTTTTTTCCACGCTTTCCGGATCCGAGGTGTTGCTGAGATGAAAAATACGCGGCATCTTGGTTTCGGGGCGGAATTCTTTGGGATTGTGCAGCCAGCGGACAATCCAGTCTTCTTCCAATTTGCTTTGCACATGCGTGAGGCTCGGCCCCACTTTCCAACGCTCCACACCGGCGACTTTATGGCAGGCAAAACAGCCGGATTGCTCGGCCAGCCGCCGCCCTTCATTTAATTTGGGCGCTTCGGGAACTTCGCGCACGCCCTGATGGCACTTGGCGCAGGCCGCTTCCACGTGCGGGAGCGGCAGCATCTTATCATCCCAATGTTCCATCGGATGCCAGTGGTATTTCTTTTTCCACTCTTTTTCCTGTTCTTCACTGTGCGGCGTGTGTGCGGCCGTGACAAAACTAACGGAATGCCCGCTCCCGCCGTGGCAGGTGGTACAGCCAATCGCTTCGATCGGGTGCGGCGATTCCGAGCCCAGAAAAAGTTCAAGCTTGGGGTGGGTCTTGAAAGGCTGCGGCGCATCTTCGAAACCTTTCTGGTCAATCCCAAGATGGCAAGTCGTGCAACGGTCGACGCGGTTCACCCGCACATAATAGAAATCTTCGTGCAAATTTTCCAAAACAGCCTGCTGAATACGCAGGGTCGGATTCATGAAATCCAGCATGGGCGCATTGAGAATCTGTTTATCCCAGCTGAAAGTATTTTTTTGAATTTTGGCTTCGATCCGCTCGCTCTCCTGGTTCAGCTTCTGAACGGCTTTTTCCGCCTCCCGCGCGCCGGCTGTCATCGCATCCAGCTCGGCCTGCTTGGCGGCCCGCTCTTTCTCAAGCCGTTCCACTTCCAGCTTCGCCAGGCGGATTTCCTCGCCGCGTTTCTCAAGTTTAGCGGCATATTCCCCGGCTTTTTTCTCATGATGATGGAGTGTGTGCTCCTCATAAAAATAGCGGTCTGAATCCTGATATTGCTTCAGCGTCTGGTAATGCCCGTTGGCTTTCGTGTACTCAACTTCAAGTTTATTGAGTGCGTCTTTGATTGTTTTTAACGCCGCGCGATGGTCTGTGAGATCCTTCTCAAAAGTTGCGGCCTGAACTTGCAAAGTTTCGAGTTGTTTCTGGTCAATGGCCTTCCCTGCCTGTTCCAATTCCGCCTTCGCTTTCTGGCGGTTGTATTCCATAAATTGACGCTGCCACATTTTCCAATCACGCGAGCTGTCCTGGACCACCATCGCGACCAGGCCGACGGTCAGCAGAATCGAAGCCACGGCAAACCAGATCGTGGTTTTTTTGGTATCGTAAAGGGTCGGGGGTTTCGGGGGCGGCATAATCAGATGTTAAAAAAGACTTCTGGAATCGAGAGGATGTATTTCAAATTAAAGGCCCATCGCAGGATCATCTTGATCGGTAAAGACATCATGGCCAAAACCAAAAAGACCAGAATCTGATAGCGGGCCGCACCCAGCCGCGCATACATGTCCTTGAGCAGCGTTTTAGCTAACACAATAGGCGGCATCGCAAAGTAAAGGAGCACGATCAATAATCCGGGCGCTTCGCGCAGATACCAGGCCTTCGGCAACCCGATGCCCAGCCATTTAATGAAAATGAATTCGGACAAGTTCACGTTCAAAAGCGGGACAACTTTGTGCACATCCCACACTTCGAAGGGCCCGAAAAAGTTCCAGTTTGGGCCGCGCAGAAGCGTGCCGACGATGATCAAAAGATTCCACAAAATCCAAAACCCGAATAAAAAGAACGTAATGCCCCAGCGTCTTTGCTTGAAGCAATAAAAGCCCGAGGTTTTAGGATCATTATCGATATAAGGAATGGCGCACAACCCGATGATAATCAGTGTGGGAAAAAACACGCCGGCCAGCCAGGGATCAAAATAGACCAGCATTTCCTGTAAACCCAAAAAGTACCAGGGGGCTTTGGACGGATTCGGCGAGATCGAGGGATTGGCGGACCCTTCCAGAGGCGCTTTAAGATACAGCGACCAGACCACCAAAAGAACCGAACAAAAGAGCGCCACCACAAATTCGATATAAATCAAATAAGGGAACACCATGACTTTTTGCTCGGACTCTTCTTTTTCAAACGTCGGCTTGCCGGCCGCGAGACGCTCATCGTTGAGCACGGCCTTGCGCATGGCATACCAGGTGAAATAGCCGAAGATAAATAACATCGCAATAATCGGCACATTGTCGGGTTTGGTGACAATGGACCGGAAATGTTCATCCGTCACGCCGAACGCAAAAAAAGCCACGGTCAGAACTAAAACGGGAACGGCAAACCAGGGGGAGGTCAACACGCGCGGGAAGGCGCAAAACAAACCCAAAAGCAGGGCCGCGCCCGCAAAAATGGTGACCGGCGAGGAAAGACTATTGGCTGTTTCCTTGAAAATTTCTAACACGAAAAATCCTCTTTTACAGCGGCGCGCTAATACCGCCGTCTTTACGGATGCGCCAAAAATGCACGGCCATCAAAATCACCGCCGCCACCGGAATCGCAACACAATGCAGAATATAAAAACGTAACAGCGTGGCCTCGCCGACAAACCGGCCGCCCAGCAGGGCAAAGCGGGCATCAGAACCGGAGTGAATTAAAGGAAACTCCCCGATTTTAAGCAACGCGGCACCCGGGCCTTCATACCCCAGGAAAGGTGTGGCACGTGCCATGTTGCTGCCGACCGTGATGGCCCAAATCGCCAATTGATCCCACGGCAAAAGATAGCCGGTGAAACTCAAAAGCATGGTCAGTACCAAGAGAATGACGCCGATGACCCAGTTGAATTCGCGCGGCGGCTTGTAAGAGCCCGTCATGAAGACCCGGAACATGTGCAGCCACACGGTGATAATCATGGCGTGCGCCCCCCACCGGTGTAATTCGCGCATAATCCCGAACGGAACATGCTCGCGCATCGCGATGATATCGTTATAAGCGTATTCGACGGTCGGACGGTAATAAAACATCAGCAGGATCCCGCTGACAACGAGAGTTAAAAAGATAAAAAAGGTAAGGCCGCCCGCGCACCAGGTAAAACCGAAACGCGCGCCTGATTTGCGGACTTTAACGGGATGCAGATGGAAGAAAACGTTGGTGAGCACGGTCATGGCGCGATCTTTTTCATCCGTGCTGTAACCATGCCGGAACACCGATTTGCCGACTTGCGTTTTAAGCCGGAAATCCTTGAAACTAAAACTCGGCCATTGAAACTTGGGTTTCGACGGCTTCGGCTGCTCAGGTTCGTTCGCCATGCTGACTCCTCTTACACTGCCAAAAAGCTTGCGGGGTTGGTCCATTCCCCTTTTTCATATTGAAATTTTTTGCTCTTATCGACTAAAACCTGCCCGTCATCGGACAACCCGATCGCAAACCGCTCAAGCGGGCGCGGTGCAGGCCCTTCAAAATTAATGCCGGTCTTATAAAAACCGCTGCCGTGGCAGGGGCATTTGAATTTTTGTTCATTATCAAGCCAGCTCGGCGTACAGCCCAAATGCGTGCAGACCGTGGAAAGCACATACATGCCCTCGGCGGACCGGACAATCCAAACCGCATATTTTTCTTTCCAGCGCGTATCCACCAAGCCGACTTCATACTCGTCCGGTTTGCCGATCTTGAAAGACATTTTGGGTTCAAAAAGCACGTTGGGGAAAAGGAAACGCACGCAGGTCGACAAAGCCACCGCGGTCGCGGCGGCAAAACAGGCCCAGGCAAAATGCAGCCAGTTCACCATGAACTGGCGCCGGGCCGGAGATGCGGGAGCTGCCGGAACAACGGCTGCCGGCGGTTTAGCGGCCGCCGATAAGGGCGTAACGGGCTTAGGCGGAAGGCTTTGGGGTTGCGGTATTCCTGCTTCTTCACTCATGATTTTTTTCCTTCACGCAATACTTTTAGGGATTCAATCGCGGCTTGGCGTACTTTCAAACTGACGTCATCCGCCGCCAACGTCTCAATGACAGGGACAGCATCATTACGTCCAAGGAGCGCGATTCCTTTAACAGCGCTTGTCATGATTTCTTCCACCGTTTCCGGAGTCAAATCCCCGGCGGCTTCTAGCGAGCGCCGGTCGATCATTTTAAGCAATTCCTGATAACCGGCATCACTGCCCAAACGCGCCAGACTGAGCGCCGCATTCCAGCGCACATCCCGCACGGTGTCTTCTATTAATAAGCTAAGCGGCACCACGCTCTGCCCGGATCCCAGGCTGCCCAGCACATAGGCAGCCATCTTTCGGATATCCGCACGCTCATCGTTCAGAAACGCCAGGATCTGTTCTTCGGCTTCCGCCGCCTTCAGGGTTCCCAAAGCCCAGAGCAAAAACACCTGCACATCGGCTTCGGTTTCCTCGGCCAGCGCGGCACGCAGGGCCGGCACGACTTCGGGTTCTTCAAAATGTGTCAACGCCACCGCCATATACGCGCGCGTTTTGGCGTCATACTCCTGGCGGCTATTCAAAATATGGATGATTTCTTTCATCACCCCGGAAGTCCGCAGCAAACCGCGGCCCTGATTCAGCTCGTTGGACAACTCAAAAGCCTTTTGCCAACGTTTGCTCGGCGTTCCGGTCTTAATCGCCGTAATCAAGGACTCCGGAGACTCGGATTCCTGCGTTAACAACACCACCGTGCAAAGCAAAACAGCCATTCCCGCCGCAATCAAAAGCGGGAAAATAAAAAGGCCATAAAAAAGTTTGCGGCCTGAATCTTGTTTAGGAATCGTTTGTTCTGTCATAAAAATAAATCCGATGCATTCTGGATTCCTTAACAGCCCGCAAGCATACGGGTCGGAATCTACCATGATTTTAAATGGGATTCAATGCTCGATTCGTCTAAACGCCTTACGTTTTTGCCGCAAAATTCCGGGGCGAGCCGGCATGGCGCTTATACCGCCAAGCCGCGCTGCCCAATAAAAGCAAATCCGCGGCCACAACCGCCAGCACATACTGCACGCCGCCGCCGCCAAACCCGTAACTGTGCAGACCGGCTGCCAGCACGTAGTTGACGCCATACCACGCCATCACCACACCGAGAAAGGCTATCGCCACGCCCATGGAAAAACCAAACGGCCCCAGCCATCCGCCAAAACGGCCGTGCAAAACCACCAAATATCCCAGCAAGGCAATCAAGGCCCAGGTTTCTTTCGGGTCCCACCCCCAAAAACGGCCCCAGGAATAATTGGCCCAAACCCCGCCCAGAACCGTGCCGGCCGCAAGCAGCACCACGCCAATCTGCGTGGCGCGATAAAGAAAAAGCGTCAACATTTCAGCCGTTTGCTGGCGGGAAGGCGCCCACGCAAAACAAAGGACCGCCGCATGCCCCAATCCCCAGGCCAGCGCAAACGCGCCGTAACTCAAAGTAATGGTCAGCACATGCACGGTCAGCCACAAATTGCTGCGCAAAACCGGAACCAACGGTGAAATAAAAGGATCCAGCAGGGCCGGAAAACTTTGCGCCACGGCCAAGGCAAAGGTTGCAACCAAAGCGGCGCAAAGCCGGAGTATTCCGGCACGGTAAAAAAAAGACAGCACGAGCGCAAAGAGCACAATCCCCCAGGAGACCCACACCACGGATTCGTACATGTTAGAAACGGGCGGACGGCCCGCGATCATACAACGCAAATAAAAACCGTAGGAATGCAGCACAAATCCGGCGGCAAAAAGCCCTGTCGCGGGCCAGGACGCCCATACGGCATTTTTTCCAAGTCCCCCCGCTATCAAAGCCGCTATGAAAAGAAAGGCGGCCGCAAGATAGATTTTCCAGGCCCAGGAAAACGGCTGGAGGTGATTATAAATGCGCTCCATTTTCAAAACTGGTTCATGTAAAACAATCCCGCGCGAAACAAATGCCTCCTGAAGAGCTTTTGCAAAATGAAGCGCCGCAGTCTGCCCGCTTTCGCCCTGCGGGCCGGTGCGCAAAGCGGCAAAAAGCGCGTTCAACGACTCCCGGATGCCGGCCATTTCCTGCGGCGGGAAAAAGGCGTGTAAAATCGGCTGCCCTTCTTCGCTCACCATTTGTTTGAAGGAAAGCCATGTGGCGCTGGTTTTTTCCGGATGCGCCAGCCAGCCCGGCAGCTCTCCTTGACCCACTTGCTGAAAAGTCAGCGCCTTTTCATACATTTCGAGGCGTTTTTTTTCTACAGGCGTCAACGTCTCTTTAGCCTGGCGTTTCATCAATGCCGGTTCGACCTTTTCCAGAAACGGCTGATGGCTGAGTAAAATTTCGGGGGAAACCCGGTGGTTAATGACCATTAAATCCAGTTCTTTCTGCAGCTCCGGCGTTTCCACACGGATCAAAGGCTCGCGATTCCATTTTTCCGGTTCCGCAATCCAGCGCCACACAAATTCCGTGGCCCCGGCCCCTTCCCAGCGACGTTTGCCGGTGACATACAGCATCACTTCGCGCGCAAACGTTTCGAAAGGCTTGATGCGTCCGCTGTGCTGCACGGGAATATCCGCGAGCGTGTCGAAAGTGGCGGCCGCGCGGGAGGGAGGGGAAAACACCACAGCACCGAAAAAGAAAAGTGCCAGTGAAAGAAGGCCAGTGAGGGCATGCGATATTTTAATTTGTTTCATAATTTCTTCCCATCTTGGTGACAAATGCTTTCATGAGTATTGCTAATTTAATCACGCATCATTTTCTTATTTGTCATTCCCGCGGTTTTAAGCGGGAATCCAATTGGATCCCCGCCTCAAGCATGCGGGGATGACACACAGTGACTTACTTTTCCGCTTTTTTAAACGTAAAACGCCCGGTCAAAAACATGATTAAAACGCCCGAGATCATAACGATGGTCCCGCCATATTTCAATCCGATCCCCGGATCCCGCACCACGGAGAAAACTGAAATGTCAGGCTGGCCTTCGGTCTGGACATAACTAGCCTGAAAAATCCGGTAACCATTGTAATCCAGCGGCTCGTTCATGGAGATAGTCACTTCTTTTTCCACGCCGCGGAAATCATCCCGCAAAATCACATCGCTTTCAAAACTGGCGGGGCGATTCGTGCCCTGATAATGCTCGATACGGAAATCCTTAAGCTGCAGCTTAAAACCAAGCGGGCTGCGGCGCTCCCCGAGCACCAGGTGATAACGGCCGTTTGCCGTTTCCACGACCTGGTTAAAACCGGCCGCCAGCCAAACACGCCGCGGCGTGCTCCCGTCCTCCACCTCAACCTCCACGGAACGAAAAGCTTGTCTGCTTTCCGACGTATTCGGCTCTGGGGTAAAAACACGCTCTAAACGTGCGTGGGGTTCAAAACGCTGGACCGTAAATTGCAAATCCATCCAGCCGGTACTGACCGCTTTGCCGGTTTCCACCACCCCGGTTCTCACGGCCAAACCGTCTTGAATTTGATACTTGAGGCCTTCCTCCGTCCGGACAAAACGCAGCTCATGCGTTTCACCTTTGGATCCGCCGCCCGGCAAACGATAAAGAATGCGCGCGCCGCTCGCGCTCGGTTTGTGCCCGTGCATGGTGGGGAATTCCGGAAATTTTGCGAAGGCCGTATGCTTTTCCAGCAGATTATCGCCTTCCAGCTGGAGCACAACGGCTGGATTACGGCCGGGGCCTGTTTCTTGTCCGGCTGCTTCTTCTTCGGTCAAACGGTTTTGCACGATCATCGCATTGCGATAGCGCTCCTGCAGCGTCACACGATAAGGGGTTCCTTCTAAAGGCAGCACGGCGGGCAGTACCATATCGTCGGCCAAAGGGATACGGACATTTGTTTTTTCAAATTGAAATTCCAGATATCCGGCCGGCGGCACCGTTTCTGTTTCCGACGACTCCGGTAACAAGATATCGGAAAATAAAAACCGTGCCGGACCAAGCTGCGTCTGGTTTAACTGCGGGTCGTGCTCCAGCAGCCAGAACGTCTGATTCACAAAGGAATTTTGCACGGCGACTTGCACGGCAGCATGCCCTTGTTCTGCGGCAACCACCGTTTCCTGCATCCGGCCTTTGGGATAATAGTGCAGCAACGTCAGTCCCAGCGGCAGTCCGGCCAATTCGCCGCGCCGGATAAGCGTTTGCCGGCCTTCCCACACAAAAGGCCGCCGCTGAACCGGCGCGCTCCATTGCCGATTTCCCTTTTCAGAAAAAACGTGGATCACGGGATCGGTAAAAGCCATCCGGAATTCTGTTTCACCTTCGGCGATGGCCACCTGGGCATCCACCATCGCCGTCTTTGTAATAAAGGCTCCCGCTAAAACCAGGATGATCCCCAAATGCGTCATGACAAACCCGATATGCTTTTTCTTCCAAGGCAAACGATGAACTGCGGAAGCGGTCAGGTTCAAGACCAGTAAAAAACCTAAAATCGTAAACCAGGGAGCCTGATAAATCAAAAGCGTGGCGGTTTCCGTGCCGTGAAACGATTCTACGAATGTCCCCGTAGCAAACACGACAATCAACCCGCAAAGGATAAAAACCGCCAAACGCAGGGAAGCAAAAAATTGGAAAATCGGCACCAGAAATCCCATGCCGCGGGCCGCCATCCAGAGATCCGGAGACGGGGTTGTTTCGGGTTGAGACGAGGTCAATAACGTTGGCATCAAAATCCTATTTGTGAAAGACAACAAGGGACAGGCAAGACTTCCCTGCCTGTCCCCTGAGAACGATGTTCTTATTTTTTGTCATCCCCGCGAAAGCGGGGATCCAGCGGAAACATTTCAAGCGGCCGCTTTTAAATTCTGTCAATTTGACACAGCTGGATCCCGGATAGGCCTTCGGTCTTCCGGGATGACATACTATTATATAAGGAAGGCGGGCCATTATAGTTCGCGGGTTTTAATTCTGGAAGAACAATTTGGCTGCAATGAAAACCAAAAAGACAGCCAGCGCGCGCCGGAGCACATCCACCGGTAATTTTAAAGAAAGCGCGGCGCCGACCCACGCACCAAGAATGGAAAAAACCGCCAGAACAGCCACGGTTTTCCAATCCACCATACCGCCCAAATGATGCCGGAAGGCCGCCATCATGGCAGTGGGCACCACCACGGCAATCGAAGTCCCGATGGCCAGATGCGGATCAAACTGCCGCAGCAAGATCAGCAACGGCACAAAAATAAGGCCGCCGCCCACGCCAAAAAGGCCGCTGACAATCCCGGCAAAAATTCCGATCCCTGCGAGAGTTGCGATCATCGAGACAGCCATGAGAATTCTCCTTTTTAATGTCCTGCCCTGTCGAGGGCCAAATTTACAAGTTTATCCACATAACGGATTTTTTCGTGCGTGCGCGGCACATGCGTGAAGATGGTTTTTTTAAAACGCGGCAGCAGGACCTGCACGCGCTTATAAAGATCCAGAATATGCGGCGTCTTGACGCGGAAAGTCCCGCCTAACTGATTGGCCACCAGCTGGCTGTCCATAAAGGCGTGCACTTCTTCCGCGCGCAGTTCGGCGGCCAGCTCCAGACCGCGGATCACGGCCGTGTATTCCGCGACATTATTGGTCGTCGGACCGATCAGTTCGTGTCTTTCACGCAGGAATTTACCGGCCGTATCACAAATTAAGATGCCGATCGCCGCAGGGCCGGGATTGCCGCGTGCGCCGCCATCTGTATACAGTTGAATGCGGGCTGTCATAGGCGGAGTCTAGGAAGAAGCGGGGGGGGTGTCAAGCTGAGAGACGGGAAAGGGAAAGAAAAAAGGGGACAGGTTTTTAAGCCTGTCCCCTTTTTCTGGGTCTGGATTAGCGCTTAGCGGTTACAAACCGAAAGAGGTACAGAATCCCGAGTACCAAAAAGATCGGCATGAACGCATTCAGCGACGCTCCATAGTGCAACCCGACTGTGATACCGATAAACAAACCGGCTAGCAAATGATCGTCGAATTTCATGGCCCACACCTCCTTTCTTTTTTTCATTGATCTCGCTCTTGGATCTGAGCCAAAAGGCATCCGGCCGGGTACTCCGCCCGGCGCGGATAAAATCCCTCCCTTACGGAAGAGACGATCAACGACGTATTGTCTTTAACAGCATAATGAGAGTCACTACCGTCAAAATTGGAAGGTAGACGATGAGCGCCTTCTCATAATGCAACCCCAATACAGCCCCGACAAAAATGCCGGTTACTAATTTGCTATCGAGTTTCATCGCTTTCACCCTCCTTTCCGAGTGCCCTATCGAACTTGCACTCCATTTTCATGCGGCTCTTGCTGCTCTTACCCGTCCCGCCAGAGGCGGGACGAAAAAAAAGCGCATGAATCCAAAGCTTCGAAACACCCACTCAAGTGCCGCATAAAAAGGAATGAAGCCAAACTGCTACATTGAGTGCTTCGAGCGCCGAACTCTGCGCTTCCACCTGCTCTGAGAACCATCGCTTTCACAGGGCTAAGCGGGTTTAAAACACACCACACAAAGTCCCAGTTAACCCTAACACAAGCTGAGGGGAAGTCAAAAGATGTCGGTTATCGGACGTTCTATAACTTATTTAAATACAATAAGTTACAACAACTAAATATTATTTTTTGGGGCCTTGGGATGCAGGTGGGCTTCGATATTATCGACTTCCTTCTGGAGGGAGCGGATTTTGTTCTTCAATTCACGCACGGGGTCGGGTAAATCGCCATGATCGAGCTCAATTGCATGGCCATGCTTGTCGGTTTTGCGCACAATTTCGGCTGGGACACCCACGACCGTGCAGCCATCCGGCACCGGATGCACCACGACCGACCCGGCCCCGACTTTCACATGATTACCGATCCGGATATTGCCGAGGACTTTGGCGCCGGCACCCACCACGACATGATTGCCTAAAGTCGGATGGCGCTTGCCGCGTTCCACCCCGGTGCCGCCAAGGGTGACGCCTTGATAAATCGTAACGCACTCCCCGATTTCGGTCGTTTCCCCGATCACCACGCCCATGCCGTGATCAATAAAAAAGCCGGGCCCGATACGCGCGCCCGGATGAATTTCCACGCCGGTAAAAAAGCGCGCCAGCTGCGACATCAGCCGCGGGAAAAATGGGATGCGAAGACGGTGCAGAATATGCGCCACGCGATAAACCAGCACCGCATGAAATCCGGCATAGAGCAAAAGCACTTCCAGAAAACCCAGCGGGGAACGGGCAGCCGGATCGCGCTCAAAACAGGCTTTGAAATCACGGTAGATGGCGTAGAAAGGGTTCACGAGAGGGCATTATTCCATAAGGAGGCGGAAAAAACAAGGTCACTAGAACCGGTTTCATAAGTTATGTCATCCCGGAAGGCCGAAGGCCTATCCGGGATCCAGCCGTATCGAATTGACAGAATTAAAAGCGGACGCTTGGAGCGTTTCTGCTGGATCCCCGCCTTCGCGGGGATGACAAATGATTTGTACTCTTTTACGCGCTCGCGGCAAAGAGCTGTTCGACAATGACCGCAAAGGCAAAATCCATCGCGGAAAGCGGTACTTCGAGGTTGCTTCCATTATAGATAATGACCCGCTCCGTGAAAGCTTTGGGAATGTCCCGCAAGAGTTCCGCGGAAATCGCGATCCGTTCCCGGGCCGTGATAAAGTTGACGGCGGCAAAGATCGGGAAACCTTGCTCGGAAGTCAGGGTCTGATCCAATTCCACATTGCGGCGTTTGTCCTGACGGCCCAGCAACCCTTGCAGGTCCGGCGGCAAATTGTAGATCAAGGCATTCGGCTGGACGCGCAAAAAGGCCTGAATGTTAGCTTGAATGGTGATGCGATTGGACATGTTCAGAAATTCCAAGCGATCCGCATCCGGCGCTTTCGCAGCAAACGCTTCGAAGGCCTTTTGCTGCGGTGCCGTCCCTAAAAATCCGATCTTGGCCGAAATGCGGCCGGCATAATCAGATTGACCCGCCAATTTTTCCACCCGCTCCAGAAAACCTTGCAGCCACGCCTGAATTTCAAGCGCTTCCGGAAAAGCCATGATCCACGCAAAATTCAATTGATGCGTGGCATCCGTATCCAGATAAAGTTTCATCACCGCCTCCAGGCGGTCGAAATTAGCTTCCTTATTTAGATCGCTGAGCGGGTCGGCACTCAAAGCGCGCGCGCCGCTTTCAAGCGCCATCTCCACGACATCCGGATGCCGGCCCACGACTTTGATCATCAGCGTCACAGACTCCGCATCGCGGTTCATCAGCTCAATCAACCGCTTGATCTGTTCAACCGAAAGCGCCTCGTGTTGCGCCAAAAGCGTCACAATTGCCACAACGTCATCCGCGATAGCCCGTAATTTAGGATCACCGGCACGCGACCCCAAGACTGTCCCCGCCAAATCCAAACCGCCGAAAATGACCGCGGGTTCTTCTTCGGCCCCTTCTTCCGCCGGACCGAGATCGGCGATGGAAAGCTTGCGCGTAATCATCAAATCCGCCAACTGCTGCCGGATTTCATCGGTGATATTGTAAGTCAATTTTCCGCCCAGCACCGGATGCTTGCGCTGCGGGTCAGTCAAAACGATTTTATTCTGCGCCATTCGAACAAGCGTCAACAATTCTTCATGAGTCAGCTCCGAGTCCTGAATTAACGCCGCGAGCGTCTGCTTCTCCGCCAAGCGCTGATAGATAATTTCCTGGCTCACCGGCGTGATCGTCCTTCTTTGCACCGCCGGCGCTTCCACAACTTCCGAGCGCGCTTCGGAACGTATTTTCTTGGCAAAATCGGCACTCAAGCCGGCCATCAAAGGCTTCAGGCTGCCGTCGAATTCGTAATGCCGCACATTCGGGATTTCTGCTTCTTCTCTGGGTTCTTTGAGACCGACAACATTGGCCCCGATTTTAGTGTAAAACGCATAAGCACGTTGCGAATCTTCGGTCGTTGTCCAGTGGGCGGAGACATAACCTTGCGCGGCCGCATTTGAGAAAGTCTTATAAAGCAACCAGGAAGACATCGCGGTACCATGATATTTTTCAGCAACGCTAAACTTCGACAACCATAAGGTCGGCTTGGCTTGGTAGTTTTCCTTGGTATCCGCGACGGCCGAGGCCAATGCCACCGGTTCGCCCTTTGCATTGAAAACGGCCCAACTTAATGCAGGGTCGTGTTTCTTCGAATCCCGGCTTCTTTCATCGATATCCCTTTGCATATTAAAATGCACATCCGCTTTCATTAGTTTAAAAATTTCAAAAAATGTTTCCCGGTGCCGGACAAAAACTTCGGGCGTTAACGGCACCATCTCAAAGCGTTCCCCGCCGATGGTCAGTGAAGAAGCCTCTATGTCTTCCCGCGCTTCGAGCCGTCCACGCTCGAAGCGTCCGCTGGTGTCGGAACCACCAGGTTCCGACCGCGCTTCGGGACGGGCGAGAAAATCCTGGAGTTCGCGCAAGGCCTTGACTGGCTCAGTCCAAATGTCCGGTTGATTGAGTTGAAGGAGAACATTGGCGATCTGCGTCAACGTCTCTGTCCGGTTACCAAGCAATAAAGCACTGTAAGCCGTGTCCAAGAAGGACAGCGCGCGGCGGGCTTCCGGTACAGCGGCAAAATCTTTGGGCCCCGCACGCGAAATGTAAACTTCTAAATCGTTAATGACATGCTCAAGAAAAACCAGTGGATTTTCCCCAACACCTCGAACTTCTAAAACCAACTGCGGAACAGGTTCAGTGCCCGACGATTGATTGGTGTAAAGCCATGAGGCCACCGGGCTCTGCTGTAATTTCAAAGGTTCCCAAAAACGATGATAGACCCGCATGCCGGCGCTTATATAGGAAAAAATAGGCGCATTGGATTTGGCGCGACGATGAATCGCGGAAGCAATATTTAATCGGTCCTGGTTCAACAGATGTCCTTGAAGATTATTGGCAAACACATAATCCACGTCCCGTTCGCCGCTAAGCTCAGGCCCATACCGCTCCGTCCGCAGCCTGAGTTTGGATAACCAAGGGTTCGAGGGGTTGATCTGAAAAGCGCGCGCTTGCGTTTGCAAATCCGGAACAGGTTTTAAAAGCGCCAACAAATTTTGCTGCACGGCTTCTCGATCGGTCAGAAGCCGCGCGGCCTGGTCTTGTAACTCGGTTTCGTGGTTTAAGCGAGCCAGAAAATCCTCATAACGGAACTCGAGCATTTCTTGCATAAAGATCAACCGATTTTCTTCCATTAACGTCTTGGCAATGTCGTCGCCATCAAAAATATTAAAAACTAAATCCACTTGATCCAAAGTTACTTTTTCCTGCTCATACGCGGTCCGGATTAATGCCAGCAAAGTCAACGGTTCTTCAAAGAAGGCCGGACCGAGATAATCGACCTTGAGCGGCGTAAAATCGCCGGCAGTCTTTTTATCTCTCAGTTGCTTAAGGATGTCCTGATAAAACCAAGCGTATTGTTGCGGATAGCGGTAAAACTCGGACATTTTGCTGTAATAAGCCGGCCGTTCGGTCATCAAAAAGATTTCGATTTCTCCCAGGGCTCCTCCGGCGTTTGAAAGCGTGGCGACATAGCGGTTCAAGTAATCTTCGAAAGAAGCGTAACCCTGCGAAGTCGCGTAAGCCTCGAAAAATTCCGGCTCATCGTAAAGCAAAAGATGAAAACGATTGTAATCCACTTTCATATCCATCGGCAGCAACGCCTTCCAGGCCGGATGATCCACCACCTTCTCAAATAATCGCGCCTCCATGCGCATCGGATCTCTTTTGAGAAATTCGATGTCCCTGATATGGATGCGGCCCTTGCGTTCATCCGCTTCCTTGGTGCCTTTTTTACCGGTCGTCGAAATGGCGACATAAATCAGCGGCATTTTTTTGGCAATGCCCTTTCGCTCAAGTTTCTGCACATAACGTTTCCATTTGCCGTCCTTGCTGACTTCCACAGGTTTTTGGGATGCATCAATCTTGATCCGTTCCGCAATTTCGCCGCCACTTTTAAGTTCAATCTCCCAGGCTTCATCCTGAAAATCCGCAGGGATCCAATACGAGGCATATTGGGAACCATCGATTTTCACCGGCTTGAACGTGGTGCCGATAAAAGCGTAGCCTTGGCCGGCCGGAATGGTGTAATCCGCCACGATTTCACCGTTCATCATCACCCATGGAAAACTGCGCTCTTTATCCGCCGGCAATTTCCACGCCGGGGTGTCGAATTCTTTCGGAGTGACGGTATTGGCGGCATGGTAATCGCCGAAAATCAGACGGTCTTTAAACTTGATCACATCCGGTGTTTCGAGTTCTCCGGTGGGATGAACGGCAAAGTCCTTTTCACCCGGCAATCCCGGAATCTGATCCAGTGAAACGGCGCGAAATTGATCGCGGCCCAATTTCTTCAAAATCGAACGGGCAATCAAATTGAAAGAGTGGATCATCTGCTCTTCCGTCACACCCTTCGTTTCCATCATATAGCGGACCATACCATCATTGATGCCGCCTTTCAGGCCATTGGCGGCGTAATGGTATTCGCCAAGCGCATTCAAGGTGGTGAAGGTATTATCCGCGCTTTGGAAAACAGAGGCTCCCAAATCACGCGTAAACGAAGTTGAAAAACCATTCGCGTGCACGACGCCAGGCTGTTTGAATAAATACGCCAGCCAGCGGATGGACTTGTGATGAATGAGCGCCCAAATGGAAGTGCCGTAGGGCGTGGCTTGATTTTCCGATTCCGGTTTTTCGCGCACCTTATAGGGGCCGAGTTTCGACACATCGATGCCCGAACCGCGGTATTTGCCGTCCGGAGCGTATTCGGGGGCGACCGCACCGGGGGTATTCGTTTTTTGCGCATGCTTGACGCCCAAATAAAGGTAATTGCGCATTAGCGGTGCGAGTTCCGATTTCATGATGAGCTTGTGGAAATATTGCGTGCCCCAAAGCTCGTGAAAGGAAAAGACAAAGCCCTGCGGCATATCCAGTTTTCCGGCGTCCGCATCTTCATACACAAACGTATCGTGGTTAAAACGCAAGAGCGCGTCGTCGTTGATGATCTTGTTCCAATGCGCCCAAAAATAGCCGATGCCCCACTCGGTCCAAATCGTGTCTTGGTCGCTGCCGGGCGTGAAGCGTTTTTCATCCGAGAGCCAATTCGAATGCATTTTCCCCTTCGCATCGAAATATTGTTTGTAATCCTGCCGCGCCAGAATTTCTTTGCTGAGATCCCGGATTTGCGCTTCCGGCGTGCCCGGCTTGGCATCCCAAAGGGCCCCGGCAATACCGGCCAAGGCCATGGTCAGCTGTGCGTTGTCGAGCGTGGGAATAATAATGCGCGCGTTGTAACGCATGGCGCGCAGCGTGCCGTTGTCGAGTTCGTTATGCCAGGCCAAAAGACCGCCTTTGACTTCGCGGTCGTTCGGGTCCTTCGGATTTTCGTAATTCGCTTGAAACTCTCCGATCGCGCGCAAGCACTGGATCATCAGCTGCAGCGCTTCCTCACGCGGCATGCCGATCTCCGTCAGCATCGGATTGCCTTGTGCGATATGCAAAAGCGCCGGCAAATACACACCGAGTTTGGAAGGCGCGCCGTATTTGCCTTCGTCACCAAAAGGCTCCAGCGTGTCGGGATCGAAAATAATATGATCTTTCGGAGTGCCGGTCGGGCCGTGCACACCGTAACGCGGCGTCAAATAGCGGCGAATACCGCGCAAGCCTTCGCGCACCGTCTGAAGCGTCTCTTCATTGGAATCCTGAGCAAACAGCTCTCCAAGTTGGCCCAGCATCGTGCTCCCTACAGCCGCGGCGCCAACCCCTTGTGCCGAACGCTTCAAGAAAAACCGGCGCGTAACGCCGGCTTCCTCGTCGCGCGCTTCGGGACGTTCCGCTTCGGCCATGCGGCCCAAGAAGGCGTCGATGACTTGGTCCAGATTCACCATGGGATTTTCGGGAAGGAGCTGCCCGCTCTCAGCCAAGGCAATGGCGCCAAGAACCGCATGTGCCGCCAAATGATAAATTTTGGGCGGCACCGGAAGTCCCAAAGCCGCATGGACCGATTGACTAAAGGGACCCAAAACGTTGGCGCGACGCAATAGCTGACCGATCAAGACCTGCTTCTGTTCCAAATTTTTCGCGTATTTCCATTGACGCACCATGGCAGAAGCTTCCAATAAAACGTTGCTCAACTCGGCTTCTGAGATTTTGTATTGATCATTCAGCCCCGTCAAAAGTAACGGCACGAGTTCACTCACAATAGGCAGGGCATCCCGCTGCAAGATATCGCGGGCGCGTTCCCCGAATTCCCAGCTTCCTGAGCGCAAGCTCACCGTGCGATCCGTGTCCTGGACATGTGTCCATTCCTCTAAGAACAGAAAAGCATCCAGCCCTTCAACAAAATCCTTTTCTTCCATTTTGACAAGGGTCTGCAAAAAGGCGTCCATATTGGGCCATCTCGAAGTTGCGATAGCGGCCTTGTTCTGCTCAAGCTGCTTCAGATACCGGTAAATCTTCTGATGCCGCTCTCTTCGATTGGCGCGCAGCAACATCGTGAAAGGCGCAGGTCTCAGCGTCATCGCGCCGGCATACTCATCGATCAATCTATTTTCACGGTCCTCCACTTCGGCAATCGTCAATGGATATTCGTTATACCGGGATACGCCATAACGTTGCACGGGAATCATGACAAGTTCGTTGCCCGACATTTCCACAAACCAGCCTTGCGGTAACCACAAATGTTCGTTCAAAGCCGCCAAAACATCGTGGGAAAACAATCTCCATTGCTCAACCCGCCAGATTTCCATGTTTCCAAAACGTGGTATTCTTAAAGTCATCAAATGGTTGAATTCCCATTCCGCTTTTGTCATCGTCGGCACGCCCTCCAGCCATTGCTTAAAGAGTTCGCCCCATGTTTTGGTAAATTCCCAACCTAAATCTTCGCGGACAGGCTCGGAACTTTGCCATGCGTTAATCTTTTGCCAAGCTTCGTTCAAAACTACGACTTGCTGTTGGACAACAGCCGCAGATTGGCGGGATGGCGTCTTCGGTATTTTGTCCGGAAACGCCGGCATGCCCGGCACTTCCAGTGTGAATTCGTCGCGCGCTTCGAGCCGTCCACGTTCGAAGCGTTCGCTGGTGCCAGAATCACGGGATTCTGGCCGCGCTTCGGAGCGTAGGCCCTCGGGCACCGCCATGCCGTATTCGGTAAGGCGGTCCGCAAGGCGATTTTTCGCGGCCACAGACCATGGCCACTCCCTTTGATCGCGGTCATCGAGAATGCGATCCGGTTGAGATTCGAAAAGACTTCTGAGCAGTTCAATGTTATCTCGATTTAAAAATCCTGAAACTTTGATGGCTTCAAAGAGCGAACGCTTTTGTTTCATTTTATCGATCAGCACGTTTTTCGGTGAAACGGTTGGCGCTATTGTTTCCGTGGGCGGGGCTTCCGCCGACCGCAGGCCGTCAGGCACACCCATGCCGTATTCGGCAAGGCGATCCGCGAGGCGGTTTTTCGCGGCCGCTGTCCATTCCATGGGAGGATATTGACCGCGATCATCGATAATGAAATTGGGTTGAGCTTCGAAAAGACTTCTAAGTAATTCGATGTCGTCTCGACTTAACACGCCAGCAACTTTGATGGCTTCAAAAAGCGAGCGTTTTTTCTTTTGTTTGATTTTGTCGATCAGCACACTCTTCGGCGAAGCGGTTTCCGCTGCCACTTCTGGGGGCGGCGCTTCTTCAGCAGCCGCGCGGACAAGATCGCCAGCTGGCGGCTCAACGGGCTCTACCCCTTGCAGGCTTGTGTCATCGGTATCGATCACGAGCGTCGACACACCGGCTGGGCCAACCGGGGCTACCGTACTGGTCGTGACCACATCCTCAGCCAAGGTCTCGGTTTCTGCAGGCGGAAGTCCGACTCCCTCCTCACCGGTGAGCTCGCCAGTGCGAGCCGCCTCTTCCAGCGCTTCGTTCATAGCCGTTTCCGCGGCAGAGGCTCCGGAAAGCGTGGCCGTTTGCGTTGGGAATTCCGCAAGCGTATCGGCACCGGCAATACCGGGGGCCGTCTCAGCAGCTGGCCCAGGCTGTGTTTCAGTTTGGGTATCGGTTGCGGCCGTGCCTGCGGCAGCAGGCGGCGCTCGAGCGGCCTGCAAACGCGCCAACTGCTCTTCGGGCAATCGCAACAGCTCGATGAGATTTAACAATTCCAAAAGATCGAGATCCGGTTCTTGGCCTGAGAAATAAACTTTGCCAAGATCATCAATCGTCATGGTCCCCGCATAACCCAGGCTCTCTGCGAGCGCAAAAGCTTCCTCCTTCGCTTCTTCAAGAGGTGTTTTGGCCGTCGGCGCCTCCACCGCCGGCGTGACCGCTGCGGCTGGAGCCTCCGGTTGAACCGTAAAAACCCGTAAAGAGCCGGTGATTTCTGTGCTGTGAAAGAATTGTGCGCGAGACGCCAACCCTTCATGCGTTCGCATCACGGCCCCCTGCTGAGGGCGGCCCAGATTCAAGACTAAGGGATGCATTTGCGGATGGGCTTCTTTAATGGCATTCCGGAGCGCACGACTTTTGCGGCGCTCGCCGTGACCAAGCCAAACCTGGCCGGCATAAGGCGCCAAAGGTTCGATCATATTCTTAATAATATCCTGGCCGGGGGCATGCCCGGAGGTCTTAAAGGAACGCACATCGGCCTGAATCGTCTTGACGGTTTCAGATTCCAGCCGCTTCGCGCCTTCATGAGTATCGATGCCGTCTCCCAAGGTACCGGCTTTGGCTTCTTCCTTTAAAACACCGCGAAAGTCAAAAACTTTTTCGCCTTTTTCCAAAGCTTTCGCCAGCCGGCCGGCCGGCTCCTGCGGATCCGAGTAACCGGTCAAAAAGATACCGTTGCGCGGATTGCTGATAAGGTGATTGGCCCAATAATAGGAAGCGCTGCCGGGCGAAAGCATGCCCGAGCTGGCAATAATAATGGTCGGTTTTTCGTGAATGCGGGACATCAAAATCGAATCACGATGAGCTTCGCGGTCCTGCCAGTTTCCCTCAATAAAAAACAGCGTATGATTCAAATTTTCATCGATAAAACGCTGTAATTCCGGATAGGCTTTCGCATAAATCCGGGTAAAAAGAGCGGCCTGACCATCCAGGACAATGTGGACATCCTGTTTGGCCGCTTCGCGCAGTTTGCTTAAATTCTGGATCAAGGTGAATAAAACCCGCTGGGCGCGGCCGTTGGCAAAGGCCGGGAAAAGCACGGTGCCGCTGCGACCGGTGATCTCATCCGGCTTCAAAATCTCCTTGGTTTTTTCGATCATTTCTCTTTCCTGCGCTTTTTCATCCGGACGGTCTTCTATCCCATAGGTGGATTCGGTCATGAACGTATCCAGATGCGGTAAAATTTCCGCCAGATTTTCATCTTCAGCCAGCGGTTTCATGCCGGGAACCGGGCCCTGATTTTGAAATGAAAAATCGCCGGAGATAAAGGTATTGCTGTCCGGTGTGCTGGTAATCAGGGCCGCGGCGCCGTGGAGATGGCCGACTGGACCGTGAAAACGAATTTTCATTTTGGGACTTACCTCAAACCATTGATTAACAGGCAGGGCGCGGGCATACGCCATAAATGCTTCGACATCGTCTTTGGTGTAAGTGGTCAGGCCAATTTCGCGGCCGTGCTCATCCACTTCCATAATCGGCCGTTTGGCATTCAGAGACAGCATCGCTTCCAACACTTCACGCGATTGCGGGTATTCAGGGAAGTAGAACGGAACCGCACTGCCAAATTTTTTCCAAAGAATCACGGCGGCACCGATATGATCCAAATGCGAATGGGTCAGGAAAACAGCCTTGGGCGGATTTCTAAAAAGGGATGCGGGCCAGCGCGGCGTTTTGGGAATGCCGCGGCCGACTTCTATGCCGGCATCGACCAAAATGCGATCTTCCGCCTGCTCCGCGCCGTCTTGCAAACCTTTGTAACTGTACAAAGCGGAACTGGCACCGATGCCTTCCCCTCGCGAACCCAAACCTTGCACGCCGCCGAATGCTTCGATATGCGTCGCGCGCAGCGCCGCTTCCTCACCGGAAACTTGCGCCTTAACTTCGGCTTCCTCATCAAAAGCTTTCGCAATCAAATATTCATCCAGGCTGGATAATGCCGCACTGTCGCTAAATCTTTGTTGAAGCAATCCCCAGAAATCATGAACCAACGCATACGCTATATTCGTGGCAAGATCGTTCAACGCACCGGCTGACAAAGACCGAAATTGTTCAGCATCGGCCGCAGCCGTTGACTGCGCCAGGTTAAGGCGTTCCCAGATTAAAGGCGCAAGCTTGCCGGCCAAGACACCTGAAACATCCTGATCGCCCTGATGCAGGGCCTCTACCAATCGGACCCATTCATTGAGACCAAAGCTTTGCACGATTTGCCGCGTAAAAGCCAACTGCGCATATTCCTCCGCCGGAATTCTGACCGCTGTCAGGGCTTTATTCGTTTTCTCTAACAAGTTTTCCAAAATTAATTTTTGAACCTGGCCATAGCGGTAATCCCGGCTGAAAATCGCTTGATGGAAAAAGGCGCTGAGCGGGTAACCTTCGGTAAAAGGCCTCTCAAGCGCCAGGGGGCCGTGCTGTAAAGTTTCTTCGGCATGGATTTCCAAAAAGCGGCCGACTTGCGCGCGCATCGCCTGTTTGGCATCTTTTAAGTTGGAAAAAAGACCGGAAAAATGATTTTCCGTATTCCTACCGCCTTCGCCCGGGAGCAGGAACTCCGGCAGCAAACCTTCTTGGCCGTATTTCCGGCTGGCGGGAATCAGCACTTCTTCAACAAAAGCCGCCAGTTCTTCTTCATAATTTTCAGGGCTTTCGGCAAGATCCGGATCAAGACCGAATACCGCATGACTTTCCGAAAGGACAAAGTGCAGGTGGAATGAAATCTCGCCCTGGTGCTTATGGTATCGGGACTGCAAATGCGCCGTATATTGGTAAGCGGGCGAAAGATCGACGTCATCCGTGGGGGCATCTTCATATTCTTTTTCCTTCGCCGGCTTATCTTCCGATGATTTTTTCTCGACCCGGACACGCGGCTCAATCGGTTGGTTCTGAATCTGGCTGTACACATACCGCACGGCGGCTAAATTGACCGCCTGGGATGGAGATCCCGTCAGCATTGCCGGAATAATTCCCTCTAATTCCTCGAGCATATTCGCTTTCAATTTCAGCTGGTCGGTTTCTTCCGGGGTAACGTTAGGATAAGAACCGGGCTCACTGAAGGGCGCAAGAAGGGCTTCGGTCATTTCCTTAATCCGTAAAAACGTCACCACTGCTTGGCGCTTGGGATAATCATCCGGAATTTCTTCGACCGCTAATTCTGGGATATCAGAGTCCTCCAATTCCAACTGCGTCTGTAAGGCTGCGGTAAAATTTTGCCATTTCTCAGAATAAATGGCCTGCTGCTCCCGCAATTCACGCGTTTTAAGCTCCACCGGTTCCGCGGTCTGAAAATCGAAGGCCCGGATGACGGCTTGCCCCTTGGCATTCACAAAACGGATAAAGAAATAGGGTGTTTTATCGGTTTTGCTGGTAGCGCCCAACGCAAGCTCGTTTCCTTCCGGAACAAAATATTTGGGGAGCGCCACACCAACGCCGGGAACGCTTTTAAGGTTCTTCTGTCCGGCCAGCCTTTGTCTGCTTTCCGCGTCTTCTTTGCGGTCATCCTCCTGGTCTTTTAAACTTTGATAACGGAAAAACGGCTCGAACTTATTGCGAAAATAAAAACCACCGTCGTCCATCACGCGGCCCAGATTGTCAAAGACATCTTCCAGGTGTTTCCTGAAATTGGCCGGTGTCGACCAATAATTATCCGGTTGTTTATTTAAAAATTTTTCTTGGCGCGCTCGCGCATCCAATTTTTTCTGCATACTCAGACGCCAGCGCAAATGCTCGGCTTCGGCATAAAGCGCTTCATAAACCCGGTAACCGTACGCATGCCCGAGGGTATCGCTTCCTTGAACCGTCCAGCCCTGCCGCAAAGCTGCGGCTTCAAAGCTTTCTTCAGCCTCTTGCAATACGACCGACTGTGGCGGTAGCGCCGGAATTTCAAATCCGTCCTGATAATGCTGTCCGTTCCTTTGAATACCCTTGAGCTGTTCGACCGCCGCCCGGATTTGATAGAGCGAATCCGTGGCTTGCAAAATTTTAGCGATGTCTTCGCGCGCCTGATCCGCGTGTTTCAAATAATACCGCGGCACCACAATTGTGCCCGGCGTTACTTCCAAATCCCGTGTGTCGCGTGTCGTGATTTCAATGCGGGGATAACCTTTGCCGCTTTTCATAAAAGGCGCCAAAGCGGCGGTTAAACTGACCAAATCATGATGATCTTCCACGCTGGCCGGCGTAAAACCTTCCACCACAACATCGAGGGGATTCAACACATGGACGCCTTCCGCTTTCGATTCATGCCCGCGGCTGCCAACTTGCGGCACAACGTCTCCAAAGCGTTTTCCCCAATTGTTGCCGTAAAAAGTCACGCTTTGCGTAAACTTACCCTGAACTTCCATTTGCAATTTTTCGCCGCGGCATCCGGGACACGCCAGCGTGACCGTTTGCCCATTGAGTTCAAAACTCAGGAAACCATCGGGCCCTACCTGGGCTTCATAACGCTGACTGGCTGCCAACGGTCCCTTCGGCAGCGGGAGTGTTTGAACCTTGGTAGCATCCAAAGCCCGGCCCCAGCCGCTTCCCTGCAAGTAATCCATCTTGGCGGCCTCATCCAGGGAAATATGCACCAAAACTTCCCCATCCGCCATGAGCCCGCGGACAATGCGAAAACCGTTTTCTTTATCCATGCGCACGTGAAGCTCCGTCCCGTTTTCCACGCCCTCGATCACATAGACGATTTCCGTCCCGGGGATATGCACGCCCTGCTGATACGTGGTCCCCCAGACCACAACTTTGTTGGAAAAATCTTTCCACGGCTGACGATTTGTATGCAGCAAAAGCTCTTCACGAAAAGGTTCCGCGTGATAAGGCGTTGGGTCATAAGGAGCCCGGATTTCAGCCCACCCGGGATTCACCCGTACGGGCCCCAAAGGCTCAACCGGAATCAACTTTTCCGTAGTGTCGGCAATGCCTTCGGGATGCTGCGCCAGAAAACGTTCCCGCCAAGCGTTGAAATCCTCAATCGAAGAAGGCGCTTGCTCGGCAAGATGCTCGGTCAGGAATTGCTGCAAGGATTCAAGATTGCGCACGCCAAGACCGTCCGGATAAAAAGCCAAGTGGCTTAAGATTTTGCGAAAGATCCAGCGGTTACCGTCCATCTGTTCATTACGCGGCGGGCCACTCCAATAAATGGCCGTGAGCGTATCCAGTAATAATTTAGCCGAAGCCGGCGTTAAACGGTCCGAGCCGGCCGACTGGTTCAGATTCCGGCCAAGATTAGCCAGCAACCCTTCGGGATGGCGAAAAAGACTGTAATAATAAAAAAGCTGTTTATCCTCTTGCAGAGTGTTAGTGCTGGGAAAATACTCAAAAGACGGGAAGTGTGTCTGCACCAACCCCCAAAAAGCCGTATCGCCACGGACCTGCAGATCCAGGATCTCGCTTACCCAGCCCTGGATATTGGAATCAAAAGGATAAAAGAAATCTTCCAGTTCCAACGCCTGCACCTGTGCCGGCACATGGCGAGGTTTTTCTGTCATGTGAGCCCGCGTCATGGAGAGCATGTACATATCTTCCGCGATCCCGATATATTCCGCAGCATAAGCAATGGTTTCTTTGTTAAGCCAATACAAAAGATCCCGCCAGAGGTAGGTTTCATCACGCTGGATAACCAGCAAATCATGGCCTGTGCCCCGCGCAAAAACATGGTAGCCCCACCGGCGGCGGGGATCATATATCGGAGCGACCATGGAGCCTTCACGTGTCACGATTTCAAAATCTTGCCCGGGTTGGATGAGCGGCGGTTTGGTTTCAGATAAAGCGCCGCGCTCCTGAGGCCCCTCGACAACCAGATTCGCATGGTCCAGACGGTAACCCCACTGCGCTTGAAAATTTTGCCAGCGGTAACCGGAAGCCTTTTTGAAAACTTCCGCGATTTCGCCGGCAGTTTTGCGGCCCAAGCCCGGAACCAGCATAACGTCGTTGGCATCAACGGTAGTGGATTCTGAATAAGGCATCTGCCGGGCCCATCCATTCCGCCAGGCGCTTGCGGCCAGCATCATGGCGCGAAGCTGCTTTTCCAATTGTGTCCGTTGCGCTGTTGCGCCCTCAACGGAAATCCCCGCCTGCAGGCTCGTGAGCAACACAAGGGACGGGGCATAATATAAATCGATCAGGCCGCGATGAAAGCCCACATCGGTATACTTGACCGCCAACTTTTTTATCTCCTCGTCTGACAGGACGGGCGCTGCACTGCTTCCCGCGCCGGAGCCAGTCCGGTTTAATGCGGCTTGATAAACGTCGTACAACTCTTTTTCCATCAGCGTGACAATGGCCGGGTTAATCCCTCCCGGAATGGCTATGGTGGCAGGCCCGGTTCGCTCAAACAAATCCATGCCGATATCCGGCGCTGTATCTGTGAGACGGCCGCCGCTTGTCCGCATTTTCTGGGCACGCAGGCGGCGAAAATCCCCTTGAAGTTTCTGATCAATGCGCCGGATAACTTCGGCCACTTCCTTCTGACGACGCTGGAGGATGGATCCCACATTATGAAAAGACTCCATGCGGTAAGTGCCGAAAATCAGCATCGGATAAATAATGTTGAAATAAGCCCGTGTTTGAAAAGGGATTTCGGTTCGCGTGCCGCGATAATCTTCTTCCGTTGGCGGCGGCAGGTTGTGTAAACCGCGGTCAAACAGAACTTTATTCAAGTAACCAGCCTGTTCTGTCACGGGGAAAGGAACGTTTTGTTTTCCCTGAGCAGCCCAGAACACTTCATGCTTGAGCCAGGCATCAAAAAGATTCTGTGTTTCAAAATAAGGCTTCCCCGGCTGAAAAAAGTTACAGCGTTCCACCGCCGAATGCAGGAAGCGGTCTTCTGAAAGCGTGACCAGCGTCCGTTGCCGGGCGGCGATTTTTTGACCATCCGCGTCCTGAAATAGAATATTCGCGAGCGGTGTAAACACCGCTTCGTGATGGGTTTCTTGAAAACCCGATTGACCGAGACGAAAGAGCATTTGCGCCGCCAATTCATCGTCCAGCAAAACGCCTTTTGAAATCAGAATTTGAGGTTCACGGCCAGGCACCACCGGCTGGACATACCCCAGAAGATAATCTTCTTCGCCCCAAAGCCGCTCATCAAAAACAAAAAGCCGGCCGGACGCCTGAAGCCTTTCAAGATATTGCAGCACATCCTCCGCCAATTGCCGGCCGTAGCTTCCGGATTCCAAAACTCCCAAACGGCTGCGCAAATTCTCCATCAGCGGGGCGAAGCGCGCGTTATCCAGCGTGCGTTTTTGGATATCCTCAGCCTGACGGACCGCACGGCCTTTTTGCCATAAATCTTCCGGGTGGTAAGCTTGTCCGGGCTGAATAAATTCAACCATCCGCAGCATCAGGTTCCGGGTCTCAACCGTCATGGGCGCTTGCGCAACCTGCTGGCGAATGAGGCGAACCAACCGTTGACGGTAATCGGCGGGCCACACATTCATTTGGTAAGCCACGCCTTCGATGACGTCTCTTTCTTGTTCTGTCCGCGCCGCCGCCTCTGCAGGAAGACGCTCTAAAGCCGCTGTCCAGGACTGCATCGCCGTTTGAACGCGGCCGCTTTCTTCAGCGATGTCCGCGAGAACCGCCTCGTTCAGATTCAGGATCGACGCGTCGCGCGGCGTCAACTGCAGCGGACGTGCAAGATCCAGCATTTCGAAAGCCTGCCCGTGTTGTCCCACAGTGAAAAGGAAATGCGCCTGGAGAACACGCTGTGTCACCACCAAATCAGTTCGGACTTGCGTGGTTTCGATTTTGGTATGAACGTCCTGAATTCGTTTTTCCACATCCTCGACGAGTTCATCGCCAGCCTCGCCTTCAAGCTCCGGGATCACCCCCAGCTCTTCCCAATATTGCATATTCCAATACGTCTCCAATTCACGGTGGTAGCGGTCGATGGTTTGCTCTTGGGTATAAATCTTATAATCCGGCTCTTCGACTTCGGCCATCATCCGCGTGATTTCCCGGAAACTCTCACGATCTTCCAAAAGCCAAGCCACGCGCGAGGCAAATCGCAGGCGGTTGTAATCCCGGCGGTGCCATTCATCCTCCATAAATCGATGCAGCCATACCTGAATAACCGGCCGCAGTTCATGACCCGGCCGGACGATGCGCAGCCGGTCCAGCGATGAAAGCCAGGCGAAACTGGACAACATGCTGCTTTCAAGCTGATATTTTTCCCCATCGTCCAGAAGACGCGGCCGGCCCGGAGTCCCGGCACGCCGGAATTCTTTTTGGATATTTTCCAGGAGCAGGCCCCAAATTGTGAGCACGTGATTCGAGGCATCTTCGCGTCCTGTTTCGCTGAGCCGCCGCGCATAACTGGTCAGAATATTAAGTGCGTTGGGAAATACGGAGATATAAGCAAAGAGATACTCGCCGTTATCCTTCGGTAAAGTCAGTTTCATTTCCTGGGTAACGGGATCTGCTTTGAGATACGTTTTCAAAAATTGTACAAAAAAGTCATGCTGCGCCTTTTCTTTAAGTTCAGCATCGTTAATACGGTCCGCCAAGCCGAGTTGATCGTAATGAAACATCAGCCGGTCGGGCGACTCCTCGCGCAGAGTAAAAATTTCCGCGTTCTGCTCATCAAACCGGCGGAGAAATTTCCGGACATTCTGGCGAAAGTTTTGCTCCTG
>ORMF010634946.1_pt1 | contig 27776 bp, 19 predicted proteins | sample 1779871 | NCBI WGS metagenome assembly ORMF01 (sample SAMEA104232316, study PRJEB22302) | groundwater metagenome | biome: forest; feature: aquifer; material: groundwater | place: USA | collected 2011-08-07 | depth 5.4 m | reverse complement strand
CGGATCCGCGCGGAGCAAGAGGGTAGGTTGGCACTACATCGCCGCTTTCGAGGGTGCCTCCGGCCTGCGCCAACGACTTGCGACGGAATCCACCCCTCGGATTTCGCCTCCGATTGACCCAAGTGCGGAAGTTGGGCTAGAAGCGGTAGATCACCTCGAGGGAGAGCGTGTCCTGCTCGTCGTCGTTGGCCGGGGCGCTCGCGTCGTCGAAGACGTTGATGTCCGCCCAGTCGTGGCGGTACTCCAGGCGCACCTCGGCGAAGTCGAACGGCTTCCAGCTCCCCGTGAAGGTCAGTTCCTCCACGGTCTGGCCCACGACCCCCATCCGCGCCCCGTCGTCGTCGTCGAAGACCTCCGCTCGTGCGGCGACGTACCACGCGTCGGAGACCCTGTACCGGGCGTAGGCGGCGACGCCGTACCACTGCGCATCCTCGCCGGTCTTCCTTCCCGTGGCCGCGCCCTCCTCGCCCGCGTAGTTGACGTCGAGCATCAGCGTCAGGTCGTCGCAGGCCTGGTAGGTGAACAGCGCGGTCAGGAGGCCGCGGTGATCCCCGTTGTCGCCCGCCTGCTCCGCTCCGTACGTCCCGGACAGCACCACGTTGAACTTCTCGCACGGGACCCACTTGGCCATTCCGTGGAACGTCTTCCCGTCGTTGTTGTCGTCTACGTTGTCCCAGCCGTTCACGACCCCCGCGCTCAGCGTGAGCTGCTCGCAGGGCGCGTACGTGGCCAGGAGGCCCGTGTGCGTGAAGGGGATGGCGAATCCGAACAGGAAGGAACGCGAGGTGTTCCAGTTGTCGGCGCTCTCGATCACCTCCGCGCCGTGAGACGTCACGAACTTCCCCAGGCGGAGCGTCAGCCCCGTGCCCACGGGAGCCACCCATTCGACGAAGGCCTGCTCCAGCTCGAAGTTGTCGCCGTCGTTGAACCCAAAGGCCTGGAAGATCGCGGCGTCTTCGCCGGCGTCCAGGTCGGCCCGGAATCCCCAGGTCCCCGCGCCGTCGACCGGCTTCTCCAGGATGATGTCGAGGAGGTTCACGTTGAACTCGTCGTCCTCGATGTCGAAGACCCTCAGGCGGTTCGCGCGGCTGTCCGGGCCCTCGAAGTTGAGGCCGTAGGTGACCGCGAGCGAGCCGCTGACCTTGATCCCCAGGTTCTTGGCGTGCTCCTCCAGCGTCTCGACCCGCTTCTCGAGGTCGGGCTTCTCCTCCGTCGCCGCCGCCGCGGGCGGTTCCGCTTTGGGCGCGGCCTTCGCAGCCTTCAGGTCCCGGACCACCTGCTCCAGCGCGGCGATCCGGTCGAGGACCGTGGTCGGGGCGGCCTCCCCGGGGGCCTCCGCGGGCGTTCCACGCAGCTCCCGGATGGCCTCCTCGAGCGCCTGGAGGCGCTCCTGGACCTGCTCGTCCGCGGGTTGCGACGGCTCGGGGGGCGGGAGCTCCTCCTCCGTGGTCTCGGGCTCCTGGGCGAGGAGCGAGGCGGACAGGCCGAGGACGAGGGCCGCGGCAACGGCCCACGGGCGGGTGCGGGTGTTCGTCACGGCTCTGGCGCTCTCCACAGAGGACTGTGTCCTCCGGGTCGGCCGGAGCGCCGACGGAACTTGAAGGATACCGCCGCCTATCGCGGCATCACCTCGAGGGCGAGGAAGGCGATGTCGTCGCCGGGCTTCAAGGGCGTGCACCAGGCGTGGACCGCCGCCGAGACCCCCGTCAGGCTCTCCTCCAGAGACGACGTGGCGTGCGTGCGCAGGATCTTCGCCAGACGGTCCGTCTGGAACTCCTGCCCCTGGGCGTTCATCGCCTCGGTCACGCCGTCGCTGTAGAGGTAGAGGCGGTCGCCTGGGGAGAGCGCGACCGCCCCCTCCTTGTACTCCGCGTCGGTCTTGACGCCCACCGCCGGGGACTCCGCGGCCAGCTCCTCGGTCGACCCGGAGGCGCGCACGAGGATCGGCGTGGGGTGCCCCGCGCGTACGTATCGAAGCTCGAACTTCTCAAGGTCAAGCAGGGCGTAAACCATCGTGAAGAACTGGCTCGTCCCGCGCAGGCGCGGGAAGCGGGCGTTCAGCTCCGCGACAACCTCGCGCGGAGGCACGACGAGGCCGCCGGGGGAGCCCTCGACGATTCGCCTGACGGGCGACGTCTGGTCCTCGAGAGGCGTCAGGACGCGCGAGAGGGCGGTGGAGAGGAGCGCGGCGGGGACTCCGTGGCCGCTCACGTCCAGGAGATAGAAGCCCACGTGCCGCGGGTCGACGTGAAAGACGTTCAGGATGTCTCCCCCCAGCTCCACCCACGGATGGAACGCCCAGGCGAACCGCACCCGGTCGAAGCGCGGGAGCGCCTTGGGGAGGCACGCCTTCTGGATCTTCGCCGCGTCCTCCAGCTCCTCCTTCATCCGCTGGTTTGCGGCGTTGATCACGGCGTTTGCGGCAATCAGCTCCTCGTTCCGCCGCTGGAGGTCCCCCTGGAGCTGCAGGATCCGGTCGACCGCGTGCTTGAGCGCGAGCTGCGTGCTCACCCGCGCGACGACGACCGGGAAGTCGAGCGGCTTCGTCACGTAGTCGCTCGCGCCGAGCTTGAGGGCCTCCACGATGTCCTCGGTCTCCGACTTCGCGGTGGCCATGATCACGGGGAGCTGCGAGGGGGTGTGCGTCCTGCGGAGCCGTGTCAGCGTCTCGATCCCGCCGATGCCCGGCATCATGATGTCGAGGAGGACGAGGTCGAGGGGCCGGCTGTTGATGGCCTCCAGGGCCTCCTCGCCGCTCGCCGCCGCCGAAACCTCGTGGCCGACCCGCTGGAGGCGGCGCATGAGCATGTCGCGGTTGTTTTCCTCGTCGTCGACGACGAGGATGCGGCCGGGCTTGGGCTCCATGTCTTTCCCCGTGGAGAGAGCGCGGAACCCTACCACCGCCCGTCCCCCCGGGTCAATCCCCCCGGCAAGCCGCTTGCGCGCCCTTTCGGAGCGCTGCTACAATTCCGCCCGAGGGCTTCGCCACCATGTCCGACGCCGTGCACCGCATCCTGGTCGTCGACGACGACCCGCTCAACCGCGACATGCTCCTCCAGAGGCTCTCGCGGCAGGGGTACTCGGTTTCGACCGCCGAGGAGGGCGACCGGGCCCTCGAGTTGATCGAGGCGGGACGGTACGACGTCGTCCTCCTCGACGTCCGCATGCCGGGGATGAGCGGCCTCGAGGTCCTCGAGCGGATCCGCCAGACCCTCACACAGGACGACCTCCCCGTCATCATGACCACGGCGATGTCGGAATCGGAGGACATGGTCGAGGCGCTGGGGAAGGGGGCGAACGACTACGTGACCAAGCCGATCGACTTCGCCGTCCTCGCGGCCCGCATCAAGAAGCAGCTCCGGGGGCGCGCGCCCGCGTCGGAGGCCGCCGTCGAGAAGGGGCTCCTCGGGGGCGTGTACCGCCTCCAGGAGGTGATCGGGCGCGGCGGCTTCGGCACCGTCCACCGGGCCCGGGACGTGCGGCTCCAGCGCGACGTCGCCGTGAAGATGCTCCTCGGCGTCGCGACCAAGGACCCGATGGCGATGGAGCGGTTCCAGCGGGAGGCGGTCACCTCCTGCCGCATCAAGCATCCGAACGCCGTCACCGTGTACGACTTCAACGTGACGCCCGACGGGAGCGCGTACCTCGTGATGGAGCTGTTGAGGGGCAAGGTGCTCTCGGATGTCCTCGAGCAGGAGAAGCGCCTGCCCCCCGCGAGGTGCGCCGAGATCCTGCTCCCCGTGTGCGAGGTCCTCTCGCAGGTCCACGACGCGGGCCTCCTGCACAGGGACATCAAGCCTGCGAACGTCTTCCTGGAGATGGTGGAGGGGCGGGAGTGCGTCAAGGTCGTCGACTTCGGCGTGGCGAAGCTGATCGACGACACGGGTTCGGTGTGGGAGGGGCTGACCGTCCCGGGCTCGATCGTCGGCACGCCCTCGTACATGGCCCCGGAGCGGTTCGACGCGCACGCCCGCCTCGGGCCGTCGTCGGACGTCTACTCGCTGGGCGTGATGCTCTACGAGATGATCGAGGGGAAGAAGCCGTTCGCGCCCGCGTCGGGGGACCTCGTGTCGCTGGTGATGATGCACTGCGAGGCGCCGCCTCCGGCGCTCGACCCTGCGCTCTCCGGCCCCGCCCAGGGGCTCGGGACGCTGGTCCGCGATGCGATGGCCAAGGAGCCCGGCGATCGCCCCTCGGCGGCCGAGTTCGCGAAGCGGCTTCGCGAGGCGACGGGCGGGCGGTAGCCCAGGCCGCGGCTCCTACTGGGGGTTCGGCAGCTCGTACTTCTTGCCGAGGGAGGACTCGTAGGTCGCCCCGCCCGTCTTGGTCCACGTGTAGGTGCCGGTGAAGACGACCGCGCCTTCCTTCTTGAAGCTCGTGACCTTCCCCTTCACCTTCTCAGGCCTCTTGGCCGGGGTGACCTTGGCGCCGTCGGGGCCGTACAGCAAGTACGCAAAGCGATCCTTGTCGCGTCCGTTGTCGAACCAGGGCGGGTCCTCCGCGGTGCCGAGCGAGATGGTGTGCTTCCGCGTGACGACCATCTTGAGCATGTCCCCGCAGCCGCAGATGCAGTCCATGAGCCCGGCGTTCTGGGCGTAGGTCAAGAGCTCCTCGCGATCGAGGGAGTGGGTGTCGGCACCCGCCGAGCCGTCCTCGTGGATCTTGAACGCCTCCCAGTAGTCGAGCTTGAATCGCGTGGTGCCGCAGGCGCACGTGATCTCGACGTCGATCTCGACGTGGGCCAGGATCACCTCGTCCATTTCGGCCTTCACCCCGTCGGCGAGCTCCAGGTAGATGTTGTAGAGGTGGCCGTCCTCGGTCAGCGGGTTCTCGGCCTCGCGCTCGCTGCGCGTCCACTCGACGTTCTGGGCGAACCCGGTCCCCATGGCGACCAGGAGGGTCCAGGCCGCTATCGCGACACAGTGGCGGTTCAGCATCGACGCTCCTTTCGAGACTCGAGACGCACGCAGAGGCTATCGGCGGGCCGGGGCACCGTCAAGACCGCTCCAGGCGCGGACGACGACACGGCCGGATCAGGGGTGCGGCAGCACCTCGAACCCCTCGGCCGAGGCCGCCGCCGAGAGCAGGTCGTCCAGGCAGACGAAGGCGCGCCGTTGCGGGCGGTGATCCACTAGGACCAGCGCGGCCGCGAGCTGGAGCGAGTCGCCCGCGCGCAGCGGATGGGTCCGTAGAAGGCGGCTGGCGGTTTCACGAACTGGGAGGAGCGCGTCCACCTCGGTCCAGCGGCCGGAAAACGAGTCCAGCCGCCTCACCGCCTGCGCCAATTCGTTGAGCGTCAGGCGCCCCTCCCTCTGATGGCGGCAGAGAGCCGACAAGGCCTCAGTCCGGGTCAGGCACCAGACGACCATTTGCCTATCGGCTCGGAAGCAGTCGCGACACCTGCGGCTCGTCACCTCTTCGGCGACGAGCGGGACCACCGCGGAGGTGTCCCAAAACCTCATCTCGACTCTCTCCGCTCCCGAAGTAGCGCAGCGAGCACGCCCGCATCGGGTCCGCCTGGGCCCGGTCTGAGCAGTTCCCTCGGAATCGGCCCCGGTTTCCCTCGCCGGACGATTCCCCGACGTTCCTGGAGTGCGAGGAAGGCCTCGTCCTCGGACTCCCCCCCGGCCTCCACCGGCACGAGGTCGGCGACCGGGGTGTCCCGATCCAGGATCCGTACCCGCCCGCCGCGCCGTACATGCGCGAGGTACTTGGACAGGTGGGCCTTGGCCTCGGCGATCTTGACTATCTTCATGTGTCCAACTTGGTCAACTTCAACGACCTCACGATACCGCGTGATCCGGCCACGCGTCAAGGGGGCGCCAGACCCCTCGTGGCCAATGGCGCCTACCACGGCGTCGCGCCTACACGCTTGCGCCGCCCTCGGGCGCAGGAATCGGCCTCTCACCGGGAGAGCGCCTTCGCCTTTCCCACCAGACGGACGAACTCGGCGCGGTAGCCACTTGGGTCCGCCCCGACGCTGCCTCTGGCGATCTCGGCAAGGGCGTCCCACGTGAACCCCGTTGCGTGCTCCGAGCGCCTCAGCAGCATCCCGTATCCGGCCACCGCCGCCGCGAAGCGGAAGTCCTCGGAGGCGTCGTCGAACCGCGCGCGCTCGTCCGAGAGCGGGACCTCCATGAGCGTGCTCGTGTCCGACTGCGGAGCCTTGTAGCGCAGCTTCACCGTGCACAGCTCGGCGCCCGCCGCCGCGCCGGTCGGCTCCGAGGGCTGCTGGTACTTCAGCGGGTCGACCGCGGGCCTCCCGTCCGGCGACTCCGACCCCGCCGGAACGACCTCGTAGAGGGCCGTCACGGTGTGCCCCGCGCCGATCTCGCCGGCGTCCTTCTTGTCGTCGTTGAAGTCCTCCTTCGCGAGCAGGCGGTTCTCGTAGCCAATCAGCCGGTACGACGCCACCCGCGCCGGGTTGAACTCGATCTGGACCTTCACGTCCTTCGCGATCGTGCAGAGCGTCCCCGCCATCTGCTCGACCAGCACCTTCCGCCCCTCGGACAGCGTGTCGATGTAGGCGTAGTTCCCGTTCCCCTTGTCCGCGAGCTGTTCGAGCGTGCCGTCCTTGTAGTTGCCCATGCCGAAGCCGAGCACGGAGAGGAACACCCCGGACTTCGCCTTCTCCTCGATGAGGCGCACGAGGTCGCCCTGGCTGGTCACGCCGACGTTCCAATCGCCGTCCGTCGCCAGGATGACGCGGTTCGTGCCCCCCTCGACGAGGTTTTGCATCGCGATGGCGTAGGCGAGCTGGATCCCCGATCCGCCGTTCGTCGAGCCCCCCGCGCTGAGGCGCTCGAGGGAGTCACGGATCGGCGCCGTCTGGTCGCCCCTCGTCGGCGGGAGGACCAGGCCCGAGGCCCCCGCGTAGACCACGATCGAGACGCGGTCGTTTTCAGTGAGCTGGTCCACGAGCATCGACATGGCCGACTTCACGAGCGGGAGCTTGTTCGGCTCGGCCATCGAGCCTGACACGTCGACGAGGAACACGAGGTTGCTCCGCGGGCGCTTCGCGACGTCGATCTCGCGCCCCTTGAGGCCGACGCGGAGAAGGCGATGCCCGGATTTCCAGGGGCAGGCCGCGAGCTCGAGGTGGACGGCGAAGGGGTGTACGTCGTCCGGCTGGGCGTACGCGTAGGTGAAGTAGTTGACGAGCTCTTCGATCCGCACGGCGTCGGGGGGCGGGAGCATCCGGCCCGTGAGGAATCGGCGCACGTTCGCGTAGCTCGCCGTGTCGACGTCGATGCTGAACGTCGAGAGGGGGTTTTCCCACGCGGAGAGGAAGGCGTTCTCGGCGATGTGGGAGTAGTCCTCAGTGTTGTGGGCGACGTCGGGCTGGGGCGGCGGGGCGCCGGCGAAGCCGCCGGCGGCCGCGCGGGCCGGAGGCGCTCCGGCTCGCATCGCCCGATCCGCGCTTCCCGAGCGGCCCCCGTACAGGCCGGCGGCCGCGCCGGGGCCGATGCTCATGGAGTCGCGCGTCTCCATGTGAGATTGCCATCTGCTGCTCGATCGCGGGCTTCCCGCGAGGCAACCCGCGGACATCGACACGTTGCAGTCGCCGCCCTGGCGATCCATCGACTCGTTGTGGTCCGTCTCCCTGGTCTCCGGGAAGAAGATGACGACATCGTCGTACTCCGCATCGACCGCAGGTCGCTCAAGCGCGACGAGGGTGGGCTCTTCCCGCCACTCGCGGCTGACCCGGACGGAATCGTAGTCCGTGCCGTGCGGCGCCGAATTCGTTGTGATGACCAGCTCGTGGTCGTCCATCGCGGCCACCGATCCCCTCTCCTCGGTCACGCCCGGCCACATGATAGCGAGCACGGCGCACGCCGCGGCCGTGGCGCCGACGAACCACCACGTAGAGCGGCGGATCCTGTCGCGTCGGGGGATCGGGGCGGGCTCGGCGACGGGCTGGACCTCCACCGGTTCATCCCCCTCCGTCGTCAGCCTCTCCTCGATCCTGTCTGCGCGGCGGCGGGCCTCCTCGGCCTGGCTGCGGAGTGCGGGTTCGGCGGCGATCGCGACCGCGATCGTCTGCGCCTCGTCGCCCGTCAGCTCGCCCAGTGCGAATGCGGTGACCTTCCAGTCTTCGATCCTCGTGTTCATCGGATTGCCCCCTCAGAGACGACGTCCAGCTACCTGCCCACGCGCAGGATCGCGTTGTGGATCATGACGCCGACGTGGCCAACGGAATGGCCCGTCACCTCGGCGATCTCCTTGTACGAGAGTCCCTCCTGGAACTTCAGCCTGACGACCTCCCGCTCCCTCTCGGGGAGGAGGCCGAGGAGCCGCACCGCGTCCGCGGAGGGCTCGAGCGCCAGGACGCTCGGGTCGAGAGGAGCAGCGTGGCTAGCTCGCTCGGCAGGCCCGCAGGTCGGGAGCGCGCCCACACGGGGCTCCCTGCTCCCGCGGACCACCGACCTCGCGCGGCACACCGCGAAGAGCCACGGGGCGGGGCGTGAGCGGTCCACGGTCGAGGAGCGCCTCCACAGCTCGAGAAACGTCTCCTGGACAGCGTCCCTCGCCCGACTGTAGTCCCGCGTCAGCGAGAAGGCGTAGCGCACCAGCGGACGTTCGAGGCTTCGCACGACCTCGGCGAGCCACTCGGTCTTGGGGAGGATGGCCGTCTCGGTCGCCATGGCGTCTCCTGACATCGCTCGGATATCCGTGGAAACGGACGGATGGCCTGCAGGTTCGACGCGGATTGTCGCGAGGGATCTCGCCTGGATGCACTCACCCTGTGGTGCAGGGGATGCGGTGACCGGGAATTCCTGCCCCCGTGGGAATGGCCCGGCGTGTGTGAGGTCCCCTCCACCGGATCGACGCTCGCCAGCGGACCCTCCATGCACGAATCCGGGGCGATCCGGTCTCTGCGCCCCTCGGTTTCCCGTTGCGACGGTCGAGGGTCAGGGATAGCATCCTCCCCCGCGCCTTGACGGAGAGGACTCGATTCGACGATGCCCATCAAGAAGTCCGAGCTGTATGCCTCCCTCTGGAAGAGCTGCGACGAGCTGCGCGGCGGAATGGACGCCTCGCAGTACAAGGACTTCGTCCTCGTCCTGCTCTTCATGAAGTACGTCTCCGACAAGGCTGTCAGCCAGAAGGGCTATCTGCTCGACGTGCCCAAGGGCGCGCAGTTCGCCGACATGGTCGCGCTCAAGGGCGACAAGGAGATCGGGGAGAAGATCAACAAGATCATCGCCAAGCTGGCGGAGGCGAATGACCTCAAGGGCGTCATCGACGTCGCCGACTTCAACGACCCCGACAAGCTCGGCAAGGGCAAGGAGATGGTCGATCGCCTTTCCAACCTCGTCGCGATCTTCGATACGCCCGCGCTCGACTTCCGGAGCAACCGCGCCGAGGGCGACGACCTTCTTGGCGATGCCTACGAATACCTGATGCGGAACTTCGCGACCGAGTCCGGCAAGAGCAAAGGGCAGTTCTACACGCCGGCGGAGGTCTCGCGCATCATGGCCCGGGTCATCGGCGTCGGCGAGGCCAGGTCGGCAAACCAGACCATCCACGATCCGACGTGCGGCTCCGGGTCGCTGCTGGTCAAGGCCCACGACGAGGCGAAGGGCCGTGCGGGCTTCGATCTCGCGCTCTACGGGCAGGCGATGGACAACGCAACGGCCGCCCTGGCGCGGATGAACATGATCCTGCACGACTGCCCGACAGCGGAGATCTGGAAGGACAACACGCTCTCGACCCCCCACTTCAAGGCCAGCGACGCCCGCCTGAAGACCTTCGACTACGTCGTCGCCAACCCGCCGTTCTCCACGAAGGCCTGGAGCAACGGATTCCAGCCCGAGAAAGACGAGTACAAGCGCTTCGAGTTCGGCGTGCCGCCCCGAAAGAACGGCGACTACGCCTTCCTCCTGCACGTCCTCACCTGTCTCAAGAGCACCGGCAAGGGCGCGGTCATCCTCCCGCACGGGGTCCTGTTTCGCGGCAACGTCGAAGCGGCGATACGCCGCGAGATCGTCAAGCGCGGGTACATCAAGGGCATCATCGGCCTGCCCCCCAACCTGTTCTACGGAACGGGCATCCCCGCCTGCATCGTCGTGCTGGACAAGGAGAACGCCGCCGGCCGCAAGGGCGTTTTCATGGTGGACGCCTCTCGAGGCTTCATCAAGGACGGCAACAAGAACCGCCTTCGCGCCCAGGACATCCACCGGATCGTGGACGCGTTTGCGCGCCAGGTGGACGCCCCGAGGTACTCCCGCGTCGTGCCGCTTCCGGAGATCGCCGACCCGAGGAACGACTTCAACCTGAACATCCCGCGCTACATCGATAGCAGCGAGCCCGAGGACCTGCAGGACATCGATGGCCACCTGCGCGGCGGCATCCCCGACCGGGACATCGAGGCGCTCGACCGGTACTGGCAGGTCCTGCCCTCGGTGCGTCCGTTGCTGTTCGAGTCCGCGGGGCGACCGGGCTACAGCCGATTGAGGCTGCCGTCGGCCCAGCTCAAGACGGCCATCCTGGGCCATGCCGAGTTTGCGGCGTTCACGGCCTCCGTCGCCGCGCTGTTCGCGAAGTGGAGGAAGGCCAACGCCCCGCGGCTCCATGCCCTCAAGTCGGGCGACCACCCGAAGACGCTGATCGAGGACCTCTCGGAGGACCTGCTGGTCACCTTTGGCAGGGCACGGCTGCTCGACCCCTACGATGTCTATCAGCACCTGATGGACTCCTGGGCGGCGACCATGCAGGACGACGTGTACCTGATCGCGCACGCCGGATGGGTGGAGGCCGCGAAGCCGAGGCTGGTCGTCGAAACCAAGGACCAGAAGAGCAAGGAGGAGGCGGACTTCACGGTGGGGAAACAGAAGCTCAAGTGCGATCTGATCCCGGTCGGGCTCCTGGTCGCCCGCTTCTTCGGCGCCGAGAAGGCGGCCATCGACGACCTGGAGGGCGCAGTCGGCTCGCTGGAGCACCAGCTCGAGGAGCTCAGGGAGGAATACGGCGTCGAGGGCGGCACGCTGGAGGAGGGGGTGGACGAGAAGGGGAAGATCTCGAAGAAGGCGGTGGCTGCGCGTCTGAAGGAGATGGGCAGCGACCCGGAGGACGCCGAGGAGCGGAAGGCGCTCGAGGGCTACGCAGCCCTTCTCGACAAGCACGCGGAGGCAAGAGGACGGTTGAAGGCCGCACAGGAGGCGCTCGAGGCCAAGGTCGCCGCGAGGTACGGAAGGCTCACGGAGGCCGAGATCAAGACGCTGGTCGTGGAGGACAAGTGGGTGGCGCAGCTCACCGCGGCCGTCAAGGGCGAAGTGGACCGAGTCTCGCAGACGCTCACAGCCCGCATCCAGGAGCTGGCCGACCGGTACGCCGTCCCGCTGCCGCGGCTGACCGAGGAGGTGGAGCGTCTCTCCGCCCGCGTGGACGCGCACCTCCAGAAGGCCGCTATGCAGAAGCTCCTGACTGGTCAAACCCGCCTGCCGGGACTCCAGGGAGAGTGGGAGTGGAAGCAAGTCGCCGAGATGGGCGAAGTGTTGGCGGGCAAGGCGTTGGCTGTACGGGGCCCTGGACCACTACGGCCCTATCTCTCCGAACCAAGAACGTGCTCGACGGCCGCATCGACGTCGAAGACGTTCTCACCATGCCGATGACCGCCGAGGAGTTTGGGCGGTTCCGCGTGGTGCGGGGCGACGTTCTTCTCAACGAGGGCCAGTCAGTTGAGCTCGTTGGTCGGTGTTCGCTTTACCGGGACGAACTGTCGTCACCGTGCGCGATGCAGAACCAGCTGCTCCGCTTTCGGGCGCGAACGTACACATCGCCGACGTTTGCCGAGCAACTCTTTCGCCACTGTCAACACACCGGAGTCTTCGCCGCGATCTCTACCCAGACAACCTCAGTCGCCCACCTGGGGAGCGAGAGACTCAAGAGCCTTCGACTGCTATGGCCAGTTGATAAGGCTGAGCAAGACGCGATCGCGACAATTCTCTCCGACATGGATGCAGAACTGGCGGCCCTTGAAGCGCGGCTCACGAAGACGCGCGCTCTCAAGCAGGGGATGATGCAGGCGCTGCTGACGGGGAGGGTCCGCCTCGTATGACCACCCCTCGTCGAAGAACCCCCGCGAAGAAGCCAAGGTTGAGCGCCATCGCGGCCGTGCCGGGCTTGCTCGTGACCGACGTGCGCCGGCTGATCGAGTCCGCCCGCCAGCAGGTCGCCCAGGTCGTCAACGCCGGGCTGACGATGCTCTACTGGCAGATCGGCACGCGCATCCGACAGGACGTCCTCAAGGCGAAGCGGGCCGAGTACGGCGCCGAGGTCGTCGGCGAGCTCTCGCGCAAATTGGCCCCCGACTTCGGGCGGGGCTTCGGCCAGCGGAACCTCTTCCGCATGGTGCGCTTCGCCGAGGTGTTCCCGGACTCGAGGATAGTGTCATCGCTGATGACACAATTGGGCTGGACGCACTTCATCTACATCATCGCCCTGGAGGACGACCTCAAGCGCGACTTCTACGCGGAGATGTGCCGCATCGAGCGCTGGAGCACGCGGACCCTCCAGGAGAAGATTGCGGGCATGCTCTACGAGCGTACCGCCCTGTCGAAGAGGCCCGAGAAGCTCATCCGTCGGGAGCTGGAGGTCCTCCGCGCCGAGGACAAGCTGACGCCCGACCTCGTGTTCCAGGACCCCTACCTGCTCGACTTCCTGGGCCTGAAGGACGCCTACAGCGAAAGGGACCTCGAGGCGGCCCTCCTGCGGGAAATCGAGCGGTTCCTCCTCGAATTGGGCGCGGGGTTCGCGTTCGTCGAGCGGCAGAAGCGAATCACGCTCGATGGCGACGACTACTACAAGGACCTGCTCTTCTACCACCGCCGCCTGCGAAGGCTGATCGTCATCGAGATCAAGCTGGACGACTTCAAGCCGGCCGACGCCGGGCAGGTCGAGCTCTACCTGCGGTGGCTGGACCGCCACGAGCGCCAACCGGGCGAGGACGCCCCCTTGGCCATCATCCTGTGCGCCGGCAAGAAGCGCGAGACCGTCGAGTACCTGGACCTGGGCCGAAGCGGCATTCACGTCGCAGAGTACCTGACCGAGCTGCCGCCGCGGGAGGTCCTCCGAGACCGCTTCCATCGGGCCGTGGCCCTGGCACGAGCGCGCCTCGAAGGCCGCGCGTCCGATGGGGGAGAGACGCGGGCATGAGCGAGATCGGCCAGGTCGAGAAGCGGACCCAGCGGCGGGTGATGAAGCTGTTTCGCGAGCAGCTCGGCTACGACGACCTGGGCGATTGGATCGACCGCGAAGGCAACTGCAACATCGAGGCGGACCTGTTGCGCGCCTTCCTGCGGGACAGGCAGGGGTGCGCGGAGGCCCTGATTGCCCGTGCCCTCCACCAGCTCGAGAAGGCGGCGGGCGACGCCAGCAAGAGCCTCTACGATCGCAATCGCGCCGTCTACGACCTGCTCCGGTACGGCGTGAAGGTGAAGCTCGACGTCGGTGAGCAGACGCAGACCGTCTGGCTCGTCGATTGGGAGCGCCCCGAGAGGAACCACTTCGCCGTGGCCGAGGAGGTGACCGTTCCTGGGCGCGACGCGAAGGCCCACCCCAAGCGGCCGGACGTCGTGCTCTACGTGAACGGTATCGCCCTGGGCGTGATCGAGCTGAAGCGATCCACGGTGTCCGTCGCCGAGGGCATCCGGCAAAACCTCGACAACCAGAAGAGGGTCTTCATCGAGCACTTCTTCTCCACGATGCAGTGGGTCATCGCGGGGAACGACACCGAGGGCCTGCGCTACGGGGCGATCCAGACGCCGGAGAAGTACTACCTGACCTGGAAGGAGAAGAGCGACGTCGCCAACCCCCTGGATCGCGCCCTCCTCCAGGTCTGCAACAAGCAGCGCTTCCTTGAGCTGATCCACGACTTCGTCGTGTTCGACGCCGGGGTGAAGAAGGTCTGCCGCCCGAACCAGTACTTCGGGGCGCGCGCGGCGCAGGAGCACGTAAGGAGGCGCGAAGGGGGAATCGTCTGGCACACGCAGGGCTCGGGCAAGAGCCTGACGATGGTGTGGCTCACCAGGTGGATCCGGGAACACGTCGAGAACGCCCGCGTGCTGATCGTCACGGACCGGACCGAGCTGGACGAGCAGATCGAGTCGGTCTTCAAGGGCGTGAACGAGGGCATCTACCGTACGAGCAGCGGGGCGGACCTGATCGCCACGCTGAACGCGACAGCCCCATGGCTGGTCTGCTCCCTGATCCACAAGTTCGGGGGAAAGGAGGAGGGGGAGGAGGTCGGCGACATCGCCGGCTACATCGAAGAGCTGAAGAGGGCGCTCCCCACGGGCTTTTCCGCCAAGGGGGATCTCTTCGTCTTCGTGGACGAGTGCCACCGCACGCAGTCCGGGGACCTGCACAAGGCGATGAAGGCCATCCTCCCGCGCGCCACGTTCATCGGCTTCACGGGGACCCCGCTCCTGCGCGCGGACAAGCAGAGGAGCATCGAGGTCTTCGGGCCCTACATCCACACGTACAAGTTCGACGAGGCGGTGAAGGACGGCGTGGTCCTCGACCTGAGCTACGAGGCCCGGGACATCGACCAGCGCATCACCTCCCAGGCGAAGATCGATCAGTGGTTCGAGGCCAAGACCAGGGGGTTGACGGACCTGGCGAAGGCCCAGCTCAAGGCGCGCTGGGGCACGATGAAGAAGGTGCTGTCGAGCCAGTCCCGGCTGGAGCAGATCGTCGCCGACATCCTCATGGACATGGAGACCCGGGATCGGCTGCGCAGCGGCCGCGGCAACGCCCTCCTGGTCTCGGGCAGCATCTACCAGGCGTGCAAGTTCTTCGAGCTGTTCGACAAGACCGACCTGAAGGGCAAGTGCGCGATCGTGACGTCCTACAGGCCGTCCCCCGCCGAGATCAAGGGCGAGGAAAGCGGCGAGGGTCTGACCGAGCGGCTACGCCAGTACGACATCTACAAGCGGATGCTCGGCGACTGGTTCGACGAGTCGCCGGACGAGGCGGTGAAACGGGTCGACGAATTCGAGAAGGCGGTGAAGCGAAAGTTCATCGACGAACCCGGCCAGATGAAGCTCCTGATCGTGGTCGACAAGCTCCTCACCGGATTCGATGCCCCGCCCGCGACCTACCTCTACATCGACAAGCAGATGCGGGACCATGGCCTGTTCCAGGCGATCTGCCGCGTGAACCGTCTCGACGGCGAGGACAAGGAGTACGGGTACATCGTCGACTACAAGGACCTATTCCAGAGCCTGGAGGGCGCCGTGAAGGACTACACCCACGGCGGTCTCCAAGGTTACGACAGGGAGGATGTCGCCGGACTGTTGAAGGACCGCGTCGGGAAGGCCCGGGAACGGCTGGAGGAGACACTGGAAGCCGTGAAGGCACTTTGCGAGCCGGTGGATGCGCCGAGGGACTCGGCGGCCTACCTGCGCTACTTCTGCGCGAAGGACTCGGGGGATGTCGCGCAGCTCAAGGAGAACGAGCCGAACCGCCTGGCCCTGTACAAGCACGTCGCGGCGCTCGTTCGGGCCTTCGCAAACCTGGCCAACGAGCTGCAGGAGGCCGGGTACTCCGCCAACGAGGGCGCCGCGGTCCGGAGGGATGTGAACCACTATGAAAGGGTCCGCACCGAGGTGAAACTCGCCAGCGGCGATTACATCGACCTCAAGATGTACGAGCCGGCGATGCGGCACCTGCTCGACGCCTACATCCAGGCGGAGGAGAGCAAGAAGGTGTCGGCGTTCGACGACATGTCTCTCGTCCGCCTGATCGTCGAGCGGGGCGCGGCCGCGGTCGAGGCCCTGCCGGACGGGATCAAGAAGAGCAAGGAAACGGTCGCCGAAACCATCGAGAACAACGTCCGGAGGCTGATCGTCGACGAGCAGCCCATCAACCCCAAGTACTACGAGAAGATGTCGGAGCTGCTCGATGCCCTGATTGAGCAGCGACGCAGAGAAGCAATGGACTACCAGGAGTACCTGCGCCGGATTGTCGAGCTGGCAAGGCAGGTGACGAACCCGGCCATGGGAGGCGCCTATCCGCCGGCGATTGACACTCCGGGGAAGAGGTCGTTGTACGACAACCTCGGCCGTGGCGAGCAGCTCGCGCTCGAGATCGACGCGGCGATTCGCGCGAGTCGCCAGGACGACTGGCGCGGCAACCCCTTCAAGATCAAGAAGGTGAAGAACTCAATCCGGACCGTATTCGAGTCGGTCCGGCCGCAGCCGGGAGTTGATGCAGACGTCGTCAATGCACGTGACCTGGGGGAGTCGCCCGCGGTCTTCGCCAAGCCTCCGGCGGAGACATTCGAGCAACGTGTCGAGAGGATTCTCGAATTGGTGATGAACCAGGATGAGTACTGAGAGCGACCAACTGAGAGTGGCCGGCCTCGCGATTCAGGTGATCCGAAAGGACATCAAGAACCTGCACCTGGGCGTCTATCCGCCGGACGGCCGAGTGCGCCTGGCGGTCCCCTTCGGCATCAGCGACGCTGCCGCTCGATTGGCCATCATCGGGAAGGTCGCGTGGATACGGAGGCAGCAGGCACGGTTCGCGGCACAGCCTCGACAGTCCAAGAGGGAAATGGTGAGCGGGGAGAGCCACTTCTACATGGGGAGGCGCTATCGCCTGCACGTGGTGGAGCGCGAGGCTCCGAGTCGCGTTCTTCTGCGAAGGCGAGCGATTCTCGAACTTCAAGTACGGGGGAGGTGCGATGCGGGGGTCCGCAGGCGGGTCCTATTCCGCTGGTACCGTGAACGCCTCCGCGAACTTCTTCCCCCCGTCCTCGCCAGGTGGGAGGTCGCCCTCGGCGTCCGCGCGCTCGATGTGCGCATCAGGAGAATGAGGACCAGGTGGGGTACCTGCAATGCACTCGCACGGCGGATCTGGGTAAACCTCGATCTCGCCCTGAAGCCTGTTCAGTGCCTCGACTACATCATCGTCCACGAGCTGGCCCATTTCATCGAACCGCTCCATGGCGAGCGATTCGTCGCACTGATGGACCGACACCTGCCGCGCTGGCGGCACCACCGAGATGTACTGAATCAGGCGCCTCTGGGCCATGCGGAGTGGACCTACTGAGCCGCCCGCCGCTTGATGCTGGGCGCGCGGCGTGGTCCAATCGCACCCCGTGACCCCGCAGGAGTCGTTCTTCCTCCAGCTCGTCCGCGAGCGCGCCCTCGCTACGGAGCGCGACCTCGAGGCCGCCGTCCGCCTCCGAGAGGACCGCGGCCCCACAGCCTCACTCCCCGACCTCCTCGTCGGCCTCGGCTGCATCAACGCCGCCCAGAAGGAGGCCCTCCTCGCCGAGACCCGCCCGCGCCAAGTCGTCTCCGAGACCCCGACGCTCGCCGGTCCCGAGGCCGCCACCGCAATCGGGCCGATCGGGGCGACCCCCGCCGCGCAGGGCGGCCCCTACCCGGGCTACGAGGTCCTCGAGGAGATCGCCCACGGAGGCATGGGGATCGTCTACAAGGCCCGCCAGACCGCCCTCGGACGCCTCGTCGCCCTCAAGGTCCTCATCGCCGGCGAGCATGCCTCCCCCGAGCTCCTCGAGCGCTTCCACCGCGAGGCCCGCGCCAGCGCGAAGCTCGAACACCCCAACATCGTCCAGGTCTACGACGCCAAGCAGGACGGCAACGTCCACTACTTCACCATGCGACTCGTCGACGGGCTGCCCCTCTCCCACCTCTCACGCGGGAAGGGCCTCCCTCCCCGCCGCGCCCTCGAGGTCGCCCGCAAGGTTGCCCTCGCCCTCGATTACGCCCACCGACAGGGCGTCATCCACCGCGACGTCAAGCCCGCGAACATCCTGATCGACGCCGCGGGCGAGCCTCACGTCGCCGACTTCGGCCTCGCCAAGGACCTCTCGACTCACCCTCCGGGCTCGAGCGAGGCCGGCCTGACCGTTCAAGGGTCCGCGCTGGGGACGCCGAGCTACGCCTCGCCCGAGCAGGTCGGCGCAGACTCCACGCACATCGACGCCCGCACCGACGTCTACGGCCTGGGGGCCACGCTCTACGAGATGCTCACGGGCCGCCCGCCCTTCGTCGGCGAGAGCGTCTTCACGATCGTCGCCGACGTCCTCGGCCGCGAGCCCGACGCGCCGCGCGCCCTGAACGCGAACCTCCACCGCGACATCGAGACCATCTGCCTCAAGGCGATGGAGAAGGACCCCGCGCGCCGCTACGCGACCGCCGCCGACCTCGCCGAGGACGTCCGCCGCTACCTCGAGGGGGAGCCGATCCTCGCGCGCCCCGTCTCGGGCCCCGAGCGCCTCTGGCGGAAGGCCGCGAAACACCGCGCCGTCGTGATCCCCTCGATCGCCGCCGTCCTCATCGCGTCGGGGTGGGGAGGGTGGTGGGCGTGGTCCGCCTCCGAGCGGCGCGAGGTCTCCCGCCGCGCCGAGCATGCCGAAGAGGCCCTCGGGAAGGCGGAGCGGGTCTCTCGCGTCCTCGCCCGTTGGTCGCGGCTTGCGGACGGCCTTCGAAGCCTGGAGGCCGCAACGTACGACGCCTCCCTCACCCCCGAGGAGCGGCTCGAGCGGGTCAGGGAGCCTCGGCTCCGCGTCGCTGCCTTCCTCGCCGCCACGCCCGACGACGCGGCCTCCCAGGCCGCCGCGGTCGCGTTCGCGGCATGGGCGTGGTGGCTCTCGGGCGAGGAGGACCGCGGCATCCAGGAGATGCGTCGCGCGGCATCGATCGACACCGACGTCCCGTACGGCGCCCTCTACGAGGGGCTCGCGCGGCTCACCCGCCTCGTCGAGTCGCTCCCGCTGCCCCGGGTCGAAGAGACCCCGTCGGGGATTCGCACCGGGGCGATTGCGCCGGAGACGCCCGGGCAGGCCCGCGAGCGGCAAGAGGTCGTCGCGCTCCTCGAACGCGCCCGCGCCGCGAGCGTCTGGGGGAAGGAGGGCGCGGCGGGACTCGGCGCGGCCATCGAGGCCCTCTCCGCGATGCGCGACGGGGACTGGGCGCGCGCCGATGCGGGCCTGTCGCGCGCCCTCGAGACCCCCGATCTGCGCGTCGCTGAGAGCGGCCTCTACCTGGCGCGTGCGCGCTCCCGCTACCTGCAAGGCGACTTCGACGCGGCCCAGGAGGACCTCGCTCACGTCCTCCGCGCGCGCCCCGAGTCGGCCGAGGCGTACAAGGCCCTCGCGGAGATCAAGCTCGGGCAGGTCGCAAGGCTCTCCGCGACGGGAGGGGACCTCGGGACGCAGCTCCGCGTCGCCATCGACGCGCTCGGGCAGACGCTCCAGCGCGCGCCCCGGGATGCGCATGCCTTCAAGATCCGCGGGTGCGCCTATCGCACGCTGGGCAATGACGAGGCGCTCCACGGGAAGGACCCGAGGCCGACGTTGAAGCTCGCGCTCGACGACCTGGACGAGGCGATCCGCCTTGCGCCCGGGAGCGCGGACGCCTGGGGGGACCGCGGAGTCCTGCGACAGCATCTCGCGGAGTGGCTGGCCGCGCACGGCCAGGACTCGGCGGAGACGCTCGCCAAGGGAGAGAAGGACCTCTCGAAGGCGATCGAGCTCGACCCGGCGAATGTCACCGTCCTGGTGAACCGAGGGTCGATCCTGATCGAGCGGTCCGAGCGCGAATCCGCGGCCGGGGCGGACCCGCTGCCCACGCTCGAGAAGGCCCTCGCCGACCTGTCGAAGGCGATCCGCCTCGAACCCCGCCAGTCGCAGGCACTCAACAACCGCGGGCTCGTCCACTACCACGTCGGCCTGCGATCGGTCTCGCGCGGCGCCGACCCGGTCGACTCCTTCCGGAAGGCGCTGGCGGAGTTCGACGCGGCGCTCGCCGTCGAGCCCGGCTTCGTCTTCGCCCTCAACAACCAGGGTCTCGTCGGCCGCCGCCTGGGGGAGTGGCAGGCGGCCCACCAGGCCGACCCGAAAGCGGCCTGGAACGCGGCCCTGGCGGCCCTCGACGCGGCGATCGCGCTGAACCCCGACTATCCGCTCGCCCACCAGAATCGCGGGGACGTGCACTGGAGTCGCGGCGAGTGGGAGATGGGGCGCGGCGAGGACGCGGGGGAGTGGTTCCTGCGCGCCGAGGGGGACTACGGCCGCGTGCTCGTGCTGAACCCCGAGTCGGTCAGCGCCTACAACAGCCGTGCCTCGGTCCGCTGGAGGATGGCGGAGTGGGAGATGCGCTCGGGGAAGGACCCCGCGCCGCGCCTGGAGGCCGCGGCGGCCGACTACGCAGAGGCGATCCGCCGCAACCCGACGAATGCGTACTTCTACAACAACCGGGGGAACCTGTATTGGACGCTGGGGGAGTGGAAGTCACGGGCGGGGATCGACCCGGAGGAGGCGTACGGCAAGGCGCTCGTCGACTTCGGCGAGGCGGTGAGGATCAAGCCCACCTACGCGGAGCCGCGGAACGGCCGCGGGATCGTGCTCTGGCGGCGCGGGGAGTGGGAGCAGCGCTCGGGGCAACCGCCGCGGAAGTCCTGGGAGAAGGCAATCGCCGAGTTCGACGAGCTGCTCAAGCTCGCGCCCGACCACGTCCACGCGCCGAACAATCGGGGCAACGTCTGGTCGAAGCTCGGGGACCTCGCCGCCTCGCAGGGGAAGGACCCGAGGGAGGCCTACGCGAAGGCGGAGGCGGACTTCCAGGAGGGGCTCGGCCGGGGCCCTCGTCCCGCGGAGCCCGCGAACGGCCTGGGTCTGGCGCGTCTGCACCGCGCGAACTGGGAGAACGCGCACGCGATCGACGCGCGGGCGACGTACGAGGCGGCGCTCGAGGCGTTCGGCGAGGCCCTGGCGCGGAACCCGCGGCTCGCCTTTGGGTTCTCCAATCGCTCCGAGGCCTGGCGCCGGCTCGGCGACATGCTGGCGTCGCGGGGCGAGGACGCCGCCGGCGCCTACGCGAAGGCGATCGAGGACGCCGAGCGGGCGGCGGGGCTCAACGCCTCGGACGCCTCGATTCAGCGGTGCCTGGAGGCGGCGCGCAAGGCCCTCGCGGAGTGGGAGGCGAGGCGGTGAGCGGACTGGGCGCCATCCGTTGACAGGCTCCCGCAGACCGGCGTAGAAGATCGTCGCGCGAACGGTCGCGATTCCCTCTCGTCCGGGAGGGCCCCGATGGACGATGCCCCGCCCCCCGCCATCCCCGGGTACGAGATCATCTCCCTCCTCGGCCGCGGCGCGACGGGCGCAGTCTACAAGGCGCGCCAGGTCGGCGTGGGCCGCAGGGTCGCCCTCAAGGTCATCGGCGACACCCTGTCCAGCCAGGCCGAATTCGTGGCCCGCTTCCTCCGCGAGGCGCGCACGATCGCGAGCCTCTCCCACGGGAATATCGTCGCGGCCTACGACGCCGGCCGCGTCGGCGAAGCCTGCTACCTCGCGATGGAGCTCATCGAGGGGGAGAGCTGCCAGGCAAGGCTGGCACGGCTCTTCCGCTTCAAGGAGCGCGCGGCGCTCAAAATCTCCATCCAGGTGGCCCACGCGTTGCAGCACGCGCACCGGCACGGGATCGTCCATCGCGACGTGAAGCCGGCGAACATCCTGATCGCCGATCGCGAGGTCGCGAAGCTGTGCGACTTCGGCCTCGCCCGCCCGACGGCGTCCGGCAACACGGTCACGGACGGCGGCCTGTGCCTCGGATCGCCGTGGTACATGTCCCCCGAGCAGGGGGGCGACATGGACATCCGCAGCGACATCTACTCGTTGGGCGCTACGCTGTACCACCTCGTCACCGGCGTGCCGCCGTTCGAGGGGTCGTCCATGATGGCGATCCTGATGAAGCACGTCATGGAACCGGTGCCGCCCCCGCGGAGGCTCCGCCCCGACCTGACGAAGGCGACCGAGGCAATCATCCTCCGCGCGATGGCGAAGCAGCCCGAGGATCGTTACGACGAGCCGGTCCTGCTCGCGAGGGCGCTCGAAGAGGCGCTGGCCGGCGCCTCGAGGCCGCGTGCGCATGCCCGGGAGGAGCTCCCGGCGAAGCCGAAGGAGGCCAAGGCCCGCCCGATGGCGCCTGTCGCGCCGCCGGCGATGGCGCCTCCACCCCAGCGCCGCCCACGCGGCCGCGCGTACGTCGTGGCGGCCTCGATCGCCGTCGCGCTCCTCGCGGTCGTCGTCGCGGCGACGTGGCCCGGCCGGGACGCGGTCACGCGCGCCGCGCCGGTCGCCGTCGCGGAGCCGCCCGATCGGGCCATGGTGCGACTGCAGGAGATCGAGGCCTCCGCCGCGGGCTGGCAATCGCAGCCCGAGAGGGTCCCCGAAATCGCGGACCGGTTCCGCAGGCTCCTCGCCGAGGAGGCCCTCGCGTCCTCCCCGTCCGCCGGGGCAGCGAAGGAGCGGATGGAGGCCTTTCTCCGCGAGGTGAACGCGGAGGCGGACCGGCGGCTGGGGCCGCTGCTGGAACTGTGCGACGTCGCCGAGCAGGGCGCCCGGTTCGTGGAGGTGAAGAGGGAGGTCGAGAGGTACCTCAAGAACTTCGACGGCACGGGCGCGTGCGTCCGCGCCGTGAGTCGGCTGAAGCAGCTCGATCAACGGGAGCGGCAGCACGCCGAAGAGGCCCGCGACCGCATCCTTCTCCTGATCGAGCAGGGGGACCACGCGGCGGCGCGCGCTGCTCTGGAGGAGGCACGGGATTCCTGCACGTTCTCGACGCTCGTGGCCACCCAGGGCTTCCATGCGGCGGCGTCGCGAGTGCCGGACGAACCGGACGCCGAGACGGCCCCCGGGACGCCGCCGGGAGACAAGGACGGCCATGCGGAGCGGTAGCCGAAAAGGGACGTAACGCGCGTCGTTGGGCGCGTGTAGAATCAGTCGCAGCCCGCCCCGGAGGGAACCGCCATGAGGACCTGCCTCTGCCTGCTCGTCGCCGCGGCAAGCGCGTGCTCCCAGGAGTTCGCGCTCGAGCCCAGGTGGACCCCGGGCGACGCCATCCTCGTCGAGGAGGAGACCCGCCTCGAGGCAAAGGCGAAGGCCACGATCCAGGGCGTATGGGGCGACCCCAGCGGGAAGACCACGCGCAAGGAGCGGTATCTCGAGCGGAAGACCCGCGCCTACCGCCAGGAGGTCCTCGAGGCCGAGGGAGACCGCCTCAAGATCGTTCGGGAGTACTCGGAGTCGACCAAGGAGCTGCTCAAGCCGAGCGGAAAGGCCGAGACCTCCGAGAAGACCGCGATCCACGGGCGAAAGGTCACCATCCACAGGAACGGGAAGACGCAGCTCGTCACGAGCGAACAGGGGCTCGTCCTCGGCGACGACGTCGGCGACGCGACGTTCTTCGACCAGGTCGTCGCCCTCCTCCCCAAGGAGCCCGTGAAGATCGGCGCCACCTGGGACGTCGACGCCACCGCCCTCGGCGAGGCGATCTTCCATGGGCAGTACAACGCCAACCTGATGTCGGTCAAGGGCAAGGGAAAGCTCGTCGACGTGACCGGCAAGGAGGGGGACCGCGTCGCGAAGCTCGCGCTCGACTGGTCGGTCGACGTGGAGCACACCAAGGGGAACGCCGGGATCGAGTACCGCATGACCGGAACGGCCCGTTTCCACGTCGACAAGGGGCGGTTCCTCTCGCTCGACGCGAAGGGCCCCGTCGAGCTGCTCTTCACGCTCCTCAACGACCGCCTCGAGATGGAAGGGGAGTTCCGGGTGACGTACCGGGCCAAGGAAGAGGAGTAGCGCCCCGTCGCTTGCCTCGCGGGCGATCGGCCGCTATCCTCTCGCCGCATGAGAGACGACCTCGGCCCGCTGCGCGACGTCCCCTACATGGGCGTCATCTACGTCGTCGCCGAGGCGGCGAAGCTCGGCTACCACGGCGATCACCCCGACTGGTGCAACCTGGGGCAGGGGATGCCCGAGGTCGGGCCCCTCCCCGGCGCCCCGCCGCGCGTCTCGCGCGTCGCGATCGACTGGCGCGACCACGCCTACGGCCCCGTCGCCGGCGTCCCCGAGCTGCGAGAGGCCGTCGCGCAGCTCTACAACCGCTGGTTCCGGCGCGGCAATGGCTCCAAGTACACCGCCGCAAACGTCATGGTCTGCGCGGGAGGGCGCCTCGCCCTGACGCGGGCCGTCTGGGCCCTCCGCAAGGTCCGCCTGGGGTACTTCACGCCCGACTACACGGCCTACGAGGACCTCCTCGGCGGCGTGCCGCGCGTCCAGCCGCACCACATCCCGCTCCGCGCCGAGGAGGGATTCGCGATCGATCCCGCGGACCTCGCGCGGATCGTCCGCCGACGCCGCCTCGACGCCCTCCTCGTCTCGAACCCCTGCAACCCGACGGGCCGCGTCCTCCGCGACGGCGAGCTGGCCGCGTGGGTCGCACTCGCGCGGGAGACGGGCACGGCGCTCCTCATGGACGAGTTCTACTCGCACTTCGTCTGGAATGGCCCCGCGCCGGTGAGCGCCGCCGCGTTCGTGGAGGACGTCGATCGGGACCCCGTCCTCGTCGTGGACGGCCTGACGAAGAGCTACCGGTACCCCGGCTGGCGCGTGGGCTGGACCGTGGGGCCGAAGGCGTGGATCGAGACGCTCACCCGATCGGGGAGCGCGATCGACGGCGGGGGGCCGCGCTGGTTGCAGCGGGCGGCCGTGCCGCTTGTCGGTGTGGCTCACGCGGAGCGGGAGACGCGCGCGATGCGGGCGGCCTTCCGCCCGAAGCGCGACCTGATGGTCGAGAGGCTCCGCGCGATGGGCATCGAGTTCCCGCGTGAGCCGGAGGGGACCTTCTACTGCTGGGGCTCCGTCCTCGGCCTCCCTCGGCCGCTCCGGGACGGAATGCGGTTCTTCCGCGAGGCGCTCCAGCACCGCGTGCTGACGGTGCCGGGGGAGTTCTTCGACGTGAATCCCGGCAAGCGCCGCGCGGGGCGATCGCCGCTCGCCTCGTTCGTGAGGTTCAGCTTCGGACCCCCGATGGAGGTCGTCCGTCGCGGGCTCGACCGCCTGGAGCGGATGATCCGCTCGGCGCGGAGATGACGCCGACACGGACGAGCTGGCCGGCGATGCTCGTGCGGGGGACGCCGCCCGCCGTCCTCCTGAGGGCCGCCTTCCACCTCGGAATTCGCGCCCTTCGAGGAAAGGCCGCCCTCGCCGCGCGCCCCGAGCAGGCGTTTCCCTGGACGAGCCCCGACGTGTGGGCCCGCGTCGTGGACCACTACCGCGCGCTCCCCGACCCGACGATGTTCGAGTGGGGAATCGGCGTCAGCACGATCTGGCACGTGCGCACGCTCCTCTCGATCGGTCGAGGGACCTACGTCGGCGTGGAGCACAACGTGCTCTGGACCGTCCAGGTCGTCGCGGCGATTCTCCGTGAGGCTGCCTCGCGGCGCATCGATGTCGCGCTGGGGTCGTCGCGCTCGGGCGCGGACGCCGACCTGACGTTGCGGCTCGGAGGCTGCCGCGTCGTGCTGCGTCTTCGTCCGCGCCGTCGCAGCGGGGGCGAGCACGTCGACGCGTCGCGCTATGAGGCGTACGCGGCCGCGCTCGACCTCCCCGTCGACGTCGTGGTGGTGGACGGACGGGCGCGGCGGGCGTGCATCGAGCGCGCCCTTTCGACCGGGTGGCTCCGTCAGGGTGGCCTCCTGGCCCTCTTCGAGGCGGGACGCGGCGACGAGGGGTGGTTCGACGGGATGGGGCGCGAGGGGAAGCTCGACTACCGTCGCGAGGTCGAGGAGATGGTCCGCCGCGGCGGCGAGGTGGTGGACGGCCTGGGGCTGGACCGGTGGGAGGGCCTCGCCCGCTCGCGGACCATCGGGCCGCACGGGCAGGGGCCGTATCGGCGGGAGGCCTGCTTCCTCGTGCGCGCCTTCGCTTGACCCCGGGCGGGGGGCGGTTACGATTCCGCCACTCGAAGGGGGCCCGCCATGCCACGAACGCCGTGCGTCCTCACGGGCGCGTCGAGCGGGATCGGCGCCGCGCTCGCGCCGATGCTCGCGAAGGAGGGGTACGACCTCGTCCTCGTCGCCCGCCGCGAGGCGGAACTGGCGAGGGTCGCCGAGCAGGTCCGCGCGGCCGAGCCCGCGGCGGTGGTGGAGGTCTTCACGCTCGACCTCGCGAAGCCCGGGGCGGGGGAGCGCCTCTTCGAGCGGGCACCGGGGGCGAAGCTGGTGGTCAACTCCGCGGGGTTCGGGAAGCTCGGGCCCGCGCTCAAGTACGACCTCGAGACGTACCATCGCATGATTGCGCTCAACGTCTCGGCGATCACGGATATCACGTACGTCTACGCGAAGCGGATGTCCGAGGACGGCGGGGGGACGGTCTGCAACATCGCGTCGACCGCCGGCTTCCAGCCGATCCCGTACTTCACGGTGTACGCCGCGACGAAGGCGTACGTCGTGTCGTTCTGCGAGGGGCTCCACTTCGAGCTCCGGAAGAAGGGGGTCAACGTCCTGGCCTACTGCCCAGGGCCCGTGGACACGCCGTTCGAGGCGGCGGCCGAGGTGCCGGCGGAGATGCTGACGTACAGCCATCACTTCATGATCACCGCAGAGCACTGCGCGCGGGTCGCCGTGAAAGCGATCCGTCGGCGCGCCGAAAACGTCGTGCCCGGCTTCTGGGCGGGGCTGGGGGCGATTGGTGCGCGCTGGAGCCCGCGCCGTCTCGCGCGCTGGAGCGCGGCGTTCCTGTTCCGTCCGCCGGGGGTGTAGTCGATGGACATGGATCGCCCGTCGCTGCCGAAGGGGATTGGCGGGTTCTTCTCCGGTGCGGCCTCGGTGCCGCGCGGGATCGGCCGGGTCCTCTCCGACGCCCCGCTCCGCAAGCTCGCGATGATCCCGCTCCTCATTACGGCCGTGCTCTACATCGGGGCGATCGTCGCCCTCTTCGTGTGGGGAGCGGACCTCCTGGACTGGGCCTGGCCGAAGCCCTCGGAGGGGTGGCTGAAGTGGCTCTGGTACGTCGTCCTTCCGCTCGGGATCGCCCTGATCGTGGTGGTGGTTGCGCTCCTCTTCAGCACGGTCGCCGAGGCGGTGGGAGGCCCGTTCTACGACAAGATGGCGATGCGCGTTCTCGAGGGAGAGGGGATCGCGACGAAGGACCCGGGACTCCTGAGAGGGACGATCCCCGACCTACTTCGGTCCCTCGCCTTCGTCGCGGCGACGGTGGGGTTCGGCGTGCTCTCGTTCATCCCCGTGATCGGAATCGGCTTCGCGGTCATCGGGGCGGCGATTGCGTGGGTCGGCCTGGCGGCCGCGGCAGTGAACCCGGCCCTCCTCGTGACGGGGTACGGGATCTTCGGCCGCCTCCGCTTCTTCCTGCGCTCCCCCATGGCTCTTGCGGGGATGGGCGTCGCGATCGGCGTCGTGCTCCTGGTCCCGCTCGCGGGCCTCATCGCCATCCCCGGCTCGGTGGTCGGCGCCTCCTCGCTCTACGCCCGCTCCCGCCGCGCCGGATAGTTGGTGGACCCGCGAGCGCGCACATGGGGGTCGTTCAGCAGCAGTGCTTGGTTCCCCCGGGGACAGCGGGTTACCGACGGAAGTACACTCGACGTCGCCTTCCGTCGAACGTCACGCTGAGTCTGTCAAAGACATCGGTTCGACCGAGCAACATGGGGACGTCTTCGGACTGAGCCCACGCCAGGCGACATCTCAGCCGGATTGGGCCGAGTCGGAGGGTGGCCGTCTTGAGGAGGTAGGGTGTCCCGCCGGCGATGCCGCTGAGTGTGGCGATCGCCTGTGTGCCACGGCGCATCCCCAGACTCAGGGCCCGCGCAACAATTACCTGAACAGGTTGACACTGTACAGAGGGAACCAGAAAGGCCCCGAAGGGGCCGCCAGAATGTAGCCAGGGCCGAAGGCCCTGGGAAGGGCATTCCGCGAGAATGCGGAGCCCCGAAGGGGCG
>ORMF010385947.1_pt1 | contig 27801 bp, 23 predicted proteins | sample 1779871 | NCBI WGS metagenome assembly ORMF01 (sample SAMEA104232316, study PRJEB22302) | groundwater metagenome | biome: forest; feature: aquifer; material: groundwater | place: USA | collected 2011-08-07 | depth 5.4 m | reverse complement strand
CCGTGACTGACAGGCATGCCCTGCGCAAACGCCATTGGCATCATGCAGAGGCTGCCCAGAATGATGTGAGCTGAGAATGCCGTTGCCGTCAGCGCTTTCAGGAACATCGGAAGGATGATACCAGTGTTTGTATGATCGCGTATATGGCTCTCGAGATTGTATCTGGTTCGAGATCAGGTTTCCACGACTTATAAAAACTTGGAAGCGGCCTTTTCTCTATTCCAACGGCCAGTAACCGCCTAAGACGGTCGGTAGCGATTTTAAAAATGGCATGTAAGTGCCATGGTGCTTACATGCGTATTTTAGGAAGATATAGGATTGTTCCTCGAAGGTGGGGGCAGAAATGTTTGTATCTCATTAATAATTTTCTCTGAGATGCGATGCATTGCATATGGATTTACAATTACAGTTCCTTCTGTAAGCAATCCCTCTGCTGCGAGTGACCATTGAAACAATACGACAGCTCCGATGCGAGTGTTGATATTTGGTTGCAGTCTTCTTCGTATTAATGGTTCCCATTTATCAAGGCCGCCTAAGACAGAAGAAATATTAAGAAAGATCACATTTGGGAATTCTCTTGGTAGTTGAGCTGCCTCTGATTCTAGCATTTGTTGTGCAGACTGATCATCTACGCTTACTGCCGTAGTTCCCTTTTTTGTTGTGATTCCGTGATCGATGGCAAAATGAACGCCAAACAAGTGTTGAGCAGTTAACAATTCATCAATTCGCTGAGTAGTATCACTGGGGCTATCAATAGGGTCTGCGTAGAAAACGGCAAGATCACGAAGATTCATTTCATTTGGTTGTCTTATAGCAGAAATCCATTCAAGTATTTCTCTCAGCTCTTCATCGGAGGGAAGTTTGAGTAGAGCAACTTTTCCATGCATTCCTTGGATCACTTTAGATGCCGCAACAGATATTTTATTGATTGCCTCGTGCGAGCGCCTAAGCAGCTCCGACATTTGTCTTTTGCTGATTTCTGCATATGTCCAAATATCATTCACATCAAATCTAAATCTGCAATCTGGCACGCGACCATTGGATGGAGGAAATAATTCAACTTCAGCGCCGGCCCGCATAAGAGAGGCGATGATGAATAATTCGGTTGTTACACCTTCATTATGTATGCCAAGACTCCATCTTGCCCTTATCGAATCGCTGCGACTCAACCTCTTAACCAATGACCAATCATCCCATATCGAAGTTATCTGTCTTACGAAAGAGGCGGCCTTCCCGCCCTGAAAATGCTGTGTTACCCACTCTCTTGAAAATTCGTCTATCAGACCATTCATCGCTATTTTTGCTTTTCCGATTTCTTCGGGCGTCAGTTGATTGATTCCAAGCTCTCCTATTTCTTGTTCTGTAAAATGCATATCAAGCTAGCTGCATAGCAGCAATTTTATGAGGGATTTTTTGCAGAATATTAATTCGTCCATAAGCATCCATTTTTCCCTGCAAAAAGTTAAGGACTGCGGAGAATTTTTTCTTCGTATCATTCTCAAATTTATACTCAATGCCGTTAATATATTTTTCTTGCAATGCAGTGTTGAACTTCGATTTTTCATATGTTGGTTGCGCAGGAAACACTTCTTGCATGAGCTTTTCTCGTTCCACCGAGTCGAACAAGTCCTCTGTAGTCAGTCCATTGAAATCAGGGGACACATCCGCCAATGTGAAGACATTGTTTTCACCTAATTTTCCGAATAACTCAATATATCGCTTCTTCGCCTCTTTTCCACCCCGATCATCGTCTAGCAGCACAATGAATTTTCTTCCCCAAGCAAGATACAACGCAATAATATCTTCATGTTTACTTGCCCCAGCACCGGGATACAAATGCAGTGAGTATTTGGGTCGTTTGATAATGATATCCTGAAAATACTTGAATGCGTAAAAGTCGAATTTTCCTTCGAGAATCACAATATTAGGGATTTTCTCCAACAACCCCGGCCGATGATGCAATGAATCTAAGATCGGTTGGAAATACGTTTCCTCGTTCGGATGATTGGCAACGTAACGATGATATCGCTCTGCGATGATGTCTGTCTTCGATTCGACGAAGTTATCCTCTAATGGTTCTTTTTCGAGATCGATCCCGCGATTTTTTACAATGAATGCTCCCGATAGCCACTCCGGATTTATCAGATGGTGGCTATGTGTTGAGTACATAGCCATGCTTCCATCGGTGAGCAATTCTAGAGACGAGAGAAGCTCTTGCTGTCCCGTTTGGTGAAGATTAGAAGCAGGTTCGTCAAGAAGGAACAGCGTGTTGCTTACTTCATCACGTCGGTACTTCCTAAATTGTGTCGCCAATAGAAAGGCAAAAAACCAACGGAAGCCCAAGCTACGTTCTGAAACATAATAGCTGTGACTGCCCTCCTTAATCTTGATGTCGATGTAGTGATGCCCTTCATTGTCCTTTTTGATCGAATCGCCGAGGCTCACTTCTTTGTTGTTTACAGGCGTCCCACTGATGCTTCCCCATTTTGTGAAGACGGAAGTTGTGATCTTCGCAGACATCTTATTGAGCACGGCTTCGATGTTCTCTTTATCTACATCCGAGTTGGTTTTTGCTCGTGCAAGAAGGTGAGTATCAAGATCAAGATCGCTATCGAGTGAATCAAGTACGTCCTGCAGCACCGCACGGTAAAACTCTTGTTCATCACCTTCATTTGGGTGTTCTTCAAGATAGACCGATTTAGGGAAGTTGAAAAGGAAGTTAGGGTAATAGACGATCTTGGGAAGTAATTCTTCTCTGATGAATTTTACAATTGCTTGCCATACTGGGTCGGTATCATCGATCTCCTGCGATTGTGGAGGTGGTGGGGGAGTTTCGCCGGTTTGCACTGCGGGAGGAGTGGCATTTGTCTTGCCTACGATGCTGATCGTCCAATAGGGTTTATCTTTGCTAGGATCATGTTTAGAGTTCACAAAAGCACACTTTTTTTGAATATCAAATTTCGCAATTTTTTTAGTGAGTTCTACCCCTTTTTTTGCAGCAAATTCTTTTACTCTCTGTTCATCATCTTCGTCGAGCTTGACGGAAGCAGTTACTGAAATACTTCCATTGAAGTTATCTTTCTTACTCTTTGGGACAAGACTGTTGATGTCGATGCCACTTGCTTGATGGAAATCGATTGCTTCGAGAATTGTTGTTTTGCCACTTTCGTTCAATCCTACGAGCGTGAAAATATTGGGGTTTGGCAAAAAATCGAGGTCGATTTTTAACCTCTCGATGCCTTTGTAGTTCTCGACGAGGAAGCCCGTATATTTCATAGTAAGTGATTCTACTCTTTGCAAATTCTGTCCACAAATACAATTTCTTTGATTGGTTTTTTCCTAGTTCTGCTATGAAGCCTATCGCATCGTAGCTTCCCCAGTTGTGCTTCTTGAAAAGCAATTATTACTGTTTTCAAGAGGACTCTGTAGCGCATAGAAAACCGTCCCTTAAGAGCAATGACCACCTCCAGACCAACCTATTCGCTGAGCGGCAGCACAATAGGCCTCTTTCGATGTGCAACCTATTTCGACCATGTACCAAGCCCAAGAAAAATCTGATGTAATACCTAGACTCGCTGCCCGTCTCCTTTCCTGTTCGCAGTTGACTGTCGCTCTTTGTGGTGAGGGTTGAGTTGAGGGCAATGGTTGAATGATTATCTGAGTTGGAATAGGAATAGGCTTCTCAGTGGCGCGGGCTGCTTTTCCAATGGAAATGAACCGATCAAAAACACTGTCAGCCGTCTCGGTAATATCATTGAAACCAACTAAATCCAAAGATTGAAATGAACCATTTTTGGCTTTGTCATAATAAACCTTCATACGTGATTTTAGATCAGCAAATTGAGTTGAAAGTTGGAATAGCAATGTAGATGTTGCTCCGTCAAACGTGGGCAGCAACGCATCCATTTGCTCAAGAAATTTCACCATCGAATCATATTCGTCCATTACCATTTTTCGGTTTCGTTCTTTTGTGATTACTTGCAGTTGTTTCTCTTGCTCATTGTCCAATGCTTTTTTTTGGCTTACAGTAGGCGTGCAAGCTTGAACTGTCGCGCCGCCACCCGGAACGAAACATGCGCTTTTGGTATCGGTATAGCACTGACAAATTTGTGTCCAACTCGTGCCGTTGTATGAACACACAGAACATGACTTACAACTCCACTGCACTTCATTCGCTCTCTTACAGCGAGGTTTAGCAGCATTCGGCACCACAGAAGAGGTACTGGACTTAGATGATGCCCCATTCTTTTGTGCAGCCAGAGGACTGCCATTGCGCTTTGCCATTCGTACCTGCATCCTTTCGCTTGTCGTTGCGGTTCTCGCAGAAGTCACTGCCGCTACTACGGGAACCGATGTAGCAAGAAAAATACAACCAATGATGATTACGATGATCTGACGAGATGAGGCCATAGAAAGAAGGGGGAATAACCAAGAAGGGACACCCGGCTCGGTGACCCAACAATCCATTGGACTTTCATCCGCAGAACGTTGACCGAGGCACGGATGCCCCTTTTCACGTTCGTTGGATGAAATCGGGCACAAAAGCCCGTAGGATTGATGGGTCGGGTGAATTATAGGTGACTGCGCGAAAGAAGGAATACGAATCCCCAGATCATCTGAAATGGTCAGTAAAAGACTAGGGATTGCCCATGCGAGGTTATTTAGTGGTAAAATCATCGTATGGTTAACAGGGTCGCAGTCGGTAGGCCAAGTGTGCTAGCTGATGAAAATGCTGTCCGAAAATTAGAGGAGGCTTTTCAGTGGGATTGCAACGTCAGCGAAGCTTGTGCTCATGCGGATATCTCTCGCTCGACGTACTACAAGTTACTTGCAGAAGACGATAGATTTTCGTGCAGAATGATGTCGGCTCAGGAATGGCCCTTCATTATGGCAAAGAAAATCATGTTTACGCAGATGATCGAAGGTCGGGATGGAACTCTCGCTTTAAAGTTTCTTGAGAGGCGACAGAAGGAATCGTATGCGACGCGACAGGAACACATGAATAAATATGATGCTTTATCTATGGAAGAACTTAAAGCCCAAGAGAAGGTATTACGCGCAGAAATTGCTGCAATAGAGAACGCCAATTCCAGAGACAATCTAGAGCCAATGGAGGTACACTAGGGTGGACGCTTCCCACTCCGATGTGCCTACTCCAAATGGAATTCTGTATGCAGGTGAAATCCCAGAAGATTTCTTAAAACAAAACAGCCTTGAAAGCACAGTGAAAAGACTGGATGCAAATGTGCAAAAAATCTTGGCAAAAGAGAAGGTGAAGAAAGCAAAAGGAAGACGCGCGATTGTTAAGTACAAAGGAGATGGAATCCTGCAATACAGGGAAATGGAATACAAAATGGCAAAAAATACTAGTTACGCTAATTTAAGCGCAAAAGTATATGAGCATTGCCAACAAGTTGGCAGCAATGTCCCGTGCGCAGTTGTGTTTGAAGGTATAACCGGACGCAGGTATGAGACTGATCCGATAGACTATTGGAAGAAGCTGTATCAGGACATTCGGAGCGCAAATCGGTGGGCCAATCATAATAAACTCCCCATACTTTTTCGATGCTCAAAAGATTCGATTGAAAGATTGATATAACCAACAATTTCACAACGCATGCCAACTGACAGTCCGCCAAAACTGTATATGTGCCAGAGCACCCAACAGCACAGGGTGGGTTCCAGTCGCTCGCAGAAGCCCTATATCGTTTTGCAGCCGATCAGAAGCGTCAGGCTGACCTCTGTATGCAGTATGAGGCTACATCGGCCATACACGGCGACGGCAGCAGATATGAGCTTTACCGTATGTATCCGTGCAACAGTGACCTCATAGACTGTCTGCGCGCAAACACAAACGCCCTGCGAGGGTGGGACAGTGCGTGCCTATGGGATTTTGAAGGAATGAAATGGGAGAAATTGGAGCGTGACGTGAGAGCACGCATGGCGAAGCACGGTAAACTTGAACCCATCATCACCCGAGGAATTGAATGGAAAAATAGACCCTTCCTTATTCATGCCTACAAATTCTCAACAGACCCGCGCATGAAGGTAGAGTTATTGCTGCCAGACTCGCAATTTTCCAAGCCGGAGTTTTCATTGCGCGCCGTGAGTATGGGCTTAGAATTACACGAATTCCTTTTGCCGGAATACAGAGCAAAGGCATTGCCATCTTACGCAGGGCATGAAGCCAGTTTCCTCACCCTACGAGAATATCTATCGCAACGACTGCCTAAAGACCTGTATAATCTCTGTTGCTTCCCACCTCTGCAAAACGATTCTTGCTAGTGCCCAGAATGGGCGCTCTGCCACGCCGTTTTGCAACGGAGTGGGAAGCCGGAGCGCCCCTTGTGGACACTCATTCATTCCTTTCCATCCCATCTATGCCACGCAGAAAAATAATTCCTAAATTCGTTCAGCAATGCACAGTTGGCTACTGTCGGAAGTCCACTGATACAGAGGACAAACAAGTGCGATCATTGGCAGATCAGGAGAAATTAATCAAAGACTTTTATGCAACATTGTCGGAGACAGAGAGAAAATTTCCTCTGAAAATTGTTCACGAGTCACGCAGTGCGTATCACCCGGGTAGACCAGTGTTCAACGAGATTATGACAGACATTGATCGTGGAATGGTAAATGCCATCGTTGTTCTCGATCCCACACGTCTAAGCCGAAATCCTGAGGATACGGGCAGACTGATTCAGCGTTTGGCTGAGGGCAAACTGGAACAGGTTATGACAGTTTCAGGAAAGAGGTACAGCAGGAGCGATACAGGTCAGCTATTTATGTTGACCCTTGAAAACACCATGAGTTGGAAAGACAGTGCAGACAAAGGGGCGAGAGTGAAGGTGACTATGTGGGAGAAGGCGAAGGAAGGCGGTACGACTGGCCCCGCGCCCATCGGTTACAGAAATGCGGGAGCGGTAAAAGGGAATCGGTGGATGGAACTCGATCCTGATACAGCTCCCAAGGTACAAAGACTTTTCATTCTGGCAGCCACAGGAGCATACACACTGGACGCATTAACCGTAGAAGCGAATGCATTGGGACTTCGCACAAAAGCGAGTAAGCGAAATGCAGATGGCTTGCCGTTGCAGAAGACGACTCTGCACCATGTCCTTCGTAACCCTTCCTACAAAGGCGTAAAGCTGTACATGGGTGAGAAGTATCCGGCTAAACACCCTCCTCTTGTTGAGGTAGGCTTGTGGGAGAAGGTACAAATGGAACTCTCAGCACGCGCTACACGCGGGGCACGACCGAAAGACATCACGCTCCGTGAGTTGTTCACCATGGCGGGATGCGTCCGTTGTGGTAAATGTCTGCAACGCTCCCTCTCGCCCTACAAGGTGAAGAAGGGTTGCTACATCGTTTACGAGTGCAAGAACCCCAAGACCAAGTGCCGCAACTGCATCAATCAGGAAGACCTGATGGCGCAGCTTTATGAGGATATTGCACTGCTCAAATTTGATGATGGCGATTTTGAGCTAATGCGCCGCACACTCCGTGAAGTCCATGAGCGTGAAACAAGTGGCCAGACCGAATGCCGTACTGCTTTGGAACGAGAGTATCGTCTAGTGGAGCAACAAATCACAGATGTGTTTATGAATATTGAGGAGGCTAAAAGGATGGGTATCTTCGATACCGTCAGTATGAAGCTCGCACAGCTACGGATGCGAAAAGAAGAATTGCAGGAAGCGATCCAAAAGCTTCACGACACAAGCCAAGGGTGGATAGATCACGTTGTGGGATGCTTCGAGTTGGTAAAAGTGGCTCAGAGAGCGCTACAAATCGGAACACCCGAACAGAGACTTGCTGTCTTGAAGGCGCTCAGTTCGAGTTACGTAGTTTGCGACAAAAAGCTGATTTGTGACTGGTTATCGCCCTTTAAAGAAAAAATAAATGGTGGTGATACAAATTGGCTCCTCGGCCTGGATTCGAACCAGGGACCTTGGCGTTAACAGCGCCCTGCTCTACCGCTGAGCTACCGAGGAATGAGCCGGTGGAGTATAGAACGGATTTTGTGTCTCGTGCTAGAGAAAATATGGCCTGTTTCACGTGATCCAAGTCCAATAATCCTGGGCATATGCTCCGATAACCGATATAACAACCGCATGCCCGACATTCCCAAAGACATCACATTAAGGAACGGTCTCACCATGCCCCGCGTCGGCCTCGGCGTGTGGCAGGCGAGAGGAAAGGAAGCCGTGCAGGCGGTGCGATGGGCGCTTGAAGCGGGTTACCGTCTGATCGATACCGCTTCGATTTACGAGAATGAGGAAGAAGTGGGCAGAGGAATCCTCGAGAGCGGCGTGCCACGCGGAGAAATTTTTCTGACGACGAAAGTGTGGAATGACGATCAGGGATACGACACGACACTCGCAGCCATGGATCTTTCCCTGAAAAAAATCGGCACAGACTACGTGGATCTCTATCTCATCCACTGGCCCTTCACCGGTGTGCCATGGCCGTATACCGACGAAGCGGCGATGAACGATCCCGCACATGATAAGCGTGCAGAAACGTGGAAGGCGATGGAGGCGATTCTCGCTTCGGGGAAAGCAAAATCGATCGGCGTCAGCAATTACCTGATCCATCATCTGGAGGAAATGAAAACGTATGCGAAGACGCAGCCGGCGGTAAATCAGATTGAATTTCATCCGTTCTGGTACCGCAAAGAATTGATGGAGTACTGCCATGCGCATGACATTGTCGTCGAAGGGTATTCCCCTCTTTCGCGCGCGATGAAACTCATGGATCCGCGCGTCACGGTGATTGCAAAAAAGTACGGAAAATCGAACGCGCAGATATTGCTTCGCTGGAGCCTGCAGCACGGCAACGTCGTCATCCCGAAGTCGGTTCATAAAGACCGCATCGCAGAAAATATTGATATCTTCGATTTTGAAATAACTACGGAGGATATGGCCACACTGGATGCGCTCAATGAAGGCCGGAGTGCGATCTTTTAAAAGCACTCTGAGGCAACCGAAAATCTACGCTGCGTATGACGATTCCCCCGGTCCCTTAAAGAACGGAACGTCATTGGTTGTATCAATGACAAGATGTGATTTCGCTTTCAGTTCGGGAACGATTTTGTGATATTCATGGTGGAACAGACGCTTCTTTACTGCCCAATTCTCTTCGGTGAGACCGCGTTCCACCGTATCTCTCTTTTTTGCGCGGTCATGAGCAACTGCGGGGTCTACATGCAGGAAGATTTTGAAATCCAACGGTAACCGCGATACGCACAATCCCTCAATAACGAGAACCGGACGCGCCTCGAAACGGAATGTTCTGGTGTGGGTACCGTTCACGAATTCGTACAGACCGTCCATCGTGAAGCTTTCACCTGCCTGCAGTCTGCTGATGACGCTGTGTAATTTTTCAAGATCCTCGAAATCTTCCATATCCTTCAAGGTGTGCCAGTCCTTCCTTGGCCACTTGTGAAAGAAATCGCAGGGGATGAGTTGTGCACCCAATGCGTCAGCAATCCCTTTCGCGACCGTTGTCTTGCCGGCCCCGCTATTGCCATCAACGCCTATGGTTCGGGGCTTTTTCTCGCGGAGAATCTTCAGAATATCCATCTGAAATAGTGTGAGGCGTGTACATCTGATTTCAAAGTGAAAATATCACGATTTCCCGGATCTTCAGTCCGGCAAGTTCAATTTTTTGTAGGGTCCCCACGACTGCGTCCATGCTTTCGTTTTCCAGCGGAAAAGAAAATGGACCGCCGTACCGGTAGCTGCTAAACAGAGAAGAAAAATGAGTGCCATCGTCCATCCTTTCCAGAATGACAACGCTGCGACAACAGAAATGATAATCAGATACTTGATGACCCGAAACCGCCATGACTGGCCATGAAGTACGACATATTTCTCCCGTGCAAACCAATCTTTTGCTTTCATAGAGACAGTGTACGCCTCTCCGACATTCCTGAAGTTGCACATACCGGAAAAACACTATTTACCATGGTCGGACAGAATTTAGGCCGCCTTCCGCTGCTGAGGTGCCGGCATCGCATTCACCTGCGCAACGGGGAGGATATCGACGAGCACGGTCCCGTTACTGAAGGTGACCAGACGGTACCCCCATTGATTCGTCGTCGGCGCAACTTCCTGCCGTGCAACTTCCTTCCTCTCCCCCCTGCCGGGGTATTCGAGCGACCGGTGTCTCGCAATAAAGGCACTCACGTTTATTTTCGCATCCGCAGCGGACACTGTTCGGAACTGCTGCAGGGAGTGCATATTCAAAAGTTGAGCTTCCAATTGTGCAACGTAATCGGGAATTTCCTGCTCTGCATCGTCCGCCGAAGCCGGTGAAAGGAATACCTGCTCACCGCGCGCCAGCCGTTCGTCGATGGAATTCGGGCCGGCGCTGACGAAGCCGGACCGGACCAGAAGCTGCTGCATGCTGTTCCAGATGTATGCCCGTATGCCCGACACGGGCTTTACTGTTTTTTCCTGCGACTCAGGAGAGACAACGGAATGTTCCAGTGGTGCGATGACGGACGAGGCATCCGCTTTGGATGGAGCATAAAGAAGAGGAGCGTTCCTTCCGTTCATCGTCGGATCATCGGGGCCAAGCTCGCCGGATTTCAGGCCATCTGTATTTTTTTGTGTGAATCCTGCCATAATGAAACAGTAAATATTATATCATAAAATAATTATTTTGTCCATTCTTTGCGCGGCTTCATGAAGCGAAAAACGGCATGTTCTCTGCGGTGCGAAGCGATGGACGCAGAAACTTGTATCCGTGCGATGTTGTTATACGATGACCCCCTTATCGCTGTCGCGATGAGGAAAATCTAAGATCGATTTTTCACACCCTCGTTTGAAAGGAACCCAGCCATGATGATGCGCCAAATTTTGATCGTCACTTTCGCTCTGTGTGCGATCTGCGGCAGTCAGCCTCAACAGAAGAGCGGACAATCGCCGGTCGCGGCGGGCGCCGCGGAGCCATCACCAAAGAAGGAGGAAAAGGGCCCGAAGATTCAGCCCATCCAACCGGAAATCGCCGATCTCACCGGCTACTACACCTGTCGTGGTGAAGAAGCCGGAGGCAAGAAGTACTCCGGAGTCTGCGTCCTCGTCAAGAAAGGCGACGTCTACCTCATCAGTTGGGTAGTCGGCGGCGGCGCGAGCTTCTCGGGCATCGCCATTCGCCAGGGCAGCCAGTTCGCGGCAAGCTGGTCCATCCCCAGCGAGCGCGGCATCGTCAAAGGAGTGAACCTCTACCGCATCGAAGCGGGAAAGGACGGCCCGCGACTCGTCGGCCGGTGGGCATCGGTCCCCGGCCCCGGCGTCCAACAGCAGGAAACCCTGTCGTTCCTGAAAAAACTGGACAACGAAGATGATGAGAAGTAGTGACCGGAAAATCGATCTCAGATGAAACCCCCCTCCTCGTTGGCGGGGGGTTTTGTAAGTGGAACCGTTATCGTGGCTCTCAGAAAGGCTACACTGAAAGTATGCACCGACTGCTTCTCACCACTTTTGTCCTCCTGCTCTGCGCCTGCACCACTGCGGTGCCGGTGCCTCAGGAATCTGCGGCGCCCTCTTCATTTGCCGCATCGGTGGCGTCAGTGCCGCTTGAGCAGGTCCCATCAGAACTCTCGATTGATCATCTGTCGCGGATGAAACTCGAAGGACGTGATCTCACTCTGGAAAGCATCCTCGCGGATAACACCGCGTACGTGCAGCACGCGATTTCCTACCGGAGCAACGGACTAAAAATAAGCGGCATCCTGAATATTCCCAAGGGAAAAGGTCCGTTTCCGCTGCTCATCTTCAACCACGGCTACATCGCTCCCTCCATCTACACGCGCGGACGCGGACTGCGGCGCGAGCAGGACTACATGGCGCGTCACGGCTTCGCGGTTCTTCATACGGATTACCGTGGACATGGAGAGAGCGACCCGAGCCCCGACACGCGGGAAATCTATGACGCAGGTTTCGAGTACGCAATGGACAGCATGAACGCGATTCTGGCAGTGCGTGCGGCGACGCTTCCGTCGATTGATGCAGAGCGCATCGGGATGCTCGGGCATTCGCTCGGCGGCGGGGTGACGCTGAACATCCTCACAAGCCATCCGGATCTTGTGACCGCAGCAGTCCTCTACGCGCCGGTGCACAGTGACGCGTGGGAAAACTTCACGCGGTGGCGCAGGGAACGGCCGGAGGGTGATCGGACCATCGCAGTGCTCGGCACACGCGACACGAATCCCGCCGCATGGGATGCCCTGTCTTCCCTCTCTCGTCTGGACCGCATCACCGCACCGATCCTTCTCTTTCAGGGAACCGCCGACAAAGACGTGCCGCGCGCATGGTCCGATTTCCTCAGTGAGCATCTCTCAGCACTCGGAAAGAAGCTCGAGTACGTCGTCTACGAAGGCGAGGGCCATGAGTACAGCCGGCAGTGGACGGACTTCATGCAAAGATCCGCAGCATTCTTCCGCGAACACCTGGAAAAAACTGACTGAATATGGTAAACTATAATCACCGTATGTCCAGCAGTCCGCGTCGGACTGAAAGGGCAGGCGGCACCCGTTCCTTGGAGGAAGCATGCGCGCCGTTTTGTCTTTGTGGAGGGAAATCGTCCATGATTACAGCCAATTGGGGGCCGTAATCACTATCGGTCTCCTCGTCGGAGCCATAGCGCTGCGCTACGCAGCATATGGGATATGGAACGACCCGTATCTGCCCCTGCCATGAGGAATGCAGGGAACGGACAGGCCTCCGGATACGAATTCCGGGGGCCTTCTCACCATTTACTTTTTGATGTCCGGCGGACCGCTACAATCACGAGCTGAAAGTAAGAGCACTGCAAAGCGAAGACACGCACGGAGGTTCTGACGAAGGAGCGGCCGGCGTGTATGCTCCGGACATGAAACTCACTCTCGCGCTCATCGCGACGGCTATCGCGATAGCGGGGAATGTGCCGTACCTGATGGATATTCTGAGGAAGCGCGTGCAGCCCCATCCGTACACGTGGTTCGTGTGGAGCATCGTCTCGTGCGTGACGTTCTTCGGACAGTGGGTGAAGGGAGCGGGCGTCGGCGCGATCCCCACCGGCGCGTCAGAAATGTTCACGATCATCATTTTTTTCTTTTCACTGCGGTACGGATTTAAAAACATCGTCCGTACGGACACGTACTTCCTGATCATCGCTCTGCTCGGGCTGATCCCGTGGATCATCACGAAGGACCCGACGATCTCGGTCGTGATCGTCGTGTCGATGGATGTCATCGCTTTCGTTCCGACACTGCGCAAGACGTGGCGCCACCCCCGCACCGAAACTCCCCTGCTCTTCAGCATGAACGTCCTGCGGCACGTCCTCACGCTCTTTTCACTCGAAGCCTACAACGTCGCGACGATGCTGCACTCCGTCGCGATGATCGTGACAAATACATTGATGACGGGGTTCATCATGGTGAAGCGTCCGTGGCAGGAAAAAGCCTGATCGTCTGCTGCTATCGGCTCAGCGCTCCGCCCTGTAAAACCTCCCCGTCCTCTCCGTCACGAGAATGCGGAACAGCGTCGATTTCCTGCCGTCGACGGTGAGCGGAACCGCTTTCCCGTTGAGGGAGAACGACGGAATGGTGATGCCGACGTTCTTCTGGATGCCCCCAAGACGATCGGTGAGAAGCCTGATGATGGGAATTGCCTCCTTATGCTCCATGTGCTCGAAATCCAGCTCTTCGAGTGTCCCCCAGCAGATGACGCTGCGCCACTCGTAGTTCCTCTCATGCTGGACCTGAAAACAGACGAGAGGATTTTTACGGATGAGTTCGATCTTCCTTCCCTCCGTCGTCTGACCGTAGATCTCATTATCATGGAACACGTACGCGAGCGGCATGACGTAGGGCTTGCCCCCGTCACAGTACCCGATATGCCCGAACACTCCGGATGTGAGGAGCTCGTCCATGTCCGCGTCTGAGAGCGTTCCGTTCATGGACACAGGATAGCACAGCGGCGCATCAAATCATCCCCATCGCCTGCTCGATGCGCATGGCGAGGGGGCCGGGGTGCGGGACGCGGGTGAGCTTCGCCTTCGACTCGAAGTCGAGGGTGCCATAATTGAGGATGGTCTGGAGAATGGTGGTCTTGTGGGCCTCGACCGTCTTCATCTTCTCGAACGATACTTCGATCATCTCCTCACGCCGCAGCAAACTCTCGTGAATGTAGACGATTCTCCTGCTCGTCACGATGATGTGCGCCTGCGACTCGGCCAGCAGGAACCAGAAGAACCAGTGGTGGAAGATGAAAAAAACGGCAAGGGCGGTGATGGCGAAAAAGAGCGACAGACCGTGGACGGACGGGGCGGCGAGGACGGCAAGAGAGAGGAACAAACCGCTTGCCCCCATGAGCAGGACGTACAGCAGAGACGGGAGCACGTACTTGATCCAGTGTTCGGTGGAAATGCAGATGAGCCGCTCCTGGGCCGCCAGCACGGGTCTGGAGACGGGGCGCCTGATCCAGTAGCGGTCGAGCCGCGAGAGGAGTGACAGGCCGTTTGCGGGAGAGCCGTTTGTCATAATGAGAACAGGAACGGGTGGAACAGGTAGACGCCCGCCGTGAGCAGGACGATGACGAGCGTCAGCAGAAGGTACAGCCAGAACAGGAAACCGACGGACTCGCGGCTGGCCTCTCTCTCGGCCTGGTGCAGGGAGAGGAGAAACTCTCTGTGACTTTTGACGATGTGGCGATAACACAGGAGCCCGATGCAGAGAAGAATCAGAGAAAAGAACTCAATGAGAAAAACCGCCGCGGTCGCGGTGATCATGCCGGGAGAGGAAAAGAGTACTGTCATAGCTTTCGTACGCCGGGGAGATCGCAGACGACACTGAGCGGCTTCACAGTATGCTCCGGCGTTTTCCCCCCTATCCACTCTTCGATGCTCCGGAATGAATCAGTGTACATGTTCCGCATGGAGTCGTCGGCGTAGAAGGCGATGTGCGGCGTGGTGACGACGCGGGGATGGGCAATCAGCTCTTTGTTCTCCTCAAAATTCTGCTCGTGTTCCAGGACGTCGAGAAGCGCGTAGGCAAGTTTTCCGCTTTTCAGAGCCGTGAGGAGCGCACGCGAATCGATGAGCGAACCGCGGGCGGTGTTCACGAGAATCGCACCTTCTTTCATCTGTGCAAATGCAGCAGCACCGATCATGTGCTCCGTCTCCTTCGTATCGGGGACATGGAGTGTGATGATGTCACTTTGCATGAGAAGTGCATCGAGCGGGACGTACGCCACACCAAACCGATCGATGATCTCAAGCGTGCGGCACGGGTCGACGGCGACGATCTTCATGCCGAACCCGTGCGCGATTTCGGCGACGCGCCGTCCGATTTTCCCCGTCCCGACGATGCCCAGCGTCTTGCCGCGCAGCGCCATCCCGCGCAGTCCGTGGTAATCGAACGCACCGCCCTCCACCTTCGCGTCCCCCTCCCGCACGTGACGGACCGTGCTCAGGAGCAGTGCGAAGACGTGCTCTGCGATGACGTGCGAACCGTAGTCGGGGACGTTGCAGACGGTGATCCCCTGCTGTGTACAAAAATCGACGTCGATATGGTCAGACCCGACCGAGCGGGTGCAGAGGAGTTTCAGTTTTGGAAGCGTGCTGAGAATATCTTTTGTGAAACGTGTGTGAATGAAACAGGAAATGACTTCGGCGTCTTTGCAGGCATCGATGAGCTTCTCCCCCGCACGCACACCGTCAAACACTGCCGCATCGGGAAAGCGTTCCCGCACCGGCTTCTCATCCTGCGCGTCGACTTCCAGAAAGACGATATGCGTCATGGATCGCATTGTAGCGGAGAAGTTTAAACTCGCACTAAAAGCGTTTTTCGGCTATAATGATGAGAAATGCCGAAACACCAAAAATACATCGCTCTGGTCGGTCTGGCCGGCATGATGCTGCTTGGCGCACGGCTCTACGGAAGCGCGCTCATCGCGGATCTATCGGACGTTCCCTCGTGCAACGGATCGACTGCGACCATCTACGTCAGCAGTGCGAATGTCATCGTCGGGGGCCCGGATGACGGCGAGACATATGCGGGCACATTGAACGGCACGAGCGGCACCGATGTCATAGCAGGGACGGAAAGCAGTGATGTCATCAACGGAAAGAACGGCGATGATGTGATATGCGGTAAAGGAGGCGCGGACGTCATCGGCGGAGACTACGGCAACGACACGCTCTTCGGCGAAGGGGGTAATGACACGATCGACGGGAATCAGGATGACGATCAGATGGACGGCGGGGAAGGCGACGATGTCCTGAACGGCGGATATGGAGCCGACACGATCCGCGGCGGAAACGGCAGCGACACGATAGAGGGCAATCAGGATACGGACCGGCTCTTCGGCGATGCCGGAAACGACAGCCTCGACGGCGGATACGGGGCGGACACCCTCTGCGGCAACGGAGACGACGACAGTATCAGCGGACGTCAGAACGACGATGAGATCGACGGAGGCCCGGGCACCGACACAATCGACGGGAACGCCGGCACGGACATCTGTCGCAACGGCGAGAGCAATACGGATTGTGAAGACGCGGCGGCAGGTTTCATAGTTGCATGCGGCGATGCCGGCGCTTCCTCATCGGCGGCAAGCAGCGAACAGAACAGCAGCGCACCGCCGAGCTCAGGCGGAGCGTCTTCTGTGGACAGCAGTGCAACGAGCACAGGGAACAGCCAGAGTGCAGGGGCAAGCTCCACCGGTACGTCGGGCGGCACATCTGCCGTTTCCTCTGCTGTTTCATCGCAAACCTCCACCGCTGCAGCCGGCGACACAACCCAATGGAATGCGGGTACACCCTCAACAGCACAGCCTCAATCGGGCGGGGGCGGAGGGGGTGGTGTCCCGAAAGAAGCACAACCGCTGTTCCGGGGGCATGGTCTGGCGGAGCATGCGTCCGCGCTGGATTTCATCCTGAGCAATTATGACCTGCAGCCACGGACTGTCTACTCCTTCAGCGATCAGAATGCGGTCCCCGCACCGATTCTTTCCGTCGATACCGAACGTACGGTGAGAATGCACGGAGCGATCTGCAGCATGTACCGCTACTTCAAGCAACTGATCATTGCCAGACCCAACACTCCCGACGACTACGTCGACTGGGTGGCAGGAAAAATGGCCGATGCTCTGGGAGAAGACCCCGTACGCATGAAAGCGGCGCTGCTTGGGCATCCCCATACCCATGCAGGCCATGTGGACGACATACATCTGCAGAATATCAGCGAGCACGGATGCGCGGCGAATGAGTATGTCTATGAAGCGCTCGGGCACGGAGCCGGACAGGACGGGACAACGCCTCTGGTCCATCTCCATCTCGACCAGAGTCACCTGATGGAAACAATCACGACGCCCGAAGCGCTGCGCGTCGACGACCGGAGCACGGAGGCGGAAATCACATTCTCCATTCTGAGAGGGAACGAACTCTTCACCGACTACGGCAACAGCCTGACGAAGGAAATGCACCTCATTATCGTCCGCGACGATCTGACGTCCTTCTACCACGTCCATCCGGACCGCGACGCATTCGGGATGTGGCACATTCCGTTTACGCCGCAGACCCCCGGCAACTACTGGCTCTACGCGAATTTCAGCGAGCGCGACGGGCATGCCTACGCACTGCGCTTCCCGCGGACGTACGGGAACGCCGCAGCCGTATCGGGAACGGGAACGACCTTTGACTTCGCGACGCAGAAGTCGATCGACGGCTACGACGTGCAGCTGATTCCGCAGGAAACAGACACCGGCACGTCCTTCACGTACCGCATCCGCGATGCGGAAGGAAAGCGCGTGCGTCCGGAACACTTCATGGGCGCGTTCGGCCACAGCGTGATCCTCTCGACGGAAGGTCACTTCGTCCACTCCCATCCGTCCCTGCGCGTCAACGACGATCCGGTGTTCTTCGTTGAAGAACTCCCGCCCGGCACCTACCGCATCTTCGCGCAGTTCGTCATCGATGAAACTGAACACACGTTTGTGTTTGACTGGATGCGGTGATTTTTTTGCGGGTAAAAAAACTGCCGGCACTCTCGTGCCGGCAGCGGGTTCTTTGTTGTTTGCATCGGATCAGTGTTTCAACTGGGCAAGGTCGACTTTTCCTGCCTCCACGAGCAGCTGAAACTCCGCGAAGGTGGTGACCATGAACGTTTCGAGCGATGGCTCATCAACCGGTCCGATGAGGCGTTCGAGTGCCGTGCGATCGGAGTTGCACGGATACGGAAGTCCGTTACCCCGCTTCCAGTCGATCTGCGCATCCAGCCATTGTCCGCGGAGATGGTGGACGAAGTTCTCCACGGTCATCGTCCGTCCGCCGACGTTGCAGACCTGAAAGCCCATGACAGGGGCGATGACACTGTCGAGAAACATCTTTGCGACCATCCCCACCGGCTGGAGAATGAACGGGCCGTCGAAGCCGATCGTGTACGGCTGTTTTGCCGCAGCCGCGAGGAGCGCTTTCGTGATGCCGGACGTGAGTCCGTCATCGCGGCCGACACCCGCGACGATGTAGGGCTCCAGCTGGACGGAGCTGACGCCGAAATGCGTTGCATAGTTCCAGCCGATGCCTTCGGCGCATTTCTTGAACGTGCCGTACAGCGTCTGCGGATAGCCGCCGTCTCCGTTCCCCGCGGCAACCGAACTTGCGACGGAGAGGCCGCGAATCTGCCCCTTAGCTTCCAGTACGGCCTGATAGACGTTCGCCGTACCCAGAACGTTGACGTTGATCCCGAGGATTGGATCTTTCTGACAGGCGGGTGTCTGGAGTCCCGCAAGGTGGACGACGTGCGTGACCTTTTCCTGCCGGATGGCAGCTTTGATGCCAACGAGATCACGGACGTCCAGCTCGCGAAGCTTCACCTTGCCGAGTTGCTCAGGAGTCATCGCGTAGTGCAGGCGATGGAGCGAAGCGCCGGGCAAATCCCCCGCGACGACGTTCATCCCGCGCTTCAGAGCCTGCGCGACAACCTGCGCACCGATGCAGCCATGCGCGCCGGTCACTAACAAAGTAGCGGTGCTCATACCTATCTTTATCCTTTCGTTCGAGACGGGCGCATTGAGGCGCGCCGATGCCTTTGCCGTTGATAAGCGACAGCCTTCTATCCGGAAATCCGTGCAGAAGGCTGCCGCTTCCCGATGCCAAAGAACGTGTTCTTGACGAATCAAGAACGTATTGAAAAGAGTAGTTTTTCCTCCCGATGCGGTCAATGGGGAATGCGGCCAGTTTGTAGTTGATAGTTTGTAGTTTTTAGTACGTTTATTCTTTATGAATCCCTAAAAACTAATAACTACAAACTAAAAACCCGTCCCGATAGCCGCACTCTTCAGCATCGTCTCCATCACCGGCAGGGTGACATCAAACTGCGCGGGCGTCGCCGCGTAGGTGACGGTGTAGACTTTCCCGTCCCGCACCGTCCACACGGAAAGCGCCTTCACGTCGTGTTCGCCGCGCAGCGATAACAAAAGTGAATGAGCAGGGTTGCCCGCGAGGGTCGCGTCTTCCGAAGCGATAATCTTGAAGGACAGTCCCTCCTCTTTCAATCCCGGACCGAGGGAGGCGATGTACTCATCGTTGTACGCGGCGAGCGTCATGTCCTCGTCAGGCGTGCTCTGCACCGCAATCGTGATATCCGCGTCGGAGGCGGCGCCGACCGGACGCATCTGCAGCATTCCTTCCTGCGGTTCCTCGGTGGTCCAGTCGCCTGGGCGGTAGACGGAAAAGTTCTGCACACGTTCCTGCTGCCATGCTGCGGGAACGTCCGGACGCGCAGGAGAAGATGCACATGCCCCCAGAGAGAGGAAGAGGAATGCAGTGACAAAAGGAGTGCGGATGCGCATGTGCGCATGCTACAGGAAAAAAGGCGATTCGGCGGAGGAAACTTGACGTAATTCACAAAATACGTATAGTATTTTCTTATGCAACTTCAGATGTCCGTGGCACAGACGCAGAGGTTGGAAACGCTGATTGCGCTCTCGGCGGAGCAGCGCATGGATTTACGCGTGCAGCTGGCGGGTCGGCTGGGGAAAGCGATCGGTGATCTGCTGCACCGGTCCAATGACACGCCTGAAAAACTCTACGACCAGCTGGTCGCGCGCATTGCGGAGATTCTCACAGCCATGTACAAAGACAAGACGCTTGGCATCGGAGTGGCAGAACGGCTGTCGATGATATACGTGAAGAAACGATCCCTGAATCAGAAACTCTTTCATGCCATGCCGCGTATGCATGATCGTTACCGCGAATTCGCGACGGATTGTCTCTACGACGAATCGGAATTGGCAGGCGGGTTGTATCTGGATAATGCTCCGATGAAAATTCTTAAAACAACGCGGGCCACACTCCGCTCCGCCGTCCTGAAGCCACAAGAAGTACAATCGTCTATCGCATTCCAGGAACAGCAGGTGCGCCGACGTGCCGACGCAAAAGAAGACACCAAGAGTAACATTATGATGATTGATGAGGCCCGCAATGCGCAGCAGATTGCGGCTGCCCACGGTCCGCGCATCAACAACCTTGCGGATATCTACTCACAGGCAGTTTCTCCTGTCACCGATGTGGTGAAGGGTGAGGGTGTGCGTATCTTCCATCAATTCTTCCGCGACCTCGTCGTGCATGAGCGCCTATCACTGCTCGTCGCCGAAAGTATGCAGCGTGCGTTCGGAGACACGGTCCTGCGCTCGCGCGCCGGCGAAGAAGATGTACGCAGGGCATTGCTCGAAGTTCTCGGGGAGTACGTGCTCGCGGGCATGGGCATCATCACACAGGAACAGTACAAGCGTCAGTCTCCCCGAAAGCGCGCACCGGAGGAAGACGTCCATACACAGTGGAAACTGCTGGCGACAGATGGGGAGGAGCGTGAAATCATCGACGCATGGGAAGGCGGGGGCGGTGCCCTGTACCTCCCCAAATGGAGCATGAAAGGCACTATCCCAGAGCGGGTTGTCATCACACGTAAGCAGATGAAAGAATTTCTGAAGCAGACTGTTGAACGTGACGCCACAAAACTCTGTGACACTATCGACATCGATACACTCACGGAGCGCGCCGCCGCTATCGTGAAGGCGAAGGGTGCGAAAGCGGTGAAACGTGTTCTACTGGAGGAGTTGCTGGCGGACACTCTGGAGGACCAGAGAGTCGCAAACGCTCTCGAGACGCGCATCCGCGGCACATGGTACGACGCGCTGCATGTTTTTCTTGAAAATACCGCGAAAGATACATCGGGCACATGATGTTCTCCAAAGGAAAAATCATCGCATCCTATGCCTCCTGCTCGATGAGTCGCTGCTGCACGAGACTCGCGTAATCGTCGGCGAATTCCTCTTCGTTCAGAAGCGGCAGGAAATCCGCACGGTCCATTTCGAGGAGGGTCACGGGGTACCCTTTGCGTGCACGGCAGGTGGCCGTCGCACGACCATCTTCGATCACCGCGGAAATTTCTCCGAGGACGTTCGGCGGATCCATACGATCGAGCAGTTTGTCGGTCTCCGGATCTATCACTTCTACCCCTTCACTGAGTACCGCAAAGACGGTGTCATTGCGCTGATTTTTTGCGAGAATCACGGACTCTGACTCCCCGGAATAGTCCCTCACTTTCAGAATCGAGCGTCCTTCCTTCAGTGCCGCGGTAGCCTGTGTGAGCATGCCATTGAGCATACTGCGCCGGCGCCCGGGCGGGCAGGTGGAAACGGCCTCCGCAAGTTTCCTCTCGGGGCTTCCCTGCGGATACGCCTCCAGATCGATCTTAACGGGACGGAGTCCGGCGCGGATGCAGACAAGCATGTCATGGAGATCCGTCAGGTGACCAAGATCTTCCTCGCGACCGTCATGGGTAAGATAGTGACTGTTCGCATCTTTCTGGGCTGCAATCCATATTGCTTCGACACAGGCAAGATCATCATCCAGTTTTGAAAAATGTCCGGCGAACGCATAGTCGACACCGAAGATCCCGCCCAATTCTTTGAGCCGTCCGTTTGCAAACACGAGCGCATTCTTCAGAACCTTCGCGCGGGTCTTCGGCACCCCTTCCGGATCGGACATCTGATAGTCGACGAATTCGGTAATCGCAGCATTCGCCCCGATTGCCCTACTCGCCTGAATGGCGGCGGCGGGTTCGTCGGTGAGTTGCTTCTCGACTTGGCCGACATAATTATCGTACGTCCATGTCGTGTCGTCTTTGTTGCCGAGAATGTTGCCCACGACGAGTCTTCCTTTCTTCGCATAGAATTCCTGCGCATTGCCCGCGGAGAGACGATCGGACGCGTAGACAACGGCGACGGTATCTTTTGCTTCCTGCTCGTCGTACCCGCACTCATCCACTGCGAAACGGATGGCGCGGAGCCTCATCGCTTCCTCTTTCGGTAATCCGCTTTCCTCTTCCGTCGCGAGCGTACCGATATCAACGCCGAGCATTTCGCGGAATTCCTCGGGCACCATCCCCTTGCACCACTCATCCATCACCGTGCTGATAGGCCGACCCGCGTGATGAACGAAGAAGAGATATGCGAGTCCGCGCGCCAGCTTCTCTGCCTGTGCAGCATCAGGAGCGTTGGGCTGCTGCAGAAGATTTTTGCGAATCACATCGATCATGTACGGCAGACTCTTCGCCGCATGCCCCATCACGCGATAGATCATGCGGTTCTGCTTGTTCTTCAGCAGGAACTCGTAGAGCTTCTCCGCTTTCTCACGCGCGGCACCTTCCTGCATATGGAGCAGATCCGTCCCGATGCGCGCGAACTCACTGACGTACCGTTCGCGCTGCTCGATGAAGTTGAATTCATCATCCGGTACATCCAGCCGGTATCCGTAATCATGGATCTTCGCAAAAACTTTCACGAGGTCGCGCATTGTTTCACTGATGGCTCCGGCTGCGTAAAACCTGTCGGCATTCCCGCCCTGCGACCGCAGATGCAGCTCGACCGCTCGTTCATAGGGAGCGTACCGCTCTTTTTCGTCATCGATAATGTTTTTGAGAGCGCCGGGGAGTGCGGGCTGCTTTGCAAATTTCACGGAATCGAGTTTCGTACCGGGGTAGGGCGCGACATTTGTCGCATTCCCGTTCGTGACGATGCCAAGGGCGTGTTTCGTCGCCAGCGTTCCCATCGTCACGTCGTCGGGGCGGCGCGGGGTTTCCGGTGTGGCGGGTTCTTCCTTGATATCAACCATAGAATGAGAGGAATAATCTCATCAGTGTAGCAGAAAAACAGGCTTTTTACGAGCTTCACCGCGCATCCGTCTTGCCCTGTACCGGAACGTCATTGATGCCTTACAGAGGAGAAAAAGAGCGCTGTCGAAAAGAAGTACAAAAGAAGCGAAGAGTGCGGGATGGAGGAATGCGCTGAATTGCTGAGAAAACAGCTATGACAGAATGTGATATGTATTGACAAAAAAACCAGTGGGAAGAAAGTACAGGCGACCCTGCCTGTTCCTTCTTGCCAACGGCTCTAACCAAAAGGAGAAAGCCATGCAAGACCCGCAACACAACCAATTGCGGAAAAGCCTCATCACGGCCGGCCTTCAGCACGGCCAAACCGATGTGCCCGTTGCGGTCGGAAACGTCCAAGTGGTGGACGATGGTGGAAAACCGCTGGCCAAGTACTGCGCTACGCCCGGCCATGCGACATTGACCGCCAAACCCCCGCCCGGAGACGGTGCCCCAATGCCCCTGACAGTCCGCGTGACCTACGCATGCGCGGTCCCGACACGAAGTGGTTTCTACAAAGTCCTCGGAAAGGCGACAGCCAACGGCGCTGTGGCCCTCGTCGTCGAAAAGTTCGAAGAAGCAGTCCTCGTGTAAACTACGCGGGCAGGAAGATCCTGGCAGGGTCTTCTTTTTTTAGGAAAGTTTCTCACCTCAGGCCCAGTGGGATAACCGAATCTCGCCCACGGAGGATATATTGCTTCATTCGGTATCACCCCGCCAGATGGAACCCCAACGACGTCAGGGCATCGGACGTGCTGCTAAAGACCGAGCCGTCCTTCTCGCGTCCCGCGAACCAGTGGGTTTTGTGGAGGAGCGGCCGGATGAATTCGCCCGCGCCCGTGATGAGGATGGTACGGCCTTCCTTTTCCAGATGCACGATAATTTCATGGAGCAGTTCGAGGCCGTCGAGGTCGATGTAGAAGAGATTGCGCAGGCTCAGGATGATCGTGTCCGCTTTAATTTTATGAATCGCATCTTCGTGCGACTTTGCATTGAAGTACGTCAGCTCACCGGCGAGACGATAGACGACCACATCGCCGTGATCGTCCATCTCGGACAGTTTGTGGTGCGGAATGCGCGCGAGCATTTTGCGGTCCTTGTGGAGCGTGAGTTCACTCTGCCCGCGCGAGAGGTGCCGCGCGAAGGCGAGGAGGGAGATGGTCGCCCCGACGAGGATGCCGACCATCGGGTCGACCGCGAAGGTGAGGATGCCGACGACCATCGAGAGCCAGAAGGAGGCGTAATCGAACCGGAGAAGCTTCACGAAATGCTTCACCTCCACCATCCGGATAGCGGCGAAGACGAGGATGCCGGCGACCGCCGCAAGCGGCATGTACTGGAAGCCGCGGAAGAGGACGAGTGCGATGAGGAGGACAAAAACGGCGTTGATACCGGAGGCCCAGCGGGACGTCGCGCCGCTCTTGGCATTGAGCGCCGTGCGCGCGAGCACTCCCGTCGCGGGCAGTCCTCCCGCGAGGCCGGAGGCGATGTTTGCGAGGGAGAGGCCGAACATTTCGCGCTTCTGATTGAAGCGGGTACCGGTCATGCCATCGACGATCTTGGCGGAGAGAAGCGTTTCGAGGACTGCGACGACCGTCACCGTGAAAACGACCTTGAGCAGCGTGAGATCGAAGAGTGGAAGCGACAGCTGCGGCGGCTGGATGAGAACCGCATGGAAGACGCCGTACTTCGAGAGAAGGGTCGGGAATGTGAACGGAATGCGGTGCGCTTCGGAAAGGTACCCGAGGACGATGCCGATGGCGGCGACGATTACGGCCCCCGGCACGCGCGGGAATAGGCGCGCGAGGAGGAACAGCAGCGCGAGCATCGCGGCAAAGAGAATGAACACGGGAGCCTGCGCCTCCGCGGCATGCCTGAAGGACTCGACGACGTTCAGGAACAGGGACTCGTGCGACGGGAGGTCCGACAAGCCAAGAGCGAAATTGAGTTGTCCCAGAGCGATGGTGAGCCCCACGCCGAGCGTGAATCCGTGCATGACGCTGCTCGGGATGAAGACGAGGTACTTGTCCCAGCGCAGAAGATAGAACGCGAAGATGAGGACGCCTGAGAGGATCGCAACCAGCGGGAGCATCTGCGCTCCGTGCGTGAGCGTGAAGCTCATGAGAATTCCCGAGAGGGCGCCGGCCGGCCCGATGACATTGAAGGCGCTCCCGCCGAATGCGGCGGCGACGAGCCCCGCCCAGATGGCCGTGATGATGCCCATGATCGGCGTCGCGCCGGACGCGATGGCGAGCGACAGCGAGAGCGGGACGGAGACGAGGGCCACGGTGAGCCCTGCCTTCCAGTTGGAAGCGACTTCGGAAAGAACGCGTTTCATCGGGAATGGGGAAAAAGTGGCCACGGTCTAGAGGACCACAGCGAAAAAAGCAATGGTGTCGCGCGTAGACTGACCCGTCATCCTTCCCCCATCACCTCGACCCGCAATCGTTCGTAGATGATCTTCGCCGCCTCCGCGCGGTTCACGGACGCATCCGGACGGAAGGTGCCGGTTGGATTCCCGCTGCCGTCCTTGTCCCCCGAGACCATCCGGAGCGCGGCGGCGTAGGCGATGTCGGATTCCAGCGGATGGTTCGCAGAGTCCCGGAAGGCGGAGAAGAGCGGCGGCACGGAGTCGCCGAACGCATCGAAGATGATACTCAGAACCTGCGCGCGGGTGGCGGCACGGTTGAGATCGGGGTCCGGACGCAGGATGCGCATGTTGCGTTCCCGCGCGCAGACAACGAAGGAACGGGCCCAGTGATTCTCAGCCTGCGCCAGACCGGGGGTCCCTTTGCACGCGGTCTCATCGACCTGCGCAGCCTTGAGCGCCATCTTGAGCATCTCGGCGATTGTCACGGTGTTTGCGGGACCGAAGGCACCCGTCGGTTTTCCCGCAGCATCTTTGTAGCCGGAGACGATCCCCCACCGCGCGACAGGCGAGACGTACCGGTAGAACCAATCAGCCTCGTGCACGTCCCCAAAGCCCGCACCGGACACGCCCTCGAGTTCCTTCAACAAATCATCAAGGCTGTCAGGCGTACTCTGTTCCATCGCTTCGATTTCTTTGGTGAGCTGGGAGAACATCTCGAAAAAACCCATGGCCCGGGGAATCAGGATGGAGGAACAGAGGAAAGCGGCGGTGACGGCGGCTGCGAAACGCGGATGGATCATGGCACGTATAGTAGCGCGTCCTGGGAACTGCCCGCAGATTCTGACGTTGCACGTAAACTCGATGTGGTGTACAATGAAGGGTCATACCCATTTTATTTTATGAAGAAGCGTACCCGCGCGCACAGCGTGCGATCCTCCGTTCTCCTCTCACTGGGAACACTGGCCGTGATCGGCATCGTGACATCCTCGGCGAACCTGCTGCCCGCACAGGTGCAGGAGGAAAGCAGCGAAACCGATGTGCAGAGCACCGAAGAGCAGGCTGTTGATACGACGGACGAAAGCAGCGACAGCGGAACGGCAGACAATGGACGCAGGGGGGTGAAGCCGACGCGCATCACGCCGGAAGAACGAGATCAACGGGAAGCGGAAAATGCCGTGCGGGAACAGGTTGGTGAGCAGATCAACCGCATGCGTGAATCCGAAGTGGAAGCGGGGGTCATGCTGCTCACGAGTTTCGAGGAACTGAAGAATGAAGCACTGCAGCGTCTCGACGCCGGTGCGCAGTCGCTGTACGCCGCTGAGACGCAGGAGACGACACACGGCGCCGCTAATGAGCAATCGCACCTTGTGTGCTTCCGACAGGACGGTTCGGTGACCGACCAGCGTGACGAGTGCGCAATGGACCAGAGCGGCTTCTTCGGACTCACAGCGGAGACGCAGGAGGAGGGGCAGGAGCAGACAGCCGGCTACGCTGCCCCCTCCTACGACGACGTTTCTTCCCACATGACTGAACGCTTCGTCCCGTCGGCGCAGGGACAAACGGGAGGGCGACTGCTCGGCATCGTCAGCGATGCGCTGGACCGTCTGAGCGGAAGTTTGACAGCGCTGCAGGGGAACCCCGCGGCGCTCAGTGAGGTGCAGGGTACGATCACCTGGCTCAGCGGCCTCCTGAAGCAGTACAGCACCGGGCAGATTGCGCCGGCGCAGGAGGACGCGCTCGCGCAGCAAGTGAGCGCGCGCCTCTCCGCCATCGCCACGACGATGAACGCGGTGGACAGCCGCACATCGTACGGCGGAGGCGGCGGGATGGGGATGGGCCCGAACATGGATTCCATTCTCTCCATGATGGAGAAGATGATGGGGAAAATTCCCCAGATCATCGCCATCTTTGAGAGGGAAGGGATACCGATCGCCCCCGACGCGCTGGATGCCTACCGCAGAGGAACGGCGCTCTTCAACGAACTCAAGGGTCCGTGCAAGAGCGGCACGATGGAGTCGTGCTTCCGTCTGAAGGAAGTGGGGGACATTATGGAGGGAAGTATGCGACCGTCGATGGAAAAGGCGATCATGGCGTCGGGCAAGGGGATGATGGTCGGCCCAGAGATTGAGAAACTTATGAGTGACGGCATGGAGGACATGCGGATGATGGATCATGGAAGCGGCCCTCCGCAGGGCATGATGAATAATCAGGGATACGGACCGCCACAGGG
>ORMF012614546.1_pt1 | contig 27802 bp, 26 predicted proteins | sample 1779871 | NCBI WGS metagenome assembly ORMF01 (sample SAMEA104232316, study PRJEB22302) | groundwater metagenome | biome: forest; feature: aquifer; material: groundwater | place: USA | collected 2011-08-07 | depth 5.4 m | reverse complement strand
GCTGCGCGGGATTTCGGCGCGCTCGCAATCCAGGCTGACGTCGCCAACCACGCCGACGTCCAGCGGACGTATCGCGAGGTCTTCAAGGCGTTCGGCCACCTCGACGTGCTGGTGAACAACGCGGGCGTCGGCGTATTCAAGCCGCTCGTAGACATGCACCCTACGGACTTCGAGCGGGTGTTCGCCACCAACGTCACCGGCGCCATGCTCATGGCTCGCGAGGCGGCAAAGCACTTCATCGAACGGAAGCGCGGCAACATCGTCAATATCGCCTCGACCGCCGCGGTCCGCGGCGCCGCCAACGGCACCGCCTATTACGGGAGCAAGTTCGCGCTCCGCGGGATGACCGAATGCTGGCGCGCGGAGCTCCGCCCGCACAACGTGCGCGTCATCCTCATCAATCCAAGCGAAGTGATCACGAACTTTTCCGCCGCTGCAGGACTCAGCCAGAACGAGAACCCGACCAAGCTGCAGAGCGACGACATCGCCGCGATCGTCAAGGCGGCGCTCGAGATGAACGACCGCGGCTTCATCCCGGAATTGACCGTCTTCGCGACCAACCCGAAGGACTGAGTGTTAAGTCACATCAGGTTGAATCGCCTGAAGCTCATGGCCTCCCTGACATGCGCGCCGGCGAGGTCAATGGCAGCCTGCCGCGGCAGCACCTGCCTGCGCTGCGCCTCGGTCAGCACCGCCTCGGTGTTGGCGCGGATCTTCTCCGCGATCACCTGGAAGGCCTGCGCCTCGGTCGCGCCGCGGTATTCCATCGCAGCGCAGATTACGCCGCCGGCATTGGCGATGAAGTCGGGGATCACCAGTACTCCCCGCTCGTGCAGCGTTTTCTCGGCGCCAGGCGTGAACGGAATATTGGCACCCTGCAGCACCAGTTTCGTTCTGAGGCGCGCCACATTGTCCTCGCGGATCACGTCGGGACGAGCAGCCGGAATCCAGATGTCGCAGTCGACATCGATCACCGCGTCGCGATCGAGCTTCTCACCACTGGGGTAGTCACACACGACTCCGCCTGCGTTCTTGAGCTCGATCAGTCGAGCAACGTCAATGCCTGCGGAGTCGTGCAGCGTGCCCCGCGTATCGGAAGCCGCGATCAGCCGCGCGCCTTTCTGCGCCAGGAAGCGTGCTGCGTGCTGGCCGACCGCGCCGAACCCCTGAATCGCCACGCGGGCACCTTCGAGCGCCATGCCGCATCGGAGCGCCGCGACTTCGGCTGCGTGGCTGATTCCCCAGCCGGTAGCGCCGAGCTCGTCGAGCGGAATGCCCCCTACCGCTGCCGGCAGCCCCACCGAGCGCCCGATCTCGTCCTTGATCCACGCCATGCAGCCTTCGTCGGTCCCCATATCCGGACCGAAGATGTAGTCCTGCTCGTTACGCAACGCGTGGGCAAAGGCGCGGATCAACCGTTCCTTCCGTTCGCGGGGCATGCGCGGATCGCCCCACAGAACCGACTTGCCGCCACCGTGCGCGAGGCCGGCCGCCGAGTTCTTCAGGGTCATGGCGCGCGCCAGGCGAACACATTCCTCGACGCTCACGTCCGGCGCCATGCGAAGACCACCGACGGCCGGTCCGCGCGCAACATTGTCCACGACCAGCACCGCTCTCAGTCCCAGCGACGGTTCGCACACGTGCAACACCTTCGCCGGTCCCAGCGAATCCCCCAGGTCAAAGACATCTGCCACGGCACGCTCCTCCCTGTCCCGGGCGAAGTAAAAGCCCCGGCCAGTCTTTCACACCCGGCCGGTCAAGTCCCAACCGCGTCCATCCACGAGGCCATGGCGTCCGTCAGGCGGCGTACGGGTATTCTCGCCGTGAGGACACGTTCATGACCAGTGATTCACGGGCCCTGCACCGCGAGCGCCGCCGGCTCTTGCTTCTCTCGGTACTAATCGTCGTCTCCGCCTCGAGGATCGCAGCCGTCGAGCTCGGCGACGCGGCCAGCCGTGCCTATGCGGAGTACGTCGGCCAGGCGAGCCGATCGTTTCTGGATCGCTTGAACCAACCTCCCGGCGGCGGCGATGCCGACCACGCGGCGCTGCGGGCGGAAAGGACCATCGTCGGGCCGGGAGGGGAAGACGGCATCCTCAACGTGCCCGGAGGTCTGGTACACCACTGGCGTGGCGCGATCTTCATTCCCGGCGTCACGCTCGACCAGGCCATCAGCGTGTCCCGCACGTATCGTGACTACCCGAACATCTTCCGCCCGATCATCGCCTCGACCGTGTTGGCAGACGAGGGCGATTTCCTTCGCGTGCAGTTCCGGATCAGGGAGTCCGCCGCTGGCATGACCGCCATCCTGGACGTGCGATCGAGCATCCGCTACGTCCGCATCGATGCGAGACGTGCGTACGACATCTCCAGCGCTGACGAGATCCTCGAGGTGAAAGACGCCGGCCGCCCGACCGAGCGGCACCTGCCGGCCGGCCGCGACAGCGGCTACCTCTGGCGCGCGGGAGCATTCACGAGATTCGTCGAGGACGATGGCGGCGTGTACATGGAGATGGAAACCGTCGGCCTGAGCCGCCGGTTCCCGCCGATGCTGGGATGGATGATCGAGCCGATCGCGCGTCGTCTGGGACGGCGGAGTGTCGAGAACTCGGTCCTGGAGTTCCGGCGCGCCGTCCTGATGCGGCACCCGTCTGTGCCGTGACATCTGGCAACGTCCTGGTCACCCTCAATCGTGACTTCACTCTTGGCTTGATGCTGATATTCACACTCATCGGGTTTGCAGTTGTCGCGCTCGCCCACATGGCGCCCGCGCGGTTCGTCCTTGACGCCATGGCTGGAGATCGTGGGGTATGGCACATGCCCCGCGGGTTGCCTTCAACCGTCTATCTCACTTACGACGACGGACCGAATCCAACGACGACGCCGGAGTTGCTCGACGTGCTCGCGCGCGAGCAGGTGCCTGCGACGTTTTTTCTGATCGATCGGCACATCACCGACGAGACGGCGCCGATCATCAATCGAATGTTTGCCGAGGGACACGCAATCGGTCTGCACTCGGCGACGCGCGCTTACATGCTGCTGTCCCCGGAAGAGCTGGCGCGGAAGCTGACGGCCGCAGCCGAACGGATTGAGAGGCTTGGCGGCACGCCGCCGTGCCGCGCTTTCAGACCGCATGCTGGTTGGCGCGGCGGTCAGATGTACGACGGACTCCGGAGGATCGACTACACACTGGTCGGCTGGGGTTGGATGCTCTGGGACTGGAACTGGTTCCGCGCACGGACAGCGGGCAACACGCTTGCACGAATCACCGCACGGGTGTCGGCAGGCGATATCATCGTCATGCACGACGGGGACGAATCAGCGCCCCGGAAGGACCAGCGCCAGACAGTGGAGGCGACAGCGAGCCTCATTCGCGATCTGCGCGCCCGTGGATTTACGTTCGGAACGGTCTGCCAGAATGGAGCTCGATCGCAAGACGTCCCCGCCTCCGGTCAATCAAGCGATACGTTCTGGCTCCAGTAGATCCAGGCGCGACCTTCGGGCGGCCCGAGTAACGCGGGCGGCGGCGCATTCGTCTGCGCGGGCGCGGGCGCCACGGGCAGGTCGTTGAGATGGGCTACCTTCCCGCGAAGCGCAATCGCCTGCTGCTGGATTTTCGCATTCATCCGCAGTTGGTACGCCTGGTCCACGAGGTTGTATATGGACCGCCCAGTCAGAACGAAACCGTGACCCGTCAGCAGCACGCCTGACTTCTTCCCCAGCGCCTCAGCGACGCCACGGCCAAACGCGGGATTGCCAAGGAAAGGCTGCTTCGAATCGAGGCTGCCCATATTGAATACCGGCAAACCATCACCGATGAATGCTCCGCCGTTCACGACGGGGCGCAGCTTTTCTGGTCCCTCGGTGAATGCGACAACCTCGGGGGTCCGCGCGTACAAGACGGCCATCACGTCAGGCCGTGCCTTGTACACCTCGTCATGAATTGAGAGTCCCTGGGTGTCGTTACCGGGTTTCGTCATGTCGCGCTGAACAACATCTCCGGCCGTCACCGCGCCCGCTGACACGCCAGGTGCCACGAAGTAGCTGTTGGGATTCTGCGAATTCCGCACGCTGACGTGGCCGAGCGTGTCCAGGATCCCCAATTCCTCGGACACCAGAATGCGATTGGCGAGGACGAGATCGCGGGCGGTGGCCTCGTCTGGGTTCGCGGGCTTTGCTGCCGCCGGCGGCGCCGATGTGGGGACTCGTCCACCAGTGGTCTTGAGTTCTGCACGTTTGTAGTACGCCCACGTGCGATCGCTGGCGCCGTCCGTGCCCCCAGCTTTCACCTGCGGCTTCCAGGCGCCGCCCATCGAAATCACCGCCTGCTGCAGCCGCGCGCCGTTGCGCAGATCGTTGACGCGGCTCACGACATCGGGGATCGAGCCGGCAGTCATCGCGATGCCGTGCCCCCACAGAAGGACGGCTTCGCTGCGGCCCAGTTTCTCAGCCATCGCGTGCCCGAGCGCTGGCGTGCTGACGATTCCCGAACGGCCCTTGTTGAAGGGGCGAATGTCCCATACCGGTACCACGCTCTCGCCACTCCACAGCGGCACCGAGCTCATCCCGAAGGCCACGAATTCCGGCGTATGGGCGTGCACGATCGCCATCACGTCCGGCCTCGCCTTGAAAATCTCCCCATGGAGGTAGATCTCTCGAGCCTGGTCATTGCGAGGCCCGTTCACGGGATTGCTATCGAGGTCGTTCTCGATGAAATCGGTTGTCGAGACGGCGCCGGGAGAGAGGAAGCGCGCGATGTAGTAGTGGTTGGGATTGATCCGGCTACGGGCGGTCAGGTGACCCTGGATATCCAGGATCGAGAGCTGTCTCGCCAGTATGCGGTTGCCGAGGGCCAGCTCCTCGAGGAGGGCCTGCTCCGGATGCTTGTCCCGAGCGGAGTCGAGGGACGCGGTTTGTTGCGTTTCGGCCGCGGGAGGTTGTGAAGCGCAGCCCCACAGGAACACGCCTCCAAGTGCCATCAGCGCGAAGCTGCACCCGAGCGTTGCTCGAGTCATCGTTGTCATCCTCTTGAGTGAAGTGGCCGCGTCAGGGGGCCAAGTATATAGACGCCATCGCCTCGGCGCAGCTGGCCACCGCACAACTGAACGGTCGCGTCACCGATGCCAGTTGCGAAAACCGTCGCAAAGCGAGCGGAGCAACATTTCCCACTTCCCAGATCGAGCAGACGACGCTATCCTGCCACAAGCATGCCTGCATCACGATCGGGATCGAAGCTCACCGTCGCAGGCTTGTTCGCCGGGATCGGCGGAATCGAATTAGGTCTGCATCGCGCTGGGCATACCACCGAATTACTCTGCGAAATCGAACCCGGAGCGAAACGCGTCCTCGAGAAGCGGTTCGACATGAAAGTCGCACCTGACGTGAGAAAGCTTCGCGGGCTTCCTCGTGTCGATGTGATTGCCGCAGGTTTCCCTTGCCAGGACTTGAGTCAAGCGGGCAGGACAGCAGGAATTGGAGGAGTGCAGTCGAGTCTCATCGGCGAAGTGTTCAAACGCCTTCGCAACAACAAATCCTCGCCGCGGTGGTTGCTGCTCGAGAACGTCCCCTTCATGCTCCAACTCCAGCGTGGAAAGGCGATGCGGTATCTCGTCGACCAACTCGAATCGTTGGGATTCACATGGGCCTACCGCGTCGTCGATGCTCGCGCATTTGGAATTCCACAGCGGCGCCATCGGGTTCTCCTCATGGCTTCGAGAACTGAAGATCCTCGGACGGTCCTCTTCGGTTGTGATGCAGGCGAGACGCTTCCGAAGTTTTCACGCCAGCAGCTTTGCGGATTTTTCTGGACCGAAGGACTGCGCGGTTTGGGATGGGCAATAGATGCAGTTCCTACCCTCAAGGGCGGGTCCACAATCGGAATTCCCTCTCCGCCTGCGATCTGGGATCCACTGGATGGTTCCATCACCACTCCAGACATCCGCGACGTAGAGCGTCTCCAAGGCTTCAAATCTGATTGGACGCTGCCCGCCCTCGAAGTGGACGGTGTCCGTCGCGGTCACCGATGGAAGCTTGTTGGAAACGCTGTCAGCGTCCCTGTGGCCGAGTGGATGGGAATGCGGCTGGCAGATCCGACTGGCAATCCGCGGGCAGGAATACTCCTGAAATACGGTGTCGCATGGCCCCGCGCCGCCTGGGGCCACGATGGAAAGGTCTACGCAGTCGATGTGTCGACTTGGCCCGTGCGCCACCCACCGATCGGGCTGCGTGAATTCCTGCGGTTTCCTCGCGTGCCCCTTTCACACCGCGCCGCAGCCGGGTTCTTCAGTCGGGCTGGCAACAGTTGCTTGAAATTCGAAGACGGATTCCTCGAAGATGTAAGGCTCCACGTAGATCGGATGGCCCGGTTCGTGGACTCCTCACATGCCCGCAAAGGCAACGAACAAGAACCCGCCTGTGCCTGACGGCGCAATCGTCATCGCGGAGGTTCTGAAGGCCTCCGAACCGAGGCCCAAACAAACAGATCCTGTCGGCGAAAAGATCCAGTACGCGACCCGTTTTGCCGATGCGATGGCAGAACGGATCGCTTCACATCTCGCACCCAACCTCGAGGGAATCGCCGCCACTACGAAACGCACCGCTGGATCGGTGCGAGGCAAGAAACAACTTGACGTCAATTTCAGTACGCCGCAGCTCGGCCTGGCTCTCGGTATCTCGCTCAAGTCGGTGCATATTCGAGACGTCGGCGGTTCGGCACGCTACACGCACAACCGCAAGCGGAATGAGGAGGAGCTTCGCATCGAGGCGACCGGCTACCACAAGCGGCAGCCGTACGCGGTAATGATCGGTGTATTGTTCCTGCCGTTCGACAGTTGTGACGACGGCAAGAAGGACAACGCGTCATCATTCGGTTCTTGGGTTCGTCACCTTCGACCGTACGCGGGGCGAGAGGAGCCTGAGGACGAGAACGACAAATTCGAAAAAATCTACATCGCGCTGTACGACCCGAATGGAACGGACATGCGCTTCTTCGATGTGGAGTCGGATCCGCCCAAGAACGATCGTCCGAAACGGCTGCTCACTTACGATGAATTCCTTGACGCGGCGTACTACGCATATCTGAATCGCAATGCCGCAGAATTCACGTGGGCCGAAGGGGACGAGGAGCCGCTCGAGATCGAAGAAGGCCTCGAGGAAGACGACGAAGAGGCCTGAGGCGTCCTCGCCGACGGTTCGCCGACGAATGCAAGTAACGCGGCGCCGCGACACGCCGGGCGAACTTGCCCTTCGATCCGCGCTGCGTGACCTCGGCCTCCGCTACCGTGTCGACACCACGCTGCCGGGAACACGTCGGCGGCCCGACGTTGCCTTCATCGGTGCGCGCGTGGCGATCTTCGTCGACGGCTGTTTTTGGCATGGCTGCCAGACGCATGGAACGTGGCCGAAGGCAAACGCAGCTTGGTGGCGCGCCAAAATCGACGGAAACGTCGTACGCGACCGCGAAACCGACGCCCATCTGAAAGCTTCTGGCTGGAAAGTCCTTCGATTCTGGGAACACGAGGACCCCGCGAAGGCCGCGCGCAAGGTCCTCTCCGCCCTGCGCAGACGGCTTCGGCATTGAGCGTCCCGAATACATCGACAAGCCCAGGTCTATGGAATCAGCGAGTCCGTGTCGTTCGGCTTCAATGGGAGTCGCTCGAGCGCTTTAGGGCAGCGCGAAAACGTAGATCGCGTTGTGTCCGAACACGGCTGGCGACATGGCTTTGTCGGTCAGCCCGAGCGGCCCCGTCGTTGCCGATTGCCCCGCGCCGGTGAACACCATCACGTACTGCTTGCCGTTCACCGCATAGGAGATCGTGCTGTTGACGATCATGCCGCCGACCACGGCTTCCCACAGAACCTTGCCGTTGTCTGCGTCGAGGGCGCGCAGACGCCTGTTGAGATCGCCGAAGAACACCAGGTCGGCCGCCGTCGTCAGCGCCGATCCGTTGGTCGGCTGTGCCTGTGAGTAGATCACTCGCATCTCGCCCGTTGCGACGTCGATCTTGGCCATACCCATGTATGCCTTCGGGTCGGAGCCCGGACGGAGCACGCCGGTGCGCCGCCCATACCCGGTCGCGCTAGAATTGGCGGCTTGCATCGTCAAGCACTGGTCGTGGAACGGAACGTAGAGCGAGTTCTTGCCGGGATGATAGGCGATTTGCCAGAGGCCGCGCGTGTTGTGGTAGCAGCCGAGGATGGTGTCGCCGTCTTTCTTGAAAAGCTTGTCGGGATTGACGCTGGTCCGACCGGTTTTGACGTCGACGACGCCCATGTTGACGTTCGGATCATCGAAGGGGAATGGCCGCGCCCATAGGAATTGACCGGTCTGCTGTGCGACCGCGAAGATGCCGCCACCTTCGGCGACGGTGATCACGACGTCCTGCTCGGTCCCGGCCCTCAACGCCGGATTGATCCATTTGACGAACCGCGCGTCCGGGCTCACGCGCGTGCGCACGAGAATGCGTTCCTGGTTGTGATCGGCGTCCCAATCGTCGCCGGGCAGTTCCTGGAAGTACCACACCAACTTGCCGGTCTCGACGTTGAGTGCCAGCGTCGAGTTGCTATAGAGCTCTGATGGCGAGGTCAGGGACACGGCGTCGTAACGGCCGTGCCGTTTGAACCGAGTGTACGGATTGGGATTGGCCACGCCCCAATACACAACTTTTCGGACCGGATCGTACGAGCCAGGCAGGCCCCACGGGCCGGCGGCCCGTTGGTCGACCGGCAGATCGCCCCATGTGTCGCCCCCCGGCTCGCCGGGCGCGGCCGTGACATAGAACTTCCAGACCTCTCTGCCTGTCTTGGCGTCGTGCGCGGCGATGAAGCAGAACTCGCGCTTCCCTTGCTGACAGGTGCGGTTCGAGATCACCTTGCCATCAGCAACCAGCAATCCGCCAGCGGTGATCTGGCCTTCGTCAACCTTGGTTTCCCAGCGCAGCTTGCCGCTCCGGGCATCGACGGCCACCAGAAATCCGTCCGGCGCGCCGAAATAGATCATGTCCTCGTAGATACCGAGGTTCTTGCTGCGTGCCGCCGTGGCCAGGACACCGCGTGGATAGTCGCGCTCATACCGCCAAATCAAATCACCATTGGTGGCGTCGAGGGCCAGGATGCTGGCGCCCGGAGCCATCACGTACATCACGCCGCGATAGACGATCGGCGTCGATTCCTGGGTGCCCGCCGGCAGACCGCGCGACCATGCCATGCGCAGTTGGGCGACGTTGCCCTTGTTGATTTGGGTGAGCGGACTGAAACGAAATTGGTTGTACGTTCGACTGATGTGGAGCCAGTCGGCGGGATCAGGATTGGCCTGCATCGCCTGGGTGACCGGGATGAACGGTCCGGTCTGCGCGACCGCCGCCGGAATGCCCAGAACCGCCAATGTGACGGCCCCGACCAAGGATGTCGCAACGAGAGAGGATCTGGTCTGGATCATTTGAGCCTCGCTAAGAGCTTCTTGAACCGGGGATCGTCGCGCAAGATATCGTAGTCCGCTCGAGCAGTTTCAGCGCTTCTTCCTTCTGACCGGGACTGACCTTCGCGTCCCCTACCCTTGTGACATAACGGCGGCGGCAGAGGCAATCAGGATTAGCCGCCGGTACGCAGCGAACGCGGATGGCCCGTCCGGGCCATTTTGAGCGTTCTCCGTAAATGACCCGAACCGGGGAAGCCGGATGACCGGGCGCCTTGCTAGATTTCTCCCGGCCATTGGGGATGGATTGACCAAAGGAGAGCAACGATGATCGAAACGATGACTGGCAGGATTCAACCGCACAACGAACGGCCGGCGACGGTCTGGAGCGCTGGAGGGAAGGGGTATGACGAAATCAGCCGGGGAATCGCGGATTCCATTGAGCACTGCGTGCTGCGGCTGAACCCTCAGCCCGGCGAGCGAATCCTCGATTTATCGACCGGCACAGGCTGGACCTCGCGTGTCGTCGCGCGGCGCGGCGCCACGGTGGTCGGCGTTGACATCGCAAGCGAGCTCCTCGCCGCGGCACGAGCCAAGGCCGAAGCGGAGAAGCTGTCGATCGACTACCAGCTGGGGGATGCCGAAGATCTTCCCTTCGAGAACGGAGAGTTCGACGCGGTCGTTTCCACGTGTGGAGTCATGTTCGCCAGCCGTCCCGATGCCGCGGCCGGGGAGCTCGCTCGGGTCTGTCGCACAGGAGGCCGGATCGCTCTGACGACCTGGCTGTCGGACAGCAATCTGTTCAAGATGTTCGAAGTCATGAGGCGATATATGCCTCCGCCGCCGAGCCCGGCTCCGCGGTCACCGTTCGAATGGGGCCGTACGGAGCGGATCCGAGAGTTGCTCAGTGGCGCGTTCGAGCTCCGATTCGAGAGGGGAGTTTCCTACTACCGCGAGCCGAGCGGCGAGGCGGCCTGGGACACTTTCTCAAAGGGCTACGGTCCGACGCGGTCGCTTGCAACCAGTCTCGACGCGGACCGACGCAGCGCATTGCGCGAGGACTTCATCGCCTTCCACGCGGGCTTCCCCACGGAGCTCGGTATTTGCGTGCCGCGCGATTACTGGTTGACGGCGGGTGTGCGAGTTTGAGGAGACCAGCCATGCCAGTTCGCGCTGATTCAGAGCTCGCTGGGAACAGCTTCAGATGAACGTCGTGTCCTGGCGAAATGTCTCCACGCCAAGCGAGTGGACGTCTGGACCGTCTACGCCATCGCTGCGGCCGCGCCCAGGCAACAGTGTGATGTCTCGGCGTCAGTCTCTTACTCTGGACATCGGCGCGCGTGAAGTACGCCAGGGTACAACGCGCATCACGCTGCCCACGCAGCCCTTCGAAATCCTGTGCCTCCTGCTCGAACGACCTGGCGAGGTCGTTCGACGCGAGGAGCTGTCTCGGCGGTTGTGGCCCGAGGGCACGTTTGTCGACTTCGAGCACAGTCTTAACACCGCTATCAGGCGCCTCCGGGCGGCGCTTGGCGACAACGCGCAGAAGCCGAGGTTCATTGAAACAGTCCCCCGCCGGGGATACCGGTGGATAAACCGGTCAGCGTTGCGCAATATGCGCTTGGTCGTTCTGCCGTTCACTGGCCGCGAGCCGGACGATGATTTCGTGCGCGGCTTGACCGAGGAGTTGTTTGGGCAACTGGGCCACCAGGGAGCCGGCCGCCTCGAGCTCACGTCGCGAATGGCGACGCTGTCCCGTATTGGCGTGGCGCAGCCTGACTGCGAGGTGGGAACGTCTCGAGGCGTCGACTACCTCTTGGAGGGTAGTGTGCGCCGGTATGGTGGGCGTGTTCGAGTCGCAGTATCGCTCGTCGACGCGCGCCGCGAAGTCCAGACCTGGGGGGAGATTTACGAGCGCGACATTACGGAGTCCGTGCCAACGCAGGTCGAAATCGCCTCGCTTATCTCACTGGCAGTCATCGACCAAATAGCCTTTGCGTCCTGACTCGAGCACGGTTCTCACGTCTCCAGACTTCGTCGCTATTCGTCCTCTTCTCCCTGCCCGTCGTCCGGATAATTCTCCGTGATTGGCAGGGCCACCGAGCCCCCTCCCCACCGCAACGCACAAAGTCCGCGCGTTGGGGCCCGGCTCGCGGCTTACCGTCGCTTCGACTTCCTGGCGGCGGTGGTCTTTGGTGCGGCCCTCTTTTTCATCCTGTTCGGTCCAGGTTTCGGCTTCGCTGTGACGCGCGTCGTGTCGGCCTTCGAAGGCGGGACATCGGACAGTTCGTACGCCTCCTCCAACCAGTCGGTGACGGGCGCCTCCACCTCGTCCCGGTGCCTGATCTGAATGAAGTGAACGACCTTGGACTTCGATGCGCGATCGACACGGCGCACCTGAGGAGCCTTCAGCTCGCGGCCAAGGAACACGCAGAGTTCGAGGAAGCTCCTCTTCGGACGCACGAAGAAGTAGCAGGATCTGCGCGAGAACATGATCGATTTGTGCGAGGCGTAGATCCGCTGATCTCCAAAACAGACAGCGGTCTCGCGCAGCCGCTCCCAGGCGCTCAGCAGATCCTCGGAGAGATCCTGCGTAAGGGCCGCCTCGGTGGTGGTCCAGCAGTCGTGCTCCATCCCTTCCTCGACCCACTGTTTGCAGTGGTCGCACTCACGACGCACCATGCCCCAATTGTAGTGACGGACCCGCGCCGCCCTCCACTTGGAGCGCGGGGGCTTTCGCGCCCATCTGACTGTCGAAGGATTAGCTTGCCACGTGCGACGCTCTGCATCGAGGCCGCGGAGAACTCCAGCTTGCACATCCACAAAAGGCTTCTTGCGAGGCACCTTCCTCGCGTTACTGGCGGGCCCGAGGCGCGAATAGCGCAAAACAACTTCAGCCATTTGCTCAGCAATCAGACTGAAGTGAACACTTTGACACTCCGGTCGCCACGTCCATGCACGGGCCTTGCACCCTCTGTGGTTCAGGAATGGCAAAAAACGTAATGACATCACTGTGTCGGTTCACGGTTCTTCTCATGCTCCTCGCGCCGGCGCTGCTCCTACCGGAATCGGCCACGGCGAACACGCTGGTACTCACGGACTACGGCCTGGGCAATTCGAATTTCATCGACAACGCGGCGGGAGGAGGCGGCCCGTTCGAGGCAAAGACGACGGGCGCGGCGCTGGGCGTTGCGGATTTCATCACGTTCTGCATCGAGTACAACGAACACTTTTCTTACGGCGGTACGTACAGCTTCGAGTTGTCCGACAGCGCCAAGAACGGCGGCGTGGCCGGAGGGAATCCCGACCCGGTGTCCGATGCGACCAAGTGGCTCTACTACGAGGTTGTGTCGGGCGGCTACACGTCGATGTACCCCGCCGCGACGGGCCTCGCCCTGTCGAACAACGTTGGCGCCAACTTTCAGAATGCGATCTGGTACCTCGAGGAGGAACGGACAGCGTCGGATATCGGCGGAACCAGTAGCGCGGGCTACCTCCTGGCAAACTACGCGTTGACGAATCAGAACTGGAACGCGCTCTTCGCACTTGGCAACCGCGTATATGCGATGAATCTGACGGACGCCGCGGGGGGCCGTCGTCAGGACCAGTTGGCGTACAGCTTCGACCTGCGCACGCAGGACATTCCAGTGCCCGAGCCCGCGAGCCTCGCGCTGCTCGGAACCGGCCTGTTCGTCGCGGCCCGCAGGCTCCGCAAGAGAAACGTCGTGAACGGGAGCCGCTGAGAATCAGGAATCTTCTTGCGATCTCCTCGGCGCCCCGCGATGATTCGTGGGGGGTCCGAGGCACGCATGACCACTGCACCTGAGTCGAACGAGTCCGCGCCCGTCGTTCGGCGGCGAGGGCGCATGGACGGTTCAAAGAAGTATTGGTGGGCCGGGGCCATCGCGGTGCCCGTCGCGGTTGCCCTGATTCAGATATTGCCGTCGCTCTTCGGAGGCGGAGGGTCGTCCGGCAACACCTACATCACCAACTCGCGCATTGGTGGCGATTTTTACTTCACGACAAACGTGCGACTGAACGACGCGGCGGCCCGCGACCAGTTTACGCAAGCGGTCGCGCTCGCGCGGGACGGTAAGTTCGTCGAGGCAAAGGTGCTCCTCGAGCAGGTGGCAGCTATATCGCAATCCGCCCCTGTCTTCAACAACCTCGGCGTCGTCAACGCCGCCCTCGGAGACGATGCGGCTGCCCGGCGCAATGTGCAGCAGGCGCTGCAGGTTGAACCAGGCAATGAAGCCGCCACGAAGAATCTGGAACTGCTGTCCCGCCCGGTCGCTGGTGCTCCAGGCAAAACCATCCTGACCGCCGCACCCATCCAGCTCGGAGCGGACGTGCAGGCCAGCATCATGGACGGCGCCGTCAGCAACTTCTTCTCGTTCAGCTCCCCGTCCGGCTCGCGTGACATGGTGCGGGTGCGCCTGGAGAACACGTCGACGACCCTGATGCCGCAAATGAAGGTCTTCGATACTGAGCGTGTTGAAGTGGCCTCCGACTACAAGACCACTGCCGGAGCCAACATCACGCAGCAGGTCGCCGTCCCGGCAGGCGCCAGGTATTACATTCAGGTCTCCGGCTTCAGCTCAACCACCGGGACCTACACGCTTTCGGTGGCGCCGCTCAAGGCGTTCGATCGGTTCGAACCGAATGAAGACGTTCTCAAGCCGAGTGAGACGAAAACAGGCCAGGATGTCGAGGCCAACGTCATGGACAGCGAGGATCGAGACATGTTCCGCGTCACGGTATCCGCCGGCCCCGTGCGCGTGACGGTCACCAACCGATCATCGACGCTTGTCCCGGAGATAACGCTGCTCGACGATACCCGCGCGCAAGTCGCGCACGAGTACAGCACTACGGCCGGCGCTCACCTATCGGCGGAGGCGACGGCAATGCGGCCGGGCGCCTGGTACGTGCGCGTGAACGGCTTCTCGGGATCTGCCGGCGACTATACGCTCAAGGTTACTCAGTAGACCGCGCCGCTATTGCGGGTCCAACTGTCTGACGGGCCGTACTTCAACGCTTCCCTCTCGTGCCGGCGGAATCTTCGAAGCCACCTGGATCGCGTCGTTCAGGTCTCTCGCTTCGATCAGATAGAAACCCGCGAGTTGTTCCTTCGTCTCGGCAAAGGGACCATCGGTGATCGACACTTTCCCGTTCCGGACGCGGACGGTCGTTGCGGTCTCGACCGGTTGGAGCGCCTCCGCCGCAACCAGGAGTCCGCTCTTCCTGAACCCGTCGCCGCACGCCATGCATTCGTGGTCCGGGACGGCGCGGAGTTTCTGTTCCTCGAGATAGACAAGGCACAAGTACTTCATATGGCTGACACCTGCTGGTCGTTTTGGCGGACCTTGAATCGACACTCGTGGGTCCCTAACCCCTAACCCCTAACCCCTAACCCCTGACCCCTGTCTACGAAAGCTCAGCTAGCCGCCGCTCAAGTAGCCGTCGCTCCGGCTCCTGGCGCGCAAGGGCGAGGGCCCGCTCGTACGACGTGCGGGCGTCCGCCGTTCTTCCGAGCCGCCGGCACAACTCCGCCCGCGCGGCATGCGCCAGACGGTAGTCCAGGAGGTCGCCGCGCTGGAGGATGGCGTCGATGAGCGCGAGGCCCGCCGCCGGGCCGTCGCGCATCGCCACCGCGACCGCCCGGTTCAGCTCAATCACGGGAGATGCGTCCGCCCGCGCCAACACGTCGTAGAGACCCACGATCTCCTCCCAGTCCGTCGCGGCGGCGGTGGACGCATCGGCGTGCACTGCCGCAATCGCTGCCTGGATCGTGTACGGGCCGAATCCCCTCGACGCCAGGGCCCCCTCAACGAGCCGTGTTCCTTCCGCGATCTGTTCCCGGTTCCACAGCGAGCGGTCCTGATCGTCGAGCAGGATCACGTCGCCCGACGCCGACGTACGCGCCGCCCGTCGCGACTCGTGCAGCAGCATCAGCGCCAGCAGTCCACGTGACTCAGGCTCGGGCAGCAAATCCACGAGCAGCCGCCCAAGGCGAATCGCCTCAGCAGACAGATCGTGCCGCGTGACCAATGTGCCCGAGGACGCCGCGTAACCTTCGTTGAATACGAGATAGATCACACGAAACACGGCGTCGAGCCGCTCGGGCAACGCGGCCCTGGCCGGCACCTCGTATGGAATGCGCGCGTCCCGGATCTTTGCCTTCGCGCGCACGATGCGTTGCGCCAGTGTGGGCGCCGGCGTCAGAAACGCCTGCGCAATCTCCTCCGTCGTCAAGCCGCAGACCTCGCGCAACGTGAGGGCCACTTGCGCATCGGGCGCAAGCGCCGGGTGGCAGCACGTGAAGATCAGGCGCAACCGATCGTCTTCGACGCTCTCTTCGTCGGCCCACGCCGCGGTATCGACGACAGCAATGTCGGCCTGGTCGCCGGCATCGTCGAGCGCGTCGAAACGCGACCGCCGGCGCAAGCTGTCGATCGCCTTGAAACGTCCGGTCGATACCAGCCACGCGCGCGGATTCGTGGGTACACCGTCGCGGGGCCATTGCTCGAGCGCCGCCCTGAACGCATCGTGCAGTGCTTCTTCAGCGACATCGAAGTCGCCCAGCAGTCGGATCAGCGTGGCGAGGACGCGGCGGGAGTCGGAGAGATAGACGGCATTCACCGCCTCATGTACTGGATCGGTCACCGGCACTGCGACCGATCACACCATCTTCCCTCCGCTACTGCAACAGAGACGATTTCACTCGGCTACTTCACGATCGACTGCCGCCACGTCTAGCCTTGAACGATTTGTCCATCTCGGCCGTTCTGAAACGTGACCTTCGCGCCCTTCGAGCTTGGCTGCAGTCCCGCCCCGTCGAGCATCACGCCCGCCTTCACCAGTTCCTCGTTGTATTTGCCCATGACCTCGAGGTCCATTGTCAGTCTTCCTTTCCAGCCAGTCGTCGAACGGGGGCCGTCCCGATCGACACGTCACAGCTTTTTTTATCGATGTCGGAGCTCCGGTGCCGACACCGGGATGGCAGCCTTCGCTGCTCTCGGGATCGCGCGGCGTGGTGCGGCCACGCGCCGGCTTCCAACCGCCGCGACTGAGCGCGGTGCATCCTGGGCTGCAGGCACCTGGATGTCCGACGACACACGATCCGTTGCGTGCTGCCCGAGTCTGACCCCTGCTGAGCCGCTCAGGCCGGCGAGCCCGAGACTGTTCGCGTTGGGGTTTCCTCGGCAGTGGACCGACGATGGGGGCGCAGTGTGTCGACGAGCCGCCCACACGAATGTGGCAGGCGGGCTCGTATCGGCTCGAAATCGGGTTCGCCCAGTTGCCTGAGCATCGCGACGCTGAACGGCACGGCCGCCGCCGTCACGACACCGAGCGCGATTGCGCCGCTGGGCGCATGCCTCGCCTCCAGCAGAATTCGCACGGAGAGGGCCGCAGCGCAGGTGACGCCCGCTGTGACGAGGGCGCCGAGTTGAACACCGAAATAGCGATGCCATGGCGTCTCGGTGATCCGTAGCGCGAGATGAGCCATCGCAATGAACATGAAGAGAGTCGCCACGGTTACTCCCGCCGCCACCCCGGGAACGCCGTAGCGCGATCCCGCTAACCCACCGCCGATTACAAGGGCGGCGTAGACGATCTGGCGACGCAGCTCGCTGTACACCCGTCCGTGGCTCTGAGCAACGACACCCCCGAGATGGTAGAGGCCCCTGAAATAGCCGGCAATCGCCAGAATCTGCAGAGGAACAACAACTTCGCTCCACTGTGGCCCGTAGAGACTGCGCACCAGGTGAGGGGCGACAATCGCCAACGTCACCATCGACGGCGCTGCCACCATCGCCGTGAGCTTCGTCAGTAACAGATACCCGCGTCGCACTCTGGCCGGTTCCCCCTGCAGTTGCGCAAACGCCGGAAACATCGCGGTCGACATGACGTTCGCAACATATGAGCGCGGAAGGCTCATCAACGCATACGCCCGCTCGTACGCCCCCAGGCTTGCTGGTCCAATCCATCGGCCGACCACGAAGTTGTCCCCGTTGAGGGCGAGATAGTTCACGCAGCGGCTCAGGGTCGATCCAAATCCAAAATCGAGAAGATCCGAGAGGTGGCGCCGCACCAGCAGCGGACGAATGGAGTGTCGAGCAGCGGCGAGCTGCGCTGCCGATGCCAGTAATACCTGGACGAGGCTCCCCCACACGAGGCTCCAGACACCGTGTCCGAGCAGGGCCAGCGTGATCGCCACGCCACCGAAGCCCATCACGTAGCTGAGGGTGTCGATGAAGAACAGCCGTCTGAAGTTGAGTTGCCGCCGCAGCAACGCCTCGGCGACAGCGGCGGTGCCGCGGAACACGAATCGAACGGAAAGCACACGCAGTACTGGCGTCACACGCGCATCGCCGATCACGGTGGCGCCAAGAGGAGCCGCCAGCATCAGGACGGCCGCCATCGCGAGACCCAGCATTACTGAGAACGTGAAGGCGGTCCGCACGTGATGGTCGGTCAGCCGGGCGCGTTGCACGAGGGCGTCGCCGATGCCGAGGTCACCCAGAAGCTGGGCGAGGCCGAGCGCCATGACAGCCAACGTCATCACGCCGAAGTCTGCCGGCGTGAGCAGGCGGGCAAGCAGCACGCCTACCGCGAGCTGGAACAGGACGCTGATCACCGCACCTGTCACGCGCCACTGCACTGCGCGGGCGGTGCGATCCGTCAGACTTTCCGCGGCGGGGCCCTGCTCCCCCTGGATCACACAGCGCCCCGCGCTTCTGTCGCGCTCCAGGAATCAGTCGGAAGAGTCCCCGGCAGGCGCATGCCCAGATAGCGTGCGGCGACAAACAGTACAGTGCCGGTCGCGAACGACAACCCGTTGCACAGGTGGTGCAGGACCTGGAGAAACGCGACTCTCACCGCGAACCAGGCGCCACGCTTCCGGTAGAAAAACTGAAGGGAGCGGCGGTTGAGGGCAATCAACCCCGCCATCAGGAACGGAACGCCGGCGAGAAAGCGCAGGTCGTACGCCGCGCACGCCAACGAAGCGACCGCCAGGTACGCGAGCACAACGGACCACCGATATTCGGCGCGCAGGTTCAAATCGTCCCTAAGCGCGCCATATCTGAGTATCAGTTGCGTCCAGGGAATCCCGCGATCCCGGACATCTGAAACGACAGCCGAACGCAAGGTCCAGCGCTTCAGATGACACGCGGAAAGCGTGGGATCGAGGACAACCGCGTACCCGGCTTCAGCGAGGCGATACCCGAGGTCGATGTCCTCAACCGACGGGCGATCGAATCGCTCGTCGAAGCCGCCGACCGCATGAAACGCGTCGCGTCGAACGGCCCCGAATCCGGCCCAGAACGTACGCGCCTCGACCGCCGAGGAGTGATGAATGAACGAGTGGGAAAGGTTTCTGTACTGCGACATGAAACCGGGCTCGGCAGGCCGTTCGTCGTACGAGCCAAATGCCGCTGCGGTCTCCGGGTGTTCACCGAACATCCGCGTCATGCGCGTCAACCCCCTACGGGATACGACGACATCGGCGTCGATGAACACGAGCACTTCGCCGACTGCCGCGGCCGCGGCCACATTGCGGGCAACGGCAGGGCCTGACGGCCCATCAATCGCGATGACGCGGGCGCGGTGCAGCAACGCGAGCTGCCGGCAATCGTCTACCGCCCCGTCCGCCACGATGATCAACTCACTCTGCGGCGGCACCGGGTCGAGGGCGGCCAGGCATTGCTCCAGCGCGGCAAGCCCCCGGTGAAAAGGGACGATGAAAGAGAAACGTGTCGGCACCTAGTGCGGCTCGTACACTTCTCGAGTTCTCAAGAGCGTTGGCGACAGCGGTTGCGTCGATGCAATCGTTCGTGCGCCTGACCGGTCGCTGTCCGCGGGCATCTCCTCGAGATACTCGTCAAGCGACTCAGTGGCCCACAGGTCATGCGTCTCCCCACACAGGTTCCGCACCGCCAGCATGCCCATGACCATCGAATGATCCTGATTGTTGTAGGTGTGCGTGCCGTTGCGGCCGATTGTCTGCAGGTTCGCAAAACCGCGCAGGTACTCACGGGTACCGCGCAAAGCCTCGTCGTAGTGCTCGTCGTACACCGGATAGGCTTTTGGCACCCGCACGACGGTGGCATCGACAATCCACGCGGGATCGACCAGCCCGATCACATCGAGTTCCGCCTTGGCAAGTGCCACGAGCTGGTCGTCGGTACGCGACCAGATGTCGTCGTCGGCAGTGCAGAAGTACTCCAGCCCCAGGCAGGTCTTCGACGGATCCGGGACCATGTCGGGACTCCAGTTCTTGAAGTTCTGGATACGCCCCAATTTCGTCGCGGGATCGTGAACGTAGATCCAATTGTCTGGGAAGACGTGTGGGTGATCGACAACCACAGCAATCAAGATGAAGTCCCGGTACTTGAGACCGACGGCTGCCTCCTTCGCGCTGGACGGTGTCTTCTCGCCAAGGCTTTCGATCAGATGCGTCAAAGCCATCGTCGAGATGAGGCTCGAGACGGGCTGTTGGACGCGATTCCCGTCCCGCTCAATCTCGACGGCGTTGATCGTGTGACCGTCGTGCAGTACCGCGCCGACCCGCGCACCCAGTAGCACCGTGCCGCCGAGTTGCTCAATCCGCGCTGCAAACGCTTCCCACATCTGTCCTGGACCGAAACGTGGGTATTCGAAGTTGTCGATCAGCGTCTTCACCTGGGTGCCTGAACGTCGGTTGAGCCAGGGCGCCACCATGTTGACGATGGCGGTTCGGAGAGAAAGGCCTTGGATCCGCTGTGCGGCCCAGCGGGCGCTGATCGTGCGACAGGGTATGCCCCAGACCTTTTCCGTGTAGGTTTCGAAAAAGATCCGGAAGAGCCTTCGGCCGAAGCGGTTTGTGACCCAATCCTCAAAGCTCACTTCCGGTCGCACGGGTCGCACTTTGACCAGAAGATAGCTGCAAAGAATCGCCACGCTCTGGAAGACGCCCAGATTCCGCAGCGCGCCGAGGGGCTTCAGCGGATAGTCGAAGAACTTCCCGTCAAAATAGATTCGCGAGAGGCGAGGCCTCCGCAGGAAATCAGAGCCCAACATCCTTCGCCAGAGGTCGCGCACGGCCGGAACCTTGGTAAAGAATCGGTGGCCGCCAATGTCGAAACGGAAGCCCTTGTACTCAATCGTCCGAGCCAGTCCGCCGACGCGTTGATGCGCCTCGATCACAAGCACCGGGACTCCGAGCTCCGCAAGTTGGAGTGCAGCCGTAAGCCCGGCTGGTCCTGCTCCGATGACGGCCACGGGCGTTTGTCGCGTAGGAGTGGTTCGGAGCCACTTGGACGTGCTGCAGTCGCTCATTGAATATGGCGAAATCACCGTGTTTGGCGTGGACGTGGGGGAGTCCCCGCCAAGTGGGAACCGGAGGTTCACGCAGTACACAAGCCGCGTGCCGCCCGTGCGTTTGCACCCGCAGGCAGGTTACGAATAAGTACCGTCTGAATTGGAGACTAAAGTGGGTCAAGTCGACTGACAAATCGGATGACGAACAATCCAACGCCAACGGTGGGCGACGCCGGCCTCGCGGGGACGACGACCCTCGAGCCCCTCGTATCGGTGATCCTTCCTGTGTACAACGGAGAATCAAATATCGAGGCGACGCTCGATTCAGCGCTTCAGCAGACGTACCGAAATATCGAGGTGATCATCGTCGACGATGGATCGAGGGACGGGACACGGGCTCTTGTCGACGCGCTCGCACTCCGAGATTCGCGGGTTCGAGTCGTTGCTCAGACGAATCAAGGCGTGGCGGCTGCGCGCAATCGCGGACTCGCAGAGGCGCGCGGCGGGTTTATTGCGCCGCTCGATGCGGACGACGTGTGGGATCCAACAAAAATCGAAAGACAAGTCGGTCGGATGATGGACGCCGGCGACGACACCGGACTGGTCTACTGCTGGTGGGTGTGGATCGACGCCAACGGCGCGATTCTCGACTGTTCACCACGATGGGGCATTGAAGGACGTGCCGCTGAGACGTTGCTGCACGTGAATTACACCGGCAACGCGAGCGTTCCCCTGTATCGTCGCCTCCACCTCGAGCAGGTGGGCGGATTCGACGTGACGCTGCGCGATCGCGATGCGCAGGGCTGCGAAGATTGGGATGTGGCTCTGAAAGTCGCCGAGCGATCGTCGGTGGCGGTGGTGCCGTCAGTGCTGGTCGGATACCGCAGGCGTCGAGAAAGTATGTCGACTCGAACCGATCGGATGTGGCGATCGCATCTGCTCGTGGTGAATGGTGCCAGGCAGCGGCGACCAGTCAGCCCGTCGTCGATTCGCCGCTCGCACGATCAATTCGCGTTGCATCTCGCGGGGGTATCCTTCTGGTCGCGCGCGTATTTCCGGTCCATCTTCTGGGGACTGCGTGCGTCGCGATCGAGTCTGGCGCTTCACACCTTGCCTCACGTGATTCGATTGTTCTCCAAGACGCTCGTGCGGTCTGGTTCTTCGAACCTGGGGATCGTCCGTCCGGGCGTGCGATTCAGCAGTTGGGACATGCCTCGCTCGCTGATCCCGTACGACCTCATCTACGACCGGCGTGTCAAACGATTGCGAGACGAGTGACGAAGACACGGGTTCCGGCAATCCGCGATGCGATTGGCATGTGCGTGCGTTCACGCGCCTGGCAGCTCGCCGGGGTGGCTCTTGCATTCCTGATGGTCGCCGCACTGCATCTCCAGAACGACGGCCTCTGGTTCCAGGGCGATTCGCCGCGGCACGCCATGAACGGCCTGTTCTGGTGGGATCTGCTGACGACGATGCCGCGGGACCCGGTGGAGTTCGCCGTCAGATACTACGCACGGTACCCGGCGATCAATCCGGCCACGTATCCGCCGCTGTTTTACTTCGTTGAAGGGCTGACGTTCGCTGCCTTCGGACCGTCGCCGCAGGTCGCAAAATTCATTGTCCTCCTCTTCGGCATCATGGCCGGCGCGTACACAATGGCCTGGGCAAGGCAATGGATCGGACCAGTCGCAGGATGGGCAGGCCCGTTTCTGGCGTTCATGCCCGGCATCGTCCTGTGGACGAACAGCGTGATGCTCAACATCCCGGCCGCCGCACTTGGGCTGGCCGTCCTCTATCACTTTCGTCGCTGGTCTGAAACCGCACGCGTGACGCAGCTTGTGCTGACGCTCCTCTTTGCAGCGGCAGTTGTGCTGACGTACTACCAAGGCGGAATCGTCCTGTGCATTTGTGCCGGATGGGCCGTCCTTCGCTGGCGAGAGTTTCGTGTGGACCGAAGGGCTCTGTGGATCGCGGCAGGCGCCTTGTGCGTTATCGCGCCTGTGGCGATAGCCATCGCACTTGCGCCGGTGCAGACAGCGAGGCACCTGCCGACTCTGGCGCTCCTGACCAGAAGCCGCACCTGGACCTTCTATTGGGTGACGTTGCCCGATGTGACCGGGCAACCGGCGCTGGTGGCTGGCGTGGCCGGCCTCATCGCAGGCTTCTTCATCGCGCGTTGGCGAAACGAGGCGGCGTACGTTGCCATCTGGATTACCGTATTGACCGTCGGACTATCCCTTCTGCCGGCGAAGGATTCGCGTTATGTCCTGCTGGCTGCTCCCGCGTTCGTCCTCGCCTCAGCGATCGGACTGGCAGCCGCCGTTCCGCACCTGAGAGCGCGTCATCCAGCCTGGCTGGCTGCAGCATTGGCTGCGGGCCTTGTCGCAGGGTTCTGGTCGGCGGCTCGTGTTCAGGTACCGCAGGTGTCGGGTTTTCGAGAGATCGCGGCCTATCTTCAGGAGCAGGCACCGCGGGATGCCGTGCTCTACGACGGGCAGTACGACGGGCTCTTCGTGTTTTACGTTCGCGCGTTCGATCCACATTTCGAAAGACGCGTCGCCCTCGGGAGCAAGCTTCTCTACCAGGAAGGTCCAGCGTCGACATTCACGCCAGTTCAGACGTCGAACGTCGCCTCGGTGGAGGATGTCGTGAACCTGCTGCGAACTCGATCGGGAAGTCGTTGGGTGGCGATTGAAGTGACGCGCAATCCGGGTTCGATTGGGCGACGTCTGCTGCGACAAGCCGTCGGCCGGCCGGAGTTCGAGTTGGTCCGTTCGTTTCCGATCACAGGCGCGGGCGAGCGTCGAGTCGACCTGTACCGGAGCGTCAGCGCCGTGGACTCCGTCACCACCGTCGACCTGGGCTTTCCGTCGTTCACCAATCGGGAATTCCTTCATATCGTCCCGATTACGCGTTGACCCGAGACGCGGGGCCCGCTCCGCTACCTCCCCTCGTTCTCGCGTCGGCCCAGGCTGTGGTGTCTTGCATGAGTCCCAGGTGAACCAGCTGTGTCGTGCCTCCGAAACGCGTCGAGCCATCGTACGCGAGAATCATGTCCGGGTTGTGGCTCAGCTTCTCCACATATCTTTGATACTCGGATGCCCCATCGTAGTGCTCACCTCGTGCCACCTCCAGGTACGCTCGATCGTGAAAGTCCTGCAGGAACTTGAAATGCAGGAGCGCTCCCGTTTCGGGCGCAACGATCTTCGGAGACACCCAATGGTTGCTGAAGTAACGGGAATTCTCGTCCCACCGAACGAGCGGAATCTTGGTGAGGCAGGGCGGATTACGCCTACGGCGGCTGCGCAACCACGGTGTCTCGCGAAGAATCGGGACTCGATGCGCCAGACGGTCGAGCATCGCGTCGAACATGCGTGCTGGGAAAGCGCGTGCGCGAAACTCCGGGTAAAAGACCCTTTCCCGCATGCCCCCCCGGATGAGAACTCCTGGGCACAAGTAGACCGGTGACTTTTCGTATGGGCCTGGATCGAAATACGGCGCCGCTGCAAGCATGTCGTCGCCGGCGTGGTACAAACTCTCCTTGAGTGGTCCAGCGGGATAAAGGTCGAGGAGCAGGCAAGCCATCGCTTGATATTCGTGCCCATCGAGATACTCCGTCATCGTGCGCAGCGATGCATGTTCGCTACCGGGATACACGAGCAGTTCATCGATATCAACGGTCACGCACCACGCGCCAACACCGAATTCGCGAAGGAGCGCGTTCAGCCAGTCGGCGCCACTTTTGGCCTCGCCGTACCGATCCGCCGTCCCGAACAGCTGGACATCAGCCTGTCCAGCCAGGTATTCAAAGCTTCCATCGGAAGAATCGTTGTCGATGATGAAGAATCGATCCACGCCCAGCCCGCGATAGTGTTGAAGAAAAGCCGGCAGACGAAGGATCTCGTTTCTGCACCGCGCGAACGCACGAATCTCCCCCGTACTCGCCGACCGATAGCCACGGGCCGCGTGTTCGATGAGAACATGACAGCCGATGGTCTTTGTGACGGTCACGAAAGCCTCGTTGCTCTCGAGTCGGCCCAGGCTTCGGTGTCGTTCATGATTCCCAGACGAACCAACTGAGTCGTTCCTTCAAAACGCGTCGATCCTTCGTACGCAAGGCTCATGTCCCGGTTCTCGCTGAGCTTCCTGACGTACTTTCGATACTCGGATGCCTCATCGTAGTACTCGCCACGTGCCGCCTCCTGGACCGCTCGATGGTGAAAGTCGTGCAGGAACTTGAAGTGCAGGAGCGCTCCCGTGTCCGCCGCGACGGCTTTCTGAGAAACCCAGTGGATGCTGTCGATGTACTCGGATCGCTCGTTCCATCGAATGAGCGGAACCTTGGTGAGGCAAGGCGGGTTGCGCCGCCGCCGCGCGCGTAGCCACGGCGTGTCGCGAAGAGCGGGGGCACGAACGGCTGCGCGATCGAGGAGCGCATCGTAGATCTTCCTCGTGACGCCTCGCGTCTGGAACTCCGGGTAGAAGACCCTTGCCCGCATTCCCCCTCTGATGACCACTCCAGGACATAGGTCGACGGGGGATCTTTCGTACGGGCCTGGATCGAAAAATGCCGCCGCTGCGAGCAAGTCGTCGCCTGCACGGTAGAGGCATTCGTTGAGTCGTCCAGCGGGATAAAGGTCGAGGAGCACACACGAGAGGGCCTCGTAGCCGCGTCGATCGAGATAGCCCGTCAGCATGCGCAACGAGGCCTGTTCACTGCCGGGGTACACGAGCAGTTCATCGATATCGACGGTCACGCACCACGCGCCGACACCGAATGCCTGCAGGAGTGCGTTCAGCCAGTCGATTCCGCTTCTGGCCTCGCGGTACCGACTTGTCGTGCAAAAGAGCCGAACGTCGGGCTGGCCCGCCAAATACTCGGTGCTCCCGTCGGAGGAATCGTTGTCGACGATGAAGAATCGATCCACTCCCAGACCGCGATAGTGCTGAAGGAACGCTGGCAGACGAAGCGCCTCGTTTCGGCACCTCGCGAAGGCAAGAATCTGCCCTGGGACCGCACCCTGGTGACTGGTCGTCCGGTCGACGAGAACATGGCAATGTCTGGACGGCCCCATCAGCGCTGTTCAGTGTCTCGAAAAAGGCCTCCAGGTGGTAGTCCCGGTGTACTGTCTGAGGATTGCCGATTGACGGAAAGCTCGTCGACCGCCTCTATCGTCGGGCAAATGCCGAGCAGTGGCGCGTCCCCGAGCATCGCTTCGCCCAGGCGCTCGAGGCGAGCGCCGGGCACGTGCGGTCCGGCGCGCAGCCGGGGGAGTTGGAGCGCTACCTCACGGCCCTTCACCTGGAAGACCTGGCGCTGGCGTGCGCGTGCGCCTCTGGCGACGAGAGCGCATGGGAGCATTTCATCCTCGAGCAGCGGCCGTTTCTCTATCGCGCCGCGGACGCGCTCGATCCTGGCGGTGGCGCGCGAGATCTCGCGGATTCGTTGTACGCGGAGCTCTTCGGACTTCGGGACCGGGCGGGCGAGCGGCAGTCACTCTTCCGCTATTTCCATGGCCGCAGCAGCCTGACCACTTGGTTGCGCGCCGTCCTGGCGCAGCGGCACGTCGACCGCCTGCGGACGAATCGTCGTCTGGAAGCACTGCCGGATGAGGACTCATCCGATGCCCTTCATGCTTCCAGTTCGCCGATCGAGCCGGAGCGGTATCGCTATCTGGAATTGGTTCGGCAGACGTTGGAACGCGCGGTTGCGCACCTGCCGCCACGCGACCGCCTCCGGCTGGCCTGCTACTATGCGCAGGAATTGACGCTCGCGGAGACGGGTCGCGTACTCGGCGAGCACGAAGCCACCTCCTCTCGTCAGCTCGCACGCACACGCAGGGCTGTCAGAGACGACGTGGAACGTCAACTGCGGGTGGAATGCGGGCTGACAGACGCCGAGCTGACGCAGTGCTTTGCCTGCGTCTCCGAGGACGCGGGCCCGCTCGACGTGAAGCAACTACTCGACGTCGGATCCGGGCGCAAGGAATCCGCGCCCGATCGTTCCAGTTGAGAGGACGACACTGTGGACACCTCGCATGAACGGGACCAGTCGATCGAGCGGTTGCTTCGGCAGTCGCTCCAGACGCCGCGGCCTGACGGCGTGACGGACTCGTGTCTCGATGCTGAGACACTCGCAGCCTGGATCGACGGCGCCTTGTCCGGCGCTGCACTCGAGATGGCGCAGACCCATGTGGCGGACTGCGCCCGCTGCCAGTCCATGGTTGGGGCCATGGCCCGGACCAACGCCGTTGTCGCGCAGCCGGAACCCGAACGAGCCCTGCGCCGGTGGCTTCCGTGGCTTGTGCCTTTCCCGGCGGCCGCGGCCGCGGTGGCGCTGTGGGTCGCTGTCCCCGGGGATCTGAGTGCTCCTCAACGCCCCGCGGAGGAAGTACAAACGCAAACCGCCAGAACGAACGCGCAACAGCCCGCGTCTCTCGACAGCCAGCTTCAGGCACCAACCGCGATAACGGAAACGCCGGCCCCACCGTCCGCCGACAAGAAAGCCGAGAGCCAGACGTCCGTGCCAGAGTTCCGCAAGGACGTCGGACGACTCGAGACCGACAGCCTGAAGCAACAGGATGCTGCCTCGGCTCCAGCCGCGGCCGCATCACAGGCTGCGCCTGCGGCGAACCCGGCGCGCCTGGCACGGTCGGCCAACGGCCTTGCCGAAACGATCGCTCTCGCAAACGAGATCGTGTCGCCTGATCCCTCGATCCGCTGGCGCATTGCCGGGGCCGTCGTGGAGCGTTCCACCAATGGCGGTGCAAGTTGGGACGCCGTGCCCACCGGCGTTGCGGCCGTACTCACGGCGGGCGCCGCCCCAACGTCGACGGTTTGCTGGGTCGTTGGGCGCGGCGGGGTCGTGTTGCTCTCGACCGACGGCCGCACCTGGCGGCGCGTGGCGTTTCCCGAAATCACGGATCTGTCAGCTGTGAGAGCCACCGACGCCCGCACGGCGTCAGTCTCGACCGCAGACGGCCGAATCTTCAGCACATCGGACGGCGGCGTCGCCTGGGAACGGCGCTAAGCGCTTTTTTCATCGACGGGCCACGGAGGCACGGAGCGAACACGTGAAGTCCTCCGTGT